>Ga0265293_10001399_pt1 | contig 52676 bp, 57 predicted proteins | sample Munlanlewell138R_FD_192505 | JGI IMG/M metagenome (GOLD analysis project Ga0265293, IMG submission 192505) | Leachate microbial communities from a municipal landfill in Southern Ontario, Canada - Leachate well 138R | ecosystem: Engineered > Solid waste > Landfill > Unclassified | place: Canada... | reverse complement strand
AAATCTAAATACTGTCTCTTCGATGTGTCGCTTAAAATGTACTATCTTACTAAAGAAATTATACCAAAAACAAAAATATTAATATAATTCCCATAGGCTTCTTGGCTTCAAAATATCAAAGAACTTTTTAAAACTTCTAAAAATAAACCAAACAAGAAAAATGTAAAAAAAACATTACATTAAACTCGATTGGGAGCGCAAAAGTAAAAACTTTTTTAATTAATACAACAAAAAATATAAAGAAAATTAAAAGAAAAAATTAGTTTACTGATGTTCACACGCTTACAAATATACAAAAAATGTTAATCACATCAAAAAGTATCTGCTTTTAGTGAAAAAGTCATGTAAGCCGAAAAAATAACTGCATCAGACTTCATGCACTATATATATTTCACCTACCAAGTCAGTAATTGTTTTCAATACTGTTGTTTAAAATCAACTGATGTAGCTTATTTAGTAAACTTAAAATCTTTTCCAAGGTATCTGGCACTTGACCCTAACTGTTCTTCTATCCTAAGGAGCTGATTATATTTTGCGATCCTATCGGTCCTACTGGCCGATCCTGTTTTGATTAATCCGGTATTGAGTGCCACTGCCAGATCAGCTATAGTAGTATCTTCTGTTTCACCCGATCTATGGCTCATCACAGCTGTATAATTGTTGGTATAGGCCAGCTGAACAGCTTGTATAGTTTCGGTTAGTGTACCTATTTGATTCACTTTAATTAATATGGAGTTGGCAACTTGTTTCTCAATACCCAAGGCCAGGCGTTTGGTGTTAGTAACAAACAAGTCGTCTCCGACAAGTTGAATCTTATCGCCTATTTTTTGTGTTAAGAGTTTCCATCCATCCCAGTCATCTTCGGCCATACCGTCTTCTATAGAGATGATAGGATATTTGTTGACCCAATGGGACCAATAATCTACCATTTCTTGAGGGTTTAGCTTATCGCCGGTTGATTTATGCATATGATACACATTTTCTTCAGGCAGATAGTATTCCGATGCGGCCGGATCAAGGGCGAGATAAATATCTTTACCAGGGGAATATCCAGCCTTTTCGATGGCTTGTAGTATTACTTTTATTGCTTCTTCATTTGATTTCAAATCAGGTGCAAAGCCACCTTCATCGCCCACATTGGTTGAGTATCCTGCTTTTTTCAGTACTGTCTTCAAGTGATGAAACACTTCTGCTCCCATTTGTATGGCCTGTGTAAACGAATCAGCTCCAACGGGCATAATCATAAACTCCTGAAAATCAATACTATTATCAGCATGCGATCCGCCGTTAATAATATTCATCAAGGGTATGGGAAGGGTGTTGGCTCCTACTCCGCCCAAATACCTGAATAATGGTTGATAGGTTTCTATTGCGGCGGCATGTGCCACGGCCAACGACACTCCTAGGATAGCATTTGCACCTAATTTGGATTTATTAGGTGTGCCGTCTAACTCTATCAATAGGTTATCTATCTCTGCCTGTCCATTTACATAATAGCCATATAGCTCATCGGCTATTATTTCGTTTACATTTTTCACAGCTTGCAACACACCTTTTCCAAGGTATGCTTTTGCGTCGTTGTCGCGTAGTTCAACTGCTTCATGTGCTCCGGTAGATGCTCCTGAAGGTACTGCTGCGCGTCCCAACGCACCGTTTTCGGTCATCACTTCTACTTCTACTGTAGGATTGCCCCTGGAATCCAATATTTGGCGGGCATGAACGTGTACAATATTGCTCATAATATGATGTATAAATAATGGTACAAAAATACGAAATCTTTAGACGAAAAAAGGATACAGTGTTTGGCTGTATCCTTCTTTTTATCAGGTTTTGAAGTATGACTATGATTCAGTCTCTTCTTCTTTTTTATTTTCTTCCGTAGCTGGTATTTCTTCTGTTTGGGTATCTGTAGGTGTTTCAGTTACTGCTTCGGCAGAGGCTACAGTTTCAATTGTTTCGACAGGAGCTATTGCTTCGGGTGTTTCGGGTTTAGCTTGTTCATCAGCCTGGTCAATCTGGTCAATAATAGGTTCTACTATGCTTTCGGCCGGCTTAGGGGTAGCAGTTGCCCTACGTCCTCCACGTCTGGTGGTTTTAGCTTTCCTGCTTACTTTTTCGCTCAGCAGATTTTCGTTAAAGTCCACTAATTCTATCATGGCCATTTCGGCATTGTCTCCCAGGCGGGTACCTAATTTGATAATTCGTGTATATCCTCCGGGTCGATCTGCGACCTTAGGGGCTATTTCACGAAAAAGTTCTGTTACAGCCACTTTATCCTGAAGCATACTAAACGCTACACGTCTTGAGTGGGTAGTATCAGTCTTCGATTTAGTAATAATAGGTTCCACATAAGGGCGCAGTGCTTTTGCTTTAGCCAGAGTTGTATTGATCCGTTTGTGCAGGATAAGCGAGGCTGACATATTTGAGAGCATTGCCTTTCGATGGCTGCTTGTCCTGTTCATCTGATTGTATTTCTTATTGTGTCTCATGCCACTATTCCTTTTCTAATTTGTATTTACTCACGTTCATTCCAAACTCAAGTCCTTTTCCTTTCACCATCTCTTCTAGTTCGGCCAATGATTTCTTTCCAAAGTTTCTGAATTTAAGCAGATCGTTTTTATTATATGAAACAAGGTCGCCCAAGGTTTCCACATCAGCGGCTTTGAGGCAGTTAAGTGCACGTACCGAAAGGTCGAGATCTACAAGTTTGGTTTTCAGCACTTGACGTACATGCAGTGTGTTTTCGTCAAACTCTTCTGTGATAGATTTCTCATCGGTATCAAGAGTAATTTTTTCGTCGGAGAAGAGCATAAAATGCATGATAAGTATTTTTGCTGCTTCTTTCAGAGCTTCTTTCGGGTGTATCGATCCGTCAGTAGTAATATCGAGTATCAATTTCTCATAGTCAGTTTTTTGTTCTACTCGGAAGTCTTCGACCAGATATTTCACATTTTTTATAGGAGTATGAATAGAGTCAACGGCTATAGTTCCTACTGATGCATTGAGCACTTTATTTTCATCTGCCGGCACATATCCTCTTCCTTTATTGATAGATATTTCCATGCTAAGCTTGACGGTAGATTCCATGTTGCAGATCACCAGATCAGTATTCAGCACTTGAAACACGGATAGGAATTTATTCATATCTCCGGCTTTAAACTGTTCTTGATCGCCTATAACGATATTTACTTTCTCGGATGTTTCGGATGCTATTTGTTGTTTAAACCGAATTTTTTTGAGGTTCAACACTATATCAGCTACATCTTCTACTATGCCTTCTATAGTAGAAAACTCGTGCAATACTCCGTCAATTTTGATGGAAGTAATTGCAAATCCTTCTAATGAGGAGAGGAGTATTCTTCTAAGGGCATTGCCTATCGTCATACCGAAACCTGGCTCCAATGGTCGAAACTCAAAGACACCTTTATAGTTGTCTGATTCCAACATGATTACCTTCTCAGGTTTTTGAAACGCTAAAATTGCCATAATTGATGTTTAGTATTTTTATAAAATGCTACCAGGTGGTTATGATCTGTTATTACTACTTAGAGTACAATTCAACGATCAATTGTTCCTTAATTGTTTCAGGGATATCTTCTCTGGGAGGATAATTCAGGAATCTCCCGGTCAATTTCTCACGATCCCATTCTAACCACGGATAATTCATTGTCCGTCCTTCCACGTTAGTTACTATCACTTCCAGGCTTTTTGATCTTTCTCGCACAGCTATTATATCGCCAGCTTTTAAGAGGAAGGAAGGGATGTTCACTATGTTTCCATTGACAGTAATATGTCTGTGGCTAACTAATTGACGTGCGGCGTTGCGTGTAGGCGCAATACCCAGTCGAAACACAGTATTATCTAAGCGTGACTCGATAAGTTGCAAAAGGTTTTCACCTGTTACTCCCTTTTTTCTGGCTGCTTTTTTAAACAGGTTACGGAATTGTCTTTCCAGGATTCCATATGTAAATTTAGCTTTTTGTTTTTCCTGAAGCTGTATTCCGTATTCGGATTGTTTTTTCCGTCTTCTTGAGCTACCGTGTTGTCCGGGAGGATAATTTTTTCTTTCAAATGCACGATCGGGCCCGAAGATGGGTTCACCGAATCTGCGGGCTATTTTTGATTTAGGACCTATATATCTTGCCATAGTTAATTTTTTTTTAATGGATTCAATCGTTACTATTACACTCTTCTTCGTTTGGGTGGGCGGCATCCATTGTGTGGCAATGGTGTTACGTCCACAATTTCGGTCACTTCTATACCTGAAGAATGGATGGAACGAATAGCCGATTCGCGGCCTGATCCGGGTCCTTTCACATATACTTTTACTTTTCTTAGTCCCAGGTCATAGGCTGTCTTGGCACATTCTTCTGCTGCCATTTGGGCTGCATAAGGGGTATTCTTTTTCGATCCTCTAAAGCCCATTTTACCGGCTGAAGCCCATGAAATAACCTGTCCGCTGCTGTTTGTCAAAGAAATGATGATATTGTTAAAGGAGGCTTTGATAAATGCTTTACCATTTGCGTCAACCTTAACAACACGTTTCTTAACTGTTCTGGTGGTCTTTGCCATAATGTGTGTAAATTATTACTCGATTTTATCTGATCCGAAGACTATTCATTGAATTATTTAGTAGCCTTCTTCTTGTTTGCAACCGTCTTTTTTCGTCCTTTACGGGTTCTGGAATTATTTTTGGTATTTTGTCCTCTGACGGGCAGTCCGATTCGATGACGCACACCTCTATAGCAACCGATATCCATTAATCGCTTGATATTCAGTTGTACTTCGCTGCGTAATTCACCTTCTACTTTGAAATGTTCGGCAATAATAGTACGGACGTTATTTTGTTCGTCATCCGTCCAATCCTGTACTTTTCTATTTTTGTCGATTCCTGCTTCTGCCAAGATTTTGTTAGCCGAACTTCTGCCAATACCAAAGATATAGGTAAGCGATATTTCGCCTCTTTTATTGTTTGGGATATCTACCCCTGCAATTCTAGCCATAGTATCTTAGTTAAATTATTGGGTTTATACTTTTTTATCCCTGACGTTGTTTAAATCGGGGATTCTTCTTATTAATCACATATAATCTGCCTTTACGCCGTACAATCTTACAGTCGGCTGATCTTTTCTTTACGGAGGCTCTTACTTTCATGGTGTTACTTTCGTTTACAGTTTAGTGCGTATTTATAATGAACTGTCTTATTTATATCTGAATGTTATTCGTCCTTTGCTTAAGTCGTAGGGTGAGAGTTCGAGCTTTACCCTATCTCCCGGTAGTATGCGTATATAATGCATACGCATCTTACCCGAGATATGAGCAATGAGAGTATGCCCGCTTTCGAGTTCAACCCGAAACATGGCATTTCCCAACGATTCAATCACGGTTCCGTCTTGTTCTATAGGCATTTGTTTTGCCATACTTTCTTTACTTTCTTTTTTGTTTTAATACTTCTTCGATCATATCGAAACTTGATAATATATCTGCTTTATTCTTTTTGATAGCTACCGTATGCTCAAAATGAGCTGACGGCAGTTTATCTATCGTCCTTATAGTCCATCCATCGTCATCCTGACTGATATTTCTCAACCCCAAATTTATCATGGGTTCAATAGCGATTACCATTCCTTCGGTCAGCTTGGGTCCTGTTCCCCTACGGCCATAGTTTGGTACTTCTGGTTTTTCATGGAGTTTTTTACCTACTCCGTGCCCTACCAATTCGCGTACTATGCCATATCCAAACTGTTCGATATAGCTTTGTATTGCATAAGCCACATCGCCTACCCGCATTCCGTCAACCGCTTTGGCAATTCCCTCATAGAGTGCGTTTTTTGTACGCTCAAGCAACAGCATCACTTCGGGTTCTATTTCTCCTATAGGGAACGTATAGGCCGAATCGCCATAAAAGCCGTGTTTGAGTACGCCGCAGTCGATTGAAACTATGTCACCCTCTTTCAACACACGATTACCTGGTATTCCGTGCACCACTTCGTCATTCACCGAAATGCATACCGAAGCAGGAAATCCGCCATAACCTTTGAAAGCCGGTAAAGCACCATGATCGCGGATAAAAGTTTCAGCAATTTTATCCAATTCAATGGTTGTTATGCCAGCCCGAAGATGCCGGGCTACCTCAGCCAGTGTTTCTCCAACAAGCAAAGAACTTTCGCGTTGAAGTTCGATTTCTTCCTCAGTCCTACGATAGATCATCCTGAAGTATCATCAAACATTATCCCATATTCATGGCAGCACCACGTCCTTTGATCCTGCCTGATTTTGTCAATCCGTCGTAATGACGCATGAGCAAATAACTTTCAATTTGTTGCAACGTATCTAACACAACCCCTACTAAGATAAGCAATGATGTGCCTCCATAAAAGTGGGCAAATGCAGTACTCACGCCTAATCTACTTACTATAGCCGGCAAAATAGCTACTATAGCCAAGAAGATGGAACCCGGCAAGGTGATGCGTGATAAAATATTATCCAGATACTCTGCCGTTTTCTTACCTGGTTTTACCCCAGGAATGAATCCGCCGTTTTTCTTCATATCTTCTGCCATCTGACTTGGATTAATAGTAATGGCTGTATAAAAATACGTAAAAGCGACTATCATGACAAAGAAAACAAAATTATACCAAAATCCATTGATATTCGTAAAAGCGGCTGCTATCCCCGTCAATCGTTCTGATTCTGCAAATCCTACCAATATTACGGGTAAAAACATGATGGCCTGAGCAAAAATGATAGGCATCACACCGGCTGCATTCACTTTTAAGGGTATATACTGGCGAACTCCACCATATTGCCTGTTTCCGACTATGCGTTTTGCGTATTGTACGGGTACTCTTCGTGTTCCCTGAACCAACAATATTGTCATAAGTATAACGAATATCAAGGCGACTATCTCCACCAGGAAAAACACTAATCCACCGCCTTGCTGCTCTAGTCGTGAGAAAAATTCGGCAAATAGTGCAAATGGCAGTCGGGCAATGATTCCGATCATAATGATCAGCGAGATACCGTTTCCTATTCCTTTATCGGTGATTCGTTCGCCTAACCACATAACAAAAAGTGTACCAGCTATTAGAATGATGGTATTTGATATCCAGAAGAATGCCGGTGGATTCGCTATGTTTGGATTGAATGGTGTGATAGCTTCATTGGGCAGTTGTGCGATCAGGTTTCCAATATAAGCTGGAGCTTGCATAGCTACTATAGCCACTGTCAGATATCGTGTTATCTGGTTTATTTTTCGGCGGCCACTTTCCCCTTCACGCTGTAGGCGCTGAAAATAAGGAATGGCCATTCCTAATAATTGTATCACGATAGATGCCGATATATAGGGCATGATACCTAGTGCAAAGATGGATGCATTAGAGAAAGCACCTCCCGAGAACATATTAAGCAATCCTAAGAGTCCACCGCTGGTTTGTGCCTGTAGGTTTGCCAGCATATTCGGGTCAACGCCCGGTATGACCACGTATGATCCAAGCCGGTATATCAGGATAATCGCCAGGGTATATAGGATACGCTGGCGTAGTTCCTGTATTTTGTTGATGTTACGGATCGTTTCTATTAATTTTTTCATCAGCTCAGATTTTTACTACATTACCACCTGCTGCTTCTATTGCTTTAGCTGCCGAGGCAGAGAATCCATGGGCATGTACCTCAATTTTTGCTTTCAGCTCGCCTTTGGCCAGTATTTTATATAGGTCTTTACGTCGTATCAGACCGTGTTGTCGCAATACTTCCGGGTTGATCTGTTCTAACTGATGCATGTCAACCAATCGTTGCAAGCTACTGAGGTTAATAGCTTTATATTCTTTTCTATTGATATTTTTAAATCCGAACTTTGGTACTCTTCTGGCCAGGGGCATTTGTCCACCTTCGAACCCAATCTTTTTTGATGTACCTGAGCGCTGTCCGGCTCCTTTATGACCACGGGTTGAGGTACCACCACGTCCTGAGCCTTCGCCCCGGCCAATGCGTTTCACCTTTTTGACTGATCCTTTAGCCGGTCTTAGATTACTTAAATCCATTGCTTTTGTAATTTCTAATTTTTAAATTACTTAAATTTCTTCTATTCTGAGCAGGTGTTTTACCGATTCTATCATCCCTTGTACAGATGGAGACAGCTCCACTTCCAGGGTTTGATGAAGTCGTTTAAATCCCAATGCTGTTAGTGTGGCTTTCTGACGTCTGTGCCTTCCAATACCACTTTTTATTTGTGTGATTCTAACTTTTTTCATTGATTCAAGCATTATCCGTTAAATACAGTATCCAGTTCTACCCCTCTAACCTGTGCTACGGCATATGCATCGCGAAGTTTTGTCAGTGCATCGAAAGTAGCTTTTACTACCGAGTGTGGGTTGGATGATCCTTTGGATTTTGCCAACACATCGGTTATACCTACACTTTCGAGTACTGCACGCATAGCTCCACCAGCTATCACACCTGTACCCTCTGAAGCGGGCTTGATCAATACTTCGGCTCCGCTGAATTTTCCACTTTGTGCGTGAGGTATGGTTCCTTTACGAACAGGTACTTTGATAAGATTTTTTTTGGCATCGTCTATTCCTTTGGAAATAGCTGCCGTAACTTCTTTTGCTTTTCCTAATCCATGACCTACTACACCGTTTTCGTTTCCTACTACCACTATAGCTGAGAAACTAAATGTACGGCCTCCTTTGGTTACTTTGGTAACACGCTGGATGCTTACCAATCGTTCTTTAAATTCGATTTCGCTGGATTTTACTCTTTTTACGTTGACTTCTGACATAGTTTTCTTAGAATTTTAGTCCTCCTTCACGTGAAGCATCCGCTAATGATTTCACTCTTCCGTGATATAAATATCCATTTCTGTCGAACACCACTGATTCTATACCGGCGGCTATTGCTTTTTCGGCTATGCTTTTACCTACCATTTTAGCTTGTTCGATCTTAGTAACTTTTTGTTCTGCAATTCCGCTTTCGCGCGAAGAAGCCGATACCATAGTTGTACCGGTAGTATCATCTACCAGTTGTGCATAGATTTGTTTATTGCTTCTGAAGACTGTCAGTCGGGGTCGTTCGGGCGTTCCGTTCACTATCTTACGGATGCGCCTTTTGATGCTGAGTCTTCTTTGAACTTTTTTATTTTTCATCGCCTTTACTGTTGTATTTTACGCCTTACTTCAAGCTTGGTTCACAGATTATTTACCTTTTGCTGCTGTTTTACCAGCTTTTCTTCTCAACACTTCGTTCTGGAATTTAATACCTTTTCCTTTATAGGGTTCGGGTTTGCGCAGTGATCGAATTTTTGCTGCAACTTGTCCTAAGAGCTGTTTATCAATACTGCTCATTTTTATGAGAGGGTTTTTACCTCTTTCGGTAACGGTTTCAATATTTATCTCTTTTGGTATTTCAAAAAAGATGGTATGCGAATAACCTAAAGCTAATTCAAGGAGTTGTCCTTTTGCTTCGGCTTTGTATCCTACACCGACTAATTCTTGAACTACAGCAAACCCTTCACTTACACCTATAACCATATTATTGAGTAATGATCTATACAGGCCATGTTTTGCTTTATGTTCTTTAGAATCTGATACTCTTTCAAGTGTAATTTCCGAGTTTTGCTGATTGATAGTTACCTCTGGGCCGAACTGTTGTGTTAGTACTCCCAGTTTACCTTTCACCGTAACATTGTTATCATCCGATACCGTTACTTCTACTCCGGCAGGGATATTAATGGGAAGCTTTCCTATTCTTGACATTGATTTATTCTCCTACGATTAACTGACATAACATATCACTTCTCCGCCTATATGAAGCCTTCTTGCTTCTTTGTCGGTCATCACACCGCTTGAAGTAGAAAGGATGGCAATACCTAATCCGTTGAGTACTCGCGGCAGTTTTTCGGCGCTCACATATTTTCTAAGGCCTGGTTTTGATACGCGTTCAAGGCGTGTAATAGCAGGCATTTTGGTTACTGGATGGTATTTCAAGGCTATTTTGATAGTCCCTTGAACTTCATTATCTTCAAACTTATAATTCAAGATATATCCTTTTTCGAAAAGGATTTTAGTAATAGCTTTTTTCAGGCTTGATGATGGTATTTCCACCACTCTGTGTTTAGCCATTACACCGTTTCTCAAACGGGTTAGATAATCTGCTATAGGATCCGTATTCATTGTATCTTGCTCTAATTTTTATTACCAACTAGCCTTTTTGACACCCGGTATTAATCCTTTGAGTGCCATTTCCCGGAAATTTATTCTCGAGACGCCAAACTGTCTCATATAGCCTTTAGGTCTTCCCGTAAGCTGACATCTGTTGTGTAAGCGTACGGGTGATGCATTACGGGGCAATCTTTGCAACCCTTCGTAATCGCCGGCTTCTTTCAGAGCAGCACGTTTGGCGGCATATTTTTCTACCATTTTACGTCTTTTACGCTCGCGCGCTTTTATTGACTCTTTTGCCATGCTCTATTCTTTTTTTTGATTTTTGAATGGGAGGCCAAACTCTTTTAACAGTGCCATGGCTTCTGCATCAGTTTTTGCTGTAGTCACAAATGTGATGTCCATTCCGTTTATTTTATTTACCTTATCAATATCTATTTCGGGGAATATGATTTGTTCTGATATTCCAAAGCTGTAGTTTCCTCTTCCGTCGAAGCCTTTATCGTTTATGCCTCTGAAGTCGCGTACGCGTGGCAGGGCAACGGCTACTAATCGTTCAAGAAATTCATACATTTTGTTTCCACGTAGGGTTACCCGAACACCTATTGGATTACCCCGTCGAAGTTTAAAATTCGACACATCTCGTTTTGAGATAGTAGGTACTGCTCTTTGACCTGTGATAGCTGTCATTTCTTCTAAGCCGTATTCGATCAGTTTTTTATCGGTAAGTGCTGCACCTATACCCTGATTGAGCGATATTTTCACTAAGCGTGGAACCTGCATGACAGTGTGATAATTAAACTGCTTGGTTAATGCAGGCACGATTTCGCTCTTGTACTGTACTTTTAGTCTGGGCTGATAACTCATTACTTAATAACCTCCCCTGATTTTTTTGAATAACGAACTGTTTTACCAGTTTTTTCATCTTTCTTACGTCCTATCCTGGATGCTTTTCCTTTGCTGTCAAGCAGCATTAGGTTTGACACATGGATAGGTGCTTCTTTTTTTATGATACCTCCCTTTGGATTATCGGTGCTGGGACGTGTATGTTTGGATACCAGATTTCCGCCTTCTACGATGGCGGTCTGTTTTTTTATATCTACCAACAATACTTTTCCTTGATGGCCTTTATCTTCACCGGCTATCACTACAACGGTATCACCTTTTTTTATGTGTAATTTTCCCATGATTTCCTTAGAGTTAATATTATAGTACTTCGGGAGCTAGTGATACAATTTTCATAAACTGTTTTTCTCTCAGTTCTCTGGCAACCGGTCCAAAGATACGTGTTCCCATCATTTCTCCTGCAGCGTTGAGCAATACTACGGCATTATCGTCGAATCGTATGTATGATCCATCGTTTCGGCGGGTTTCTTTTTTTGTTCGAACAACTACCGCTTTCAGTACTGCTCCTTTTTTTATTGCACCACCGGGTATAGCGCTTTTTACTGTTACGACAATTTTATCGCCTATTCGGGCATATCGTTTACCCGATCCGCCGAGCACCCGGATACAGAGCACTTCTTTTGCGCCGCTATTATCAGCTACTGCACATCTGGATTCTTGTTGTATCATCTTACTTAGCCTTTTCGATTATTTCTACCAATCTCCAACATTTATGTCTACTTAACGGACGCGTTTCGGCTATACGAACTGTATCGCCTATATTGCATTCGTTTTTTTCGTCGTGAGCCATCAGGCGGGTTCTTTTTTTTACGTATTTCCCGTAAATCGGATGTTTCACCCTGCGTTCTATCTCAACTGTTATGGATTTCTCCATCTTATTACTGATGACAAGTCCTATTCTTTCTTTGCGTAATTTTCTTGCTGTTTCCATTACTGCTCTGTATTATTTATTCGTTGCACCCGTTTCTATTTGTCTTTTCCTGATTTCTGTCATAAGCCTGGCTATTGTCCGGCGAAATGCTTTTATCTTGTTCGGATTTTCAAGGGGTGATACTGCATGGTTGAGTTTCATTTTCAGCAGTTGTTTGCGGTGCTCGTCCAAATGTTCATGGAGATCAGCGGTACTTAGCTCTTTTATAACTTCTTGTTTCATAGCCGTCTTATTTTTATTCTGTATAATCCCTTCTGACAACAAATTTTGTAACAACGGGTAATTTTTGTGCAGCCAGTCGGAGTGCTTCGCGTGCAATTTCTAGTGGTACTCCTTTTGCTTCGAATATGATGCGTCCGGGTGTTATGGGTGCTACAAAGTATTCTGGTGCACCTTTCCCTTTACCCATTCGTACTTCGGCAGGTTTTTTGGTAACGGGCTTATCGGGGAATACTCGTATCCAAATTTGTCCTTCGCGTTTCATATAACGTGTAACGGCTTGTCGGGCTGCTTCAATTTGTCGTCCGGTAAGCCATGCATTCTCCAATGATTTTATTCCAAAATCGCCAAAGGCAAGCTGATGTCCGCGTTGCGAAAAGCCTTTCATCCTTCCTTTTTGGTGTCTTCTGAACTTTGTCTTTTTTGGCTGTAACATTGTTACTCAATATTATGTATATAAAATATTTTTATTTATTTCTTCCTCTCTGACGCGGTGAGCCACCGTATCTGGCCGGGCCTGCGCTTTTCTTTGCTGCACCGCCTACTGTGGTGGGTACTAGTTCGGGTTTTCCGTATATCTCACCTTTACAAATCCATACTTTGATTCCAATACGTCCATAGGTTGTATGAGCTTCAACTAATGCATAATCGATATCGGCGCGCAGGGTGTGCAATGGGATGCGTCCTTCTTTATAGGTTTCTCTTCGTGCCATTTCAGCGCCTCCTACCCTACCTGAAATCATAACTTTGATTCCTTCTGCTCCAATACGCATGCTGGATGAGATAGCTGTTTTAATGGCCCTGCGGAAAGAAATACGGCCTTCAATCTGTTTGGCAATAGTAGAAGCTACGATATAGGCATCCAACTCGGGCCGCTTGATTTCGTTGATATTGATCTGGACTTCTTTTCCGGTAAGCTTTTTCAGCTCTTCCTTTAGTTTATCCACCTCCTGACCGGCCTTACCGATGATCATTCCAGGGCGTGCTGTTGAAATAGTAACCGTTACTAATTTCAACGAACGCTCGATATTGACCTTTGATATACCAGCTTTGCTCAGACGTGCGTTAAGGTATTTACGGATTTTATCGTCTTCTACTAATTTATCGGTAAAATTACGGCCGCCATACCAATTGGAATCCCATCCTTTTATGATTCCTAACCTAAGTCCTATTGGATTCGTTTTTTGTCCCATTCAATTTATCTCTTAATGAATTTGATCTTTCTTTTTTTAATTTTCAGTTGATGTATTTCGTGTATCTAATACCATAGTTACGTGGTTTGAGCGTTTGCGTATCCGGTTTGCTCTTCCTTGTGCTGCGGGTTTGATACGTTTTAGTGTAGAGCCTGGATCGACATAGATTTCTTTAATATATAAGGTGCTATAATCAACACGTGCTCCTTTATTTTTCACTTCCCAGTTTGCTATGGCCGAGCGCAGGAGCTGATATAAGCGCCTTGCGGCTTCTTTATGCGAATACTGCAATGCAAACAATGCGGTTTCCACATTCATTCCGCGGATCATATCGGCTACTAATCTCATTTTTCGAGGTGAGGTTGGTATTCGGCGATACGATGCCATATATTGGGTTTTACGCGCTTCTTTGCGTTCTTGTGCTCTAGTATGTTTTCTTGCTCCCATTTTCTAGCTTTCTTTATTTTCTACCTTTATCTTTTTTACCAGCATGGCCACGAAATATCCGTGTTGGAGCAAATTCTCCCAATTTATGCCCTACCATGTTTTCAGTAATATATACCGGGATAAACTTATTTCCATTATGTACAGCTATGGTCTGGCCAACAAAATCAGGTGAGATCATAGATGCTCTTGACCAGGTTTTAATCACGGTTTTTTTATTGGACTCGACGTTTCTCATTACTTTCTGCTCGAGTTTGTAATAGATATACGGACCTTTTTTAAGTGAACGACTCATAGTTTAAGTGCATTATTTCCTGGTTATACTATTTCTTTCTTCTTTCGATGATATATTTTTCGGAATGTTTTTTCTTATTCCTTGTTTTATATCCTTTTGCTGGTATTCCTTTTCTTGATCTTGGCAATCCACCTGATGCTTTTCCTTCTCCTCCGCCCATAGGGTGATCTACTGGGTTCATTGCTACACCACGTACTCTTGGTCGTCTGCCTAACCATCTTGATCGTCCGGCCTTACCTGATCTTTCGAGATTGTGTTCGGCATTGGATACCATGCCTACTGTAGCTTTACATGCCTGAAGGATCATTCGGGTTTCGCCTGATGGCATCTTCAATACGGCATATTTTCCATCTCTCGACATCAGCTGTGCGTATGCACCGGCGCTACGTGCCATTTTACCACCTTGCCCTGGGCGCAGTTCAATATTATGTATGATAGTACCAAATGGTATCTCACTAAGAAACATGCTATTACCTATGTTCGGAGCGACGCCCTTGCCAGAAACTATCTCCTGTCCTACTTTCAACCCATGGGGTGCTACTATATACCGTTTTTCACCATCGGCATAAAAGAGCAAAGCAATCCGGGCCGTACGATTAGGATCGTATTCGATAGTCTTTACTATAGCTGGAATACCGTCTTTATCGCGTTTGAAGTCGATAATTCTGTATCTTCTTTTATGACCTCCCCCTATATTCCTCACGGTCATTTTACCTCTGTTGTTGCGTCCACCGCTACTAGTAACGGGTGCCAGCAATGATTTTTCAGGTGTGCTGGTAGTTATTTCGTCAAAAGCGCTTAAGATCTTAAAGCGCTGACCGGGGGTTGTGGGTTTAAATTTTCTTATAGCCATTTATCTAAATGTTGCTGAAAAAATCAATCGTTTCACCTGCTGCCAAAGTAACAATAGCTTTTTTATAGGCAGCTGTTTTACCTGTTACTATACCTGTTTTTGTAAAGCGTGATTTGCGTTTTCCGCTATAATTCATCGTATTGACCGAATGGACTTCCACACCATACAAATCTTCAATGGCTTGTTTAATCTTCAGCTTATTGGCTCGTCTATCTACAATAAATCCATATTGCTGTAGCTCTTCACCCATAGCTGTCATCTTTTCTGTGATAATCGGTTTCTTTATGATACTCATTGTCTTAATCGATTATTTGCGTTTACATTATCCAAGTATGCTTTGTATTGTGTCCAATGAACTTTCAACAAAGAAAAGTTTGTTTGCGTTCATCACATCGTAGGTATTGAGCGTTGCAGCTGTTACTACTTTAGCTCTTTGAATATTTCTTGCCGATAGCACTACATTCTTATCTACCCCGTTCATCACCAACAGATTTTTACTATTGCCTGCCTGAAATGCGTTCAGAAACTCTATAAATTTTTTAGTCTTAGGGGCTTCGAAGTTAAAATCTTCCAACACGATTATATGCTGTCCTTGTGCTTTATAGGAAAGGGCTGATCGGCGAGCTAATCTTTTAACCTTTTTGTTAAGCTTGAAGCTATAATCTCTTGGTCGTGGGCCGAATACCCGTCCACCGCCTATAAATATAGGTGACTTCTTGCTTCCGGCTCTAGCTGTTCCAGTACCTTTTTGTCGTTTAATTTTTCTATTGCTCCCTCTGATCTCATTTCGTTCTTTTGTTTTGTGAGTTCCCTGACGGTTATTGGCCAGGTATTGTTTCACATCAAGGTAAATGGCATGATCATTAGGTTCGACACCAAATATTTCTTCACTCAACTGTATCTTTTTTTCAGTTGGTTCTCCGGTTATTTTATGAACTACTAACTCCATCTTTCTATTTTTAAATATCCATTTTTAGGACCCGGAACAGCTCCTTTAACCACTATGAGGTTTTTTTCGGGTATAATTTTTATGATTTGCAGGTTAATCATTTTCACCCGTTTTGCTCCCATTTGTCCTGCCATTTTTTTCCCTCTAAACACGCGTGCCGGTGTAGAGGCAGCACCTATTGAACCGGTTGATCGAACCCTGTTATGCTGGCCATGCGAAGTTTCACCTACTCCACTATATCCATGCCGTTTGACTACGCCCTGAAAGCCTTTTCCTTTGCTGATACCTACTACGTCAACATATTCGCCTTCCATGAATATATCCACTGTCACCTCTTCTCCATACCCCTTTCTCTTATCTTTCTCGAAGCGTGTAAACTCAACTACCAAATGTTTTGGTGTGGTTCCTGCCTTTTTGAAATGCCCAGCCATAGCTTTGCTGGTTCTCTTTTCTTTTTTATCGGCATAAGCTAATTGAACGGCTTCATAACCATCTGTCTCAACGGTCTTTATCTGGGTAACCACACAAGGACCAGCTTCTATAACGGTAACCGGAAGGTTTTTGCCATCCGCATCATAAATGCTCGTCATTCCAATTTTCTTTCCTAATAATCCTGACATGATTTGGATCTTTTATTTGTTTCTGTTGCTATTGCTTCAGACCTTAATTTCTACTTCTACTCCACTTGGAAGTTCTAACTTCATCAGTGCATCAATAGTTTGTGATGTAGAGCTGTATATATCAAGCAATCGTCTGTAGGACGACAACTCGAATTGCTCTCTTGATTTTTTGTGTACAAACGTTGAACGCAACACAGTATAAATCCTTTTATCGGCTGGCAATGGGATAGGGCCACTTACAACCGCACCCGTTGCCTTAACTGTTTTAACGATCTTTTCAGCTGATTTATCAACCAGATTATGATCGTACGATTTGAGTTTAATTCTTATTCTTTGGCTCACGTTATGGAATAATTATAATTGATTTCTAATAAATAATTCCTTTTGCTTTATTTACAACGGCCTCGGATATAGCTTCCGGGGCAGCTTGATAATGACTGAATTCCATGCTGGATGTAGCTCTGCCTGAGCTCAGTGTACGCAACACGGTTACATAGCCGAACATTTCCGACAGAGGCACTTCAGCTTTGATCGTTTGGGTTCCAATTTTAGCAGCTACCTCGCGCAATACGGCACGCCTTTTATTCAAATCGCCTGTAATCTCGCCCAGATAATCGTCTGGGGTGTTGACTTCAACTTTCATAATAGGCTCTAAAATAATAGGTTTAGCTTTAGCTGCGGCATCTTTAAACCCAAGTTTAGCAGCTATTTCAAACGAGAGTGAATCGGAGTCAACCACATGATATGATCCATCAAACACCCGCACTTTCATGCTATCAATAGGGTATCCGGCTAATACACCGTTATTCATAGCCTCTTTAAATCCTTTCTGGATTGAAGGCATGTATTCACGGGGTATATTGCCACCTTTTACATCATCTACAAACTGTAAACCGGTTATCGAGTCATCTGCCGGTCCTATTTCAAACTGAATATCGGCAAACTTCCCTCTTCCTCCGGTTTGTTTTCTATACAACTCACGGTGTGAAGCTGTAAGCGTAAGTGCCTCTTTATAGGCTACCTGCGGACGTCCTTGATTGCATTCTACTTTAAACTCGCGCTTCAGCCTATCGACCAATATCTCAAGATGCAGCTCACCCATACCCGAAATAACCGTTTGACCTGTATCCTTATCCATCAGCACTTTGAAAGTAGGGTCTTCTTCGGCCAACTTAGCTAATGCTAAGCTCATCTTGTCCATATCAGCCTGTGTTTTAGGCTCAATAGATATGCTGATGACTGGTTCGGGGAATAGGATAGTCTCCAATAAGATGGGTTTGGATTCATCGCAAAGGGTATCTCCTGTGCGTATAGTTTTAAAGCCAACGGCAGCACCAATATCGCCTGCTTCAATACGATCGAGCGGGTTTTGCTTGTTGGCTAACATCTGCATAATTCGGGAAATACGCTCTTTACGACCTGTAGTGCTATTATATATATAGGAGCCTGACTCCAACACACCGCTATACACTCTAAAAAATGCGATACGTCCAACAAAGGGGTCAGTAGCAATTTTAAATGCTAATGCTGAAAATGGCTCAGTTGTATTGGCATGTCTGATTTCTTCTTTCTCAGTTTTAGGATTGATCCCTATTACGGCATCAATATCTAATGGGCTGGGTAAAAACTGTACGATACCGTTGAGTAGCATCTGTACTCCTTTATTTTTAAAAGAGGCTCCACACAATACGGGTGAGATGCGCATTTCAAGTGTAGCTTTCCGAATCTGGTCAATCATTTCAGCTTCGGTGATGGAGTTAGGATCTTCCATAAATTTTTCCAACAGCACATCGCTTTCTTCGGCTACATTTTCTATAAGTTGCAGGCGGTATTCTTCTGCCACCTCTTTCAGCTCTGTTGGTATCTCAGTCTCCATCATCACCACTCCTTTTGAGCTATCATCCCATATATAAGCTTTATTAGTGATCAGGTCTACTACGCCTCTAAAATTCTCTTCTTCACCTATAGGTATCTGCAAGGGGATGGGATTGGCGCCTAAGCGTTCTTTTATTTGCTTTACTACGGCAAAGAAGTCGGCTCCGCTTCTATCCATTTTATTGACAAAGCACAGCCTTGGCACCTTATATTTATTGGCCTGGTGCCATACGGTTTCTGATTGTGGTTCAACCCCTCCAACAGCGCAGAACAGCGCTACTGCACCATCTAACACACGTAGTGAGCGCTCTACTTCAACAGTAAAGTCGACGTGTCCGGGGGTATCGATAATATTAATTTTAAATTGTTCGTTCTGATAGTTCCAAAATACTGTGGTAGCTGCCGATGTGATGGTAATTCCACGCTCCTGCTCTTGCACCATCCAGTCCATAGTTGCCGATCCTTCATGCACTTCGCCCAACTTATGGCTACGTCCTGTATAGTATAATATACGTTCAGTAGTGGTGGTCTTACCCGCATCAATATGTGCCATGATACCGATATTTCGGGTGAGCCTGAGTTTATTTTCTATTTTGGAATGTACCGACATGGATATAATTACCTCTTCCTTTTTTTATATTCTGAAGTGTGAGAATGCTTTATTAGCCTCGGCCATACGGTGGATATCTTCTTTTCTTTTAAAAGCGGCACCTTCTTCTTTATAAGCAGCTAAGATTTCGCCTGCTAATTTTTGTCCCATAGATTTTTCATGTCTTCTACGAGAAAAATTGATTAAATTTTTCATTCCTATAGACATTTTTCTGTTAGGTCTGATCTCGGTTGGGATTTGAAAGGTTGCCCCACCTATTCGTCTGCTTCGTACCTCAACGGCAGGAGTTACATTAGCGAGTGCCTTCTTCCATACTTCAAGGCTATCTTCGTTGGTTCTTTTTCCAACGATCTCCATTGCCTCATAAAATATGGAGTAGGCTAAATTTTTCTTGCCTTCCAGCATAAGATTGTTCACAAATTTTGTCACCAACACATCATTATACTTTGGGTCGGGCAGGATAATTCTTTTTTTAGGTTTAGCTTTTCTCATCGCTATCTGTTTCTTTAATGAACAAGAACTTATAGTTTACTTTTTAACTTTTGGACGTTTAGTTCCGTATTTTGATCTTCTTTGTTTTCTTCCTTCAACGCCAGCTGTATCCAATGCACCACGAACGATATGGTATCTGACGCCTGGTAAATCTTTTACTCTGCCTCCGCGAATAAGCACTATAGAGTGCTCTTGCAGATTATGTCCTTCACCCGGGATATATGCGTTCACATCTTTCATATTCGTCAAACGCACCCTGGCTACCTTTCGCATTGCCGAATTAGGTTTCTTAGGTGTGGTGGTGTACACACGTACACAAACACCTCGACGTTGCGGACAAGAATCAAGGGCGGGCGATTTACTCTTCTCAACCTGTTTTTGGCGTCCTTTACGCACTAATTGCTGAATTGTAGGCATGTTATACTATTTAGTTTTTTCCTATTGAGCTCTATTTTTTTGGAGCGCAAAAATAAAATATTTTATTGAACGAACAACAATTAACTTTAAAAGTATTGGGAAAATAGCCTAAAAGGAAGGGGAAAAGCCCGGATTAACCGGCTTTAAACCTACGCAAACGCCTGTACAGAACGACTTTGATGACTTTTGCGTCAGGAACCTATAACGGTTTACTTTTCAGATTCCCTTTTAACTATATCGTTTCCAATATCTTCCAACTCATCAAGAATTGGGGCTGCAAAGGTAGAAATATTTTTGCTTACTGCAAGTAAACGACTACTATTTTTTATTTTAAAATTAAATTTCTTTAAAACGATAGCATTAAAAGCAAAGCTAATAGCCTTACTATCTGTTATTTATAATTATTAAAGCTCATAAGCGAATCCAGCAAAAAACTTATCATCGGGTATAGCAGATTGACCTAAAGCATCTCTGCTAACCTAAAAAAACCGAACTTTGCGCCATTAAATTTCGATTTCAGTGTCTGATCTACTACAACAACTCAACGACGTACAACGCGAAGCTGTACAGCATACTGAAGGTCCTACGATGATCATTGCAGGAGCTGGCTCAGGTAAGACGCGTGTGCTGACCTACAGAATTGCCTATCTTTTGCAACAGGGTATTGACCCTTTCAGCATACTGGCACTCACCTTTACCAATAAGGCAGCCAGGGAGATGAAAGAAAGGGTGATGCAATTAGTTAACCATACGCAAGGCCGTAATGTATGGATGGGTACATTTCATTCGGTTTTTGCCAAAATTCTTCGCATAGAAGGACACCATCTTGGCTACCCTCAAAACTATACCATATATGACACCGACGATTCAAAAAGGCTGTTAAAAAAGATAGTTACCGAATTAGATCTGGATCCTAAAACATACAGCAGCTCGTATCTGTTATACAGGATATCCAATGCCAAATCAAGCCTTTACTCTCCTTACGACTATATCAGTAATTCTGAGATACAACAGACCGATCTTGCTTCCGGGCGACCTCTTACAGGCGAGATATTCAGAACATACAACGCTCGCCTTAAACGAGCCGATGCCATGGACTTTGATGACTTGCTGTTCAATACTAATTTGCTCTTTCGTGATTTCCCAAAGCTGTTGTATAAATACCAACACCGCTTTAAATATGTTCTGGTAGATGAATATCAAGACACTAATCATGCCCAATATCTTATTGTCAATCAATTGGTAGCAGCACATGAAAACCTTACCGTTGTTGGTGACGATGCCCAAAGCATCTACGCCTTCAGGGGAGCGAATATTCAAAACATTCTCAATTTCAAAAAAGACTATCCTGACTATAAGCTGTTTTATTTAGAACAGAATTACCGATCTACAAAAACCATAGTAGAAGCGGCTAACTCGGTTATTAAATACAATAAAGACCAGATAAAAAAAACAGTCTGGACCGATAATCCCGAAGGAGATCATATCAGCTTGATGAGGGGTACTACAGACACGGAGGAAGGCACCTTAGTTGCCAATGCTATTTTTGGCTACAAGATGTCGAAACAGCTTGCCAACAAAAGCTTTGCAATACTCTATCGCACTAATGCACAGTCCAGATCGTTGGAAGAGGCACTGCGTAAACAAGGAATACCATATAAAATTTTTGGAGGCGTATCTTTTTATAACCGCAAGGAAGTTAAAGACCTTTTAGCCTATTTTCGATTAGTGATCAATCCCAACGATGAGGAAGCTTTATTGCGTATCATCAATTACCCGGCTCGGGGGATAGGTAAAACCACTGTAGAAAAATTAGTCGTACAAAGCAACGAAAGCAAGAAAAGTATATGGGAACTGATCAGCAGCAGGAGTAATGAGTTACTGCCGTTTAACAGCGGAACTATTAAAAAGTTGACTGATTTTTCGGTGATGGTTCAAAGTTTTCAGGTTCTTGCCGGCAAGATGAATGCGTTTGAGCTCTCGCAACATATTACCAATTCAATTGGTATTATTAGAGAGTTGAGAAGTGACGACAGCATAGAAGCTATCACACGGGTTGAAAATATTGAAGAGCTTCTAAATGCCATCATGGGTTTTACAGAGCGTGATCCAGAGCCTGAGGAGGTAGGTGAAGAAGGAAGCCCGGCCCGCTCCTTATCTCATTTCATGCAGGAAGTGGCCTTACTGACCGATGCCGACAAACAAGAAGCTGAAGATGCCGATTATGTGAGCCTGATGACTATACATGCCGCCAAAGGGTTAGAGTTTCCTTACGTGTTTATAGTTGGTCTGGAAGAGAATCTGTTTCCATCCATACAGTCGTTGGGGACACGGGAAGAGTTAGAAGAAGAACGCCGTTTGTTTTATGTAGCACTCACCCGAGCTGAACATAAAGTGACAATCAGCTACGCCGAAAGCCGCTACAGATGGGGTAGCTTAGGGCTGGCCGAACCTTCACGCTTTATCGAAGAAATAGATCCTGCATATATTGAAACGCCAAAAAAAGTAGCCGTCAAACCCTCCTATTCATCCGTAACAACTGATGTGACATCACCACTGAAAACAAGAAAATTAGTGCGTCTGACCGATCAATCAGGTAGTCCGTTCGAAGCCTCAGATACCGATGCCCTTCAAAATGGAATGTGGGTTGAACATCAAAAATTTGGTAAAGGAAAAATAATACAAATGGAAGGTGTTGGGGCTAACCGCAAAGCAACCGTCCATTTCAATGCGATAGGAAACAAACAACTGCTGCTCAGATTTGCTAAACTGAAGATCATCGAAAGCTGATACTCGTTTTTATACGGTATCATATAATTCTTTGAGCCCTAATGACTTTCCTTATCATTAAGTTTTTTTAACACCCTTCTGACAAGGGATTGAGCTGTTTTTCACTCATATTTCAGCTTTTGCAGTACTTTTGCTCTCGGATTTAAGACATTCATTAACAATTCGTTCATTCATTATGAAGCAATTTTTTACTAGTTTGTTTTCGATGAAGGCTATGGGGCTTTTAGTCATTGCTTTTGCCATTTCAATAGGTGTGGCTACCTTCATCGAAAACGATTTTGGTACTGAAAGTGCCAAAGCCGTTATATATAATGCCAAATGGTTTGAAATATTATTGGTGATTTTAGCGATCAACTTAGTATATAACATGATCAGCTATAAAATGTATCGCCCTAAAAAGCTGCCTCTATTTCTTTTTCATTTTTCATTTCTATTGATGTTAGTAGGGGCAGGTGTAACCAGATATATTGGTTATGAAGGTGTTATGAGCATAAGGGAAGGCGAGACCAAGCAAAGCATGCTTTCCGAATTTGCCTATGTCACTGCCGAGTTGCAGCAAAACGAGCAAACGGCCTATTCTGAGCAATCGGTGATCATGTCGGTACTCTCGCCTAAAGCTTATTCCGATAAAGTAAAAGTGAATGGTACTTCTGTTCACTTCAAATCAGTTCGATATATCCCCAACGCACAGGAAGTGTTGGTTAAAGGTAAGCCGGGAGAAGGTGAGCCTTATGTAATAATGGTAGTATCTAAAGGCAATAACGGAAGAAATAATCTGATCATCAAGCAGGGTGATCAGCGCAATTTTATGGGAACAAATTATATTTTTGATCAGCCGTACGATTCTACAGCCTTTAACATCAATTTTCACACAGGCACTCTACTTTTTAGCGCACCTGAAGATATATACACTATGAGTATGGCAGGAGGTGAGGCCGATACATTGCTGGCCGGTCAATGGCATCCGTTCGATATGCGTAAGCTGTATAGTTTTGGCGACAGCCGGATTGTGTTGACCGATATCTATGAAAACGGTATAGTAGATTTCACTACTTATCAGGAGAAAGACCTGCATTTTATGGATGCAATGATCGTTGAAGCAAAATCGGGTAATCAGACTAAGCAGATAGGGCTGCGTGGTGGTAAAGGGTATAAGGGTGAAACTTCCACTTTTGAGATCAATGGTATTCAAGTACAGCTCACCTATGGTGCTAAAACAATTCAGTTACCTTTCGCTATCAAGTTAGATGAGTTTCAGTTAGAACGCTATCCGGGATCAAACAGCCCTTCATCTTATGCCAGCGAAGTGGTGTTGATAGATCAAGAAAAAGGAATTGAAACACCTTACAGGATCTATATGAATAATGTACTCAACCATCGTGGATATCGCTTCTTCCAGTCGTCATACGACAAAGATGAAAAAGGTACTATCCTCAGTGTCAACAAAGATGCCTTAGGTACCTGGCTCACCTATATTGCTTATTTTTTAATGAGTTTAGGTATGGTTTTAGCCGTTATCTCACGCAACTCCCGTTTTGCCATGTTAGGCCGGCTGCTTAAGAAAAGCAGCAGCAGAGCATATCTTATTCTGCTCTTCCTTGGGTTGTTTACAAACCTTCAGGCACAACAATCAGTACATTCCGTTGATCTTTCCACTTTGAAAGTTATTGATAAAGAGCATGCTGACTTGTTTGGCTCAATACTCGTACAAGATCACGACGGTCGATTAAAGCCGATGAACACCCTCTCAAGTGAGATGCTTCGAAAAATTGCCAGAAAGACACATTTCAATGGAATGAGTTCCGATCAGGTATTATTAGGTATGCAGTTAGAACCCGAAAAATGGCAGATGGTAAAGATGATTAAAGTTTCGCATCCTGACTTGAAACGCTTCTTAGGTCTCAGCGGAAGTCATGCTGCATTTACCGATATGCTGGACTTTAGTCAAGGAGGCGGATATCGCCTTCGGGATCTGGTAAATCAGGCATATGGTAAAAAGCCTGCCGAACGCAGCAAGTTCGATAATGATGTGATCGCAGTAGATGAAAGGGTTAATATCTCATACCTTGTTTATACAGGCGATTTACTTCGTATCCTGCCCGATCCACGCGATTCACACTTTCCATGGTTTACACCTGGCCATCAGGCAGAAGGACTGAACACCGAAGACTCGGCATTCATTGCTGATGTGATACCATATTATCTAAGCAGTATAGCCAAAGACGATATGGAGCAGGCTAACTTGTTGTTAAACGGTATCAAAGATTATCAACGTAAATTCGGACAGGATATAGTACCTTCAACAGCTAAGGTAAAAGCCGAACTGATATATAACAAACTGATGATATTCGACAGACTGGGTAATTATTTCGGATTAGTAGGGTTTTTCATGCTAGTACTTGTCTTCATCAATATTTTTAAGGAAAGAAAATGGATCAATATGACTCTTACTTTCTTCTATATACTCATCATTGTTTTCTTTTTGTTCCAGACACTTGGATTAGCGATGCGATGGTATATAGCTGGCAGGGCGCCCTGGAGTAATGGGTATGAATCAATGATATATATTGCATGGGTTACAGTGCTTGCCGGATTGATCTTTTCAAGAAAATCGCAAATGACTATTGCTGCTACATCAATTTTAGCTTCTATTATTTTGATGGTTGCCCATTTGTCGTGGATGGACCCAGAGATAACCAATCTTGTACCCGTATTGAAATCTTATTGGTTGAGCATACATGTTTCGGTAATAACTGCCAGTTACGGATTCTTAGGTCTTGCCGCATTATTAGGCTTCATCAATCTAATATTGATGATACTAAAAAACCCCAACAATTTTGGGATGCTCCAAAAGCGGATAAAAGAGTTAAACTATATCAACGAGCGTACGATCATCGTAGGAATTTACCTACTTACAATAGGTACTTTCCTGGGTGGTGTCTGGGCTAACGAATCCTGGGGCAGATACTGGGGATGGGATCCAAAGGAAACCTGGGCATTGGTAACTATACTCGTTTACACGTTTATTGCACATATGGCTTATATGCCCGGTCTTAAAACTGATTATACCTTTAGTCTGTTTTCGTTGGTGGGATTCAGCTCGGTGATTATGACCTATTTTGGGGTCAACTATTATTTGTCTGGCTTGCATTCCTATGCAGCCGGAGACCCAGTACCTGTACCAAGCTTCGTGTATTATACAATCGCTATCATAGTTATTACAGCGGTATGGGCTTACCTGACAGAACGAAAATATCAGTACCGGCCTGACCGAAACTAATTAGGTTTTCAACAACAATCTACTATCCATAGATTAACTTCAGAGTTTATCTATGGATAGTCTTTTTATAAAGACTACTGTTAATCAATGTGATACAACTGAATTATTTTGTTTCCGGCTTATTAGAATAGCTGTAAATGAAATAGGCAGCAAGCCAGTTCAACAAAAAAGCCGGATCACCGGCTTATCACATTCCATGTATCATCTTTTCAGACGTCATTAAAAATCGTCGTCCTCTTCATCCGAAAAATCATCATCAAAATTAAACAAATCGAGATCTAAATCCTCTTCTTCATCATCAATAGGTTGATAGATAGAAGGCTTACGATCACGCTTTGGAGTAGCTTTCTTTAAAGGCTTTCTGATGAAATCATCGTTGTCAGAGAACTGCTGTGGACGTGTTTTCTTCTTCACCGGTTTCATTGGAAAACAAATTTTCAGTTGTACTTAAAAATGATTTGACTTGAAATTGAATAGTATTCTATAAAAAAATACGATATCTAAAAAAGGAAGGAATTAATTACGGTCTTATATTCAACATTCTTTAATGGAGGGCATAATCACAAGTATCTGATCCATATCAAACAAAATAAATTGAGACATTGTTTAACTATCTGATCTTTAAGTCTATTAAAATTACAATGCAATGTTACAGAATTTTTCTTCTATAAAACAAATAAATCATAAAAAAATTTCTTCTTAATTTTTTAAAAAACATATATATATCTGATTATATGTGCCTTAAATAATTATACAAATGATAGTACCGTAGTAGCTCAAGCTCCAAACAACTCCTTTCATTGTCTTAGTTTTCAATTCACCTATATCTCATGCCATGACAATATACTATGCATAGGCATTTCTTGGTAGGTTTTATCGTTTAACTAAGCCGTATTATCGCTCTATCGGCAGATTAAATCCATGTATCTTTGCAGTATGTCGTTATCAGTATCACCGAAGAAATATTCGTTTCCCTTACAAGCTCGTCTGCGGAAGAAAAAGTCAGTAGAAACTCTTTTCAAACAGGGTCAGTCGTTTTATTTGCATCCTTTTAAAGTTGTTTATGTGAGATTCAGTGAGTCTGTTGAGCCGGTATCGGATGTACAGGTCTTGATATCGGTTGGCAAGAAGCATTTTAAGAAGGCAGTAGATCGCAACCGGATCAAACGGCAGATACGCGAGGGGTGGCGGCTGCAACACCACAAATTGTCTCAAGCGTTATCCGATCGAAATGAGCAACTGCATCTAGCGCTTATCTATACAGCTAAAGAACAGCTTGAAAGCCCGATGATACATCATAAAATAAAAACTATTATTCAACGTTTGACTGATCAGTATGAAACATATCCGTAATATCCCATCATGGCTGTTGATTTTTCTGATCAGGATATATCAATACACGCTTTCGCCATTTATTGGCCGGGCATGCAGATATACCCCAAGCTGTTCGGTATATAGCGTGGACGCCATAAAAAAATACGGAGCTCTAAAAGGTGGATGGAAAGCCATCAAACGGGTTTCTTCCTGCCACCCATGGGGTGGAAGCGGGTATGATCCTCTAATCTAATGTAAACCGAGCTACTATGAAACATAAATCACTACTCATCTTTTTCCTTCTGATCTGCCATTTTTTGGGTATCTCACAAAGCAGTTATAATTTTGAGATCTCAAAAAATATAGATGTATTCAACAGCGTATTTAAAGAGCTTAATCTCAACTATGTGGACGATATCAAGCCGGGTGAGCTGACCGAGACCGCTATTAATGCGATGCTGAAAGAGTTAGACCCATATACTGTTTTCATACCTGAATCGCAGGTTGAAGATGTGCGTATGATGACAACAGGTGAATATGGCGGCATAGGAGCACTGATCCAAAAGATAGGCGATTATGTATATATCACCGAGCCTTACGAAGGCTTTCCGGCACATAAAGCCGGTCTCAAACCCGGCGACTATATCATTGAGATCAATGGGTTAGATGCAAAAGGAAAAAATGCTTCCGAGATCAGTGAACTGCTGAAAGGAGATCCGGGATCTGCCGTAACACTGAAAATACAACAAGATGGTAATGATACACCAATAGAAAAAGAAGTGATACGCGAAAAGGTTCGGATAGATAATATACCTTATCACTCCGTCATAGAACAGGATATAGGATATATCCGACTGTCGGGCTTCACCCAAAAAGCAGCATCCGAATTAAAAGATGTGTTTTTAGAGATGCGAGAGCATTATCCGTTAAAAGGGTTGATCATTGATTTAAGAGGGAATGGTGGCGGGCTGCTCAACGAAGCAGTGGATATAGCTAATCTGTTTGTAGAAAAAGGCCAGATCATAGTCACTACCCGCGGCAAAGCACCCGATCGGACAAGCGTGCATCGCACCAGATTAGCTCCTGTAGATCTGGAAATACCATTAGTGATCCTTGTTAATGAGGCAAGTGCTTCGGCCAGTGAGATAGTAGCAGGTGCCTTACAGGATTTCGATCGTGCTGTGATCGTAGGACAGAAAACCTTCGGAAAAGGACTGGTACAAAACGTTGTCCCACTTACCTATAATAATCAACTGAAAATTACCGTAGCTAAATATTATATTCCAAGCGGTCGATGTATCCAGGCTATTGATTATCTGCACAAGGACGAGAACGGCGGCAAAATACCTGATTCATTGGTGTCCAGCTTTCGCACCAAAGGCGGCAGGATAGTGTATGACAATGGAGGCATCACACCTGATGTGCTTTTAGAACCTGTTGAATTCAGTCCGGTAAGCACTCATTTATATACCGGTAATTATATTTTCCGGTATGCCAATCGCTATGCACGTGAACACGACACCATCCCATCGGCTGAAAAATTTGAAATTACCGATGAACTTTATACCGATTTCTTGAATTTTCTTGAACATGAGGAGTTTACTTACCCTACCGAAAGCGAAAAAATGATTACTGCACTAAATCGCATAGCCGAAGAAGAACATTACTTAGATGCAGTCAAACCAATTTTAGACTCACTCAAAAACGAATTAGTCGCTATCAAAGAAGGTGATTTTGAGAAACACAGACCAGAAATTGAACAACTATTGCGGGTTGAGATAGTTACCAGATATTATTTCCAGCGTGGGAAGATCATATCGGCTATGAAAGGTGATAAAGAGATAGAAAAAGCCGTTGAACTGCTTCACGACATGGGATCATATCGTCAGATTTTACAATAAACGTTTCTAAAACGAGCGTTTCTTATGCCCTCCAAATTAAAAATTGACGCATATTTTATAGCCTTGGTCTTGCTGGCTGTATGCATTCCTTTATCAAAATACGGAATGAGCGTGGCACAGTTTGCATTGGTTTATATATGGCTGACCGACGGTTTGTCATATAGTCGTTTAGTCGATATGTTCCGCTTCACATCAGTAAAAGAGAAGTTCACACGCCCTATTGGCTATCTAGCCAACACAGTGGCACATAATTTTATAGCCAAGATCAGAGTGTTTACTCAAAACAAGCTTGCCTTAGTCATTGCTTCAATTTTTTTACTGCATATCATCGGGTTATTACATACCACTGATTTTGCGTACGCATGGAAAGACCTGCGCACCAAACTACCGCTGTTGTTATTGCCACTGATCTTCAGCTCTATGCCTGCTTTGAACCGGCGAAAGACTGATATATTATTAGGGTTCTACGTTGCTGCGGTATTAGCCGGCACACTGTTTAGTCTTCAGGCATATATTCAAAAAGACTTCTCCGACATCCGCCAGATATCTGTCTTTATCAGCTCCATACGATTTAGCTTATCGGTAGTTTTCTCAATCTTTTTATTAGTTTATTTTCTAAGCTCCTACCAATCATACCCATTATGGCTTAAGATTTTAATTAGTACTGCCATCATTTGGTTTGTCAGTTTTATCATACTGCTTGAATCGGCTATAGGGATGCTCAGCCTGTTAGCTGTGAGTTCTATTTTAATGATGCGAGCGGCATTCAGATCGAGCCGGTTTTTTATCAAATTAGTGTTAACATTAGCCTTCTTAGGAATCCCTATCAGTACTGCTTTGTACCTTTCTGATATAGCGAGTGATCTGATGTTTGCAGAACCTGTTGACATTTCAAAGCTTGACACACATACTGTTGCCGGTTCGCTTTATATACATGACACTGTGAATTATGGTATTGAAGACGGGCATTATGTGGGTCTTTATTTAGCCGAGCAGGAACTGAAAGCAGCATGGAATCGCCGTAGTAAATTTGATTTCGATGGACACGATCAGGCAGGTCAGCTAATACGATATACTCTTATCAGATATTTAGCATCCAAAGAGTTGAGAAAAGATACCGAGGGGGTTGCCGAGTTAAGCGATAAAGATGTGCAATATATTGAAAAAGGAATTGCCAATTTCAATTACATTGAAAACCCAGGCGTTCGAACCCGCATATCCAAAATATTGCAAGGGTATAATAAATACACTTCCCTTCAAGACCCTAACGGAAGCTCTATCATGCAACGCTTTGAATATATACGGACTTCCTTATTTCTGATCAAGAACAATTTTTGGACAGGTGTAGGTACTGGTGATCTGCCTTTGGCGTTCAAATCGGCTTACGAAGATTTAGACAGTCCGTTAAAAGAAAAATGGCGCTGGCGGTCGCATAACCAGTATTTATCGGTATTCATTGCTTTTGGAGTCTTTGGCTTTGCCTGGTTTGTCTTTACACTGATGTTTCCCATTTTCTATCAATCTCGCTATACCGATTATAAGTATTTAGTGTTTATCAGTATCTTACTTTTATCTATGCTCACCGAAGACACCCTTGAAACCCAGGCAGGCTTAACCTTGTTTGCTTTTTTCAACTCATTTTTACTCATAGCCTGTCGCGGGCAGACTGACAACCCATCAACAGCCAATTAATTCATTGATTTTCTGGCTACTTCATATATGTTACCGATAAATAATATCTGTATCTTTGCATTCCCTTTTATAATTCAAAAAAGATGAAGAAGGAAATCCTGAAGTTAGAGGTAACCTATCTTGATTCGGAAGAGGAATTGGTTCCTAACGATTTGATACTGTTGCAACAAGCCAGGCAGGCAGCCCGTGATGCGTATGCACCTTATAGTAAGTTTCGTGTAGGAGCAGCTGTCAGACTTGCCAATGGCCAGATCATCAAAGGGAATAATCAAGAAAATGCAGCTTATCCGTCAGGCTTATGTGCCGAGCGGGTCGCACTGTTTTATGCCAATGCCAATTACCCTGATCAGGCTGTAGAAGCCATAGCTGTTACCACTCAAGGCAACAGCAAGCCTATACATGAACCTATAACACCTTGTGGATCATGCAGACAGGTGATGGCTGAGTTTGAAAAAAAAGCAGGCCGACCAATGAAAGTGATTATGCAGGGTGAAGAAGGTATGATAATGATAATCAACGGTATACAAACATTACTCCCATTTTCTTTTCTTGATGACTATCTCCTAAAATACAACTCATGAAAATTTCTGTAAAAATTGTTGCGGCATTGTTGGTCTTACTCAGTCTTGGCGCATACCGCACTGATAAACCTGCTTATCTATTGTTTAATCAGAAAGGTAAGAAGATAAGCTACAAACGCATGTTGAAACAAGCTTCCAAAGCCGATGTAGTTTTTTTTGGTGAGCTTCACAATAACCCAATCAGCCACTGGCTACAACTTGAACTTACTAACGATCTGTATCAACTCACGGAAGGTCGGGTTATTCAAGGTGCCGAAATGTTTGAAGCCGATAATCAGCACGCACTTACTGCTTATTTAGAAGGCGAAATGGATGCCGACAGCCTCAAAAAAGCAGCCCGTCTGTGGCCTAACTACAAAACCGATATAGAACCATTAGTACATCTGGCACGTGATCATCAGATACCCTTTATTGCAACTAATATTCCCCGGCGCTATGCCTCTATGGTCTTCAGAAATGGATTTACTGCGTTAGATAGTTTGCCCGATGAGGAAAAAAACTGGATAGCTCCATTACCTATTGCTTATGATGCCGATCTGCCGGCCTATCAACAAATGTTGAAAATGATGGATGGAAGCGTGCATATGCAAACTCCTGAAAACTTTCCTAAAGCACAAGCTATCAAAGATGCAACTATGGCTTGGTTTATTCATAAAAACCGCTTGAATGGAACAATATTTATCCATTATAACGGAGCATATCATAGCGATAATTTTGAAGGTATAGTATGGTATCTCAAGCAGTTGGAATCAGATATAAAAATACTCACTATCTCTACCGTAGAATCGGGGCAACCGATTCAAATCCCAGAAGAAAAAGCAGGCATAGCAAACTTTATTGTAGCAGTTCCCAAAGAGATGACCAAGACTCATTAAGTGGTCATAAGAAAAGGCTGCCTATTGACAGGCAGCCTCTATTGTAAAACACAAACACCTTAAAACCTGGTTCAGATACCCTCAATCACTGTAGTCCAGTCGTGTATATCTTTCACTTCACCCTCCTGTATTCCTCTGAGGGTCTGATAAATTTTTGTGGATATAGGTCCGGATTGTTCACCATACTGATACACCTTTTTAGTTTCTCTGTCCACAATTTTTCCTATGGGCGAGATTATGGCAGCCGTACCACATGCACCTACTTCTTCAAATGTCTCTAATTCATCAAGTGGAACCGGTCGACGTTCTACTTTCAGTCCAATGTCTGTGGCAATAGTCTCTATACTTTTATTAGTGATAGAGGGCAGAATTGTATGCGATTTGGGTGTGACATAGGTATTATTTTTGATCCCAAAGAAATTTGCCGGTCCGGCTTCATCTATATATTTTTTTTCTTTGGCATCCAGAAACAGTACGGATGAGTATCCTTCGGCTGCTGCACGTGATGCAGGCACTAAGCTAGCGGCATAGTTGCCACCAACTTTGATATGGCCTGTCCCTTGTGGTGCTGCCCTGTCATAATCGTGAACCAACTCTACATTCACCGGATTAAAGCCTTCTTTAAAATAAGGTCCTACCGGTGTTACAAATACCATAAACAAATATTCGGTAGCCGGCCGCACTCCTACCTGAGGGCCACTACCTATAAGTAACGGCCTGATATACAATGAGGCACCCATACCATAGGGAGGAATAAAGCGGGCATTCATTCGTACAGCCTTTTCAATGGCAGCAAAAAATAATTCTTCAGGCACTGGAGCCATCATGATCCCGTTGGCTGAGTCCTGAAAACGCCTTGCATTGTCAACCCAACGAAACAGGCGCACCTTACCATCTTTGCCGCGATAAGCCTTCATCCCCTCAAAAGCCTCCTGACCATAGTGCAAAGCAGTAGCAGCCATATGAATACTGATATACTCCGAAGAGCAAGCCTCTAACTCACCCCATTTGCCATTACGATAGTAACAGCGGACATTGTAATCTGTCTTAAAATAACCAAACGGCAGATTTTTCCAGTCAATATTTTCCATCATATTTCAAATTAATTGATCCGTATTTTAATACCGCTAAGGTAAAGCTTTTTTAGGAAGAACAAGGCCCAATTGTGAAAATATAAACAATAAAAAGCTAAAAAAGAAAGATTCTTAATAACACCCGAATTATCAGCTATCTTATTTTGAGTTTTAGCCTATACCCAATGATTGTGGCAGCTTGTGTATGAGATATATAGCATCACACACTAACGATACTGATTGCTGATTCTTGCCGAAAAGGCATGCTCTCCAACTCTGAAAGTTTTGCCCAACAGCCATCTTCATAACACTGTTTCTAAATAATGTGTTTGAATACCAAATTGTTTCTTCAGTTCATTGATTTTTCGGTTGATCTGGTGTATGTCAGTTGGTTTATCTGTTTTGATCCCGGTAATGAGCAGGTTTTTGGGTGTATGTCCGGCTTCTATAAATTCTTGAATATGGCTCTTATACCCATATTTTTCCATGATGAGTGCTCTCAAAGTATCGGTCAGCATTTCGGCTTGCCGTTCGAGTAAAATACCATATTGTAATATAGGTGAGGCCTGTTTTACAGCTTTCATCTCGTTTCGGATCTGTTTATGACAACAAGGGGCACATACAATCAGCTCGGCATCTGCTTTTATGCCGGCAGCTATGGCATCGTCTGTAGCTGTATCACAGGCGTGCAATGCAATGAGCACATCGATTTTTGAAAGCGGAAAACTTGCTATAGCCCCTTGTTCAAACCGCAGCTGCTGATAGCCATATTTTGTTGCTATAGCTTGCGTAGCATTCACTAATTCAGGGCGTTGTTCGACACCGATCAATTCAAAATCCAATTTGGCATACGTTGCTAAAAACTCGAACAATGCAAACGTCAGATATCCTTTTCCTGCTCCCATATCCACTATCTGTATGCGGCTTCTGTTGGTCATTACTTGTGTGATCATAGGTTCAAGCAGTTGGATGTAGGTATCAATTTGTTTGAATTTATGATGCATGGCCGGTTTCAAGCGTCCTTGTTTATCGGTCAGCCCAAGATCGTTCCAGTGTCCGGTAGTGTTTTTTATCCATCTTTTTTTGGATTGCTCGTGTTTCAGATCTGCTTGCAATGGTTCGGTATTCATCTTGGATGTAAGGCGTGCATTGCCTTTGCGGTTGGAGATAAACCCTATATGCTGCTGTACGGTAAAAAGATTAGCCTCGAGAAAATTGTTTTCCACTAAATGATTGATTGATTCAAGTGCAACCTTAGGTTCAAGGTTTTGTGATTCATCACGAGTGGCATACTGATATTGGAAATTAAACCTATATCCTGCTTTCAGTTGTACGGGTCTGACGGTCACCCGCTTCAGCTCAGCCGATTTTTGCCGGTGTTTGCTTAGTGTCAGCCTCACAAGCTGTTTATTGTCAACTGCTTGTTGTAGGTATTCCTGAAATTGTTCTAAAACTGTTGTATCCATTTTGTATGGGGATGAGAGTGTAAAAGTATCGAATTAATTCAAATTGGCTGCTTCTAGCAAAGCATCTGAACAACAAGTCAGGCTGAACTTTTATATATTGGCAACAGCATATTTGATATACAGTTTTATAGGCAGGAAATTCATTCTATCAGTTCGTTTCAGTAATAGTTTATGCAAGAAAACATATTTTTGCGGACTACACTTTTATTTTCTTGTATTTTTGTTTTAATTTACCAATCCTCGTCCCAAGCTTTTTATGAAGCAAACCATCCGTATATTATTTGTTTCCGATTCTTTATCGGACTATCAAAAAGCAGTTAAAGAACTAGAAGTCTTTTTCCATGCCACCATTATTCGGGTTGAGAAGTTAGATGATTTTAAGCAGGAACTTGTTTCTTTCGATCCTGAAATCATCATCAGCGAATACAATATGCCTGACTTCTCTGGGTTGGATGTACTATTTGTTACAAGGCAACATTCTGCCTTTCTACCAGTGATTATTTACACCGATAGTCTGAACGAAGGATTGGCTATATCCGGTCTTCAGGCCGGTGCTACCGATTATGTTTTGAAAGACAGGATTCGCCGGTTGCCTTTTGCTGTTCAGAGCGCTATAGAAAATGCAGATTCACATAAGCGGGAATCAATCACATACGAAAAGCTGCGTATAAGCGAAAGACGATATAGATCATATATTGAGCAAGCTCCAGACGGAATTATAATACTCACTGCTGATGGTAATTATTTAGAAGCAAACAAGACAACCGAATACCAGACCGGATACTCTATTCAAGAGCTTAAGAAGCTTAAGATCATCAATATCATTGATCCTGAATATCGAACTACCGGACTACGGCTTTTTAAAACAATTATAGATCAAGGTGCTGCATTTGCCGAATTGAGAGTCATTCGAAAGCAAGGAGACAAAGCCTGGTGGTCAATAAAGGGAGTAGCTTTAGAAGATGGGAATATCATGGGGTTTATCCGTGACATAAGCTCACTAAAAGAAGCTCAGCAAGCCATACAAGACAGCGAAACCAAATACAAAATGTTAGTTGAAAACAATGTGGTGGCTTTGTTTATCACCAACATCAAGCTTCAACTTGAATATATGAGCCCGAATATTGAACAAATAGTAGGTTATACTCCTGAGGAAAGATATGCTCAAAATTTCTGGGCTAACCTGACACCCGATTCAGTACAAAAACTAAAAGATGCATACAGAAAACAGCTAGAAATAGAAGAATCAGGTACAGCTGATCCAAATAGGATGCTGACTATTGATTTTGAAGAATATCATAAAAACGGACAGCTGCTGAACATTGAATCTACCTTGCAATTCATACGTGACAAAAATGGCATTCCCATAGGATTCACTGGAATATATCACGACATCACGGAACGGAAAAAGATACAACAGCAATTAGCCAGAAACTTTGAAGAAACTCAAGCTATCTTACGAAATGCACCAGTAGGTATTTTTGTGTTTGATCACTATTTTACTATCACTTCCTGCAATACTTATTTCGGCCAACTGCTTGGATTCACACCAGAAAAGATCGTTGGCCAACACATACAACAGCTATTAAATCCCAGCATTTTGCCACATATGGCCAATGCACTGAAAGGTAAGGCAGAAACCTGGGAATGTAAGCTAGGGTTTCTTCCAGATCAACAAGAACGTACAGTACAGATCACTGCTGCTCCCATTCAGAGTGAACAACAGCATATCACTGAAGGTATTGTAGTCATATCAGATATCTCAGAGCGTATCATAGCTGAACAAAAAATCAAAGAAACGCAGGAACAATTCAAACGTATTTTTTATTTCAGCCCTACAGCGATGGGTATCCGCCGATGGAAAGAGGGCAGCTTTGTAGAAGTAAACGATGCATGGTGCCGGCTTACCGGTTATACCCGTGACAGCATTCGAAACAAAACTATCTTAGAACTTCAACTTATTGAGCCTGAGCAATTTGCTCATATCAATCAAAAACTTGAAGAACAAGGTTATATCACTGAAGCTACTATGCAGCTTAAATGTCGTACAGGGGAGCTACGAATCATGTTGGCCTCTTTTGTATTGTATGAACTCAAGAAAGAAAAATTAGTCCTTTTCAATTTTGTGGATATCACTGAGTTTCTCCGACAGGAAGAAGCTTTGTTAACACTTTCCAACGCTATTGAACAATCGCCTGTATCGGTTATAATAACCAATATAGAAGGTGTGATAGAGTATGCCAACCCACGAACCTTTGAGGTAAGCGGCTATTCGGCGCGCGATCTCATCGGGCATAAAGCATTACTCTTCGCTGCAAACGACACCACATTAGAACATTACCGGCAGCTACATACCTATATCCTAAGAGGTGAGACATGGAAAGGCGAGCTGCTACACAAAAAGAAAACCGGCGAATTGTTTTGGGAATCGGTATTAGTATCACCTATAGTTGATGATAGCGGTTATATTAAAAACTATATCACTGTAAAAGAAGATATTACCAAACAAAGGGAGATGGAAGATGCGCTACGGGACAGTGAAAAACGATATCGAAAGATTTTTATGAACAATCCGGTGCCTATGTGGATATATGAAACAGATAGTTTACGCATCATAGAAGCAAACAGTAAGGCTATCCATGACTACGGCTACACCGAAGAGGAGTTCCAGAACATGACCTTAATGGACCTGCGCCCGGCAGCAGATATTCCCTTCTTGTTGGAAGAGCTGAAACAACATCCTACATCTGACTATTCCGAAAAAAAAGAGTTCAGGCATCAGTATAAGGACGGCAGTGTAATTCAGGTTGAGATAGATTCATTTCCTATATCTACAAGCTCGGGTAAAGATGCCCGTATGGCTCTGGCTCATAATATTACCGAACGATTAAAAGCACGTCAACTACTCGAAGAAGCCAAAGCAAAAGCAGAAGCCAGCGACAAGCTGAAAACTCACTTTCTGAATAATATCTCGCACGAAGTACGAACACCTCTGAACGGTATCTTAGGGGCAACCTCGTTGCTGAATGAACCAGGATTAGATATGAATGAGGTACCCGAACTAATGGAAATAATTGAGCTGAGTACACACCGGCTTATTAATACCATTACAGATTATATGGATATCTCATTACTTGCGTCCAACAATATGGAAGTGAATGCCAAAGCAGTGAAATTAGCCGAAATAGTTGAAAAATTTCGTGCCAAATACAATAAAGAATGTATTAATAAGGGATTGGATTTCAACATAAAATATAACGAGGATTTAGGCAATATCCATTTGGAATTAGACATTGAACTTATCCAAAAAGCATTAAACCACTTGTTGGATAATGCATTGAAATACACTAACAAGGGAAGCATTACCTTAGGAATCAACCAGAAAAACAACAAGATTTGTTTTTACGTCAGAGATACAGGTATAGGGGTCAATCCTGAGAATATCACTGCTATATTTCACTATTTCCGGCAGGAAGACGAAGGCTCATCGAGATACTATGAGGGAAGCGGATTAGGCTTAGCCATAGTAAAAGGTATCACCGAGCTGATGGGTGGAGAACTTGTCATCGAATCGGAGAAAAATAAAGGCTCTACTTTCCATCTATGTTTCCCTCTTAAAAATCTGGCAATACCAAAGTCCGATTCCCACCTGCAACAGCCGGATATATCCAAAACCAATCCAATAGTATTAATAGCTGAAGACGAAGAATCCAATTTCTTAGTCTTATCCCTGATCATGCGTAAGAATTTTAATGCCAAGGTACTACATGCTATCAATGGAAGAGTTGCTGTTGACATGGTTGCAGCAAACCCTGAAATTGACCTGATATTAATGGACCTTAAGATGCCGGTTATGGATGGCTTTGAAGCTACTATAGAGATAAAAAAAATCAGACCTGATATTCCCATCATTGCTATCACAGCTTTTGCGATGAGCGGTGATGAACAACGGGCTTTAAGTGTAGGTTGCGATTATTACCTGGCAAAACCTATCAACCGGCACGAACTCTGGGATACAATGAAAAGACTGGGATTTATTCTTAAATAAATCATAACGTATGAACTAAAATCCTATCTTTGCCTGAACCATTTAGACAGTGATGGAAAACAACAAGAGTATGTTTTTCTCCAAAAATAAAACTTCCGGCATGAGTCAGCTATCCACCTTGTCTGAATTGCTACATGCAATACCAATGGCATGCTGTATTACAAATAAAAAAGGTTCGATTTTAGAATATAATCAGGCATGTAAACAACTTATTCCTAAGCATATAAAGGATAAAAAAGAATATCTTTTTTCAGATTGGCTGAACATCTCACCCTCCGAACTCAACTCATACCTGCAATCACTGATCCAAGATAAAAAAAGTACCGTTGAGCTTAGCCTTTCCTCTCGCAACACTGCTGATTATTTTCAGGTAAAGATAGGTCTTCACTCATCCGACCACTTTGCAAAACCACAATTTATTTACCTGATTGAGCCAACTGATTCCCCTAATCAGCTAACGAGCCATCCAAGCTTTTCAACAGCTGAAAACATACATCAAATTAGTTATTTCGAGCACCTGCTCCAAACAGTACCATTTGGAATCGTCATAGCCGATGACAAAGATGTGTTACTAGACTGTAACCATCAATTCGAAGCGATGTTTGGATTTGCAAAATCAGATATGCTTGGCCGAAAAATAAATGATATCATTGTACCAATATCTAAAAAAAGCGAAGGAAAAAAGATTACCTCATTGATCAGCAAAGGTATTGACCAATATGTGGAGACTATACGACAGAAAGCCGATGGCAAGCTGATCCATGTAGCTATAAGTGGCAGACCTATTACCCTGTCTGATGGGGTAAGGCATGTGTTTGGTGTATATCAGGATATCACCGAAAGAACACACTATCAGAAAGCTATCCAGGATAAACAACTTTATTTTCAAACCTTGTTTGAAAGTGCACCTTTAGCCATAGTGATAACGGATGATCAAGGTATTATTATTGACTGCAACCACCAGTTCACCACACTTTTTGGCTATTCAAAACAAGACTTGACCAACACCCAGTCCATTGATATTATCATCCCGGATAAGCTGCAAGCCGAAAGCCTGATGCATCGTACGAGCATCCTGAACAATAATATGATCACCAAAGAAACTGTACGTCAGAAAAAGGACGGTGAACTGATTGATATCATCCTATCTGGAGCATTGATCAAACTCTCGGAAAAACGTAAGTTGATATTGGCTATTTACCGTGATATTACAAAGGAGAAAGCCATGCAACACGCACTCTATCAAGAGAAATATTTATTACAAGCCTTGATGGATAACATACCTGATACAATCTATTATAAAGATACCCAGACCAGATTTGTGCGCATCAATAAGGCCCAAGCCAGAGTATTAGGGGTCAATCATCCGGAAGAAGCCATTATGAAAACCGATTTTGACTTCTTCGATAGCGCTCACTCAAAAAATGCTTTTGCCGATGAGATGCACCTGATGAAAACCGGACAACCTGTGATAAGCAAAGAAGAACATATACATACTAACCAAGGATGGAAATGGTTTACAGCAACAAAAGTACCTATGCGTGATGAGCAGAATCAAATTCAAGGATTAGTAGGTATTTCAAGAGACATCACTCAATACAAACAGCTTGAAGAAAAACTCAAACTCAACGAAGAAGACCTTAAAAAAACCAATCAGGAAAAAGACAAAATATTGTCCGTCATTGCACACGATCTGCGAAGCCCTTTCAACTCATTCCTTTTATTGACTGAAATTCTTGCCGATGATATGGTTAGTCTTGAGCAGGATGAGCTACGACAATTGGTCGATTCTATGTACCGAACGGCTATCAATCTTTCAGAACTATTGGATAATCTGTTGGAATGGTCGAGGATTCAACGACAGATGATATCAAACAACCCAGAAATCATCATATTTAAAGAGCTGATTGAAAAAAATATAGAGTTTTTCAGGATACACTTCAAAACCAAAGAGATAGAATTACTTGTGATGGCTGATGAAAGACTTAAGGTGTACGCCGATGCCTATCTCCTTAGCTCAGTGATCAGAAATCTGATATCCAATGCGTTAAAATTCACTCCTACAGGCGGAAAGGTTACTATCCTCGCAAGCCGTTTACATGAAGATACAGTATTGCTTCGTATCGAAGATACCGGCATCGGGATGACGGATATCCAACAGAAAAAACTCTTCAGGAATGATACACGAGGCACCAAAGGCACTAACAACGAGCCGAGTGCCGGCATAGGTCTGATCTTAGTAAAAGAATTTGTAGATGAAATGAATGGCCGTATTTATCTGACAAGCATGGAAGGTGCAGGAACTACCTTTTTTGTTGAGCTTCCGGCCCATCAAGACGCTCTACAACAAATGAACGGTCAATCTGCTGATATTGTTGACTGATCATACAGTCCAATCCCCACACTATTTTTTTGTGTATTTTTGCCGCCCAAAAACACAAAAACATCCTGTCGGTTGACAGGCACCAATAAACAGCGCCATGTTGGCAAACGATAATTTACACGAGCTTATAGAGATACGGCATCTGACTGCTTCGGCCTATATATTGAAAATGACACGAAAAGGACTGAAGTTTAATGCCGGTCAACATATCCTCCTTGGTAAAGCAGGAAGCATAGAACTACGCGAATATTCTATCTACAGTGGTGAGCAAGATGACTTTTTTGAAGTACTCATCAAAGAAGTAGATAATGGGGTGGTAAGCAAACAACTCAAGCAACTCCATCCGGGCGATATGGTTCAGCTTGAAGGGCCATTAGGGTATTTTACTATTGATACAGATAGGATAGCTCACGATAATTTTTTGTTCGTTGCTACCGGAACAGGTATCGCACCATTTCACAGTTTCGCCAAAAGCTATCCATTGCTGAATTATCAGTTGCTACATGGTGTCAGATTTGCCCATGAAGCCTACGAAAAGAATGAATACCTGCCGCAGAATTACCTGCTGTGTACTACCGCTGAATCAAGCGGCGACTATCATGGCAGAGTAACCGACTATCTTCGTACTCATACCGTTCATCCTGAAACACATTGTTATCTTTGTGGAAATTATAAAATGATTTACGAGGTTTTTGAGATACTAGAAAAGCAAGGCATACCTTCCGAGCGTATGCATGCCGAAGTCTATTTTTAACTATTTACAACGCATATATTTACCATGAGATACCATCTAATGCCTTTAGGCTGCCAAATGAATCTTTCAGATACCGAAAGAGTAAAAACCGTGCTGCACAGCATGGGATACAGTGAAACAGAAGACGAGAATCAAGCTGATATATTAGGCATAATTGCATGCTCGGTAAGGCAAAAAGCTATTGATAAAGTGTATAACCGTATCGCCAAATGGAATAAGATGAAAAACCGGAAAAGCCTGCTGACATTTGTTTCAGGGTGCATATTACCATCAGACAAAGAACGGTTTCTCACACTTTTTGATTTGGTATTTCCTATGAGCGAGTTACCCGATCTGCCTGATATGATCCGACAGTACGGCATAGTAACTCCTGCCGGACTGCAATATCCCGAAATGAACACTCTCGCCTCTGTCCAAATACCCACAGAAAAAAAACCATTTTTACAAACAGTCAGGCTCCCAGAAAAATCAATCCCTACGTTTAAGCTTAATCCTGCTATAGGGATAGACGAGTTTTGGCAGGTTGAGCCTAGCTACTCTTCAAATTTTGAAGCGTTTATACCTATTCAAAACGGATGTGACAAGTTTTGCAGCTTTTGTGCCGTGCCTTATACCAGAGGCAGAGAAGTATCACGCCCATCAGATGAAATATTAAAAGAGGTAAAACGACTGATATCCAATAATTTCAAATCTATAACCCTGCTTGGCCAAAACGTGAACTCGTATGGGTTAGACAAAAAAGGCGAAGAAATCAGCTTCCCTCAACTGCTTAGAGAAATAGGCGAATACGGTAAACAAAGCGGGAAAGAGTTTTGGGTGTACTTCACCTCGCCTCACCCACGTGATATGACCGACGAAGTCATTGAGATAGTAGCTCAGTATCCAGTGTTAGCCAAACAAATTCACCTGCCTATCCAATCAGGTGATAACGGTGTATTGCTACGGATGAACCGAAAACACTCCTTAGAACAGTATCGACATATAGTGACTACTATTCGAAGGCTTATCCCTCAAGCAACCCTGTTTACCGATATCATAGTCGGATTTACAGGAGAGACAGATGAGCAGTTTGCCAACACCCGAAAAGTGATGGAAGAGTTCAAATACAATATGGCGTATATAGCTCAATACAGTGTGCGACCCGGAGCAGCCAGCTCAAGATGGGAGGATGATGTCCCCAAAGCCATTAAAAAACAACGATACCATAAGCTGACCGATACCTTGCTGAAATATTCCCTGCAATACAATCAACAGCTTATAGGCAGGAAAATGAAAGTATTGGTCAGAGGAAATGACCGAAAGAATGGATACCTTTCGGCACTGACTGAAGGAAAGATAGTCGTCCGATTTGAATCGGATAAGGAGGAGTTAATCGGACAATTTGTCGAAGTAGTGATCAGCTCGGTTACTCCCCTATCTATGGAAGCTCGGCTGAGTGAACAAATTCAACCTCAAATGCACTATAAAGAAAGTGAAAACAGCTTATTGAATCAAGCTATCCATAGATAAAGACTACAAGAAACAGTGTATAATTGAAGGCAAAACCATTATACGAGTCTAAGATTATGGAATTGCCTCATACACAAAACAGCATAAAATTTCAAATAGATGAAAATAGCTTTTAAAACACTCGGCTGCCGGCTCAACCAGTACGAAACCGATGCATTAGCCTCCCGTTTTCATCAGGGAAGCTATGAACTTGTTGACTTTAATGAGCAAGCTGATATATATATCGTCAATACTTGTACGGTTACCAATCAAAGTGATCAGAAGTCGCGACAAACCATCAATCAAGCCCGAAATAAAAATAAGGATGCAATAGTTGTTGTTACCGGTTGTATGGCTAATAACTATAAGAAATCGCTATTGGAAACTAATGCAATTGATTTTGTTGTTGATAACGAACGTAAATCACAGATTTACAGCATATTAGAAAATCATTTCCGGGGTACGGCAGCCGATCCTGAAGGTTTCGACAAAGATGTGTTCAGCTATGAAGCAGCCTATAAGACTTTTCACACCCGAAGCATGATCAAGATACAAGATGGATGCGATAACTTTTGTACTTTTTGTATTATCCCTAAGGTCAGGGGAAGAGCCGTCAGCCGTCCGGCTGAAGAAATATATACCAATATCCGTCAGGTAATTGATCATGGGTTTAAAGAGGTAGTACTCACCGGCGTCAATATCGGTCGGTATCTTGACGGAACCACTAACTTTGAGAGATTAGTTGAAAACATTCTTCATTTGGAAGGCGATTTCAGGCTTCGAATATCTTCTATAGAGCCTGACGGCTTCAGCGATCGCTTTTTTGATTTGTTCGAACATCCCAAACTAACTCCTCATCTGCATCTATGCCTGCAAAGCGGGTCGGAAAGCGTGTTGCTCAGGATGCGTCGCATGTACACCGCTGCGCAATTTGCTGCTATGGTCAACAAGCTAAAAAGCCGTTTTCCCGATTTCAACATCACTACCGATATGATAGTGGGCTTTCCGGGTGAAACAGAGGAAGAGTTCGAACAAAGTGTACAGATGGCTCAAGAACTGGAATTCAGCCATATCCATACCTTCAAATATTCAATACGTACTGGCACCCGGGCCGAGCGTATGCCTGATCAGATCAGTGAAAAAGTAAAAAATCAACGCTCTGCCATACTGCGGAATATTTCTACAGCCAATAAAAAAGAGTACTATAGCACGATGATAGGAAAACCACAGCGTATGCTGATAGAACGCATTACGAGCGATGGTACAGCACGCGGATACGGTGAAAACTATATTCCTCTACGGCTCAAAGGTAAAAACCTACAAAAGAATCAGTTTGTAAACGTGCTGCTCACCGGTTTGCATGAGGGGAAAGAGCCCGAAGTTATAACCATACCTGCTACAGCAGTGAAATGATCGCAGTCTGACAATTTGGACTATCCTTAATCTCAAGGCAAGTCCCAAGCTGCTGCAATACCAAACCCAATTTATATTTGTAAATCACCACCATCAACCAATAGGCATTGTATGATGACTTGTCCTTCCTTTCGTAAGAGGGCACCGGATAGATGGAATACGCTATCGTCTGTTTATTACCACCTTAAGAATCACACTGACTTCCACATCTTTCGACCATAGTCAGAACCTGATGGGGGTACCAACATCGCACTGATGAGAGCCAGATCTTGAGTTGTACTGGTATCCTTTAACTGAGATTCCATCCGTAGCTCTATAGAGCTAAGCGAGATATGGCAGCCAACCGAAATCCGGAAATAGTAGTTCTAAAAGATTGGATCAGCAAAAGGCCCATAGCCATTTAAAAGATTTTTTACTGCGGTTTGGTGATGTTAAAAAATTAAATTAGATTTGTTGTACCTAAGCTATAAAAAGACGCGATATTCTACAGTTCTATGATTCAGTTGTTACTAATACCCAATGATTAATTTATTAAAAAAATAGCAGGTTTAAACCGGACTAACCATCCAAAGTCGGGTATGTGAAAGTGAAAAACGAAATAAAGCAAAAGGAGAGCCTTTTTCAGAACATGAAATTATTTAAACTTAATAGGAGTAATTATTCTCATAAATCTGAAATGAATAGAATAAAACCGCTGGAGAAATTCAGAAATATTCAACTCATAAATCAATATTCTAAGTTTAGTGAAGATTTACAAGATATTGTAGATGAGAGAACATGGAACGATTTAGAGCTTGATTCTGTTTTTTCCTATATTGATCGAACACTGACGAAAACGGGTGAGCAATATCTATATAGATTATTACAAAAGGAGCAATCTATACCACAAAATGAATTGATGAAACGGATCATAAGTCACTATTCCAAAAATTCGGATCAGTTATCTAAATCAGCTCAAATTTTAGAAAAATATGAAAGAAATTCAACCTACGGTCTCCCTTCATTTTTTATAGCAGGAAACTTTAAAAGCGTAGCTTCCTGGATTAAACTATTGAGTCTGACCTTTATTTGTTTGATGGTTGGCAGTTTTTTTCTTGCCCCTTTATTATTACCGCTTATCATTTCTTTCTTGATTAACACCTATGTTCATTATTATCTCAAAACAAGAGTGAATACATATCATTATGAATTCAAAAATATCAAGGCCTTATATGATTGCTATTTGAAATTACATAAAGTTGAAAATCAAGACACTTACCTCTCGACGAAGGAAATAACTTCCTTAAGAACTATCTCAAAAAAATGCTTTTATCTTTCTTTGAACATTGAATATGCCGATGAATTTTCCGCATTTATCTATTATTTGATAGAAATTATAAAAGCAGCTGTTTTATATGATGGTTTACAGTTCAATAAAACCATTAAGTTACTAAAAGAGCATGCACATGTAATCCAAAAAACGTTTGACTATATAGGGATTTCCGATACTGCTCAATCGCTGTACTATCTAAAAGGACATACCAAAGGCACTGAACCCACTGTTTCCACAAATAGGTTTATCCAGGTTCAAAATGCACGCCATCCACTAATTCAAAACTGCATCCCAAATAGCTTACGCATTGAGGGCCAAAATATCATTATTACCGGTGGAAATATGTCGGGGAAAACTACTTTTTTAAAAACAATAGGTATTAATGTAATTCTTTCGCAAACAATTAATTATGCTTTTTGTGAGTATATTAAAATACCAAAACAACTAAAGATCAGTACATCCATAACAAGTGCTGATAGCTTACTACATAGTAAAAGCTACTTTATGGATGAGTTAGAAAGAGCGAAAACCATCATTTCGGCAGTACATAAAGACGAAACTGTCCGCCTTATTTTGATGGATGAACTATTTAGAGGAACTAATTCAATAGATCGAATTTCGATTTCTGCTGCTTTCCTATTATTTCTAAATGAGTATGACTGTAAGGTCGTCGTTACAACCCACGACTTGGATACGATTCATTTACTTCATGGAGAATATGATACCTATTATTTTGACAACACCTTCCGTAACAATAGGTTGCATTTTAATTATCAACTACAAAAGGGGATTCAATATAAAACCAATGTCATTGATTTACTTAAATCATTTCATTATCCCTTGGAGATCATTCAACAGGCAGAATTATTCAGAAAAAAGCTAACAGATGGTCAGTGAGATAGTATAGAAGAACTGATTTGAAGAGTGGGAATATTTTTGCAGCTCAATATATTGCAAAGTCAGTACCATTTAGTTTAGTATCAAAAAGATATGTGTATAAAGAATCATCAATCAGTTGGTCAAATCCAACGAACGGACTCTGAAAATTAGAATGAGCAATCAAGAAAGAAAACTGAAAAGCTGGTTCTAGTATATCGAGGCAGTACATAAGGGAAAAAGAGGAAGAATTGAAAGTAAATTTTAGGCTTGTGAATTAAACCGGTTAGAGAAAGATTCTTTCATGTGTTTATCTTATTAGAAAATTCAGCTGCTTTGTGCCTTTTTTCCATCTTTTTTTTAGTTTTACTTGACTTTGGTGTGTTAATTGTTGTATATTTGTGGCGGTCAGGGATTCGTCCCAGACCCTGCCTTGGGACTGAAACCGAAAAGCTTCAGTCCCATTGTATTTTAAAGCTATCAACCAATATATCCTTTCTTGGATACATAGCATCAAAATCACCTCTTTTGATCCATATCTCACTTATACCAGAGGATCTTCTAACCCTGTTTTTTATTGCATCTGTTAAGTCGCCCGCTGATATATCTGAATTAATCTGAATTACAATATTAGAAGCTTGTCCTTTGGCCCTTCTTAACGCATTATCAATAGCACTCTTTGTTGGTGTATTATTTAATTTGAACTCTTGCTTAATGTTGAGAGTTTCATTAAGGGCATCTGCAGTTCTATGCGATAGGCTTACTGGCAATAGCTTGTAATCAAACGAATATTTTTCAGAATAATAACTGGCAATGGCAATATTGTTTTTGCGCTCTTTTTTTCCGTGTAATGGACTTACTTTAACAGAACCGCTACTCACAGGAATATCTTCCCACTCGCCCTGATTTATAAGTGCATTCACAATATCTTTCACCCCTTGCTGCACTTTAAAATAGGGGTGTTTTTCGGGGAATATCACTTTTTGTTTACCCGGATTGAAACGAAACATAGCGGTACGGTTTACCCCGTTTTTATCAAGCCGGGTGGTTGCTATTTGGCCTTTGTTTACTGCTTCGGCATTGTTGCTGCGTGGGTATTTACCCTTTCGTACCTGTACAACAGTGCAACGACAGTTCCAGTCCAAAGGAGGCATATACTCGTTCCAAAAAGGATCAGAAGGGGGTAAGGTGGTGTTGTGGAGTGCATAATGCGACTCTCTCACCTTCTCGTCTGCTGCCGTGCGGTATTGAAGATCGTACTGGTCGCCGTCCTGTTCAAAGTCGTTCCATTTGGCTGCCATTTGCGCTGCCGATGCTGCATAGTTGTACTCTGCCTGAAGGTAGTTTACATTATATGCCTGGTGCAGCTTGAGCACATCCTGTTGAAACCGGTTATAAGATTTCAGGCTGCCCAAATTGTAAAATCAGACTATAGCATATAATAAATTCCCAGCTCCGCTATTATATGCACATAGCTGATCCCGACAACCTGAACGACCAGGAATGGGCAATGCAGTTTAAAGAACTCAAAAAGAACAGAGAGTAGGAGATTAGTTATAAGAAATGAGGCCGTTAACTATCAAAATAAAATAAAGCAAGCCCCAAAGTCCGGTAATAATTTTTGCCGTTGCCGGTTTCGACTGGCGTATTTTCCAGGCAGTAATGAACGGCATAAATGGCAACACAGCCAGAACGAAAAGAAGCGATGGAAGATTTCTAATAGAATAAAGCACAAAAAGCAAACCTATCCACAAAACCACAACTATAATAACGTTCATCATGTCGAATATTCTTGAATATGTTTTAAACCTAGCCTGAATCATTCATAAAAATAAAAAAATATGTGTAAATATATTGTCATCCTATTGAGTATCAAAATACTTACTATACGAAAACCCTACATTATGGACAAAGGTAAAATAAAAAGGCGTCCTTCAATTATTTTAAGTAAAAAACAGGCCATTGACAAAACAGCCCATTGCCTGGAAGATAGTCAAGATGCAAGCTATGCAAAAAATGGTTCCACGTTACTCTCAATGGTTCAAGTGATGGCCTCTTTCATGATAACCGGGTGCCTTTAGTCTTTTTTATCTTTTCTGCGTTTTTACTTGACTTTGGTGTATTGCTATGTAGCCTAATGGAATCCTGTAATGGTACAGGGTCGGGTTGTAGTCCCGATGAATGGCCACTATGGGTTTCATTTTTTATAAAGACCTTTACGTATTTTTTTTGCTTTCGGATATGCTATAATAGTTTATGCTACCCGCTCTATCTCCTTTTTTCAGATAGGTTACCATCAGTCGGTCAATACCTATTTCCGGGTCTTCTATTTCGTCAATTCGTTCCCGTGCTACCTGGGCTATCCACAATTTGAAAGGTTCTGCTTTTGGCGATGGAATAGACTGAATTAGCCGGAAAAGCTGTTCGGTATCTGCCACATCCGTTTTATAATATTTACCATCGGCAGATTGCATTTTCAGTTGACTACAATTTGTAGCCAACTGACTGCCTTCCTTTTTAAGCCTTGTTTTGAGTACGCTCCAATATTTTCTTGGATTGGGACTGGCTGTGAGAATAGCAATAACATCTACTATGGAAAAATACCATTTCTCCTGTTTCTCATCCCAAAGTGTGCAGACTTGGGTTTGTTCAAAAAGCTTTATCGCAGTTTTTTGTATCATAGTCTAATTCTTTTTTATTCCGTAAAAATCCTTAGCTACCAATTTTCTTGTTTGGTGCAGGCAAAGGATTGTCAAATATCGCGTGTAGAAAAGCCATTATTCTTTGTTTTTATGCTTTGATCTGATAGTTTTAAGTTTCTTTTCGGCTTGCTCAATACTGGCTATAAACTGTTTTTCGACATCCGACAACTCATAGTCCGATTTAATTTTATAGCTTTCGTATTCTGCCAATGCCTTGCGTTGAGCAATTTCAGCCGAAATTTTCCCGGCATGGGTCAACACATCTTGTCGGCTCATTTTGATAAAGCCGTCCAATACTTCAATCCAATCTTTCATATACATAGGCTTGCCTCGCATAGCGTTGATTTCTGCTATATCTAAATAAGCCGAAACCAACCGATTCAATACCGCCAATTCTTCTTCAGAAAGGTAGTTTTTGGCAATAGCTATTTCCTTTTTAGTTGGTTTTTTGCCTTTAAAAGCCGTTAAACCCATAAAGGGTAATTGGGCGTTGGCTCGTTGATAAACAATTTCGGCAGCCGTGTGACCGTGTACAGCCCAATGTAATTTGTTTTGAACGGTTTGAAAAAACTGTTGGGTAAAGTTAGCTCGCGGGTCATAGTCTATACTGGTAGCATATATTTCTAATACTTTTCTGTAAAATACCTTTTCAGATGAACGAATATCCCGAATACGGTTCAGTAATTCTTCAAAATAGCCTCCGCCTTGTTTCAGCAAATCGTCATTCATTGTGAAGCCTTTTATCAGATATTCCCGCAAACGCTCTGTGGCCCATATACGAAACTGGGTACCACGAAGCGATTTCACTCTGTAACCTACTGATATGATAACGTCTAAGTTGTAATGTTTTGTGCGATAGTTTTTACCATCCGGGGCAGTTGTCAAGTATTCCTTGACAACTGAATTTACATCCAATTCACCCTCTTCAAAGATGTTTTTTATGTGAAGACTGATATTTTGTTTGGTAGTTTGAAACAACATCAGCATATCGGCTTGTGTCAGCCAAACGGTTTCGTTTTCCAGGCGAACCTGTATTTTTATATGTCCGTCGTCGGACTGGTACAGTAAAATATCGCTATTCATTGTCTACATCTTGATTTTTAAGATTCTTGGATTGCCAAGATTTGTTAAACAAACGTTTAAATTGAAGACTTCTTGCTCCAAAATTGATAAGCAGTACGGTTGGTAAATTATAAGCTTCAAAATGATTCATTGCCTGGTGTAAGAAAGCTGAAGAAATGTAGGTTTTGTCAAAACCATCTCCGCTTTTTTCTATTTCTTCAGATTTAAATATTCGCATAGCCGGGATTGTAATTTTTTAAAAAATCGTAGTCACCGTAAAATACAATTTTTCCTCTTTTGTAAGAATCTTCAAATGTATCCAATGTAACACTCCAGCATCTGTTTGGATTTACAGGAGACTTTTCACCATTTATAGGATTTATCATGGTGAAATTTAAATTTGGTCTTTCAACATTAGATCTTTGCGTTGTCAAATCAGAAAGTCTCCATTCATCATTAGGATAATCAACACTTTTACGATATATGCGCTCAACTGCTCTCTTAGATAATTGGATGGTTTCAGGGGCGGATTTAGTATAAACTATTATCCAGTCAAAATCCTGAGAAAGATTCCAGGAAACATCATTGTGTTGTTTCAGGAATTTGCCGGCCAGTCCCATCTTGTTTTTGAATTGGGTGTAGCTGTCGCTCAGGTAGTTTTTCTGTTCTAGAAACTGCACAAACAAGTTTTGCTTAAAAACTAACGCACTCTGCCCTGAGCTTGCCGAAGGGCCTTTTACCTTCATGAAAAACTTTTCTTTTAGCTCGGCATGGTCAAGTAGCAACCCAATCAGTTCTTCATCCAAGTTTTGTGCTTTGTTTAGCACTACCCATTTTTTTAGCTCTCCTTTATCTGTCACGAAGTTGGGCTCTTTCTTGAGTTGTTGTTCTAATGTTTCGTATAGTTTCATTTTTCTTCTTGCAGTGTATTCAACCTTCAAAGTTAGTTCTTTATGCCGGATTAGCTATATTTGTGTAGGCTAAAAAAATAGCTTCTACAACCTTGTACCGGGATGTTCCGATATTTGATCGGAAGCGGAGGTCCTATTTATTCATGCTTGATTTTTGGTCCTTTTTATCAGGAAAAAGGACGAAAGAAAAAAGTAATGCAGCGGTTTTTTGGTTTAATGCATAAGTCTTAAGAAAAGCATGATATCTATGGCTGGGCCTAGCCCTGCGACTCACTTCATTTTATCAAGGCGATGGCTTCGAGAGCCTCAGCCATCGTGTTATATCAATGCGATGACTTCGAGAACCTCAGCCATCGCGTAATCCTGAATGTTTTAGGAGTGGAAAGAGAGATTTTGAAATTTGAACAAACAAAAAACACTTCAAATCTTTCCCGGGCTGGGCGGGGAGGAAGGCATGAATAAGGAGCAGCGCTCGCCTGAGAACACAAAAGTGCATGTAAATCTTGCAAGGTAGCGCCACGTTTAGTGGTGCTGTTTTTAGGTTGTATGGAGGTCGTAAAATGGTATTCAAACAGGTTCATCCCACTAAATCTTAGAGGATGTATGATTTCAACTCCATACAACCGTAGCAACCTTGCTTAGATTTACGCATTTTTGGTTGAGCGCGGAGACCGATTATTCATGCTTGATTTTTAGTCCTTTTTATCAAGAAAAAGGACAAAAGAAACATACTTACTTTGCTTTGTGCATATGAAAGCGAATTTTTACATTATCCCACATCTTTCTAAAAC
>Ga0265293_10001398_pt1 | contig 52708 bp, 40 predicted proteins | sample Munlanlewell138R_FD_192505 | JGI IMG/M metagenome (GOLD analysis project Ga0265293, IMG submission 192505) | Leachate microbial communities from a municipal landfill in Southern Ontario, Canada - Leachate well 138R | ecosystem: Engineered > Solid waste > Landfill > Unclassified | place: Canada... | reverse complement strand
GTTTCAAGTGGTATATAATCTACAGCAGAAGCAACCTCACTAAGATTAACCACCTGTTCTTTACCTATTTCAGGCTTCAAAAAGATAACTTTCACGCCATCCTGCTGGGTAGATACCGAGTTGGAGCCACAAGAACTTATAATAAGAGTAACCACCAGAACTACAGCTGTCAATTTCAAAAATCTCATAATTATACTTTGTATTAAATTATTTGCATAAAGATAGCAACAATACCTATTCAACACATAAATATTAGTGTATCCTTTTTATATGGAATTAAACTTTATTGCTACCAATTAGTTTTATATATATAAAAGGAAACGTTTTTTCTTTAAGATTCGTCTAGAGATTCATCTAGGGGTATATAAATAATTACAATTAAAAAACTTTAAGATTATGGGGAAATTAAAAGGGAAAAAAATAGCAATTTTATCTATGAGTGGTTTTGAAACATCTGAGCTATTTGAACCTAAGAAAGCTTTAGAAAAAGAGGGCGTCAAAGTTTATATAGTATCGCCTGAGTCTTCAAAAATTAAAGGTTGGAAAGATGGGAACTGGTATTCAGAAATTGATGTAGATGTAATGGTGTATAACACTAAAGTGAATGATTTTGATGCTCTGGTTATACCTGGTGGAGTAATAAATCCAGATAAACTTAGAAGAGACCAAGCATCTGTACAGTTTGTAAAAGATTTTATATTAAGTAAAAAACCAGTTGCAGCAATATGCCATGGGCCACAAATGCTTATTGAAGCCGAGGTTGTTAACGGCAGAACATTAACTTCTTTTTACTCCATAAAAAAAGATCTTCAAAATGCTGGAGCTAAGTGGATAGACCAAGATGTTGTAGTAGACAATGGTTTAATAACCTCACGAAACCCAAGCGACTTGGTGGCTTTCAACAAAAAAATAGTTGAAGCACTGCAAAAATAATAACTCAAGAAACTCCCTTAGAGAAGTTGATTGTTAAACTTTCCCTAGCTCATCAATATTGTCTCCAACTTTATCCAACCATTTTTTAAATTTACCTTTTAGTTCATTTCTACTCTCCTTCCAAGACTCATACTCTTTTTTCATCTCTGTTTCTATTTGCCGATTGTTTAAAAGAGAGTAAATCCCACAACTAAATAGAGGCAATAATTAAAATTAACCTAGTTAAGGTTTTCATATCAAATAATTATAATTTATAGAGATTGAAGTTACTATAAAATTAGACAAATTGCAATAAGCTACTCTAAAAAAGTAGAATTAGGAGCTGTGCACTGAGTACCCTTAAAAACATTGTAAGAGGATAAACCGTAGCATAACTAACTGCTGGCATATCATTACCAGCCGTTGCATTAGCAAAAGCCAGAGCAGGTGGGTCGGTTGTACTTCCAGAGAGAAGTCCCATAAGAGTGAAGTAGTTCAATTTATATCTCCAGCGAGCAATAATTCCTATTATTAGCAGTGGAACAACGGTTATTACCACTCCATATAAAATCCAAACTGCCCCACCTTTATTTATAATTGTATCTACAAAGCCACCTCCAGCATCTAAACCTACGCAGGCAAGGAATAGAGATATTCCTATCTCTCTTAACATAAGATTTGCACTCATTGTAGTATAGGTAACAAGCTTTAATTTAGGCCCGAACCTGCTCATTAAAATAGCAACTATTAAAGGGCCTCCAGCAAGTCCCAGTTTTACAGGTTGAGGTATTCCTGGTATGAAAAATGGTAATGAGCCAAGAATAATACCTAAAGCAATGCCAATAAATATTGAAGTTAAATTTGGCTCCCTTAATCTATCCATTGAATTCCCCAGTAAACTTGCTGCTGCATCTATACTCTCTTGATTGCCTACAATAGTAAGACGGTCTCCAATCTGTAGTTTAAAATTAGCCCTTGCCACCAAATCTAGCCCAGCTCTATTAATTCTAGTAACAGTAATATCAAAAGCTTTTCCCAATTTAAGGTCAGATAGACTTTTACCGTTAACAGCACTTTTAGTTACTATAACTCTTCTTGGAATAACATCTTTATCAATAACACTCCAACTATCTTCGCTTTTACAAATCTCTTTACCAAGAAAAGCAACAACAGACTCTTTATCTTGAACCTCAGTTATTACTAATATATCATACCCCTTATCTAAAACAGTACCTGCTCCCGCAATTTTTACCCACTCATCTCCTTTTGCCACTCTAGAAATCACAAAATGTTTATCTATAAGCCTCTTTACCTCTATAATCTTCTTACCATAGATAGCTGGATTAGCAATTCTAATTGAAACTTTAACAGTCTCGTCTGGGCTATCTTCACCAAGCTTTTCCAACTTAGCCATCTCTTTTTCTAAATTAATTTTAAAAAAATATTTTATTAATAGTAATGAAGAGATAATACCTAATACTCCTAATGGATAGGCCACAGCATAACCCATTCCTATAGATGGGTCTGCAGAACCATATATGTCCATATATGTTTGTTGAGCTGCTCCCAGCCCCGGAGTGTTAGTAATAGCACCAGAAAGAATACCCACCATAGTAGGCATTGGTAGGCCTGTTATATAGTGAATAGATATAGTTACTAGAACACCCAGTAGAACAACTCCCAGAGCTAGCATATTTAATTGAATCCCCCCCTGTTTAAACGAAGAGAAAAAACTAGGACCAACTTGTAAACCAATAGAATAAACAAAAAGAATTAACCCAAACTCTTTAATAAAATGGAGTATTTGAGAATTAATTTCCATCCCAAAATGGCTAAAAGCAATTCCGGTAAACAGAATCCAAGTTATACCAAAAGAGATATTTGCAACTTTAATTTTTGACAACAATAGGCCTATTGCTATTACAGCTGCCAATACTACAACCGACTGCGCTACACCTTCATTTGTAAAAAGTGCACTAATCCATTCCATAACTAAAATAATTTATGCAAATATAGCTCTAAAATTTATAATATCTGATTTAACCCTTTATAACAGCAAGTGGTTTTAACTCTACCTCAATATTTACTAAATCTTTTTGCAAGGCCATAACCTCTTCAATATTTTTATATGCCCCAGGAGCTTCATCTAAATTCCTTGAGTGATGCAGAGAGTGAATAATACCCTGGGCTTCAAGTTTAGCCTTCTCACTTTTAATATCCAATACCTTTCTGGCTTTAGCACGGCTTAAAACCCGCCCTGCCCCGTGAGAACAAGAGTTAAATGAGAGAGGGTTCCCTAAGCCTTTAACTAAAAAAGAGCTTGTGCCTTGAGAGCCTGGAATCATACCCCACTCCCCTTTTTCTGCTCTAGTAGCACCTTTCCTATGAACAATTACTTGTGTATTATAGTGCTTTTCCCAAGCTGCAAAGTTATGAGGTTTATTAATAAACAGAGAGAACTCAACTTGAGGTAACACCTCTTTAAAGGACTCTTTTACTCGCTCCATCATTAGTTTTCTGTTTTGCAAAGCAAACTCAATTGAATAACTCATCTCGTTAAAATAGTTTTCATACTCGCTCTCGCCACGCAAAAAATAGGATAGATCTTTTGGTTGCTCTTCTTTACGCTGCTTATGTTTCTCTTTTGCTTTATTGTGATAATGGTTGGCTACAGTATAACCTAAGTTCCTAGAACCAGAGTGAATCATAATCCAGATAAATCCATCTGATCCCTTTTGAATCTCAATAAAATGATTACCACCCCCCAAAGTTCCAATTTGAAAGATAGCTCGCTCATACTCTTGAGAAACAATAGGAAGTTCAGTTCTTATTGTTGGCATCCAACTCTCATCTTGCCTCTCTTTATGATGAGAGAACCCTAAAGGAATTTTTTTACGAATCTCACTCATAATTTCTTTAAGCTCTTTTCGCTCAATCTGTTCTAAATTGGTTTTTAAAGAACTTATGCCACAGCCAATATCTACTCCCACGGCATTAGGGACAATGGCATTTTTAGTAGCTAACACTCCACCAATGGGCATTCCATATCCAAGGTGAGCATCGGGCATAATAGCTATATGTTTGTAGGCAATAGAAAGATTGGCCAACTCCTTAGCCTGCTGCAAAGTGCCATCTTCTATCTCTTCTAACCATAATTTTATTGGAATCTTTTCTGTAGTAATCTTCTGTCTCATAATAGTAATATAACAATTTTATGCTATTTTTATAGCTAATAAAAACAAGAAGTAAACTTTGCTGAACATTGTTGTTATACATTTTGTTCTAAATTTGCAGAAAGAGACAAAAATTCAACAATTAATTTTATAGTAAAAAAATGAATAATTTTATATTTCACAATCCCACCAAATTAATATTTGGTAAAGAGACTATTTCTAAACTTACAACAGAGATCCCTTTAGATAAGACAATATTAGTCACATTTGGAGGTGGCAGTGTAAAGAAAAACGGAGTTTACCAACAGGTGACGTCTGCATTAAAAGAGCACACCTATCATGAGTTTTGGGGAATAGAGCCAAACCCTTCAATTGAAACCCTTAGAGAGGCTATAGCTGCAGGCAAAGAGCACAAATGTGATTTTGTGCTTGCAGTAGGTGGTGGCTCTGTTATAGATGGCTCCAAACTTATTGCAGCTGGAATTATATATGATGGTGACGCATGGGAGTTAATTCTAAAGAGAGACTATACTAAGGGTCAAACATTACCGTTGGGTACTGTACTTACTCTTCCTGCCACAGGCTCCGAAATGAACTCGGGAGCAGTTATCTCAAATAAAGCAACAAAAGAGAAATTTGCTTTCTACTCTAAACACCCTAAGTTTTCAATACTAGACCCTCAAACTACCTATACCCTACCCCCTTTCCAAGTTTCCTGTGGCCTTGCAGATACTTTTGTTCATGTTATTGAACAGTACCTAACAACTACGGGGCAATCTCCACTAATGGATAGATGGGCCGAGGGAATTCTTCAAACTATAATAGAAATAGCTCCGCAGATTAAAGAAAATCAAAAAGAGTATGAGACCATGGCAACCTTTATGCTATCGGCAACAATGGGCCTGAACGGCTTTATCTCTATGGGAGTTACTCAAGATTGGTCTACCCATATGATTGGGCACGAACTTACAGCTCTACATGGGCTAACTCATGCCCATACTCTAGCAATTGTTCTACCTGGTACTATGTGGGTTCTTAAAGAAGAGAAAGGAGACAAAATTGTTCAATTTGGACAAAGAGTTTTTGGTATAGAGCAAAAGGGAACAGACAAAGATAGTAGAGAGGAAGCAATTGGTACAACTATTAATAAAACAGAGCAGTTCTTTAAATCATTAGGGTTCAAAATAAAACTATCTGAAAACAACATAGGAGAACAGACAATAAAAGAGATTGAAAAAAGATTCAATAAAAGAGAATTTAAACTTGGAGAGAATGAATCTGTAGATGGAGCTGTTGCCAGACAGATTTTAGAACATGTCAAATAGGTATGTAAAAACCCTTACTTAAATGAGCAATAAAACAGAAAAAACTCAAGTGCTTATATTAGAGTGATTCCCTCATAAGAGATATTACCAGTTAACTCCAGAACTCAAGTAATTAAAGGCATAATCAACTTTAAAGGGAAAGTTATGCCTGTGCTCTCTATCAATTCGCGTTTTGGAGTAGAAGAGAGCGAGTTGAATATAAATGACAAATTCATACTTATTGAACAAGAGGGTAAAGCAATGGCTATAATAGCGAGTAGTGTGAGTGAAGTTACAGAATTAGACTCTAAGCAAACTCAAAAAACAGATACTCTTTTCCCAGGACTTCTGTCTGTAAACCTACTTGGAAAAGAGCACAATATTATATACCTATATAACCTAGAAACCATCTTCACAAGCAAAGAGATAATAGATATCCACAAAATAGGTGATTAACAAACAAGTTACAGATAAGTACTATCTAAAGATAGTAGCAGGCATTATTGGACAAGAGTTAGGATTACACTACCCCAACAATCGTCTCCAAGAGCTTTTACGTGGTCTTGAAAGAACATCTGAGCTCTTTCAAGGTAAATACTCTACTATATCAATAATAGAAGAGATAATAAAAGCCAAATCTATACCTCAGTATCTATACTCGCAACTCTCAACTGCATTAACTATTAACGAGACCTATTTTTTTAGAGAAACTCCTGCAATAGATCTATTCAAAACAGTTATAATAAGTGAAATTAAAAAGAGTGGTGGAAATTATAAAATCTGGAGCGCAGGTTGTAGTTCAGGTGAAGAGCCATTTACTTTAGCAATAATTATAAAAGAGATGCTACCAGCACACATTGCTAAAAACATTAAAATAATTGCCACAGATATAAGCTCAAAAGCACTTAACAAAGCTAAAGAGGGAGTATATACTGAGTGGTCTTTCAGAGAAACACCCCAAAACATTAAAAACAAATATTTTAAAGCTGTAGATAGTAGATGGCTTATTTCTGAAGAGATTAAAGAGATGGTCTCTTTTTCACATCTAAATTTAATTTCAGAAAACTTCCCTTCACCTTCCATGGGAATAGATAACCTAAATCTTATATTCTGTAGAAATGTACTTATGTACTTCTCTATTGATAGTATAAAAGTGGTAATTAATAAGTTTCATAATTCTCTTTGTGAAGGAGGGTGGTTAATAACTTCACAGGTTGAACTTAATAACGAACTGTTCTCAAATTTTGGTAAAATTAATGTTTTTAACGGCTTTTTCTACATAAAAGAAGAGCGAGCTTATATGATTAAAGAGAGCCCTCGCAATTACATTAAATCTAGAACTTCAAAAAAAATCATAGATAAAAAACCAGCAACCACTCCTAAAAAACCCACTTTAAATGCAGCTAAGGCCTTAGCTAATAGAGGCGATTACGAAAAGGCATTAGATATTCTTGAAGAACTATCAAATAATGATGGGGAGTATCATATAAGGCTAGAGCCTGAGAGTAATTATAGTGGCACAGGAGTAGGTCTTTCTACCGTAAAAAGGATAATTGAAAAACATAATGGGGAAATTTGGGCTGAGTCTGCTCCTTCTGATGGGACAACTTTCTTTTTCACACTACAATAGAGAGTAAAAACTATTTTTTATCAAACAATTTTCATATTTCATTGTTAACCTAGTAGTAATATTACAAACCAAAATAATTAAACATGAGCAAAGACACTATTATTTGCAATTGCAACGAAGTTTACAGAAACGAAATCCTTAAAGCTATTGAAGAAAAAGGCTGTAAAACAGTAGAAGATATTGGAGAAGCTACAGGTGCCGGTACAGTATGTGGTGGTTGTATAGACGATATACAAGAGATTCTAGACCAGTATTACGCAGCATCAAAAGAGTAATTCAATCTTAGAAAAAAAGAGGTTTGTTAAATTTAACAAACCTCTTTTTTTACAGATAATTCAAACTCACAAAGACAAAAAGATAGAGGAGCTACCTAGCTCTTTTAACAGATATGAGGCAGGATATTTAACATCTCCAATGTTAGACTCTACCATCTCTACTGTTTTTATTTTTGAAGGTCCTGTTAAAAAGAAAACAGCTCTCTTAGCCGCTAATATTGTTTTACCAGTCATAGCTACTCTTAATTGACCTGAATAGGGGTTAACAGAAGGAGCATAGGGTTGCTCATGATTGTAAAGATGCTCTTGCCCTGGAAAAATTGAGGAGGTGTGGCCATCTTCTCCAATTCCCAAAATTACCATATCAAAAACTGGAAAGTTGTTCTTCAAAGGCAAATACTCTTTTACAAGCGAGCTATACCTTAGAGCCTCTCTATCTACATCTTCTTCGCCTTTTATTCTAAAAACGTTAGATTCAGGAATAGTAATTTTATCTAATAGATGTTTTTTTGCAGAGCCAAAATTACTCTCTTTACTCACTGGTGAAACTGCTCTTTCATCTACCCAAAACAACTTCACCTTATCCCACGATATAAGTTCTTTAAGCTCACCTGTCCAAAGGGAGAATAAACTTAACGGACTACTTCCCCCAGAAATAGCAAGATAAAAATAGTCTCCCTCTTTTTGGTTTATCATCTCTATTAGCAAGAGGGTAAGCTCTTGAGCTTTACTTTTTCTCATATATTAAATCTCTATAGTTCACAATAAATATCTGTATTTGTTAGGTTCTTACATGGATTACTCCATCTATGTCCATTTGTTATTATAGCCTCACTCTCTAAAGGGCCCCAACTTCCAGCGGGATAGCCATGCAGAGGCAGTTGAGATTCCTCTTTAAAATATTGTAGCACAGGAGAGAAGTAGCGCCAGCTTGCCTCAACAGCGTCACTCCTTGTAAAGAGAGTATTATCTCCCTTTAGCGCCTCTTCTAATAGTCTAGAATAACCATCGGCACTATTTACCTCTCCCAGCTTATCATAAGTAAAATCCATTGGTACTTGGTTAATATCAAAACCACTTCCAGGAATTTTCATATCAAACTTTAGAACCATACCCTCGTTTGGCTGTATTCTTATTATTAGCTGATTATGATCTGGACACTCCTCTCTACTACTAAATAAACGGTGGGGTGTGTCTCTAAAATGGATAACTATCTCAGTAACCTTGGTAGGCATCTGTTTACCTGTTCTTATGTAAAAGGGTACGCCCTCCCAACGCCAGTTGGCAATTTTCACCTGCATAGCTAGAAATGTCTCTGTTTGAGAATTAGATTTCACCCCTTTCTCTTGCCGGTAGGCAAGAGCCATCTCTCCTTTTTTCTCACCCGCAATATATTGCCCTCTAACTACTCTAGAGGGTATCTCCTCTTTAGTAAGAGGTTTTAAGGAGCTATATACTTTGACAACCTCGTCTCTAAACTCCTTCTCTCCGTAGGTAACAGGAGGCTCCATTGCTACTAAAGCCAGCAGTTGAATTAGGTGGTTTTGAACCATATCTCTTAGAGCTCCTACTCCGTCGTAAAAACTACCTCGGCTTCCTATACCCATATTCTCTACTGCTGTAATTTCTACTCTCTCTATATAGTTTCTATTCCAGATAGGTTCAAAAATGGTATTGGCAAATCTAAGTGCTAGAATGTTTTGAACAGTCTCTTTACCAAGATAATGATCTATTCTAAATATCTGATTTTCATTAAATGAACCTCTTAAAGTAGAGTTCATTTTAATTGCACTCTCTAGGTCATATCCAAATGGTTTCTCTACAATAATCTTTCTTACTCCTGGTTTTATTTTACTACTCTCTCCCTCCTCTTTATTTAAACCACATAATTTTAAATTTGTTGGAATAGACTCATATAGAGAAGGTGGTGTTGCTAAATAAAAAAGATAGTCACTACTCTCAAACTCTTTAAGCTTTTCAATCAGTTTAGAATAGTCTCCTTTTACTGATGGATCCATTTGTAGATAGAATAGGGAGTTAAAAAACTCCTTGTTGGAGTACTCTCCTTTTTCTATTATATGTTCTCTAAAAGAGTCATTAGAAAATGAGGTGCGCCCAACTGCAACTATTTTAAAGGGAACTAGCTCTTTTTTTCTTTGGTGCAACGAGTAAAGAGCTGGAATAAGCTTCCTTGAAGCAAGATCTCCACTACCACCAAAAATTATTATTAAATGTTCTTTCATAAAGCCTTAAAATAATTGTTATACATTATATACGCCTGAACTTGTTTGGCCACCTTGGCCTGTCCAGTTTTCATGAAAGAATTGGCCTCTTTCTCTATCTACTCTCTCAAAAGTATGAGCACCAAAATAATCTCTTTGAGCCTGTAATAGGTTTGCTGGTAATTTCTTGCTAGTTAAAGAGTAAAAATAGTTGAGAGCACTACTAAATGCAGGCAGAGGAAAGCCTCCCACTGCTGCTTTTGCTACAAGCGAGCTCCAAGAATTTAGAGCATTTTTTATCTCTTCTTTAAAGTAGGAGTCTAAAAGTAGATGATCTGGTTGAGTGTCGTTAGAGTATGCATGGGCTATTTTATTTAAAAAAGAAGAGCGTATAATACATCCATTACGCCAAATTTTAGCTATCGAAGATAAATCTAAGCCCCAGCCAAACTCCAGTGAAGCACTATTAAGCATATCGAACCCTTGTGCATAAGAAACTAATTTTGATGCATATAGAGAGTCATAAACCTCTTGAGGTTCTGGGGTTGCATATCTCCCATGCCCTCTTTCAAATGTAGAAGATGCCTTTACTCTCAACTCCTTGGAGTAGCTTAAAGATCTTTCAAAAACTGCTGTAGCAATAAGGTTTAATGGAACCCCTAACTCCATAGAATTAAAAACAGATAGCTTGCCTGTCCCTTTTTGACCTGCAGTATCTAATATGTTATCTATAAGATAAGAGCCATCTTTATCTTTATGTTTCATAATATTTGCAGTTATCTCAATCAGGTAACTTTCAAGCTTACTACTGTTCCAAGTTTCAAAAACAGTAGCAATTTTGTCATTCTCAAAACCAGACATATTTTTAAGAACAGAGTAAGCTTCAGATATTAGCTGCATATCGCCATACTCAATACCATTGTGTACCATCTTTACAAAATGGCCTGAACCACCTGGCCCTATCCACTCACAACATGCAGAACCATCTTCTGCAACTGCGGCAATATCTGTAAATATATTTTTAATGAAAGGCCATGCAGCTAAAGAGCCACCAGGCATTATAGCTGGCCCTTTTAAAGCACCCTCTTCGCCCCCAGAGACACCTGCTCCAACATACAATAAGCCAATATTTTCTAAGTAATCTACTCTTCTAGAAGTATCTACATGATCTGAGTTTCCTCCATCAATTATTATATCATTCCTATCTAGTAGAGGAATTAGACTCTCTAAAATATCGTCTACAGGCTTTCCTGCACGAACCATTAGCATAATTTTTCTTGGACTCTTTAGTGAATCTACTAACTCCTGTAAAGTGCCATAACCTCTAATTTTCTTTTGGGCAGCCCTACCCTCTATAAATTTATTAGTTACAGACTCAGTCCTGTTATATACAGAAACGCTATATCCTTTACTCTCCATATTTAGCACTAAGTTCTCTCCCATCACAGCAAGGCCTAGTACAGCAATATCAGATTTTTCTATCTCATTCATATGGTTGTTCATATAATATTATTTTAATAATTTTCTATTGGAATAAATATCACTCAATATAGTAATAAAAGTAAAACAAATTGAAACATACAATTTAGTAAACAATTAATTCTCAAACAAGTTTTGTATTTTTGCAATAGAAAATAAAAGTCATGAAACAAAACTACATTATATTTTTTATACTATTGTTTTGTATAAGTTTAACTGCTTGTAAAAACAGAAACTATAAAGAGGTTGAGACTACACCCAAATTAAAAATGGTAGAAATACCTACTATCTACTCAAGCCAGCAAGAGATAGAGTCATATGTTGCATCTCATTTTTGGGATACAATGGACTTTTCAGACTCTTCATACTTACAAGATAAAGAAGCATTAGACTTACACTACTCTAGCTATATTAATACTCTAATGAGTTTTCCAGAGCAAATAGCAAAAAAATCAATCGAGAAATTTACAGATTCTGTTTTAAATGCTACCCCTCCTATTAAAGAGTATCTATTAGAGATAATTGAGCTCTCTCTTTACGACCCCAATTCCAGATTAAGAAATGAATGTTTATACATAACTGTATTAAATAAAATTATTCAAAATCCAGAGTTTAATATTTATTTAAAAGAGCGGTATAGAGAACAACTTCAAATAGCCACTAAAAACAGAGTTGGAGAGGCTGCAAACAACTTTGAATTCACAACAATAAAGGGTAAAAAAGGGTCTCTTTATACCCTCCCCAAAAAACCTACTCTAATAATGTTTTACGAACCAGATTGCCCTGCTTGTGAAACCTCTCTTGAATATCTCAACAACAGCAACAATATTGAACTTGCATCTAAATCATATAACATGATTGCAGTTTATACTGGAGACAACATGGAAAAGTGGGAGGAATCTGTAAAAGACTTTAAACCATACTGGACAATTGCTCATGACAATAATATGGTTATAACAATAGAAAGACTATATGACAGAAGACCTTCACCCTCCTTTTATCTACTAGATAAAAACAGAGTTGTAATACTAAAAGATGCGTTGGTAAATGAGATAGATTTTGAAATATCATCTACTCTCAAAACTAAATAACTCTAAATCCTCAATAATTATTTAACATCTATAATTTCGTTACTTTCTGGATACCATACGTACCCAGAGACATATGCAATGCCCATCTCTTTAATAAGTGAAACATACTGCTCAACCTGTTTAATATGAGAAGGCTCTTTTTTACTCCCAAATTTAAAATCTATCACTTGTGCTTCTGCTCCCATTAGTACCCTATCTGGCCTTTTAATTGAGCCTCCTGGTTCAAGAATCTCTAACTCTCTATAAACTTTATATTTTCCATCAAACCAATGTCTATCTCTAACAGCAATAAACATCTTCTCTATTTTTAATTTTACCTGCTCTCTCATTTGATGAGTTATGAGCCCTTGTGAAATTGCAATATTCAAAGCTTTTTCAAGATCTTTTTCTGCAGCTATATTCTCCATTATACTATGCATAATAAGGCCAATGCTACGGCTACTTCTCTCATTAAAAAACTCTTCTCCTCTTAAAGTTAGTTTAAGACGGTCTTCTGTATCAAATGAGTTAAATATAGGAACTTTAATACTATTTAAAGGTTCCTCTTTTCTGCTCTCTATTTTTTTAGTAAACTCCCCTTGATTATATTGGTGCTCCTCTAATGCACTTTCTAACATTGAGTAGAGTATTCTAGAAACAGTGAGAGACTCTCCACTCTTGGAAGGAGTAGGAGAGAGAATTGCCATCTCTATCTTAGCTCTAGTGAGTGCAACATAGGCAAGATTCATATTATCTATAAAGGCCTTAACCCTCTCTTCTCTATACTGCTCATTGAAATATGAGTCTGATAGTGCCTTTGAGTATTTTACAGGCAACATAGGTAGGTTGCTATAGGGCTCTTTATTAGATTGGCACCACAGAATTGGAGCATTGTAACCTCCATAATCTAATGGCAATTCAAAAAATGGAAGAACTACAATAGGTATTCCTAACCCTTTTGCTTTATGAATAGTCATTACTCGTATAGCATCTTGCCCTTCTGGAGCTGGGACACTCTTTTTAACTCCTTTTTTCTCCCACCACTTGATAAATGCAGCAATATGCGCATTTTCGCCTTTACCATACTCAAGTACTAAATCTAGAAATGAATTTATAAAGAGAGATTCTGAATCGTTAAATGTAACATTCATCTCTCTTATTGCCTGCTCGCACAACTCATATAAAGGCAAATGAGCAAGAGAATCAATAGTAGATGTATCTAATCCTAAAAACAGTGCAATAGTATTGTTTACACTATCTTGTGGGTTAAGAATGAATTTTAAAATTGCAATTATTCTTCTAACTATTGGAGATGTACTCACTAATAGTGCTTCATCTGAAATTACTGGATAGCCCTTTTCCAACAGATAGCTAACTAACATTTGCCCCTCGTTGTTAGTCCTTACCAAAAAAGTAATATCCTTAATATTATATCCATTACCCTTCCAACTTTCAATAAGAGATAGAGAGTACTCCATAGCTAACTCTTTCCACGAGACTCCATCACTCATTTTTGGAAAATATTTAACTACTACATGCCCCTGGCTCTCTCTTTTTAAACTAGAAATCTGCTGCTCTACATTAGAGTAGACTTCTAACTCTGGTACTTCTAAAAACTCTTTACAAACTGAATTGAGATGTGGAAAAAAGGTGTTATTAAAATCAATAATATTTTTTGTAGAGCGCCAATTACTACGTAAATCAAAATTGGTAACACTATCTTGAGGGATATCTTTATAGATATCACTATTTAATAGATTCCAATCAGACCCTCTCCACCTATAAATACTCTGTTTAACGTCTCCCACTATTAAGTTCTCTTTTCCCTTTGAAATACTCTCTAATAAAAGTGGTTTAAAATTTTGCCACTGCATAAAAGAGGTATCCTGAAACTCATCTAACATAAAATGATCTATGCGTGTTCCTGTTTTTTCATATATAAAAGGGGCATCACTACCGTCTATTATCTTATTTAACAGCTCTGTAGTTTCTGGAATAAGAACAATGTTTTTCTCTAAAGTGTACTCCTTTACAAACTTTTCTATATCTGATAGAACCCCTAAAGTGTGAATATTATTGTAAACAGCAGAAGCTGTGTTATATTTTATCAAATCTGAATCATAGAGATCACAAAGTTGCTCCAAAGCTTGCGCAAGCCCGTCGCTCCAACAATTTTCTATAGAGTTGTACAGCGAAGGATCTTTTTTAATTACTGTACGAGCTACTAGATTTTCTGGTGCTTCTGCCATCTGGGCAAAAGAGTTTGGCAAAGGAGGTATTTCTCCTGCAGAAACCTTAGAAAAATACTTCATTGCAGACCTAGAACCACCTTTGAAGTTTTCTGGCAAGAGGTTATACCTGTTCATACTCTCTATAGCAACTGCAGAAATCTCAAGAACTTTAGACTCAAACTCTTTTTTTATTTTAACCAGCTCATCTTTAAAAAGTGTAAGTTTCTCTTTAGTAATTAGTTCATTCGAAGAGTCTCCTCTCATTTTTTTATAGGTCTCTCTAAAAATCTCACTAGCCAAAGAGGTTAATTTTCCTTTAAAATTCCAACTAGCACCACTCTCTACAGAAGCTGCACCTAAACTTGTAAGCCAGTCTAATAACTCTTCGTTCTCTTGTTTATCTAAGTTCATAACCATATTATCTATGGCCTCAGAGAGAACTAACTCTTGGTCAAGCTCAACACTATACGCACTATTTTTCCCTATCTCTCTGGCAAAAGCCCTCATAGTTTGCTGAAAAAACTTATCTATAGTACTTATTGCAAATGAAGAGTAGTCATGTAGAATCTCGTTTAGCTTTTGCTTAGCAGTAGGGTCTTGGACACTCTGTTTATAAAGAGTTTCAATAACCCTACTCTTCATCTCTTCGGTAGCCTTATTAGTAAAAGTAACCGCCAAAATATGCCTATAGGCTCTCTGCTGTGTATATAAAAGAGCTATATACTCAGTTATTAAAGTGTGAGTTTTACCCGAACCAGCCGATGCCTTTATAATTTTTAAACCTGCCATACCTATTCTAAATTAATAACAGATAGAGTTGAAATCGCACCACTCACAAATATCTCTATTGGCAGTTGCGGTAAATGGAACCTCTGGATTGAAAATTTCTTCTAAAAGCTTTATAAGCATAGATCTAAACTCCTCTTTCTCATTGTTATCTATAAATAGACGATGAATTTTATTTTTTGCTAACTCCCTTATAAAATAAGGCTCTGCAATAAGATTGCCACTGTAATCTAACAATAATGAGTAAAGGAACATTTGAAAAGCTACTCTATTCCTCTTGTTATAAGAAGAGTCAAATAGCGACTCAATGTCCCTAAAGATCATATCACCTTTTCCCGTCTTATAATCTACTATTCTTAGTGAGCTCTTTTTATCTAGTCTATCTAGGAACCCCTTCAGAGGTACATTAATAGCAGAGCTCAGAGGAATAAGAGAGGTTAATCTCTTTTCGGCCCCTAAATAATCAAATGGAGTTTCAGAAAGATCATGGCGTAAAGTTATTTGCACATATTTAATAATGAGCCTCTTAATAAGCAAAGCATATCCTTTAGGGTTAGATATATTTTTATATTTCAAAAAACCTTGGTCTGTCTCATGCTCTATCAAACTCTCATTTGACAATAAGGCCTTTATACTCTCTTTAGTTACACTCTGCCCCTCATACGGCTTGTAAAGACGCTCCATAACAAAGTGAAAAATTGAACCAAACTCACTAGCCTCTAACTCTTCTGAGACCTCCTCCTGGGCCTTCACTCCCTCTATATAAGAGAAATAAAATTGGAGAGGACAGTCTATGTAGGTATTTAACGCCGAGGCAGATAGAGTTTTATTACTCTCTAATTGCAAGAAAAGGTTTAACTTATCCAAAACAGAGTTTGCCTTCTTTATTATAATCTCTTTTCTAGTTTGGGGCTCTACCCTATATGTTACCTCTCTCTCTGTTATAGGTAAATTGTAAAGATATTTAAGCTGTAATATAAAACGACTTGCTTCACCATTTTTAAGCCCCTCTGTTCTGGTATCATAAAGTAGATAGACCTTTTTAGCTCGTGAAATAAGTCTGTAAAAAAGATATGAATAGAGCGCATCTTCGTGTTCTTTTACAGGCAAACCAAAGCCAATTCTTAAATTATAAGGAATAAAAGAGTTTGAAATACTCCTCTTAGGAAATATCCCCTCATTTACAGAACAGATAATAAGATTATCGAAATCCAATGTTCTAGTTTCTAATGCTCCCATAATTTGTAGTCCAGAGAGAGGTTCTCCACGGAAAGGGATTGTAATCCCCTGAGTAAGCATTCCCAACAGACGGGCAAAAGTTTTAATAGTCATAGGAATAAGAATGCCCTTTATTCTGGTAACAGCTGTATGAACATGATAAATAAACTCTTTCTCTATTTTGCTTATACCACTAGAGACAGATAAAAGATCTAGAATAGAAATAATTTTATCACACAGAAGTGCAGATGAGTTTTCACCTGTAGGAATCTCTAAAAAAAGTAGCTTAAGAAAATCACTCTTTTCAAATAATTCTCTCTTTGCATAGATAATATTCTCTTTAACAATAAGATCCAAAATCTCTTGAGCTTGAGAGCCCGCTAATTTTTTAGTATAACTATGATTTAAAAGAGAAAGAACCCTTTTATAATATATACCCCTGCTCTCCCACTCCATCTCTGTAATAAGCATTACTAACGAGAGCACAGGAGTTCCAGTTATAGGATACCCCATAGTAATGTTAATGCGCTCAATATTCTCTGGTACTGAATTTAGTACTGGCATTAACAAAGACTCATCTGGCAATACAACAGCGTTCTCTATAGTTCCAGGTATCTCTTTTAAAATTTCCCCTGTAATTTTTGCTTGAATCACAGCCGAAGCAACACCTATCACTTCAATTTCTGGAACTACACCTCTATCTATAGCAGAGATAATATAGTGTTTAGATGGGAAGTTAGAGAGATTGTAATTCATAAAGTAAGATGCTTTATTATCGCTATCTTTAATTAACTCACTCTCATAATCCCAATAAAAATCTGCAATATTCATACTTTGAACTGCTTTGAAAATTTCCTTTTCACATTGGTTCAATGCATTAAAACCTACAAATATTACATTTCTATACTCTCTTAAAGGTTCAAGAAGCTCCTTGTTAAGAGCTACCTCTTGATAAAGCATCCCTGAATATCCTGCCTCTTTATCTTCTAGTTTTTGACGAAACTTAGAGTAAAGTGTGTAGAGTAGCTCCCAAGTAGCTATAAAGCTCTTTTTATTTATGCTATCTCCCTCGGGTAAAAACCCCTCCCAAAAATTCTTTACTGCCTCTAGTTGCACAGGAGATAAAAAGCTATAATCACTCTCTATCTCTTTAAGCTCCTTCACATTTGAAAAGAGCTGTTTTGCATCTACAAGATATTTATCTGTATCGTTAAAATCATTAAGAATAATCTCTCCCCAATAGACAAAATCGTCAAAACTCTCTGGAGTTTTAGAGATCTCTCTATATACATGGTAAAGGTCAAACAGGAGCTCTAACCTATCTGCCTCTCTTTTATTAGAGAGAGAGACAACCATATCTTTAAGTGTAATTATTGCTGGAGAAAAAAGGGGTTTATCTAGAAAACTAGCAATATATTTCCTAAAAAAGAGACCCGACCTTCTATTTGGAAAAACAAAACATAACTCTCTAATGCCAGCTCCCTCTCTTTTGTAGAAATCTAGCGCTAATTTCTCAAGAAATTTCATTGTAAAATCTTTTATAACCTCTCTCTTAGCTTGGTAGCCAACTCTTCAAAACCAGGCTTACCCAACAAAGCAAACATGTTTTTCTTATAAGCTTCTACTCCAGGCTGGTCAAAAGGGTTTATATCTAATATATAGGCACTTATTCCACATGAAAATTCAAAGAAATAGAAAAGAGCTCCCATATTATACTCATCTATTTTCTCTACCTCAATGAATATGTTGGGAACTCCACCATCTATATGAGCCAACATTGTTCCTGTACGAGCCATTTTGTTAATCTGGTCTAAAGAGTTACCAGCTAAGAAGTTTAACCCATCTGAATCTAAAGAATCACTATTAATAACAACACTTCTACTAGGCCTTTTAACATCTACAACTGTCTCAAATATAAACCTCTCTCCCTCTTGAATATATTGGCCCATAGAGTGTAAATCAGAGGTGAAATTCACAGATGCTGGGAAAATTCCCAACCCCTCTTTTCCTTCACTTTCACCAAAAAGTTGTTTCCACCACTCAGCAAAATATTGAAGCTTAGGATTGAAGTTAACCAATATCTCTGTTTTTTTTCCTTTAGAATAGAGAAGATTCCTTACTAAAGCATACTTTATTGAAGGGTTATAGTCAGATTCTCTATAACAAATAGCACGCATATCTGCTGCCCCTTTTATCATTTTCTCTATATCTAACCCAGCTACAGCCATTGGAAGCAAACCTACTGGAGTTAATACAGAGTACCTTCCCCCAACATTATCTGGAATTACAAAAGTTCTATAGCCAGCCTTATCTGCAACTCCTTTTAGAGCTCCTTTAGACTTATCGGTTATAGCAATAATTCTTTTAGAAGCCTTCTCTTCTCCATAATTATCTTCTATATGTTTTCTTATTATCCTAAAGGCTACTGCTGGTTCTGTTGTAGTACCAGACTTAGATATTATTATAGCAGATACTCTCTTACCTGCCATAAGGTCTAGTAACTCTGCCATATAATCTTCAGAGAGATTTTGTCCTGCAAAAACAACTTTAGGCCACCCATTGCTGCCAACTTCAGATGCAAATGGATGAATAAGAGCCTCCAATGTTGCTTTAGCTCCAAGGTATGAGCCCCCAATTCCAATTACAACAACAACATCTGTATTCTCTTTCCACTCTAACGCAATGTTATTATACTCTTCTAGTTGAGATTTAGTAATAGTATTGGGTAAATTAAGCCATCCAAGAAACTCATTACCTCTCCCAGTTCCTTCTGTGAGGGTCTTAAAAGCCTTTTTAGCTTTTTTATGGAATAGGGTGTACTCTTCTTGCTCAATAAAAGGGCTAACACCTTTAATATCTATATGTAATATACTCTTTTTACTCTCCATATTACTTTAAGTTTTCTGATAGTTGTTTTATAATATAGGCTGGGTACTTCTCTTCATAAAGAATTTTATACATAGCCTCTGCTATTGGCATATCTATTCCATACTTCTTATTTATCTCATAAATGCATTTTGTAGCATAATACCCCTCTGCAACCATATTCATCTCTATTTTAGTAGCATGTACAGAATATCCTTTGCCAATCATACTTCCAAAAGTTCTATTTCTACTAAATTGAGAGTAGCAAGTAACTAATAGATCTCCCAAATAGGCACTAGTAGAAGTTAATCTATTAGAGTCTGGATGAGATGCACGTAAGAAATCACGCATCTCATGAAATGCATTAGTTATTAAAACTGCCATAAAATTATCTCCATAAGAGAGTGCGTTACACACACCTGCCGCAACAGCATAAATATTTTTTAAAACAGCAGCAAACTCAACTCCATAAATATCTGTCCCAGGTACAGTTTTAATATAACTACAAGCAAACACCTCGCATAGAGAACGAGCCACCTCTATATGTTTACTAGAGAGTGTAAGATAAGAGAGCCTCTCCATAGCCACCTCCTCTGCATGGCAAGGGCCACTCACAACACCAATGCTGCTAAAAGGAATCTCATATTTGCGGTTAAAATACTCTGCTACTGTTATATTATCTATTGGAATCATTCCCTTAATAGCACTTACAATAAATTTATTTTTTAACGAAGTTCTAATCTGCTCTGCCTCGGGTAGAAAGTAGGCCGAGGGGATACAAAAAACAAGAACATCAGAATTTTCAATTATCTCATTAATGTCTGAGCTAAAAAAAATTCTATCTGGATTAAACTTAGCAGAAGGGAGGTAATGAGGGTTGTGGTGAGACCTCTTCATGTCTTCAATCATCTCATCTCTTCTTACATACCATGAAATTCTCTCTTGATTATTCATTAGCAATTTTGCTAAAGCAGTTGCCCAGCTTCCACTACCAATCATTGCATAGCGCAAATTTTCTCTTTCGAAAAAATTATCCATTATATATTCATTTTAGTTAAGATTGTATTCTACAAATATACCTTTTTTGTAACAATATATAAATAAAACTCCTATTTTTGCAAGAGAAAGATAAAACAATGAGATGAATAGCGAAACCATTATTATCAAAGCATTACAAGAAGAAGAGCTTACTCTTAATGAGGCTCTTTTTTTATATAAAAACACGCCTATATCAACTCTTCTAAACTTAGCTAATTCAATAAGGTTCAAAAAGATACCCCAAAGAAAAGTGAGTTGGCAAATAGATATGAATATTAATTATACAAATGTCTGTATATCTGCTTGTAAGTTTTGTAATTTTCACTGCACTCTATCACAGAAAGAACGCTCTTATACAACAAGTTTAGAAGAGTATAAAGCTAAAATTGATAATCTTTTAAAAGAGGGAGGCAATCAACTACTACTTCAAGGTGGGCTACACCCTCATTACGGAATAGAATTTTACGAACAACTCTTTAGGGAGCTAAAAAATTACTACCCCGCACTTAAATTAAATGCACTAGGTCCGCCAGAAGTAGCACATATTGCCCGTCTTAGCAATCTTTCAATTAGAAGAACTTTAGAGAGGTTAGTTGAAGCTGGGTTAGACTCTCTTCCTGGTGCAGGAGCAGAGATTCTTTCAGATAGAGTTAGAAAAATAATCTCTCCTGGGAAACCAAATGTTAATTCATGGAAAGAGGTTATGGAGTGCGCACACTCACTTGGGCTCGGAACTACAGCCACAATGGTGTACGGGCATATAGAGAGTATAGAAGAGAGAATAGAACATCTCTTTATTTTAAGAGATATTCAGAATAAAAAAGAGAAAGATGTTCCTGGCTTTACCGCCTTTATAGCATGGCCAATGCAACTTAAAGGGACAAAACTTGGAGAACTATACAATATAGATAAACTCTCTGCTATTGAGCACCTTAAAATGGTTGCATTAAGCCGAATAATACTTTATAACATTGGCCATATCCAAGTATCTTGGCTTACTATAGGTAAAGAGATTGCAAAAATAGCACTACACTCTGGTGCAGACGATATGGGCTCAATAATGATAGAAGAGAACGTAGTCTCTAGTGCAGGAGCAAAAAATAGACTCAACAAAGAGAGTATGCAAAAGACTATAAAAGAGGCGGGGTTTGAGCCATGGCTTCGGAATCAGGATTACACTCCATATAACCCAAATCTGGAGGCAAATTTGGTTTAAAAGAGGCCTCTACCGCCAACGTATCGCACCTCTCATTTTCTGGATGCCCATTATGCCCTTTAATCCATACAAACTTTACATTATGCTTACGATAAATTGCTAAAAACCTTTTCCATAAATCTGGATTCTTCTTCTTAGCAAAATTCTTTTTTTCCCACTGAAAAACCCAGCCTTTATTTACAGCATCACAAACATAAGAAGAGTCTGAATAGACAGTTATAGTTGCATTTTTTCTTTTAATTGCCTCCAAACCACAAATAACAGCAAGTAACTCCATTCTATTATTTGTAGTACACAAGAACCCACCAGATAGCTCTTTATAATGCAATCCAGATCTAAGAAGAGTACCCCACCCACCCGGGCCTGGATTACCTCTTGCAGCTCCATCTGTGTAAATTTCAATCATATAAGGGCTTAATCAAATGTTCTAGTTGTACCTGGAACCTCAACCTTTAACGGGTTAGCTCTAAGTACATCATAAGTTTTTCTATTTCTAAAAATATCACAAGCTGTATAAATTGCAGCAAGCATAGAGAGATGATTTGCTTTATCTTTACCAGCAATATCAAAGGCAGTTCCATGATCTGGAGAGCATCTAATAATTGGTAACCCAGCAGTAAAATTCACCCCTCGGTCTAACGAAAATGATTTAAAAGGAATAAGACCCTGATCGTGATACATTGCAAGCACTGCATCAAAACTATTTTTATATGCCGAGGCAAAAAAGCTATCGGCAGGAAAAGGACCAAAAACCAACTCTCCCGAAGCAAAAAACTCTTTAATAACAGGCTCAATTATCTCTTGCTCTTCTTTACCCAAAAGGCCATTGTCTCCACCATGAGGGTTTAAAGAAAGAACTGCAAGTTTAGGCCTGTCATATGCAAAGTCTCTTCTAAGAGACTCTAGTATTAGCTCAATCTTCTTCTTCAACAGCTCCTTAGTAAGTGCAGAGGAGACTTCAGAAATAGGTAGATGATTTGTAACAACTCCTACTTTTAAATCTTCGGCAGTCATCATCATCAAAGAATCTTTGGCACCAAACTCATTAGCTAAATACTCTGTATGGCCAGGAAATAAAAAACCCTCTTTAGAGACTGCCCACTTATTAAAAGGAGCTGTCACTAGCACATTAATAGTTCCCTCCTTAAGATCTGAAATTGCAGCCTCTAGAGATAAAAGAGCACCTTTAGCCCCCTCCTCTGTTGAATTACCAGGGTCTGCAATAAAGCTCTCAGGAACACAATTTATAAGATTCACCCTTTTGGGATGTGCGTCTGTAGCTTTTTTAATAATGTTAGTTGTTAAATTATCTGCCTCTGAAACCTGCTTTTTGTAAAAACCAAAAATTTTTGAAGAGCCATAAACTACTGGAGTGCAAATATCTAATATACCTTGCCCCTTTAATGCTTTTATAATTACCTCGTAACCAACACCGTTACTATCTCCCTGAGTTATCCCTACTACTATTTTATTGTTCATTATCTCAATTCTAAATTTCTGCAAGATACGAATTTTAGATAAGATTTGTATATTTGTCTTATGCCAAATATGCTAGAGAGCGAAATAAAGTACTTGCCCGGAGTAGGACCTAAAAGAGCAGAACTGCTCAATAAAGAACTTGGTATTAAAACATACCGAGATATGCTCTACTTCTTTCCATTCAGATATATAGACCGTACAAAAATTTACTCTATCTCTGAAATAGAACCCTCTATGAGCTATATTCAATTAAGAGGTAAGGTAACAAGAGTTAACGTTATTGGAGATAAACCTCGCTCAAAAAGATTAGTGGCTACATTTCAAGATCCCACTGGAATAATAGATCTTGTTTTCTTTCAAAGAATAAAGTGGATAAAAGAGTGGATAAAACCCAATTCAGAATACATTGTATTTGGGAAACCCTCCTACTTCAACCAAGTTCTAAATATGGTTCATCCAGAGATTGAACTTGCCACAGAAGAGAATCCAATCTATGTAGGAAACATGCTAGGGGTATACCCATCTACAGAGAGACTTAAAAAAAGTGGGTTTAGTAATAAACAGATTGCTAAATTTATGGCCACCCTTCTAAAGAGATGCCAAAATTCTTTTTCAGAGACTCTACCTACCTATACACTATTTGATAAAAAACTGCTATCACTATCTGAAACCCTACAAAACATTCACTTTCCAAAAGATATAAAAACTCTTTCACAAGCTCAATATAGATTAAAGTTTGAAGAGCTTTTTTATTTACAACTCTCACTTCTCAAACAAAAAAGTACTAGAGAAAAATCTAACATAGGAATAAAAATGGGGCGGGTAGGCAACAACTTTAACACCTGCTTCAAAGCTCTTCCCTTTGAACTTACAAATGCTCAGAAAAGAGTTATTAAAGAGATTCGGCAAGATCTTGTGAGTGGTAGGCAAATGAACAGACTTCTCCAAGGAGATGTAGGTAGTGGAAAAACCATGGTAGCAATATTTACAGCTCTTTTAGCAGCCGATAATGGATACCAATCTTGCATAATGGCTCCTACAGAAGTACTTGCAGGGCAACACTATAAAGGCTCCTTAAAACTTCTAGAAAAGACCAACATAAAAACAGCCCTCTTAACAGGTAGCACTAAAGCAAAAGAGAGAAAAATACTATTTGAAGAGCTCCTTAATGGAGGGATAGATATTCTCTTTGGTACACACGCAGTTATAGAAGAGAACGTTCAATTTAAAAATCTTGGATTTGCAGTTATAGACGAACAACATAGATTTGGAGTAGATCAAAGATCTAAGCTCTGGAGCAAAGGCGATACACTACCTCATATTTTAGTAATGACAGCAACCCCCATCCCAAGAACTTTAGCAATGACACTCTATGGAGATTTAGATGTCTCTATTATTGACGAACTCCCACCTGGTAGGAAACCAGTAAAGACACTGCATACAACAGATAACCAAACAGATAGAATTTACTTATTTATGAGAGAGCAGATAAAAAAAGGGAGGCAAATTTTTATAGTATATCCGCTTATTAAAGAGAGTGAAAAGATGGACTATAAAAACTTACAAGAGGGATATATGAGCATAATTGAAGAGTTTAAGGCACCCGAATTTATAACAGCTGTAGTTCATGGTAAACAGAAAAGCCAAGACAAAGCGCATGACATGGAACTTTTCGCATCTGGGAAAGCCCACATTTTAGTTGCCACTTCGGTTATTGAAGTTGGCGTAGATATCCCTAATGCTTCGGTTATGATAATTGAGAGTGCAGAACGGTTTGGCCTTTCGCAGCTCCACCAACTAAGAGGCAGAGTAGGCCGAGGAGCCGAAGAGTCTTGGTGCATTTTAAAGACTGGTTACAAACTAAGTAAAGAGTCTCGTCAAAGAATAGAGCTAATGTGCTCTACTAACGACGGATTTGAACTTGCCGAGGCCGATTTACGAATGAGAGGGCCTGGTAACATGGAGGGTACCCAACAGAGTGGCCTCCCAGTAGATCTTAAAATTTCAAACCTTGCAAAAGATTTTCAAATTTTAGAGGAGTCGCGCAGGTACGCCCAAGCAATTTTAGAACAAGACCCACTAATTACAGATGAAAAAAACAGAGTGTTAAAAACATCTCTGAGCCTGCTAAAAAGAGAACAAAAAGATTACTCGCAAATAAGTTAAAAAAGATTATCTCAAGAATAATAATTAAGTAGCGAACAATAGAGATTTAAGCTTGTTGTTTATATAGAAAAATAGAAAGAAGTATGAAATATATTGGAGCTCATGTAAGTGCCGCTGGTGGAGTAGAGAATGCCCCTATTAATGCCCATAAAATTGGAGCAACCGCTTTTGCTTTTTTCACTAAAAATCAAAGACAATGGGTAGCAGCACCACTCACACAAAAGAGCATAGAAGAGTTTAAAGAGAACTGCCAAAAATACGGGTTTACCCCAAAACAGATTCTTCCTCACGATAGTTATCTAATAAATTTAGGCCATCCAGAGAAAGAGCCTCTAGCCAAATCTAGAGCTGCTTTTCTAGACGAGATGCAAAGGTGCGAACAACTTGGAATTGATAGATTAAATTTTCACCCTGGGAGTCATCTTAAAAAAGTAAATATAGATACCTGCCTACGTACAATATCAGACTCAATTAATATTGCTCTAGATCAAACAAAGGGAGTAATAGCTGTAATAGAGAACACTGCAGGCCAAGGGACAAATTTAGGGCACACTTTTGAACAGATAGCTCAGATTATCCATTATGTAGAAGACAAAAGCCGAGTTGGAGTTTGTATAGATACTTGTCACTCATTTACAGCAGGGTATAATCTCTCCACAGAGCAGGGGTTCAAAGAGACATTTAACCATTTTCAAAACACAATAGGGTTTAAATACCTCAAAGGAATGCACTTAAATGACTCCAAAAAACCACATGGCTCTAGAGTAGACCGGCACGACTCAATTGGTATAGGCCATATTGGAGAAGAGCCTTTTAAATTACTAATGAAAGATAGTAGATTTGACAACATCCCACTCATATTAGAGACTCCTAACCCAGATATATGGGCAGAAGAGATTAAGATGTTAAGAAGTTGGGAAAAATAACATCCTTATGAGACTTTTACTTTTAATAATACTTTTAGCACCAATAATAATGGAAGGTCAAGAAAAAAGAGCTCTTACGCAAGAAGAGAAACGAGTTATAATAGACAAAGGTACAGAAGCTCCATTTACAGGAGAGTATGACAATCATTATGAGCCTGGCACATATCATTGCAAACAGTGTAATGCCCCCCTCTACAGCTCTACAGATAAATTTGATGCTGGCTGCGGTTGGCCCAGTTTTGACAGCGAAATAGCAGGAGCAATAACAAGATTACGTGATGCAGACGGGCGTAGAACAGAGATAGTCTGCTCTAACTGCAATGGACATTTAGGCCATGTTTTTATTGGAGAACAGTTAACAAACAAAAACACAAGACATTGTGTAAACTCAATATCAATGGTGTTTGTTCCTGAGAAAAAAGAGAGAGCTATTTTTGCAGGGGGCTGCTTCTGGGGAGTAGAACACCTGCTAGCTAAAAAATGGGGAGTATTATCTGCAGTTAGCGGATACACAGGAGGGTCTGTAAAAGACCCTACCTATAAAGAGGTTTGTACAGGAACTACTGGCCACGCCGAAGCTGTAGAAGTTATATTTGACTCAAATCAAATAAGCTACAGAGAGCTAGCAAAATTATTTTTAGAGATTCACGACCCTACCCACATAGATAGACAAGGGCCAGACATTGGAAATCAATACAGATCAGAAATATTCTATCTAAACGACAACCAAAAAAAGGAGGCTACAGAGTTATTGAATATACTCGGCAAAAAAGGATATGACGTAGCCACTAAAGTTACCAAGGCCTCTCAATTTTACAAGGCAGAAAAATATCATCAAGACTATTACAATAATAAAGGGAGCCAACCCTATTGCCACTCCTATGTAAAAAGGTTTTAACAAATACTTTAAAAGTTTAAATGAAAGACCTTACGCAAGGGAAACCGGGAAAGCAGATATTAATATTTGCTGTACCTATGTTAATTGGAAATCTATTTCACCAACTATACAATGTAGTAGATAGTATTGTGGTAGGCAAATACATTGGCTCAATAGCTCTTGCATCTGTTGGAGCAAGTTTTCCTATTCTATTTACCATGAGCGCTATGATAAGTGGAATTACCATTGGCGCCTCTGTACTTACCTCTCAATATTTTGGTGCTAAAAACTTTCATAATGTAAAGATTACTTCAGATACTCTTCAAGTTTTTTTATTAGTTAGCTCAATTGCATTGTCTCTCATATTTTTTGCACTGAGCCGCCCGCTCTTTATTTTGCTAGGAATTCCACCAGAAGTATTACCTCATGCTGTTAGATATTTCAACATTATAATTCTTACCACCACTATTCCCTCCTTTGCTATGTTTGGAATGAGTGCTATTCTTAGAGGTGTTGGGAACTCTAAAACGCCTGTTTACTTTGTAGTGGCGTCGTTAGTTATAAATATGATCCTAGACCTAGTTTTTGTACTTGTGTTTGGCTGGGGAATTGATGGAGTAGCCTGGGCTACAGCAGTTGCAAGCATTAGCTCTTGGTTAGCACTCTGGTATCATCTCAACTCAAATAAAGAGAACATAATAAGATTTAACCTAAATTACAGAAAATGGGAGTTTGATTGGACCAACTTTAGACTCTCTTTAAAAATTGGACTCCCCTCTGGAGTACAACAAACTCTAGTTGGCTTAGGTAATTTAGCACTACTTAGTATTGTCTCACCTTTTGGTGTTCCTGTTCTAGCTGCCTACACTGCTGCAGGAAGAGTAGATATGTTTGTCTCAATGCCTGCTATGAACTTAGCAGCAGCCCTCTCTTCATTTGTAGGGCAAAACCTAGGTGCTAACAGATTAGATAGAGTAAAAAAAGGACTTAACTCTACCCTAGTTTACTCTACAATTATTTGCCTTGCTCTAACTATGGTAGTTGTCTTTTTTGGTAGCGAAATCATGGGCCTATTTACAAATGTTAGCTCTCCTCACTATTCAGAGATAATTGAAATAGGCAGAGAATACCTAGTTATTGTTACCTCTTTTTATGTAGTTTTCTCTACAATGTTTGTAATTAATGGCGTAACAAGAGGTGCTGGAGCAACTTTTATCCCTATGCTAATCACTACCCTCTCTCTGTGGGTAATAAGAGTACCCCTAGCCTACTTTCTATCTAGGCACTTTGGACCTACAGGTATTTGGTGGTCAATCCCAATGGGATGGAGTGTAGGGCTAATTGGAGCTTTTATCTACTACAAATCTGGTAAATGGTTTCATCATAGAGTTAAAACTACTTAGAACTGCTTGAACTTTACCAGGTAGACCTAAGGCCTACTGTTTTGTTAAAGATAGGTTTACTCTCACAAGAGTCTACGTTATCTGTAATAAAGTAGCCTATTCTTTCGAATTGAACAGCTATTCCAGAGTTATCTTTAATAAGTGCCTGCTCGGCATACCCTTTTATTACCTCTAGTGAATTGGGGTTTAGGTAGTCTATATACTCTTTCCCCTCTTCTAAATCGTCCATATCTGGCTTAAGGAAAAGTCTATCAAATAGTCTAACTTCAATCTCATGTGCATCTGGTACAGATACCCAGTGAATGGTTCCTTTTACTGAGCGCCACTTCCCCTCCCCTGGTTTTGTGCTAGGGTCGTATGTACATTGGATCTCTATAATTTTACCATTCTGGTCCTTAATAATATTTTCACATTGAATTATGTAAGAATATTTTAATCTAACTTCTCCGCCTGGCCTGAGTCTAAAATACTTTTTTGGGGGCTCCTCCATAAAATCTGCTCTCTCTATATAGAGCTCTCTTGAAAATGGTATTTCACGCCTACCTGCACTCTCTTCTCCTGGGTTAACAGCTGCAGAACAGTACTCTGTCTTACCCTCAGGGTAATTAGTTATAACTAATTTAATAGGGTCTAGAACAGTCATATACCTATTGGCTCTTCTGTTCAAATCTTCTCTTACACACCACTCTAAAAGAGAGAGATCTATAATATTATCTCTTTTTGCAACACCTACTTTATCTGCAAACATTCTAATAGACTCAGGTGTATATCCCCTTCTTCTCAAACCAGATATTGTAGGCATTCGAGGGTCGTCCCAACCAGTAACATAGTTGTTATTTACTAGCTGCAACAACTTTCTCTTACTCATTACTGTATAAGTAATATTTAATCGAGCAAATTCATATTGCTTAGATGGGAAAATATCTAACTTCTCTATGAACCAATCATAAAGGGGCCTATGTACGTCAAATTCAAGTGTACATATAGAGTGAGTAATCTTTTCAATAGAATCGCTCTGCCCATGTGCATAATCATACATAGGATAGATACACCATCTATCGCCAGTTCTATGGTGATGTGCATGAATAGTTCTATACATTATAGGGTCTCTCATGAGCATATTGGGGTGAGCCATATCTATTTTGGCTCGTAACACTTTCTCTCCATCTGCAAATTTACCATCACGCATCTGCCTAAACAGCAAAAGGTTTTCTTCAACAGCTCTATCTCTATAAGGGCTAGGAGTACCTGGCTTTGTAACAGTACCTCTATTTGAACGAATCTGCTCTTGTGTTTGGTCGTCTACATATGCAAGGCCCTTCTCAATTAAAATGCAAGCCCAATCATAAAGTTGCTCAAAATAGTCTGAGGCATAAAGTTCTCTAGCCCAATCAAAACCAAGCCACTTTACATCTTCTTTAATAGAATCTACATACTCTACATCTTCTTTAGTTGGGTTTGTATCGTCAAAACGTAAATTTGTTTGACCACCATACTTTTTGGCAAGACCAAAGTTAAGACAGATACTTTTTGCATGACCTATATGTAAATAACCATTTGGCTCAGGAGGAAACCTTGTAAGAACAGATTTATGGACACCCTTTTCAAGATGATCTTCTACAATCTCTTCCAAAAAATTAAGACTACGCACCTCTGAAAGGGCGTTTAATTTACCAGCTGCTCCTTTGTTATTTTCTTTCATCTTTAAATACTCCCTTTTTAATATTTAATAATTGAGCAAATATACGAATTTCCTAACTGCATTTTTGTAACTTTGTTGCTTATTGTAATAATATCTAATAAACTTATCATACAAAATGATCCAGTCAATGACCGGTTATGGCAAAGCAGAGTCTATTTGCGGCAATAATAAAATAACCATAGAGATAAAATCTGTAAACGGAAAGGGAGCCGATATCTCCTTAAAAACTCAAATAATCCCTAGAGAAAAGGAGATTGAAATAAAGCAGCTCATCTCATCTAAACTACATAGAGGCAATATAGATCTATTTGCCAACATCCAAAACATAGACGAGGCTATAGGTCGTTCAATAAATGCACAAGTTTTTCACTCCTATATAGAGCAGTTAAACACTCTAACCTCTACTATGAATACTCCTATTTCTGCAGATACTCTTTTAAGCGCTGCTCTAAGGTTACCAGATATTATAGATAGCTCTAGTAAAAGAGAAGAGGGCCAAGAAGAACTTGTACAAAACTGGGATAAAATTAGAGCAACAATAGTTGAAGCCATAGAGATGCTCATCTCTTTTCGCAAAACAGAAGGGAGTAAACTTCAAGAAGATCTCTCTTATAGAGTCTCTCTAATATTAAAATATCTGGAAGAGACAGAAGGGTTAGATGCTAAAAGGAGCGAAACAATTAAAGAGCGTCTAAAAAACAAAATAGAAGAGGCACTAGACAATCCAGATATGAACCGTTTTGAGCAAGAGATAATCTACTACCTAGAGAAATTAGATATTACAGAAGAGAAAGTGAGATTAAAACAACACTGCATTTACTTCATAGAAACTCTAGAGAAAGAAGAGCACCCTGGTAAAAAACTAGGCTTTATTTCACAAGAGATAGGCCGAGAGATAAACACATTAGGCTCAAAAGCAAATGATGCCCAAATTCAAAAGTTGGTAGTACAGATGAAAGACCAACTAGAGAAAATTAAAGAACAAACTTTAAATATTCTCTAGAATTTCCCACCTAGCTTTGCTCACCAGCAGCAACGCTCTTTTTTCTAGACGCTATTCTCTTTGTGGTTTTTCGGGGCCTGGGGAGCGCCTCCCTTTGGTAGTTGAACGGTCCTCGGCCTATACCCTCAAACCACTTCATCTAATTAGCTAAAAAAGAGATGTTGCTTTATGTTGAGCAGAGCAAAAATTGCCAGGAGATGATTACACGTAAATACTTAGTAGACAAGTATTTAATTTTTCTAAATGAGCCCAAAAGGGCTTATTTTCAAAAGCTAACTACCACACTGTAAATAAGTTATGAGTAATCATCTCCCTGGAAATCGTCTCCTAGGGGGAAATCAGATGAATTATCAGATCGAGTTTTCACATCAATATTATACTAAAATTTCACCAATTTATAACTTAACATTCTGTTTTTCTTCTAGTTGCGAGGTGGTAAACTTTAGATATTCTCTAGGATTAGACACTATTACTTATCTAGCAATGTTTTACGCCAGAAATCTAAATACTCTTTAGAGGAGTGTCTCCCTTGATAACCTCTGTATCCATGCATAGCTCCTGGATATAACATAAGTTCAAACTGCTTCCCCTCTTTCTGCAGAGCATCTATTAACTGAATAGTGTTTTGCAAATGAACATTATCGTCAGATGTTCCGTGAGTAAGATATAAAAGAGAGCCTTGGTCACTTCTATATAGAGCAGCTTTATTTAAAACTGCGCTGTTTTTATATCCTTCTGGGTTATCGTCTGGATGATCCATATATCTCTCTGTATAGTGAGTGTCATACAATAGCCAATCGTAAACACCGGCACCAGCTATTCCATATTTGAAATATTCTGCACCCTCTGTAAGGGCCATAACAGTCATTGTACCACCATAACTGAAACCTGTAATTCCAATTTTCTCTCCATTTACATAAGGCAAACTCTTTAAATATTTAGCCCATTGAATATAGTCTTTAATCTCATAATGGCCCAGGTTTCTATGAACAAAGTTAATTCCCTCTTTACCAACATGCCCAGATGCTCTATTATCTAGAGAGACCTGTATCACTCCCTCTTTTGCCCAGTAGAGTTCTGTAGAGTAGAGATTCTCCCAAACATCCATAACATTTGTTGAATTTGGGCCTCCATAAACATCTACAATCACAGGATACTTTTTACTTTTATTAAAATCATTAGGATAAGTAATAATTCCTGGCAGTTTATACCCCTCTGCAGTTGTTATATAAATCATCTCTCGTTTTGGCAAATCAATTGAATCAAAATCATGAGATTTGCTGTTTGCAATAACTTTATACTCGCCAGGTTTTATAACACCTCGCTTACTATCTGATAGCAGAACTAACCTATTAGGAACATTAAGTGCCGAGTGTACGGCTAAAATGTGTTTACCATCTGGAGAAACTAATGGCCTACCGTAATTATATTCTCCTGCAGATAATCTTTTAACACTCCCCCCCTCTTCACTTAGAGTTAGTTTATATATATCGTTTCTAACAGATGCCTCTCTTCTAGCAGTAAAGTATATTTCTTTTTTCTCTTGGTCATATGAGTTAATTTTTATTCCCCAATTCATACCATTAGTAAGTCTCTCTAACTTAGAACCATCGTAACTTTGAAAGTAAATATGTTCCCATAGTTCAAAATCTCTTACAAAGTAAAAACCTGTTTCCCCAAAATAGATCTGGTCAATCCAATCTATCCAAGTTTTCTGATACTCCTCATAAATAGGTTTTTTAACTCCTTCAAAGCTATTAACATTGTATAGAACAAATTTACTCTGGTCTCTATCCATCCATTGAACCATAATGTTAACCCCATTTGAATTCCAATAAGGCTTACCAAAATATTGATCTTCGCTAGCATCAAAATGAGCCCAAACAATCTCACCCCCACGAACATCTACAAAGCCTAATTTCACCTCGGGGTTAGGGTCTCCTGCTTTAGGATATCTTGTCTGCTGTAAAGTACCATGTTTACCTTGTGCATTGTAAATAGGGAACATTGGAACTCGGGTGTCGTCAAATCTATAGAAGGCAATACGGCGGCTATCTGGAGACCACCAAAATGCTCTATATCTACTAGCTCTTCCAAAGATCTCTTCAAAATAGACCCATGAAGCCCAACCATTTAGAATAAGATCTGAACCATCAAAAGTATATCTAACCTCTTTTAAACTCTCTACATCTATAGAGTATAAATCGTTATTTCTAGTAAAAGCCACTTTTTTAAAATCTGGAGAAAGGGTTGGGTTTTTCTCTACCTCATCTGTATTAGTCAAACGTATCTCTTCTCCAGAAGGGTAATAAAAATAGATATCATCGTCTTTTATTGAGACCGAAGGATCTGTAACAGGGGCTTTCTCTAGAGAAATCTGCTTCATTGTACCTTTCTTTATATTATATTCATAATACTCTCTTTTCATCCCTTTGGTATGAACCAATACTGCATTAGCATTATCTTTCCACGAATGTGGCATAGGGATAGACTTTACAGGATGTTGTGCCTGTAAAGAAGAGAAAATAAAAATTAGAGATATAAGAACTGCCCCAAACTTTACAAATAACTGGTTTTTCATAAATTGATATTTTAAATAAAAAAACGTTTGTCAAAATTAACAAAAAAAACTTTATCTACAGCTCTAGTTATAGCAGTATAGAGCCACTTTAAATCTTCAATAGAGATATTGCCCTTCCAAAACGGATTGTCTATAAATACAGCTTTCCACTGCCCACCTTGAGACTTGTGGCAGGTAATAGCATTGGCGTGTTTAACCTGTAATGCGTTATAAAAACGGTCTTCTCTTATCGCTAGAGATCTCTTTCTTTTATTGGTTATATGAGAATAGTCTTCCATAACTTCACTATAAAACTTTCTGTTTTGATCTAAACTCAAACTTGCTGTTTCACTCTCTAAAGTGTCTAAAATTATCTTAGCCTTAACCTCAACATTGTTATAATCTGCAAACCTAAGAGTTGCCTGGGCAAAGTTTAAGCCATACCTCTCTTCGTAACCTCCAATCTTTACCAACTCTGCCACATCTCCATTAGCAATAAAATCTAAATCTTCTATCTCTTCTAGAAACTGGTAACAGTTTTTAACAACCATCAACTTATCGCCACTATTTACCCTCTCTTCTCTATAAAGAATTTTTGCTCGAATCCCCTGATTATACCTATTAGCTCTCTTATTTGAACGGCACAAAACTAAACTCTCATCTATACCCCACCTATCGTAAGAGCTAGAGATAGATTCAATCAAATACTCTCCACTAATGTTCTCTACATCTTCAAAACCATCTGTACGCAAGGGAGGGAACCCACTTTGGCCTCTTTCTATCATCTCTCTAATTACAGTTGCATTATAAAGTATACCAGAATCTTTTTCTTGTCTAACCACCTCTTTAAGTAGAGAGTACTCTACCTCTCCATATATTCTTAAATAATCTAAACTCAATGCGTTAGAGATCTCTTCTCCTACAGGAGGGAGTTGTGCAGAGTCTCCAATTAATATAAGTTTATTTCCACTATTTGACCTTACATAGTTCACCAGATCGTCTAACAGCCTTCCACTTCCAAAAACAGATGAATCTCCATAAGCCGAGGAGATTAAAGAAGCTTCGTCTACAATAAAAATAGTGTTTTTGCTCTTATTTATATCTAAAGTAAATTGGCCTATGCCATCTTTCATAGAGCGTTGTCTATAAATCTTTTTATGAATTGTAAGTGCTTTACAGCCAGTATAACCTGCCAAAACCTTTGCTGCTCTACCAGTTGGAGCCATTAAAACAAATAACCTTGAAAACTCTTTTAGCACTTTTACCAAAGAAGAGAGCGAAGAGGTTTTTCCAGTACCAGCATAACCATTTATTAACATTAAGTCACTTCCCGAACTATCTGAAATAAATGATGCCAAAGATGCAAAAAGCGAACTTTGGCATATAGTGGGTTCAAATCCCAGATTGGTGTTTAATTTGTCAAATAGATAATCTGCAACTGCCATCTTTCATACTTTACCTCCAGCGGAGAATTAAAAATATAACCATTATAGAATAAATTTCCAGCCTTCCAAAAATCATCTCTATAGAAAGAAGCAATTTTGCCAAGGTAGGAAAATGAGAGTAGTTCCCTAAAGAGCCTATACTACCAAATCCTGGCCCAACATTCCCCATACAAGCAACCGAAGAGGTAAAAGAATCTTCTAAATTTATTCCCATTAAAGAGAGTAAGAGAGTAACCACAAATACTACCATTATATAAAGTGCAATATAAAGGTTTACAGAAGAGACAACCTCTCTATCTAAAGAGTGGTTGTTTACCTTTATAGAGACTACAGCATTGGGGTGAATTTGCTTTCTCAATTGCGCCCTTATTGAGGCAAAGAATATATATACTCTATCTGCTTTAAGCCCACCTGTTGTAGAACCAGAGCAAGCAGTTTGGAATGAAAAATAGATAAGAATAAGAATAGAGAAAGATGGCCAAACAGATGAATCTGCTGTTGCAAACCCTGTTGTTGTTGCAATAGAGATTAATTGAAAAAAACCTTGTCTAAAAGCTGTTATAAAGTTTGAAATTGTTCCCGAAAACCAAATATTAAGAGACAAAACAATCCCTCCAACTATTAGTGAAACTAAATAGAATCTAACAATTGCAGAACGGAATAAATTCCCGGGCTTGCCAATAAATATAGAGTATAAAAGCCCAAAGTGTATCCCTGCTAACACCATAAATGCCATAATAATAAGCTCTATAGTGAAAGAGTTAAACTGCATTATAGATTGGTTTTTTGTACTAAAGCCACCTGTAGCAATAGTGCTAAAAGAGTGATTGATAGCATCAAACAGATCCATCCCAGCCAAGTCAAGCAATATTGTTTGCAATACTGTAAGACCTAAATAGACATAAAATATTATACGTATTGTTTGGTTTACTTTAAATCTAAAATTATCTCTTGAAAGAGAAGAGATCTCCATTTTAGAGAGTCTTAACCTAAAACTACTTACAGATGGCAGTATTAATAACATAAAAACCACTACGCCCAATCCACCCAACCAATGAGTAGAAGAGCGCCAAAATAGCAATCCTTTGGGAAGAGATTCAATATCTAAAAGTATAGTACTTCCGGTTGTTGTATATCCAGAAACACTCTCAAACCAAGAGTTAATAATTGAAAACTCCCCACCATAAAGTACATATGGCAACATCCCAAAAAAACAAGATATACTCCAAGCAGAAACTACTATTACAAAACCCTCTCTAATGTTAATATCAGAAGATTTTTTTACAAAAATAAGGGGAAAGGCTCCAGCTACAGATGTAATAAAAGCACTTAAAAGAAGAGGAGAAAATGAAGCATCAAAATTATATATTGCAGAAACAATAGCCGAAATATACATAAAAAGAGCACTCAATAATAGAGCCAATCCAATATTTCGAGTTATAACCTTTAAATTCATTTTATACTCTTGAGTTTTTTATTCTCTTCAATAATGCTTCTAACTTCTGAATTTAACTCTTCAATTTCGTCGTCACTATCGAGCTGTAGAGTGTAACTTTTTCTAAAATCTCTATATTTTTTTATTCCTTTAGAAATTAACAATATAGGAGAGATAAAATAGATGTTTATATAGTAATTAAAAAGTAGTACTAATACAATACCGGCACCTACAGCAATTATCCCTGGCATAATACTTCTATAATACCCCTCTTGTAACTCATTAGTGTTTTCAGATAAAGCTGTTTGTGTAAGCGCTCCCAACTCTTTTTTATATCTTCTTAAATCTGTAAAAACTGGTCTTAACTCATTTTCATACCACTCCTTCCTCTCTTCTATTCCTGCAGACATTATCCCACTAGAATTACTTAATACTGCAAGATACTTAGAGTATGCTGCAGCCAATGAATCTGCAATTTCAATATCATTGCTTTTTGAAAAATGGTCTTTAATATTTTTTATATAACTATCGAATCTATTGTCATATGAAATTTGAGAAGGAGCTATAGAGGAGTCAATAATAACTCTACTCATCAAAATAAAGTTATACTCATCTGTAAGCTCCATAAGTAATCTAGATGTGTTAATACTATTTACATTGGCAGTCATTAGTTCTGTAACAGAACTTCTCATTCTATTAAATTCAAAAACTGCTATTATACTGGAAAGGAAGAGTATAGACCCAATTACTACAAAACCTAACGAGATTTTTTTTCGAATTCCCATAACTTAAGTTTAAAGTACAAATATAGATACAAAAAATTAAGAGGATGCCATAAATCATAGATTTTGACACCCTCTTAAAATAGAAACAGAAAAATACTAGTTAACTGTAGACATGTGAGCTAGCATTTCTATTATTTTATTTGAATATCCCCACTCATTATCATACCAAGAAACTACCTTAACAAAGTGCTCGTTAAGCATAATTCCAGCCTCGGCATCAAATATTGAGGTGCGTGGGTCTGTTATAAAGTCGCTGGAAACTACTGCGTCTTCTGTATATCCAAGAATTCCTTTTAGTTCTCCTTCAGAAGCTTTCTTCATAGCAGCCTTAATATCTTCATAAGAAGTTGCTTTCTCTAAGCGAACTGTAAGGTCAACTGCAGAAACATTTACAGTTGGTACTCTAAAAGACATACCTGTTAATTTTCCATTCATCTCTGGTAATACCTTACCAACTGCTTTAGCAGCACCTGTAGATGAAGGAATAATATTTGAAGCAGCAGCTCGGCCACCTCTCCAATCTTTCAATGAAGGGGAGTCAACAGTTTTTTGTGTGCTTGTAATTGAGTGAACTGTAGTCATTAAACCCTCTACAACACCAAAATTCTCATTAAGCACTTTTACAATAGGAGCCAAACAGTTAGTAGTACATGAAGCATTAGAAGCGAACTTCTCTCCAGCATATTTTTTATGGTTTACACCATACACAAACATAGGAGTGTCATCTTTAGAAGGGGCAGACATTAACACTCTTTTTGCACCTGCATCAATATGACCTTGACTCTTCTCTTTTGTAAGGAAAAGACCTGTCGATTCAACAACGTAGTCTACACCAACTCCACCCCAGTTAATATCTGCAGGGTTTCTCTCTGCTGTTACTCTTATAGAAGAACCGTTAACTACAAGCATTCCGTCTTTCACCTCAATTGTACCGTCGAATTTACCATGAACTGTATCATATCTTAACATATACGCCATGTACTCTACATCTATAAGGTCATTTATTGCTACAACCTCAATATCGCTTCTCTTTTGAGCAGCGCGGAATACCAGACGTCCAATACGTCCGAAACCATTAATACCTACTTTAATTTTACTCATATCTAATCTATTTTATTTGAATATCTTAACGAAATAACCCTTTTCTCCGATAAAAGGGTGCACAAAGTTAACAATTTTTGAAAAACTACACCAATAAAACTCAATATAGTAGGCAAAAAACCCGCCAAAAAATGTTAACTTTGCCAATTATATAAGACTATATATATATTGAATATGACTAGAAGAATACTTATAACAAATGACGATGGTGTTAAATCTATAGGAATAGGAATTTTAACAGAAATTATGAGACCATACGGGCAAATTACAGTTGTTGCCCCTTTCGAGCCTCAAAGTGGAATGTCTGCTGCACTAACTATTGGAAAGCCTCTCCGTCTCACCGAACTTAAATCTGAAAAAAACCTAAAAATATATGCCTGTACTGGCACCCCAGCAGATTGTGTTAAAATGGCTATGAATAAAATCTTCAACAATAAAGCTCCAGATATTCTAGTTTCTGGAATAAATCATGGGGCTAATGCCTCCGTTGCCTCTCTCTATTCTGGCACACTAGGTGCAGCTGCAGAGGGAACAATTTATGGAATACCCTCTATAGGCTTCTCTTTAATTTCTCATGACCCCAAAGCGAACTTTGAAGCTGCAATTCATTTTGGAAAAATAATAGTTGATAATTTCATAAAAACGCCACCTAAACCAGATATATACTTAAATGTTAATATTCCAGCCACCACAAAAGAAGAGATTAAAGGAGTTAAATTTTCTAAACAGGGGCGTGGCCAGTGGATCAACGAATTTGAAGAGAGAAAAGACCCTTACGGATCTTCATACTATTGGATGACTGGAGAGTTTTTAAATATTGAGCCACAAAACAAATTAGCAGATCACAATTTAGTTTCAGATAACTACATTAGCATAGTTCCTCATAAAATAGACACTACAGACTACCAAGAAATTACACGCCTAGAAGAGCTATGGAAGTTATAGTTGTTCTGCAACTGTAATTCAAAATAAAGGTACATTATGAAGTATTATATTATTGCAGGAGAGACCTCTGGAGACTTACACGGGTCTAACCTCATGAAAGGTCTTAAAATTGCCGACCAAAATGCTGAGTTCCGCTTCTGGGGTGGTGATCTTATGCAAGAAGTTGGTGGAACGCTAGTTAAACACTATAGAGAGACTGCTGTAATGGGCTTTATTGAAGTTCTTGGCTCTTTGGGCAAAATAGCTGCCAACCTTTCACTATGTAAAAAAGATATAATTGAATACCAGCCAGATGTAATTATTCTCATAGATTATCCAGGATTTAATTTTAAAATTGCACGATTTGCAAAGAAGAATAAATTTAGAGTTTTTTACTATATCTCTCCCAAAGTTTGGGCGTGGAAAGAGAGTAGAATAAAAAACTTGAAAAAAGATATAGATAAACTTTTTATTATTTTCCCTTTCGAGATAGATTACTTTAAAAAACATGGAATTGAAGCAATCTACAATGGGAACCCACTTCTAGACTCTATTATGCAGCACAAATGTCAACAAGAGAGTGAGCGGCAGTTTAGAGAGCGAATAGGAGTTGAAGATAAACCAATAATAGGGCTTCTACCAGGAAGCAGACTAATGGAAATAAACTACTTACTGCCTAAAATGGTTCAGTTAGAAAAGGAGTTTCCAAATCATCTATTTTTACTTGGTGCTGCACCCTCTATCTCAAAGGAGGCGTACAATAAACACCTTAAAGGAACAAATATAAAGTATCTGCCAGGGGAGTCATACCCTATAATGAAGCATGCTAGCGTTACTGTATTGGCATCGGGTACAGCTAGCTTAGAAGCTGCTTTACTTAACTCACCACAAGTAGTCTGTTATGGAGGAAATGAACTCTCTTTTCAAATTGCAAAAAGGCTTGTAAAAGTTAAATATGTAAGTCTTGTAAATTTAATACTCAACAAACCTCTAGTAAAAGAGCTACTCCAGCACCACTGCACCCCTAATAATATAACTAAAGAGGTTAAAAAACTCTTCAAAAATAAGAAAAGGGAAGAGGTATTTATTCAATATAAAAAGATTAGAGAGTTACTAGGGGGAGAGGGAGCATCTGTTAAGGTTGCAGCAGCAATGATAGAAGAACTAGAAAAGATTAAAGATAAAGAGAGGTACTTTACAACACTCAACTCTCCTATAGGAAAGTTAAAACTCACCTCGGGCAACAGTGCTCTACTCTCTGTAGAGTATATAGAAGAGGAAAATATAGAAGAGGAAAACATAGAAGAGACAACCAACTGCCCCCCAGTGCTCATACAAGCCAAGAAAGAACTCAAAGAGTACTTTAATAAAGAGAGAACAACATTCAGCGTCCCAATCAAACCAGAGGGCACAGAGTTTCAACTCAAAGTTTGGAAGCAACTTAGTGTTGTTCCATATGGGAACTTAAAAAGTTATGGCCATATTGCAAAACAGATTGGAGACAAAGATGCTAGCAGAGCTGTTGGAATGGCTTGTAAAATGAATCCTATACCAATAATTATTCCTTGTCATAGAATTGTAAGTTCCAATAATAAACTCACAGGATATAATATGGGTCTAGATAAAAAAAGCTTTTTACTAGCACACGAAGATGCATTTGATACCAACGATACAAACCTTTTCACAGAAGAACCAGATAATTAAGTCCTTAAAATCATGAAAATTAAAGTAAGCAAATATCAAGGAGCAGGTAATGACTTTGTTATAATAGATAATAGAGATGGTAAAATAGATCTCACAACTCAACAGGTCAAGCGCTTGTGTGACAGGCGTTTTGGAGTTGGTGCAGATGGTCTTATGTACCTAAACTCAAGTGATAAGTACAATTTTTCTATGAGCTACTTTAATGCAGATGGTAAAATAGGCACTATGTGTGGTAATGGTGGTAGATGCCTAGTAGCATTTGCTTCACACTTAGGAATAAAAAAATTTATATTTGACGCAATAGATGGAGTACATATAGGAAAAGTGTTGAAGCCTTCACCATTAACATCTGAAGTAGAGATTGGAATGATAGATGTTACCGATATTAAGGAGCACTCTCCCAAAAGCTTTTTTCTTAACACAGGTTCTCCTCACCTAGTAATGTTTGTAAACGATCTTCAAAAGTACGATGTAATTGGTCAAGGAAAATTATGGAGGAATCATCCCGTTTTCCCTGGAGGAACCAATGTAAATTTTGTTCAGGGAAACTGGGGTAAAGACTCTTCTGGGTGGAGCCGTTCGCTTGAACCAGGTAACACCCTAGAGCTATCTGTTAGGACATATGAAAGAGGGGTAGAAGATGAAACTTATGCGTGTGGAACAGGTATAGTGGCATCGGCTATAGCATATCACAGGCTACTAAACAAAAATACAGAAAGCAGATTTAGCAAAGAGCTTTTTTTTCCAACTAATGTCAAAGCAAAAGTTAAAGCTCTAGGAGGTAATTTAGAAGTTAATTTCAAATATGAAGGAAACAACCAATATAGAGAGATAATGCTCAAAGGCCCTGCAACATTTGTTTTCACTTGCGAAATTACAATTTAACAATTAAACAATTAAAGCAAATAGAGATAATAAAATGAGAATAGCTGTTTTTCCCGGTTCTTTCGACCCTTTTACCTTAGGACATTTAGACGTTCTAAACTCGGCACTAAAACTGTTTGACAAAATTATTGTTGCTGTAGGTTACAATGTCAAAAAAAGCGGTCTTTTTTCAACCGAAGAGAGGTTGAAAATTATTGAAGATTCTGTCAAAGGGTTAAAGAATGTAGAAGTTGATAGTTACCAAGGTCTTACCATTAACTACTGCAATAAAATAGGAGCTCAATTTATAATAAGAGGTTTAAGAACTACAACAGATTTTGAGCTGGAAAGAGTTATAGCTCAAGCAAACAGTAAAATGTCTCCCAACATAACTACAGTTTTTGTTCCATCTGGGCATGAATATGCCTTTATCTCCTCTACGGTTGTTAGAGATGTACTAATAAACGGTGGAGATATAAGTGATTTTATGGTAGATGGTGTTACTATTAATAAATATGGAAAGATTACGTAGATTAATACTTCTTCTATTTTTCTCTCTCTCTTTTATAACTATTTATGCTCAACAAGAAAAAGCAAACAGAGCTATAAAACAGGAGAAATCACTCTATGATTATGTAGAGAATTTTATAAACTCAGTACCTCAACATACAGATTCTCTTATAGCAGCTGTAGATTATTCAATAGCATTTGCAAAAGATACTACTGTAAAATCTCAAATAGCAGGCTATCTCTTTAATAAATTTAGCACCTCTGGGATAATGGGGCAAGAGAGCGTTGCTATCTATATTTCTAAAAACTACTTTTTAAACGGGCTACTTACTTGGCACGGCCAAGGAGGAATAGAGCTCTTAAAGTTTTACACCGAATTTAATGAGCACTCTCTTATAGGGATGCAAGCACCTCAATTAAACCTCAAAAGTACAACTGGCAATAACTTACCATTAACATCTCTAAAAAATAGGTACACAATTATTTACTTTTTTGATAAAGAGTGCTCTGCTTGTAAAGAGGGCCTGCCAGAGTTGAAAGAGATTGTAAAAACCTATAGTTACCTCTCATTAGGTGTTTACGCCGTTTATGCAGATAGTGATAGTAGTGGTTTAAGTAAGTTCATAAGCAATAACTTCAAAAACCAAGAACTAAACAATTGGCACTTTGCATATGACCCTACTATGGAGAGCAACTTTCACAAACTATACAATGTTCTTGCTACACCTAGGATTTTTTTACTTGATAGAGATAAAAAAATAATTGGACGCAACTTAAATAACAGCACCCTTAAAGAGCTTCTAAATAAAGAACAAAACTCTATTTCTAAATCTTTTAAGTTGGCCCAAGAGTTTATAGAAGGGTACCTTTCTATTTTTGACCTAAAAGATACTACAGAAGTTAAAGAGGCATTTGAACCACTATTCACCCGTTTGTCTAACGAAAATTTAGATATGTATAATGCTGTTTTTTATCAGCTATATGAATACCTTTCTACACAACAAGAGCAATATATGAAAAATGCTGCTCTCTTTTTAGCTAATAACTATATCCTTCCCTATAAAGAGCTCTGGTTCGACAATTGGTTTATAGAGACAAGAGTACCTAAAGTGAGAGATAGAATTGTTAGTAATTCTATTGGAGCAAAACTTCCCATACCCACTTTATATACTCACAAAGAGAGGAAAAAAGCTATAAAAGCTAACAAATATAAATATACCTATCTCTATTTTTTTAACACAGACTGTGCAATTTGCAAACCCTTTTCATACGAAATAAAAAACATCTATAAAGAACTTAAAAGAAACAAAGTACAAGTAATTGCAATCTATACAGGTACAAACAGAGAGCAACTTAAAGAGTACCTTAAAGAGTTCAAACCACCTTGGGAAGTTCTTTATCAAGGTAGTAACCCACAAACACCCCTACATAATATTTTTGAAATAGAATTTGTCCCTCAAACTTATCTATTAAATAGAGATGGCATAATTATAGCTAAAACTATAAATACAGTTCAACTACTAAAGCTACTAAAATGATTACTGGAAAATATCTTCAATTTTATAAAGAGTTACAATCTTACATACCTAAAAAGAGACTCCTACACGACTCATTAAGCACTCTTGCATTTGGGATTGATGCCTCTTTTTACAGATTAATACCCAAGCTCATTGTTAAGGTTCACAACGAGCAGGAGCTAGAAAATGTAATAAAAAAAGCATACGAGCACTCAATCCCAATAACATTTAAAGCTGCCGGCACGTCACTATCTGGACAAACAATAAGCGATTCAGTTATTGTTATAGCATCACATGGCTGGAAAAAGCATGAGATTTACGATAATGGGAACAGAATAAAGTTACAAGCTGGAATTATTGGAGCCAGAGCCAACCTACTGCTCAAAAAATATGGGAAAAAAATTGGACCAGACCCTGCTTCAATTGATAGCTGCATGATTGGAGGTATTGCCTCTAATAATGCCAGTGGAATGAACTCTGGCATTATGGAGAACTCATACAGCACCGTGAGTGAAATAAGAGTAGTTCTTTCAGATGGAACAATTTTAGACACCTCTTCTCAGGAGAGCTGTAACTCATTTAGAAAGACTCACTCCCAAATAATCTCTAAACTCGAAAAACTTGCAAAAAGAGTAAAAGAGAATAGTGAATTAAAAGCGAAAATAGAACATAAATATAGAATCAAAAACACTACAGGCTACGGAATAAACTCATTAGTAGATTACAGCGACGGAATTGATATTATTAAACATCTACTTATTGGATCTGAAGGCACTTTAGGTTTTATATCTGATATAACCTATAAAACTTTAGATGCTGGAACAGTAGACCCCCATAATGCTCTATCTCTAATAATATTTCCAGATATAGTAAGTGCCTGTAATGCAGTTATAAAATTAAAAAAACAGAAAGTATCTGCTGCAGAGATTATGGATAGGGCAGCTCTAAGATCTGTAGATTCTGTCAAAGGAGTGCCCTCCTATTTAAAAACTCTACAAAACAGAGCCACAGCACTATTAGTAGAGACAACAGCTCAATCTAAAGAGGCTTTAGAAAAACAGATTGAAGGGATAAAAGAGAGCATAACAGAGATAAAAACAGAGCTCCCAATAGAGTTTACCACAGACCCTCAGAAACAAAATATACTTTGGAAAGTTAGAAAAGAGATCTTTGCAACAGTTGCAGGAATGAGAAAATCTGGGACCACTCCATTAATAGAAGATCTCTGCTTCCCTCTAGAGAAACTCTCTAGTGCAGCATCAGATCTTATTAAGATTATTGAGAAATATAACTATAAAGAGGCAGCTATATGGGGCCACGCAAAAGATGGTAATTTACACTTTGTGTTTACTCAAGACTTTCAAACACCAAAAGAGGTAGAGAGATACAACAACTTTATGAGTGAAATAATCACTCTAACAGTAGATAAATATGACGGCTCTTTAAAGGCCGAACATGGTACTGGCCGTAATATGGCTCCTTTTGTAAGAACCGAATGGGGAGAAGAGGCCTACACTGTTATGAAAGAGATAAAAGAGATAATGGACCCAAAAGAGATTCTCAACCCAGGAGTATTAATAAATGAAGACCCCACTGTTCACATAAAAAATCTAAAGCCAACTCCCTCTATAAGAGAGAGCGTAGATATGTGTATGGAGTGCGGTTTTTGTGAAAGTATTTGTGTATCAGAAGGGCTAACTCTCTCTCCCAGACAACGAATTACCGTTTACCGAGAGATTGAAAGACTAAAGCAGGGTGGTTTAGAGCCTCATAGACTTGCCGAGCTACAGAAACTATATAAATATGCAGGACTAGATACATGTGCAACAGATGGGCTATGTTTTATTAAGTGCCCCCTAGATATAGATACAGGCAAACTAGTTAAAGAGCTAAGGCACGAAGCTCACAGCCCAAGAGCAGAAAAAGTTGCTTTATCTATTGCTAAAAACATGGATAAAGTTACAGCTGGAATGAGGTTTAGTCTAAGTTCATTCTACTACCTAAGGCTTGTTACAGGTAAAAAACTCTTTGGAACAGTTGCAGGTGGAGTGCATAAAATAAGTGGAGGAATTGTACCTCTATGGAACGAATACTTCCCAAAAGGGACACCCAAAGTCTCTAATAAAGTAGAAGCAGAGTCTATTGTAGCGCTTAATAAAAACAGCACTCCTAAAGACAATAATCTTAAAGTGGTCTATTTCCCTTCTTGTATCACTCGCAGTATGGGTCAATCAAAAGGAAAATCTAATGAGCCAAATATTACAGAGATAACCAAAACTCTTTTAGAAAGAGCTGGATACACCATTATCTATCCAGAACAGATGAACTCTTTATGTTGCGGAATGGCCTTCTCTAGTAAAGGATATGTAAAAGCAGGAGAAGAGGCATCAAACAAACTAGAACAGGCTCTGCATAAAGCCTCACAAGGGGGCAAAATTCCTATCTTATGCGATATGAGCCCCTGCCTATATACCATGCAAACAAACTTTGGAGAGAGGCTAAAACTATATGAACCAGCTGAATTTTTAGCTAAGTATGTAATGGACAAACTAGCTATAAAGCAGCTAGATAAAAAAATATCTATCTTTGCTGTGTGCAGTGCTAAAAAGATGGAGGTAGAAGATTATCTTTACCAAATAGCCAAACAGTGCGCCAAAGAGGTTGTTGTAATAGATAGTAACTGCTGTGGTTTTGCAGGAGACAGAGGCTTTATTGTTCCAGAGTTAAACAAACATGGCTTAAGAAACTTAGCCCACCAAAGCAAAGGGTGTTCAGAGGGATATGCCACAAGCAAAACATGTGAAATAGGGTTATCTAATCATAGTGGAATAGAGTTCTCTTCTATTATGTATCTTGTAGAAGAAGCTAGTAGAATAGATTAAATTTTGAGATTAACCTATTAAATGAGTAGAAATAATGTATACAAGTTTAAGAGATTATCTAAATTTTCTAGAATCTAAAGATGAACTCATTAGAATAAAAGAGTACGTCAACCCCATTCTAGAGATTGCCGAGGTAACAGACAGAATAAGTAAACAGCCAGGAGGTGGTAAAGCACTCCTTTTTGAAAACACAGGCACAGCTTTTCCCGTGCTTACCAATATGATGGGTTCCAAAGAGAGGGTAGCCTATGCTTTAGGTATAGAATCTTTTGACCAAGTAAGCAACTACTTCGAAAACATTCTCAAAGAGATTATGCAGGAAAGAGGCTCCTTCTTTGATAAACTCAAACTCCTACCCCATCTAAAAGATGCCGCTAAGTGGATGCCAAAAAGAACCAAAGCACACGCCCCTTGCCAAGAGAGTGTACTTTACAAACCAGAATTAAGTAGATTTCCCATACTAAAGTGTTGGCCTCTAGATGGAGGAAGATTTATAACTCTCCCATTAGTGCATACCAAAGACCCAATAACTGGCGGGCGTAATGTAGGTATGTACAGAATGCAAATATTCTCAGACAATACAACAGGAATGCACTGGCACAGACACAAAACAGGCGCTAGACATTTTGCAGCTAACCAAGAGGCACAATTCCCAGTTGCAATTGCCCTTGGTGGAGACCCTGTCTACACCTATGCAGCAACAGCCCCACTACCAGACGGAATAGATGAATACCTTTTAGCTGGGTTTCTTAGAGACAAACCAGTCTTATTAACCGATTGCCTAACACAACCTTTGCAAGTACCCATAGATTGCGATATAGTTATAGAGGGCTATATTAATAAAAACGACCCACTTGTAACAGAAGGGCCTTTTGGAGATCATACGGGATTTTACTCATTAGCAGATCTCTACCCCCTATTGAATGTAACCTGTATCTCCCATAGAAAAGATGCAATCTATCCAGCAACTTTAGTTGGCATTCCTCCACAAGAAGATAAATATATAGCTATTGCTACAGAAAAGATCTTTCTTAACCCAATAAAATTCACAATGGTACCAGAGATTTTAGACCTACATCTACCCGAAGAGGGAATTGGTCATAATATAGCCATTGTTAAAATAGACAAAAGTTACCCAGGGCAGGCAATAAAAGTTGCCCATGCATTGTGGGGCGCAGGCCAAATGATGTTCAACAAAATATTGATTGTAACTAACTCAGATATAGATATTAGAGATTACAACCAAATTTTTGAGGTTTTAAATAAAAATTATAAAGCTAAAAGAGACACTCACTTTAGCCGTGGCCCACTAGATGTTTTAGACCATTCTGCTCCAGCCTTTGCATATGGCGGCAAGGTTATGTTCGATGCTACTGTTAAACTTCCAGAAGAGAGCGGAGTATCAACATATTCACAAGAACAGCAAGAGCACACTCCACTCTACTTCACCCACTCTAAAGAGATACTAAAAGGAAAGATCAATGTAATAACAGATGCCAATATTACAGATCTCTACTCTCTGCTATGGATATGGGGGAGCAACTGCGACCCTATAAGAGACTGCTATTTTGTTGGAGATAAATTGGTAATGGATTCTACTACTAAAAAAGAGGGAGATAACGTTAGGGAGTGGCCAGAGATGGCTCTCTCTTCTAAAGAGACCATAGAGGCAGTAGATGAAAAATGGGACAAACTAGGGTTAGGCAATTTTATTAAATCTCCATCACTAAAGTTTATTTAAAGCAGCAATGATAGATAGTTTAATAAAAGGCTTTATTGTAGGCGTAGGTGCATCAATACCACTAGGGCCTTTAGGCGTAATGTGTATTCAGAAAACTCTTAGCAAAGGGAGGCTATCTGGAATGGCAACTGGCCTGGGAGCCACTGTAAGTGATACTTTTTTTGCAGCTTTAGCAATACTTAGTTTAGCTCTCATTCAAGATTTTGTAAATACCAATAGAGCCTTTGTTGTATTAGGAGGTGGAGTTGTAGTTATAGCAATAGGTCTTAAAATATTCTTAACAAACCCTGTAAAGCAGATACGTCAAAACAGAGGTGGCAAAAAGCTTTTTGAAGATTTTATCTCTGCATTTATAATGACAATAACAAACCCAGGGGCAATCTTTCTTATACTAGGGCTATTTGCTTTTACTGGATTAAAGGTAGATAGTGCCTCTTCTTGGAAAATTATTATAAGTTCCCTAGCTGGTGTATTTATAGGAGCAATGGCTTGGTGGTTTATTTTAAGTACCTCAATTAATATCTTTAGAACAAAATTCAGGCTTCGCCAACTTCTTTTAATAAATAGAATTGCAGGCGTCATTATTGTTATAATAGGGCTGTTCTCCCTCTTTAATGGCATTTGGCAACTTATTTCAAAGTATTTTCAATAGCTGCATGGTTTTTGCAATTATTTATTTGTACTTTTGTACAACTTTCTTGGGGATGTTTTGGTTTTGACAGCATTCACAATCGGGAAGTAAGCACGTCGAGCGTTGTATCACTGGCTCGTAAATCCCAGAGTACAAGCCATAATAGGCAACAATAACTATGCACTCGCTGCGTAATTAAGCCCAGCTTAATCGCTTAATCGCCCCGGCTAGGCCGGTTGCGACGAGTATCCCGCCAGACTTTTAGCCCTCTCTGTCTTGGCTTATGGGGTATCATATCAAGAGTGGATGCTGGGGCCTACTCCTTTAAAGCCTCTTAAGATATAAAGGATAAGTTTTGAGTGGCCTGCCTTTCGGCAGCTCAAGGTCGAAAACCGAAGAGAGGATAAACGTGTAGAAAGCTTTTGGATGGTTTGTTTGGACGGCGGTTCGAGTCCGCCCATCTCCACAAGAATCCTATAACTCACTAATAATTATATGAGTGCAAGTTGCAAGGCGTAAGATCGGGACAGTAGTGGAACTATTTCCTTTCAGGGTAAGCAACTCTACCGTGATATGTCTGTGAGAGCTTTAATTTAAACACCTCTTTTATTAAGTTTATCTCTCTAATTGAGATATATGACTCCACAAGTTGATCTTCCGAAATTCGCTCCTCTATCATTTTTTCTACTAAAGCAGATATAGATTCAGAAGAGTAATCTTTAAGAGTTCTAGAAGCAGCCTCTACAGCATCTGCCATCATAACAATTACTTGCTCTTTAGTTACTGGAAGATTACCATTGTAAGTAAACTTATCTATATTAGAGGAGTCTCCTCCACTGTTAACATATTGGTTATAAAAATAGAGCGTTTGTGTTTTACCGTGGTGAGTAAGAATAAAGTCTGTCACAATTTGAGGGAGCCTCATTTTTTTTGCAATTGCCACACCCTCGTCTACATGATTTATAATAATTGAAGCACTCTCTTCTGGAGAGAGCTCTTTATGCAAATTAACTTCACCTGCAGGTAAGTTCTCTATAAAGTAAGGAGGGTTAGAGAGCTTTCCAATATCGTGATAGAGTGCTCCCACTCGTGTTAAAAGAGCATTTGCTCCAATTATATTAGCTGCACTCTCTGCTAAGTTAGCCACCTGGAGAGAGTGGTGGAATGTCCCAGGAGCCTTCTCTGCCAATGTGTTTAAAAGAGAAGAGGTAGCATCTGATAGGTCTCTTAATCTTGAATTGGAAACCAAACCAAAAACTTTCTCAAAAAGAAAGAGAAAAGGATATGCAGCTACTACTAATAGAGAGTTCCAAGCAAAATAGAGAAAATAGGAGCCTTCCAACGAAAGAAGTGTTCCCTCTTCTAACAGTCTAAATGAGGTGTATGTTAAAGAGAGAGCGAAAAATATAAATAGTGAGTTAATAAATTGAGACCACCCTCTATCCCAAAATTGAAAAGTATAAAAGGCAACTGCACCAGCAACAATATTAATAAAATAGAGTTCAAACCCACCCGATGTTGTAAAAATAATGGGGAGCAATATTATCATATAAAGAGGAACAACTATTTTGGAGCGAAAAAATGAAGAGAGATATAGCGCAATTACACTAAAAGGCAAAATATAGAGAAAATTACTCCCATAATCTACTACTAAAATAGAAGAAAGCACTACTACAACTAGCAAAAGCAATATAAAATTAAGTTTTGCAAAATTTCTTAATAGGTCTCTTCTTAAATAATAGATAGTTACAATCAAAAGTAAAACAATGGTGAGCACTAAAAAAAAGTGACCTAACTTAAGTAGATAAATATTGCCTGAAAAACCCATAGAAACATCATACTCAGCTTTAAAAGAGTCTAAAAGCTGTTCGGTCTCGGCAGTAATAATCTCTCCTTTACTAACTATTAACTGCCCAGAATAGACTATTCCTTTAGTAGGAGAGATATTGGCAATGGCATCTTTAAAAACCTGTTGAGTTGAAGTGTCGTCATAAATAAGCGAAGGAGAGACTCTACCAGAAGGAAACAATTTCTGAACAACCTCTTTATCTTTTACGCTAATAGTATCTATTATTTTAAAGATATTATTATATACTTCTTTTGATGAAGAGACGTTTTTCAAAGAGAGATATGTAGTGTTAATGTCTGATTTAATAGCAATAACATCACTAGAGTATAGAGTGTCTGGGAACTCGTCTAGTACTCCCTTTTTATACACTCCTATAAGATACTCCTCTAGAGTAGATACAATAGTGCTATCAGAAATGGTCTGTTTAAATTGCTCATTTAAATAATTTAAATGCTCTAAATAAGGTCTTGATTTATAGTAGGGTACCATAGTGGAGGCAATTTGAGACCTAGCCTCTCTAAGTTCAGAATTTGTTTTAATAACCGGGAAATCTACCGGGGCAATTAAGGTTTCGTAGAGCCAAGGCCTACCTCTTTGGTAATCATATTTAAATTTGCCTTTATTAGGCATCAAAAAGGTTAAAAGTATAACTACTAAAGAGATATTAACTATAAACCAATATTTTTTATAACTATTTTTTTTGAACATTATCTAAGTTTCATAAAATTTATAACGCATTATCTACAAAAATACTCTAATTTTGATTAATCAACCAAGTTAGAATAATTATTTAAAATCTATATCTATGATAAAGGACTCTTTAATATCAAAACCTACTATTAAAAACAGATCTCTCTCCGCAAGATTACACATACCCATAATCTCATTTTTACTGCTTTTTTTGGCTAATAGCACAACTGCCCAAGAGCAGATTATTATTGAGTCTCAATATTTAAAATGCAACGATACTGTACTAGTTTTCACCCCTTCTAATGTAAATGAGAAGAGCCCTACTCTTTTTTTACTACATGGATGGAGTGGAGCATATAGCGATTGGAGCAGTAAAACAGACATCCAAAAAGTGAGCGATAAATTTGGTTTTAGAATAATAACTCCAGACGGGTTTTATAATAGCTGGTACCTAAATAATGTAGACACAAATAAAATGCAGTGGAGAACTTTCTTTGACAAAGAACTCTACCCAAAGATGAAGGAGAGATACAATTTAGATGCTAAAAGAACCTTTATTACAGGCTTAAGCATGGGAGGTCACGGAGCTATAAATATATTTATAGACGATACTACACGTTTTAGAGCTGCAGGGAGCATGTCTGGTGTTCTTAACTTACAAGATACTAGGCTTAAGAAAACACAAATGAATGAAGTGCTTGGAACTTACTCTCCAGAAAACTCTCTCTTTGACAGCAGCTCGGCTATAAATAGATTAGACTCTATAAAAGGAAGTGAAAAAATGATGGTTATTAGTTGTGGAGCACAAGATGGGCTAGTTAAAAGTGCCAAAGATTTTGCAGAGCGCTGCAACCAAATGGAAATTGCAAATACCTTAATAATTAGCCCGGGTAATCACACTTGGGATTATTGGATTTTTGCATTAGACCTACATCTTTTTCTATTTGAAAAATATTTAAACGAATAAATAAACGTATCTAAATAGATTATAGTCAACTAGTTTTAGAGCTAAATGCTGTACAAGAAACATTTTCAAGTACAGCATTTTTTTTTAAATTTGTTAATATTGAAACCAAAAAAGACAAATCTAAACAA
>Ga0265293_10001397_pt1 | contig 52721 bp, 53 predicted proteins | sample Munlanlewell138R_FD_192505 | JGI IMG/M metagenome (GOLD analysis project Ga0265293, IMG submission 192505) | Leachate microbial communities from a municipal landfill in Southern Ontario, Canada - Leachate well 138R | ecosystem: Engineered > Solid waste > Landfill > Unclassified | place: Canada... | reverse complement strand
TCGCTAACATATCGCCAAATACGAGTTAGTGCGAAAGGTCCTAAAAACTCTTCATTTACCGCATAAACAGGGCAAACACTATAACAAGATCCACACAAGATACAGTCACTTTGAAGCTCATTTATCTTCATACTCTCTTGGCTTAAACTCATAGTCTTGGCTATAGAGCTTTGCCACGCTTTTGCTTTTGCATTGAACTCATAAGCTCTGTCCATATCTACAACTAAGTCACGAATAACAGCGGAGTTTTTCATAGGCTCTACAAAGTCACCATCTTTTACTTTATAGGCACAAGCCAAGACTTCTCTACCATTTACTCTCATAGAACAGCTTCCACAAATACTACTTCTACAACCACTTGAATATGAAAGCGTTGGATCTTGCTTCGTTTTTATCTCATTTAAAAGTTCTAAAAGTGTTGCATCTTCTAGATCTACATCATACTCTATATTCTTTTTTACTGTACTTGCTTCGCTAACATATCTCGCTATTTTAATCCTCATCTCTTACTCCACAAAGTCTGCATAAAGTAGATTGGCTTCTTTATATGTAATAGTGTGAGCCTTATAATCTACATCATTTTGCTCTGGTATGTCGCTTCTGTAGTGAGCACCACGACTCTCAGATCTATTTATAGCACACACTATTACGATCTCGCAAAGTTCAAGCATATTTGAAAACTCTATAAACTCTACTAAGTTAGTGTTATAAGCTTTTGTTTTATCCTTTGGTCCCATCAATGGTAACTCTTTTTGGATCTGATGAATTTGACAAAGGGCTTCTTTTAAGTCTCTATCATTTCTTGAAATCCCAGCATTGTTATAAAATATATTTCCAATAAATGCTCTTTTTTCATAAAAATCTATCTGATTTGTAAACTTTTTTACTTCCTCTACAAGATTTTTATCGCTCTGAGTTTGCTCATCTGTATCTATGGTTTTATCAAATATTTTTGCATACTTTGCCGCATTCACTCCAGCCTGTCTTCCAAAAACAACAAGTTCTAAAAGAGAGTTTCCACCGAGTCTATTTGCACCGTGAACTCTGTGATTTGCACACTCTCCCACAGCGTAAAGTCCTTTTATTTTTGTACTTGAGTCCTCATCTACTTCTATGCCACCCATAGTATAGTGTGCAACTGGTTTTATAGGAATGAGATCATAAACTGGATCTATATTTTCATAAAGTTTTGCTAATTTTCTCTCTTGAGGAAGCTCAGAGTTTATAAACTCCTCACCCAAATGGCGAATATCTAGAAAAACATTCTCACCCTTTTGGATCTCCATATCTATGGCACGAGCCACCTCATCACGAGGTGCTAACTCGTTAGTAAATCTCTCTCCCTTTGAGTTTAAGAGATAACCGCCAGCTCCTCTAGCACTCTCTGAAATAAGAATGGATGAACCTTTTAGTGCAGTTGGATGAAACTGAACAAATTCCATATCGCTAAGTCTCGCTCCTGCTCTAATTGCAGCAGCTAAGCCATCTCCAGTTGAGCTTGTTGAATTTGTTGAGTGCTTATCGTAGATCCTTGAATACCCACCAGTTGCAACTATGACAGAAGAAGCTTCGTAAGTCTCAACCTCTCCACTTCTTATATTTAAAAAAGTAGCCCCACCAATATATGCGTCTTCTTTTTGTGGTTTTTTAGTTACAAGATTTACAAGGCATCTCTCATTTAACATCTCAATACCAAGAGCGTTACATCTATCGTAAAGAGTATGAAGTATCTTTAAGCCTGTATAATCTTGTGCATAACAAGCTCTAGCAGCTGAGGCACCTCCTAAAGTTCTTTGAGCTATCTTTGCATCTTTAGTTCTTGAAAAACAGACTCCTATGCTATCTAACCACTCAACTGCCTCAGGCGCGCTCTCACACAAAAGTCTAACTGCATCTTCGTTTGCTATGCCACGAGCTGACATAAGAGTGTTTTCTATATGTGCTTGGACGCTATCTTGGCTTGCATTACCCAAAGCTGCATTGATACCGCCTTGAGCCATACAAGTCTGACTTCTTGTTGGATACTCTTTTGTTATAACTTTTACTTTAGCGCCCTGAGTGTGAGCGTTTATAGCAGCTACTAAACCTGCTCCACCTGCGCCTATTATCAACACATCACTTCTCATTTTCATCCTCTACTTCTAGCTTTATTATAAATACAGCGCCATCTTCATTATTTTTCACACTAATCTTGCCATCATGGTACTCTTCTATGATCTGCTTTGACATATAGAGCCCTAAACCTGTACCATTTTTTTCTAACTTTGTAGAGAAATACGGATCAAAAATCTTCTCTATAATATTTTCAGAAACCCCTAAAGCGTTATCTCCAATCTCTAAAACAACATTTCCATTTTCATCATAACTTTTTATCTTAATGAGTGCATCTTTTATCTCTTTTTCTACTAGCTGATCTCTTGCATTGTTTAAAAGATTTAGTATAACTTGCATAAACTCATTTTCATGAAGCTTTACAACCGCATCTGAGTGTAAGCTCATACTAATACTAATATTATTTGCATCCATATTGTCTTCTACAAGACTACAAGCTTTCATTACTACTTCATCAAGCTTCCTTAACTCTGCTTTTTTATTGGGCTTATAAAAGTCGCTAAAGTTTGAGATAGTTTGACTTAGATTTTGAGTGTTCGCTGCTATCTTGTCTAACTTTTGATGTACAAACTCTAAAAACTCTTCCCTTTGTTTTTCATCATTAAGATCAAACCTCTCTAGCTCTATAGCCATTCTAATAGCAATCTGCATCGAAGAGATAGAGCTAAGTGGTTGTTTCCACTGATGAGCTACCATGCTTAACATCTCTCCCATCTGAGCTAAACGAGCTTGATGCAGAAGATAAGCATCTTTTTTTAACACATCATTTACCGCATCAGCTACTTTTGTCTCTAGTGATTTGTTTAATCTCAAAAGTTGCTCTTGGAGTGTTTGAAGTTGTCTGTTCTTTTTCTTAAGCAGATAGTGTCTGTATCCAAATATCAGAGCTAAAACAAAAACAATAAGTAAGACATTTTTTAGATAAGCATAATCTGCAGTTCTTGTGTAGTTTATAGATACCCAATCATTTAAAACTTTTTGTATATCTTTTGGTTTTAGTTCATTTGCAATCTTTTGAAAAATTCCAAAAAGTACCTCATCATCTTTTTTAACCCCAAAACTAATCTTTATATCCTCTTCAAACTGCCCAGATATTTTAAGATTTGATTTTGAGTTGTTTTGCATATAGTAAGCCGCTGCCATCATCGCATCTATATGACCATAATATTTACCCTTTTGCACGCCCATAAAGCCCTCTTTTCTTGTAGGAACAATATGCAACCTTAGCTCTGGATATTTTTTTCTTATAGTTTCTACAAAAGAGTATCCCTGTGCTATACTAAACTCTTTATCAGAGACACTTCTTATATCTAAGATATAGTTTTTTGTGCTATCGGTTATGATCGCCAAAGAATCTGTAAAGTAAGGGCTAGTAAAATCAAGATACTCTTTTCTTGACTCTGTATTTTCTACTATTGGTAAAAAATCACACTTGCCCTCTTTTGCTAAAGAGAGTGTCTCTTGCCATGTTTTTGTCTCTATAAGTCTAAAGTTTATTGGCACACTTTGGGAAATTATATCAAGGACACCAGAGCCAATACCTTGTACTTCACCGTCATGTATAGCACTATATGGCAAAAAAGAGGGAATTGAACAAAGGCTTATCTCTTGTTTTTCTCTTAGATACTCATACTCTTTTGCATTTAAAATATTTGAGTCATTGTTAAAAATAAACTCTTGTATATCTATCTTATCTTGTGCTAACCCTAAAATCTTATATATATCAAATATTCTTAGAACTTTATCTTCATTTATCTCACCGAACTTCACACCATCTATAAAAGCTAATTTTTTTAGTTCATTTGCTTCATATCTTAGAGCTTCTATACTTTTGTTTGTAGGGTTGTACTTTTCATAAATTATTTTTATGCTTTCTTCTATATTATCAAATGCATATCTCCAACCTTTAAGTGATGCATCTCTAAAGTCTTTTACTCTTTGCTGGTTGTTTTGGATCTCTTTTTGAGATGTAAAGAGTAAGTCGCTATAAAAGTCAAAACCATCATCTTTTGGAGAAAAAACCCTATAGGGAATGTTCTTCTCTTGTAAAATAAATGTCTCATTTGTTGTATATCCAGCATACAAGTCAACTTTGCCATCTAAAAGGTCGTCAAAGTTAAAACTATGGTTTAATATCTTTATCCCTGACTCTTTAACTCCTCCAGACATTATCATAGCTCGTATAGAGGCAGCATCAGAAGCATCCCGTGTTAGCATGATTTTTTTACCTACAAAGTCTTTTACACTCTTTATATTTGTTATATCGGTGCTTATTAAAACGAATGGGGAAGATTGAAAGATTGCTGAGAGTAAAACTATTTTCTCACCCTCAGAACGAGATCTTATAAGGCTTGATCTACCAATGCCATAAGTCGCTCTAGAACTTATAACCTCGTTTACAGTATTCATATTTTTTTTGAATTTTTTTATCTCTACATCAAGCCCAACTTCTTCATAAAAGCCCTTCTCTTTTGCCATGTAGTAACCAGCAAACTGAAACTGATCCACCCACATAAGTTGGATCGATACTTTTTCTTTTGCTAGTAAAAGTGTGCTAAGAAGTGTTAAAAAAAGGAGTATGATTTTCATAGTTTTTATTATACCACAAGAGTTAGAAGGTAGTACCTTGTAACTCTGAGTCCTCCGGCAACTATAACAAACCAAACAAACTTAAGTCTTAAAACACCAGCTACTAGTGTTAGTGGATCTCCGATGATGGGAAGCCATGAGAAGAGCAGTATATAGTAGCCATACTTGTGTCCGTATTTTAAGCTTTTAGTTCCTGTTTTAGAACGCTCTAGTTTTGTTTTTGTTTTATCATATAGCCAGTAACCAAACCAGTAGTTTAGAGTTATGGCTAAGATATTTCCACAAGAAGCGAAAAAAATAGCACTTAGTGGATTCATATCATTAGCTAAAGCTGCAATAAATGCAACTTCTGAGGAGAAGGGAAGTATGGTAGCTGCAAGAAATGCAGATAAAAAGAGTGCTAGTTCATTCATACAAAAGCCCTCCTAAGAAGCCTTAGACTAAAGCGTGGAGTCTGTTATGTTTTTAGCTACTAACTCTATAAGTTTTTTTCTAGCTTCATTAGATGCCCAAGCTATATGCGGAGTTACATATAGTCTCTCTTTGTTTTTTACACTTAAAAATGGATGATCTTGTCTCATTGGTTCACTCTCAAGTACATCAAGTCCAAAATATAACTCTTTTTGATCTACTATTTTTGCAACTGCTTCTTCATCTATAATGCCACCTCTTCCAAGGTTTAAAATGATCGCACCATTTTTGCACTCTCTTAGCTCTTTATCTGAGAGTAAACCCTTAGTTTGTTCATTTAGTGGAGCGTGAATAGAAATAACATCGCAAGTCTTTAAAAGTGTTTGTAGATCTACTTGCATATAGTCTCTTGTAAGATTCTTGCCACTTGTAGAGTGGTAACAAACTTTTGCACCAAATGCAGATGCAATAGTTGCAACACCACGACCTATGCTACCAAGTCCTACAATCCCCCACTTTTTACCTTTTAATTCAAAAAATGGCTTAGACAAGTGTGTAAAAACAGGACTCTTTACATAAGAAGCATCTTTTACGAACTCATCATAATATCTTGAACTACCAAGTAGGTAAAAAAGCATAGAAAAAGTGTGCTGTACTACTGAGTCAGTTGAGTAACCAGCTACATTTTTAACTTCTATGCCTCTTTTTTTTGCAGCGTCTAGATCTATGTTATTCATCCCTGTTGCAGCTATACAAATAAGTTTTAAACTAGGTGCACAGCTCATAAGCTCATCGCCTATAACAACTTTGTTAGTAACTATAACAGTAGCGTTTGTTATGCGTGAGCTTGTCTCTTTAGGACTTGTCGTCTCATAGATCTCAACTTCGCCCAAGCTCTTAAAAACACTCAGATCTGCATCTCCAAATGTAAGTGCGTCCAATATTACTATTTTCATCTAAACATCCTTGATCATCTCTATAAGCTCTCTTGATCTCTCTAGTGCTTTTTGTGCCTCATCAAATACTAGTGCAACTGCTAATCTTCTCCCTTTATGAGTATCTGGTTTTGAGAAGATTCTCACATATGAGTTTTCACTAAAGAGTTCATCGTCTATCTCTAAAGTTGGTTTGAAGTTTTCAGCCTCTGATTTGTAAGCTGCAGAAGCTCCCTCTCCATAGAATGTAAACCCTAAAGGAAGTCCTAAAACAGCTCTTAAATGAAGTGCAAATTCACTTTGACTTTGAGTGATTAGTGTAACCATTCCAGTATCGTGTGGGCGAGGGCTAACTTCACTAAAGTAGACCTCATCGCCTTTTATAAATAACTCAACACCAAAAAGCCCACGTCCTCCAAGTCCATCTGTTATAGCCTTAGCCATCTCTTGTGATCTCTTTTTTGCAATTTCACTCATTTGCATCGGTTGCCATGAAAAAACATAGTCACCATCTCTTTGCTCATGTCCTATTGGCTCACAAAAAACAGTCTCTTTGCCGTTTCTTACAGTTAGCATCGTGATCTCATAGTCAAAGTCAACAAAGGCTTCAACTATAAGTTCACTAGCATCTCCACGAGCCTCTTTTGCGATCTCCCACGACTTTGAGACATCTTCTTTAGACTTAAGAACACTTTGACCGTGACCAGATGAACTCATAACAGGTTTAACCACACAAGGGTAACCCATTCTTTGCGATGCTTCTCTTAGACCATCTTCTGTAGTTACAAACTCATAAGCCCCTGTGTTTAAACCCAAAACTTCCGCTGCAAAGGTACGGATGTTTTTACGGTTCATAGTCTTTTGTACAGCTGATGCATTTGGAATAACATTGTAACCCTTCGCCTCTGCTTCTATGAGTGCATCTATAGAGAGTGCTTCGATCTCTGGGAGTATGAAGTCTGGTTTTTCACGCTCTACTATCTCTAAAAGAGCATCTTTATCTTGCATATTTACAACATAAGCACGATGTGAGACTTGATGAGCTGGTGCGTTTGGATATCTGTCTACTGCAATAACTTCAAGACCTAATCTTTGAGCTTCAATAGCCACTTCACGGCCAAGTTCGCCAGAACCTAACAACATTACTTTTTTTGAGTTTGATTTTAGAGGAGATGAGAATTGCATCTGAGATAATTCCTTTTATTATTATATTCACTAGAGGTATTGGGAAGCGATGCTTTAGCTTCGCATAGTGCAACTTAAAAGCATCTCTACGAGCTTAAAACCTCGCTTCCGAAAAAAAACACTCTTGTTCCCACGCTCTGCGTGGGAACACATATATCTTTGAGTAGCATATACAGACTCCCACGCAGAGCATGGGAGCCAGAGAAAAAAAACTGAATTTTTATAAAAGAAATTATATCAAAAGAGGATTAAAACTTATTGTTTTAATCCTATGAGAGTTTGTAGAAGTTGATCAGAGGTTGTAATGGTTTTACCATTTGCTTGGAAACCTCTTTGGATGATTATTAGCTGAGTCAGAGCACGTGAAAGGTCAACGTTTGATGCTTCTAAGGCTGCCGCTTGGATAAATCCACGCCCAGCAGTCGCCGCAGTTCCGATAATTGGATCTCCTGAGTTTGCCGTTTGGATAAAGATATTCCCACCCTCTACAGATAAACCTTCGTTATTTGTAAACTTCGCCATAGCAATTTGAGCAAGACCAAAAGAACGACCGTTACTAAATGATCCAACTAAAGTACCACTTTGATCGATTCTGATTCCAACTAGATCCCCTCCAGTATATCCATCTTGAGATATACCGGATGTAGCAGATTCTTTATCATAACTTGTCATGCCATCAAATGAATTTGCAGTACCAAAACTAAGAGTTACTTGCTGATCTGGAGCAGAACCATTATTTCCACTAAAAGAAACATTTGGTGGATTATAAGTAGATAACGATCCATCATTATTAAAACGGATAGAACCTGTTTTCTCATCATATGGTGCTACAGTGTCAATTGTTGCAGGAGGTGGAACTGAAAGTTTCATATCCCATGTACTACCAGTTGATATATTAAGGGCTGTCTTTCTAAACTCCATTCTAAGAGTATGCTTAGAACCCAATGAGTCAAAAATATCAATAGAACTTGAGTGTGTAGCGGCATTAAATCCTTGTGAAAATACTTTACCGCCACTTGCAGCTGGAAGAGTTGCATCTAATGCTTCCATACTTTTAGTAAAGTATGCATTTTTTGTTACACCAGGCTCAATAATAGCAGTAGTTTTTATGTTTAAAGTATAGTCATTTGCGCCACCACCTGGATTTGTAATCTCTATCTTACCCTGTGCATTAACAGATATTGATATATTATTAATGTCTGTTTCTATACCATCACCATTTGCATCTCTTGCATGTCTCTCCATCGCATAGCGAAGATCAGATATTGTTGTAAATGTTTTATCTGCATTTGGTGTAGTTGTCACTGAATTGGGGCTATATTGATATTTATAAGCCGTAGTTGATCCCTCAGTTGTTAAAAACCCACTACCTAAATCATTAGCAGCTATTCTGATATTGTGAGATGCTGCTTCACTCGCATTTGTATTTATAAGTGTCAACTGATTTGTAGTACTATCATAAGAAGCTGTAATACCTGTGATTGATGATTGAGCATCAATTGCAGCAGCATATTGATCACCATTTGTATCTTGATTACCAGTACTTGTTGAGTTAATAGTAACTATTGAACCATCATCCATTTCTAACTGAAGTGCCAAGTCATCACCAGCGGAAACTTGTGCAGCAGCGGTTGTTGTAGCATTTTGAAAGGATATCCAAACACCTTGATCTTCTTGTAAAGAGAATGCTTGTCCAACTTCATTAAACATTACACCTAAATCACCAGATGCTATAGGGTTTCCATTTGCATCTATTGCCGCAAGAGAGGCTGGAGGAGTTCCTGTTGGTAAACTTTTAACCTCATAAGCTGGTGAAATACTCTCAGTGCCAACTTTTGATCCTGAGTTAAGGTTTGCTTTTAAAACTACTTCTTGTGAAGCAAAAGCTGGAGTTGTAAGCCCTGGCGGTATGTTAATGTTTGTAATAGGTGCAGTAGAGTCAACCTTTCCTGTTACTGGATCTCTGAGCCAACCTTGAGTTATAAAACCATTGTTGTCAACAAAATTTCCTTTAGCATCAAACTTAAAGTCTCCTGCACGAGTGTATTTGTAAGTATTACCACCATCTGGAGAGACTATATAAAAACCATCTCCTTGAATTGCAACATCAGTATTTTTATCTGAGTTTTGAACAGAACCCTGTGAGAAAATTCTTGTCATTGAGCTAACAGTAGCACCAAGACCAACTTGAACAGGGTTTTTACCCCCGAGCTGACCTTGAGGAGCTGTAGCAATAGCTTGTGTTTGAGCCAAAAGATCTGAAAAGTTTGCACGAGAATATTTAAAACCTACTGTGTTAACATTTGCAATATTATTTGACTCAACATCCATCGCAATTTGATGTGATTGCAGTCCAGATACACCTGAAAATAGTGATTTTAACATCTTATGTCCTTTAATTTATTTCATAAATTTAAGGGAACCTAGTCCCATTTTATTTATAACGCCAAAGGAACAAGTCCCTTTGACTACGCTAACGCTTGGTTTCCTTCGGCAGGAAGCCCTCGGCACTTGTGCCTCTTTTCTTCATTCACTAAAATTTAAGGGAACCTAGTCCCATTTTATTTATAACGCCAAAGAGAATAAACCCTTTAGACGTTTTGTCTTTTTTTACTTACTAAATAAATAGCATTTAGTGTTCCAACTCTTTAGATATTTTATGCATCCATCTGTAATGCTTTTTGCATCATTTGATCTGCTGTAGTTACAGACTTAGAGTTTGCATCATACGATCTTTGAAGTATGATTAGATCTGTAAGTGCTACATCCATTCTAACATTAGAGTTCTCAAGATTAAAGTTTACAACATCTGTTCCAATGATGTTTTGTCCACTTGCATCTGTATAAAAAAGTGGCTCTCCACTATTGTTAGTTTGTCTAAAGTTTGCTCCACTAGCTCGCTCAAGACCCTGCTCATTTACAAAGTGATAGACTGCTATTTTACCTACACTACTCTGCATTCCATTTGTAAAAGTTGCAATTACCTCAGCATTTCTATTGATACTATAACCTCTTAGATCTCCACCTATGGTTCCATCTGAAATACTAGATGCACTTATTGCAAGGTTACTAATAGCTACGACACCATCAAAACCACTTCCCATGTCTATATTTATCTGTGCACCATTGTTGTCTATAGTGCTTAGTGTAGTAGAAATAAGCCCACCACTAGCATCAAAATCAGCTCTTCCTGTCTTTGTATCATATATCTCTGTGCCATCAAGCGTTTGTGTAGTAGCTACAACATCCCATTGACTACCTGGCAATACTTGTGGAATTATTTTTGTAAAAGAGAGCTTTAGATGATTTTTATTGTTTTGTGGATCAACTACACCTGCACCTATAGTTTGAACTCCATCTTCTGTTCCTATATTTCCTGAAAACTTTGCCATAGTAGAAGGCTCAGGTGGATATGTAAGATCTTTTGGAAAACGCAACTTCTCTTGAGTTCCAACATTACCTAGTTTTACTTCCCCTAAGATATTTGTTAGTTCATTGTTAGCATTTATATTTCCACCTAGAGTTCCTAAGACATAGTGTCCATCTGTTGTAACGAGATCACTATCTACATCAAAAGTAAAGTTTCCTGCTCGTGTGTACATAGTATCCGCACTTCCCGAGATCCCAAACCAACCATTTCCAACTATAGCTAGATCTGTAGATCTATCTGAGAGCAAGATACTTCCTTGCCCTTTATCCATAGAAGATGTACCTAACATCACTCCGTAACCGGTAGTGTCGTTAGTTGGCTTTCTTGATGTGGCATTTAGAGTCTCTTCAAAAATAGAAGAGAACTCTGGTCTATATCCACGAAACCCGATAGTTGAAATATTTGCAATGTTGTCAGATACAATATCTATGGCTGCTTGGTTACTCTTTAAGCCAGATATACCTGTATAAAAAGCTTGAGTCATCATGATAGTTAATAAACCTCTTTAATATTGTCAAGTGGAACATAGTTTGAGCCCACTTTTACAAGTGCTTTACCCTCTTCAAACCTAACTGCTTCTATAGGATAAGTTCCAAGTCTTGTAGTTTGAAGATCTCCTGCTTCATTTCTATAGCTTGCTGTTATATAGTATATACCGCTATCTGCACTACTGCCGTCGCTAAGCGTTCCATCCCAGTCAAACTGATAGACTCCTGCCTCTTTTTTATCTAAAACATTTCCATCTTTATCTTTCATATCTATATCTATTTTACCAACAACTTTACCCTCATTGTTTAGTATCTCTAGCGTTCCATTTTTTATCTCTTGAGGAAAATATACTTCAAATGAACTGTCTGAGCCTTTATCGTGTGCTATAGCATTACTTCCCAGGTCAGCTGTTTTACCAATTGCAGCAATAGTTGAGAAGTGCTGTGATGCACCAAGAGATGCAGCCAAATCAGAAAGAGCTTTGTTGGTGTTCTCAGATGCCTCAAGAGTAGCTAGTTGAGAAGTTTGAGATAAAATCTTCTCACTATCCATAGGCTCAGTTGGATCTTGATGCTGAAGCTCTACTAAGAGAAGTTTCATAAAATCATCTTTACCTAAAATAGTCTTATCTTTTACTGCCGCTGTTGTATTACCTACTGCTCCATGTGTTGCAATATTTTCACCATATGAGTTAATAGCCATAATATACTCCTTATTTTAATTACGCGTAGTATGGAACTACGATCTCTAGTGAGCTTAAAATCTCTTCGTTCTTATCTTCGTTTTCGAAGTAAGAGTACTCTTCATTAGCTCTTCTTTCATTTTGGCGATTTTGCTGCTGCTGACTTGCAGTTTGCTGTTCACTTCCTGAAGAGTTATTAAAGTTCAATGAAGCATTATTTATTCCACTATTATTTAACTGCACTCTCAACTCATTTGCATTCATTGAAAGCGTGTTAATTGCAGCGTTGTTTGAGCTAATATTTACATGCAGGTTTTTACCTCTTTGGATTATAGTAAGATCAACTTCTCCAAGTTTTTGCGGATTTAGTTGAAGCTTTACTCTTGTAAATGGAGATTTATAGTCTTCAATAGCCGTCTTTACATCTTGAGATAAGTACTTTATCATCTGCTTAGCTTCATTTAGTTTTACTTCTAAACTATCAGTTTTTAGAGCTAGCCCATCCAACTTTGAGTTCGAACTACTTTGCTCTAAATTTGATGATGCTTCTCCATGCAAAAGTCTCTCTAAATTTTTTGTTGCGTCAGATGTTGCAGTTGGAGCTATTACTCTCGCTGTTGCTACAGAGAAATCTGCCGTGAAACTCTTAGAGCTTTTGGCTTTTTCACCTTGAAGCAGTAACTTTAGTGTCTCATCTGCTTTCTCTTTTGGTGATTTTTGCTCTATTTTAAACTGCTTTGCTACTACTATCTGTTCTGTTGTATGCTCTTTTGCTTCAAAAGCCTTAAACAGAGGTGTTTTTTTTGTTACATCCACAACAACTTTTGCATCTATCTTTTTATCTTCTACTATATTTTGCACTTCGGTTTTTGCTTGAACCTTTTGCTCACTGTTGTTTTGTACTTTTGTATCACTTTTTACATCTAGTAGAGAAGTTTTTGATTTACTCCGCACCTCTTCTAGACTTAGTTTTGAGACATCAAAGCCAAAGTTTTTAGCCATTGCAGCTAAGCCTCTTAAAGTTTTTGGTAGATCTTTAGCTTCTGACCTTTTATATTCATCACTTTGTAAGATTTTAGACTTTAGATACTCTTTTGCATCTGAGACTAAGGCTTTAAGCTCTTTAGAGCTCATACCTTGAGTAAGTTTTGGGTTTAATTCTAAGGCTTCTTTTTGCTCACTCACAAGCTTTGTAGGTAGTTCGTCTTTGACTTTATCACCTTTTAAAAGAGAGAGAAGTGACTCTTTTTTAGAACTTATTTTTGAAACTATGCTTGGTGACTTTTCATTTTCTAGTGAGAGAACTATTGCACCATTTGCTGGTTTGTCTTTTGTAACAACACCCTTTAAGAGCTGTGAGAAAGATAGGCTCGGCTCTTTATCTGGAGTTGCAAGAGGAGATGATGCTTTAACATCACTTTTTGCATTTACAACAATCATCTTTTACTCCTTGCCTTTGTTTAGGCGATTTACAGTTATATAGCATTAATTATTCCAACAGATAAAATTAAATTTAAAAGATATATGATTTTGTCGATCTTAGGTTTATGAAAAAGATTTTTTTTTTAATTATTCCGGCTATTCTCTTTTCTCAAAGCCCATTTGATACACCAAAGAACAAGTCGTTTGAGTGTTTGGCTTTTGAGACAAAACAGAGTAGAGAAGCACTAGAGGCTGCAAAAAATCCTAAAGTAAATTGTAGATGGGTATGTGATAAAAAGATCTATAAAGAGCAGAAGATCTCAGAGGCTTTAGAGTTTTATAAAAACTCTAAAATATATAAGTTTGACTACTCAAGTATGTCTAAGTAGTCTATATCTTTTTTACAAAAGTGTTTAACACTGTTTTGAAGAACGGCCACAAGTTCATCAGCATTTTCTCCATCAACTGGATAGCTGATTAAAAAAGAGTTTAAAAAGACTCCAAACTTCTCATCAAGTTGTTTTTTAACTATCTCTGCACCATATTTATCTGTATAAGGAAGAACAAAAAAGTAATCTTTTTTATAGTTTGCTATAGTATCTGATGTTCTAAGCGTATCTGACAAGGTCTCTAAGATATTAACTTTTTGAGTTTTAGAAAAGTCACAATAGAGTATAGTAAAACTCTCTGCTCTGTTTTCATCAAGCCTTTGAGCTATACCAATATTTAAACGAAGCAGTTGTTTAAAGTCTGCAAATTGAAAGTGAATACCAGCCATAATAAAACTCCTAATTTAGTCAAGTTTTTAACTCTTTGTAGTATAGCCTAATCTATAAAATTGTAAAAGTTTCTATCTCTTGTCTTGAAGCGTATGGCGAGCTTTGCATCTCCTCTTTATCAAAAAGAAGCGTGTAAGTAGTTTCTGCTTGTGCCTTAGTATATGTCAAGATCACTTTTGCAGCTAATTTTTTATCTTCAACACTTGCATTTTTACTCAGTAGTGAATGAGGTCCGGGAATTCCAAGAGTTCTTATGTGGTAAAATTTATCATTTGCTAACTCTTGTAAGTAAGCATTTTCTTCTTTATTTCTTCCCACAACAAGCTTTGCCCCATCTGGCAGACGAAGGTGTCTTCCAAACTTCATAACTGGGATATCTTTTACTTCAAACTTATCATACTTTATAAAATCTCGCATCTTTTTCCCAAAGTTCTCATCGGTAAGCAGACATCCTCCACCAGGACTCTCAAAGTCAGCAAGTCCTATCTCCTTGGCAAGTTGAAGCTGTCTATCACGGCTTCGTCCACTAATGCCCTCTAGTAGCTCTCTATCTACCCAACCCTTTGTCTCAGCGATAGTTGGTTCTAATAATTTTGCCGACATTGGACGCAAAAGAAGTCCATCACAGTTACTCTCATTTAAAACAGTTTGAAGAGCATCTTTGTTTTGGCTCATAGGACGTTGACCTAAAACCTCCCCGCTTATTAAAAAGCTAGCACCCTCAGCTTCCATGATTCTTTTTGCAACTGCAAACATTTTTGCATGACAATCTATGCAAGGATTAAAATTTTTCCCATATCCATGCTTTGGACTAAAGAGCACATCTTGCAAAAATTCACTCTCTATATCTATGATCATAAGCTCAGCACCAACTTGATCACACATACTCTGCATATGATCCTGTCTATCTTTTGTACTTCCAAAACCCGTAGAAATATTTAGAGCCAATACTTCTATGCCTTGGTCTAGGATAAGTTTCATCGCTAATGTTGAGTCGAGTCCACCACTAAAGAGTGCTATCGCTTTCATATGCTGCCTTTTTTATTTTTATAATTTTACCATTATAATAACTTTTTATAATTTAAAAGCGACTAATTCGCCTTTTTTGAGTTTTGCAATTTTATCACGAATTTTACGGATGATAAAAGCTTTTTTCTCAAATGTGATATCGGTACGAATTTTTATATTTTTATATTCTCTCTCATAATATTTATGCAAAAAAGGTATAAGTTCACTCTTTAGTGCATCTTCATCTCTAAGAGCTTGTATATTATTATCAACCGCGATAGCCATTAGAGATGGTTCATCCGTTTTTCCTTGAAGTGCGTACATAAACTCTCTTGAGTGAAACTGCAAAAGTGAGGCATCGAGCACATCTAAGATCTGATCTATAAATTCAGGACGTTCTAAAACAGTTTTTATAAGCGCTAACTCCCACATATCTTTATGAGTGTTTTTTTGCATAAGCGGGGAGTTCGTTTGCTTTGTATTTTGTGAAAACTTAAGTAGAGATGGACTAACACCCAAGCCACCTAGTCTTGATGCTAAGAAAGTTTTATACTCTTCTTGAAGGATTGGTGAGAGTGTTTTTAGGTATGCCATTCCTTCCTGCATACACTCCTCTTTAGCCTTTGGATCTTTTAGATCATAGAGCGATAAAAGCTCTTCTAAAACAAACTCTATAAAAGGTTTTGGCTCTCTTATCATGTTAGCCAACTCTTCTATAGCACCTTTTTGTACCATATCCGCTGGATCTTGTCCATCGCTAAAAATAATTACTCCACCTCTAAAACCACTAACACTAAGAAGTTTTGATGCTTTTAGTGCAGCCGCACGACCTGCATTATCTCCATCATAAGCCATAACAATTCTAGGCTCGCCCTTTCTTAAAAGGGGTAAATGTTGAGGCGTTAGTGCAGTTCCTAGAGTTGCTACTGCATTTGTAAATCCGGCTTGATGAAGCATTATAACATCGAGATAACCCTCTGTTATGATTATCTCTTTTGTTTTATGTAGTGTTTGTTTGGCGTGATGATATGCATAAAGTAGACGAGATTTGTTGTAGTACGCTGTCTCTGGAGAATTTACATACTTTGCTTGATGACCAGATATAGTTCTTCCACCAAATCCCACAATAGAGCCATTTGCTGAGTGAATAGGAAAGGTTATCCGCTCTATAAATCTAGCAAAACTTCTTCCGCTATCAGATCCCACAACTCCCATATCTATGGCTTCACTAAGTAAAAATCCTTGTGAATTTATATAGTTTATAGTAGAGTTAGAATCAGGTGCATAACCTATACCAAACTTCTCTACACTACTCTCATAGATACCTCTCTCTTTTATATAACTTAGTGCATCAGATCTTGTAGTTAAGAGATTTTGGTACCATTCATTTAGTTTATCCATAACTTGTGAGCGAGGTTTGTTATGTTTGTTATCGGTATGTGTTAGTGTAAAGTTATAGCTATCTGCAAGTTTTTCAAGAGCTTCTGGGTAGTTTAGTTTTTCATATTCCATAACAAACTTAATACTATCGCCACCAGCTCCACAGCCAAAACAATGGTAGATCCCCTTAGATGGACTTACAACAAATGAGGGGGAATTTTCATCGTGAAATGGACATGGTGCTTTAAAGTTTGCACCAGCTTTTTTTAGCTCCACATAAGAACCAACAACATCAACAATATCAAGGCGTGCTTTTAGTGCTTCTATGGAGTCTTGTGTAATCATGGTGAGATTATATCAAGTATAGGCTTACTTTTTTGGTATAAATTTTCCGCAGCCTTTTTTCTCTGTTCCTTTAAAAGTTTTATAGTTTTTAGAACCCTTTAGCCATGCCTCATGACGAGCACATTTTGGACTATCTATACATTTTTTATTATCACAAGCTTTATTGCCCATTTTATTTTCCTGTAGTTTATTGTACGAATTATATATAGAATTTTATCATATTTTATATTTATAATTTTTATATTTTGAAGTTATATGTATAATATTAGAAGGGTTTTATGTTAAACAGATCCAAAAGGATCTATTTAACTGGAGGAAGAATAAGATCAGACTAATAGATGTCTGTACTTGGGTGGTTAGGTTTACTTATTGGCTCTTTAGTATCTACCTTATCGTAGTGTACTGTGTTGCTTGCTTGAAGAGCACCTAATGTTAACGCTATAAGTAAAATGAATTTTTTCATTTTGTATCCTTTGTTAAGAACGCATTACGCTCTAGTATTTTTAAATCAGACAAAGTTTATCCTGTTTAGAGTAAACATACATTGACATATATCAAGAAAGAGTCAAAAAGCTCAATAAATTACTCAAAATACAGATTTAAGCTACTTTTTTCATTTTAAAATCTAATTTTGACAAGGATTATGATATACTCCAAATTCCAAAAATTTAAAAGAAAGTAGGTGATGTGATATGCCAGGTATCGTACTACGCAGTGATGATAACTTTGATGCATCTTACCGCCGTTTCAAGAAGCAGACTGACCGTAACTTAATCGTTACAGAAGCTCGTGCTCGCCGTTTCCATGAAACTGAAACAGAAAAGCGTAAGAAGTTCAAAATTGCATCTCGTAAGAAAATACTTAAGCGTCTTTATATGATGAGACGCTACGAATCACGCCTCTAATAAGCTAAAGCCTTCGGGCTTAGTTTATCTTACTTAAAATATTCTCCTTTAAAAATAATCACAAAACATCTTTTTTTAACAAACCTTTCATGATATAATATCCGCATATTAATATTAGGAATTGTTATGAGTTCACTCTTTCTTCGTATGCGACTAGTTCACTGGATTGGCATAGTGCTTCTTATAGTAAATGCTTTTGTATTTACAGACAATCTTATCTCTCAAATAATTCAAGTAGTGATTGCCCTTGTTATTGTTATTCACGATATAGATGAAAAAATCAACGGTGTTGATGTAGCTAAAAAAATAATACAAAGCCTCTCAGACTTCAAATCAGGGCAAAGAATAGACTTAAAACTTAACTTTTCTAAAGAGTATAAGCATATGGTTGAGCTTATAAATGAGTTTAAAGACAAGGTAGGTGAGGCAACCGAGCTTGGTGATGCTTCTAATGAAATTCATTCAAAATTAAATCAACTTAGAGATTCTGTTAAAATTTTAGAAGATGACTTCAAAATAGGTGAAGATTTAACAACACAAGTATCTACTAAATTAGAGACTATAACTCTTGAATCAGAGAGTAATTTAGAGTTCTCAAATGAAGTTTTAGAGAGTCTAAATAGTGTTTCAAGTCAAATAAGCGAATCTGTTTCTAAAATGGCTACACTTGAAAAGCAAGTAAGACATACTCATGAGGGCGAAATAATACTTAGTGAGAACCTAAAATCTTTAACTATTAATGCTGAAGATATCAAAAATATTTTAAACATCATCTCAGATATATCTGATAAAACAAACCTTCTAGCACTCAATGCTGCCATAGAAGCAGCACGTGCGGGTGAGCATGGGCGTGGTTTTGCGGTAGTTGCGGATGAAGTAAGAAAACTTGCTGAGAATACTCAAAGATCACTAACTGAGATAAATGCAAGTGTAAATGTCATAGTCCAGAGTATCTCAGATGCGAGTACTAGTGTTGAAGAAAATGCTAAGTCAGCACTTGAGTTGGTCTCAATATCAGAGATACTACAAGAGAGTCTTACACAATCAAGTTCAGAGATAGAGCATACTCATCAAAAAGGGCTTCAAGATACAGAAAACTCCCAGCTAATCAAAGATGAAGCATATAGTTCAAGAGACTTAACTAAAATGCAAATAGATAAAATGAAAGATACAAAAGTCTCTATAAACAAGATAAAAGAAAGTATTGTTGTTATAAACGATAACACAAAAGCACTAGTTGAAAAAGTTTCTAGTTTATAGTTTTCCGTACATTTCATTATATAGACTAAGAGCGTGTCTATCACTCATATGTGCAATATAATCAGCTACTACTCTATGTTTTTGTTTTTTATCTAGTGACTCATAATAAAATTTTGGTAACATCTTCTCTTCTTGCATCAAGGCTTTATAAAGGCTTCTAATGGCTTGTTTTCCTGCAAACATCTTTATAACTATATTTTGATGTTGATAAAGTTTATTAAAGAGAAGTTTCTTGAGTTTTTTTATCTTTGTTTCTAACTCTGGAGCAAACCCTACTGGGATCTCATCTTTTGAGCTTATTGTTGCACTCAATACTTCACTACTCTTTATTTTATCTTTTGAATACTCTAGCAAAGAGTAGACTAGGTGATTTATAAGATGTGAGCTAAAACGATAACGAAACATCTCATCTTCATCTTCTAAAATACCCTCAGATTTTACTTTTAGAAGTATTTCTTGTATGAGCTCACTCTCTCTTAAATCATCAAAGTCAATTAGTCCAGAGTTGATACCATCATCTATATCATGGCTCATATATGCTATCTCATCGGCACGATCAACTATCATAGCTTCAATAGAAGGATGAGTATCAAGATTAAACTCCTCATCGATCCACTCTGGTAAAAAGTTCTTTTTATAAGGATATGAATGTTTTAAGATCCCTTCTAATGTTGCAAAAGTAAGGTTTAGTCCATCAAAACTTTTGTATCGTTTTTCTAAATAAGAAACAACTCTAAAACTTTGAAAGTTATGTTCAAACCCATTTTTAAAGCCATCTTTTCTTAAACACTCATCTAAGGTATCACCTCCAATATGCCCAAAAGGCGTATGTCCTAAGTCGTGAGCTAGAGCGATAGCTTCTGCTAAAGATTCATTTAGTCCGAGATGTGAAGTTATTGAGCGAGCGATTTGTGAGACTTCTATAGAGTGCGTCAGACGTGTACGAAAAAAATCTCCCTCTTGGTTTAAGAAGACTTGAGTTTTGTACTCTAACTTTCTAAAACTTCCAGAGTGGATGATTCTATCTCTATCTCTAGCATAGGGATTTCTAAAGTCCCTATCTATATTATAAAAACGCTCATTAGGTTTCATTAAGATTTTTTCAAAAATTTTGTTAGTATTTGAATCTTTACACCATTTACACGACCCTCTATAAGCTCGCTATTGTCGTGAACTAGTGCTATATTTCTAACTGCTGTTCCTCTTTTTGCTGTAAAAGTAGTACCTTTTACATCTAGATCTTTTGTGATTACAACAGTATCCCCAGTTTGTAAAACAACACCATTTGCATCTTTATGTACAAGTGCTTCCTCAGATGAGCTAACACTCGTCAAACCTGCGTCAGCGTAAGCTTTTAACTCATCTTCCATATAGATCATATCTACTAGATCTTGGCGACCAAGAGCATTTAAAAGTCTGTATGCTACAACTTGAACTACTGGCGTTTCACTCCACATAGCGTCATTTAAACAATTTAGGTGTGCCTCATCTAAAAGAGTTGCATCTTGGATCTGCGGTGCACATTTACTACAAACATAGATTGCAGTCTTAGAAGTTGCATCTGATGGTGTGATCTCTAAAACACTTAAACCCTCACTACTTCCGCACAATTCACAAACACCACCACTTCTTTTTTCCAATTCTTTTTCTAAACTCATTTTCTTAACCTTTTAAAATAATAATGCAATTATAGCCCAAATATCTTTTAGCCTTTAATAACTTGGTTTCTTCCTGCTTTTTTAGCTTTATATAGTGCATTATCTGCTCTTTTCATAACTGCAAATGGATCTTTGTCTTTTTGCGTATTTTGTGTAACTCCAGCTGAGATATTTATAAATATCTTTTTAGTGTTGTTTTTATTTCTTACGCTAAATGGAGTAACCGAGATCTCTTGTCTTAGAGCATCTACATGAGCAAATGATTCACTTGTGTCTTTAGATGCAAAGAGTATGACAAACTCTTCTCCACCGTATCTGTAAGCTTTTCCTCCGCCACTAACTCCAGAGAACTTAGCTGCAACCATTTTTAAAACTTCATCGCCTGTGTCATGCCCATAAGTGTCATTAAACTTTTTGAAAAAATCTATATCACACATCGCTAAAGAGTACTTTCTTCCAAGCTTTGCCATATCTTCGATCATTGCTCTACGCCCTGGAAGCGAGGTGAGTTCATCGTAAAAAGCAAGTCTGTAGGACTCACGAATTAAAAGCACAAAAATAATAGTCGCAAATGCCAAAAAGGCTACTTCTGTTGCATTTGGAGTTTTTAAGAAGTAAAGCCCTGCGTAAAATGTCAAAAGAAGCATGAAAAAAGAAGTCGCATACATTAAGTATCTGCCAAACAAGACTAAAGCAAGCATTATAAAGAGGACAAAGATGCCAATGGCAACACTAAGATCTTTTAGTGGGTAAAAGTTTGCAGCAAAGAGTTTTACATTGAGGTAAGCCTCTATACTCTCTTTTGGATAGTAAATTAGATATAAAACTAAAGCGATCTCTACTACAACAAAAACTATCTTTAAAATACCCCAAAAAGAGAAGAGCCCTCTCTCTTTAAAAACCAAAAAGACCATTAGATGAAAAGGATAAAGCATAGATGCATACAAAAATAGCAGTGTCGCTTTTGCAGCACTAAAATACTCAAACCCTAAGTAGATCAAGATAAGAGGGATGATAACAAATATAAATCTGTTACGATTAAAATGCCATGAAACCCAAATAACTAAAAGACTTAGCCCATAAAAAAGATATGCAACTATATCAAAAAGGATCTCTGGTATTTTTTGTGCATTGTAGAGAATTATCGCAAAAAGAGAGGCGATAAAGAGCGGTATTAGTAAGTTTAAAGAGATAGCTTTGATTTGGTTCACGGCTACTCTTTGTTAAACTCTACTATATCTTCTTTGCTTTGCACTTTGTTGTGTTTTGTGTTATCGAAGGCTTTTTGTGCCTCTTTCTCATCATAGTTTCTACACTCTTGAGGCATTATAGCATTTGGATCTTTTGCTATTTGGTCACACATACTTGCATTGAACTTCATGTTTGAACAACCAGTAAAGATTAGTGCTGCTAAAATTAAATATTTGTACATTTTTACTTCTTTTTTACTATAAGATTTAGATATTTTGTAGGTGTAACTCTCATCATCTCCTGGGCTAGCCAGCGGATCTGAAAAAAGGCCGCGCCACTATCTCGAAGAGTGAAGTAATTTTTTAGGCTTCTAAGATTAAAAGTCACCACCATATCTACTTTGACATTGTCAGTGATGATGTGCTTAAAAGCATCTCCAACATTTCGCTTTTTTTTGCCACTCTCTAGGGCTTTGAACATAGCCTCAGAGTCATCTTTAAACTCTTGCAAATAATCCAAAGAGCTTTTTGCTATAGCTATCTCATCAAAGTTTTCTACTTTTGTTTGTTGATATGATAGTTTATCAAACATTGCTGAGATCTCAAGTCTATTATACTCTTTATCACTAGTTACAAACATATCAAAGTTCAAGATCTTTGATATAAAAAATTCTCTATTTCCCTTTGATGCAACAAAAGCGTTGATAATAGAACTCATTGTATAACGAGTACTTCTTACACTTATGGCTTGGATCCTGTGTCTTGCGTGTTCTTGCAAAACTCCTCTTGAAGTCCCACGAACTAAAAAACTAAGGTTTGCATGTTCTAGGATGCTGTGATGAAAATATGTCCAAGCCAAATCACCTAAAAGATTTGACTCTTCTATTTCATTTATCTCATCGCACATTTTAGCATCTGGCATATTATCTTCGATGTAGTTTATAACTTTATTTTCACTATTTGAAAAAGAGTCATAACAAGTTCTAGCAGCCGTTTCAGCTACTCCAATACCTGTATCTTGGAGTAAAATAACCTCTGGTCGAGAATATTGAATGCCGTACATATTTTCCATAACTTCACCCTTTTTAAATTAGTGTTATTTTACACTATTAAACTTTTTAAAGAATTAATGAAATATACTCTTACTTTTGAACTCCGTTAAGTACAGGTACAAAGTCACAAACTTCATGTTCTTTTGATTCAATTGATGAGCCATTTTTTCTATAACTAGTTATGACTTGTTTGTTAGCTACTTCCATCGGAGCTACTAAGATCCCGCCATCAGCTAGTTGATCAAAGAGTTTTTGTGGGATCTTTTTTGTAGATGCTGAGAAGAGGATTCTGTCATATGGGGCGTATTGTGTCCAACCATTTTGACCATCGTCGGTTCTTGTGTGTATATTGTTTATCTTTAGATCTCTAAAGCGTGCTTTTGCTTCAAGCATCAAAGATTCTATACGTTCTATTGTAAAGACGCCACGAAAGAGATGTGACAAAACTGCAGCTTGATAACCACTTCCACAACCTATCTCTAAAACTCTATCTGCACCATCTGGCTCTAAATATTGTGTCATTTTGGCAACTGTTAGAGGTGAGCTTATCCACTGAGCTGAGCCCATAGGAAGAGCATCAAGTTTATATGCGTTATGCTTAAAACCCATTGGAACAAATTTCTCTCTATCAGTCTTTGCTATTGCTTCTTTTACACTTCTATCTAGTGCGAACTTTTGGTGACACTCTTCTGCTAATCTTGCAGTTTTTGTTGCTGTTATTCTGTCCAAACTATTTTATTCCTACATCCATGTATCTTCTTGCTATGCTTAGATTAACTATCACTTGCACATAAAAGTTTTTTTATCGTACCTGTTTTTTTAACTCTATTTTCATAAATAACATGGACAACATGAGCTATAACCATTAAAACAAAAATAGGCTGAGTGCTATTTCTAAGTTCATGGATCCATGTTAGTGTTATATTATCAAGCGCTAAAAGTATATAGATCTCACAAACTAGTGTAATTAAAAGTGCTGTACACATCGCTATATAACCTATGGCTACTATTGCTTGTGATGCTGATTTTGCACGTATGAGATGCATAAGTGGAACAGCGTTCATGCCAGTTAAAGCCATATAGACTCTAGTTATAACTCCACCTAAAAGCATCCCTATAAAAATAGTATGAAGATTTAACATAGACATTGACCAAGTATTGAGTGTTTGATCATAACCTGCATAATAAGTTATAAAGATACCAAAAATACTAACAGCCGTTAGTAGATGCCAAAGTCTATATAGTTTTGTAAAATTTACTTGCATTTATATTTTTCCTAAATTAAAATTATTATCGAAATTTAAAGAGTTTTTATTATTTAAATGTCATAAGAGCATAGCCACTGTTTTGGTACCCAATAGTATCTATGAAGCTGTTAGGCGTAATATGAACAAACTTGAGTACATCTTCTTTATCAATAGCGTTCGAAGCTAAGCTCATTGCGCATGCAATAACCTTTACTCCTCTTTTTTGAGCCAATTCTCTGAGGTATTCTTGCGCTTGTTGTGTGTTTGCTATATCTCTCTCTTTGACTATAAAATCATAGTTTTTTGAAATCATAGGAACACAAGAGCCATGAAGTGTGATAACAAAGTTTGCTTTGTCTCCTCTCTCTTCTATCATGCTCATGGTTTTACCAATCAGCCACATACGAGTTTTTATGTAGTTAGCATCTCCTGAACTACAATCAAATACAGCTTTATACTCATTCGCATGAAGAGTTCCAAACAACATAAATAATAACACTAGAACATTCTTCATTGAAAAATTTCTAAAACCTGATTTTGTATGTGCCATTTTTTTCCTTTATACTATGTGCTAAAAAGTGTTTAGAAATCATCATCAAAATTTAAAGAACCCTTTGAGTAGTTCGTTACAGTTCCCTCAAAAAAATTAGTCTTTTGGTCGTTAAACTTAGCAAAATCGTCTACCCATTTTATAGGGTTGCTTACATTATAAAGCTTGTCAAAACCAACAGAAGCGAGTCTATCATCTGCTAAAAACTGAATATATTGCTCAACTATATCATTTGTTAGACCTAAGATCTGACCTTGAGTTATGTATTTTCCCCAGTCACTCTCTAACTTAACTGCCTCTTTAAACATCTCTATAACTTCTGCTTTTAGTTGAGGAGTGAAGAGATCTGCTCTCTCTTTTCTAAGAGTATTTATAAGGTTTTTAAACAGCGCTAGGTGAGTCACTTCATCTCTTTGGATAAATCTAATCATCTGAGCAGATCCAAGCATTTTACCAGAACGTGCAAGTGTATAGATATATGTAAAACCACTATAAAAGTAGATCCCTTCTAATATCTGGTTAGCAAAACATGCTTTTACAAAGTTGTGTTCAGTTGGGTTTGCAGCAAGCTCTAGGTAAACTTTTGCAATTGCATCATTTTTACCCTTTAGCATCATATCACGACGCCAAAGCTCGTAGATCTCAGCAGAGTTTGTTGAGATGCTATCAACCATGACTGCATAAGATTGTGAGTGTAATGCCTCTTCAAAAGATTGGCGAACAAGGATTAGGTTTATCTCTGGAGATGTAACATATGGATTTACATTATCTATAAGGTTGTTAGTTTGAAGCGAGTCCATAAATATTAACTGTGCAAGAGCCTTATCATAAGCTACTTTTTCATGTTCTGTTAGATTTTTATAATCATTTACATCACGAGTCATATCTACTTCTTTTGGAAACCATGTGTTGTTTAACATCACTTCCCAAAGATTATATGCCCACTGATACTTAATATTATTTAACTCAAAGATACCCGTTGGATCCCCACCAAACACCTTTCTATCGTTTACATTTTCTTTTGAATCTGGATTATATATATTTTTTCTTTTCATCTCTTCCTACTTATCTTGAATAAAGTTTATGATTATACCATTTCAAGATTTTGTTTTGATAAATTTAAAAATCATAAACTAAATATTTACTTGAGTCAAAAAAATCTAGTTATTTTTGTGAGTATATTTAATACTTAAGTTATTATAATAGTTTTAAATACAGACTTAAAGGAGATGCGTATGAAGTTTTTCATATCTTTCATACTGCTAATATTAACAATGAATGCAATGAATTTAGAACCGTATCAAAAAAGAGTAGAGCAACTCAGCGATGAAGAAAAAAGAGTGCTTATCCATAAAGGCACAGAGAGACCATTTAGTGGCAAATATACAAATGAAAAGTCAAACGGCATCTACACTTGTAAGATTTGTGATACACCACTTTATAAGTCAAATGATAAGTTTGACTCAAATTGTGGTTGGCCTAGTTTTGATGATGCAATTGAGGGTGCAGTAAAGAGAGTGCCAGATGCTGATGGAAGACGCGTTGAGATCGTTTGTGCAACTTGTGGAGGACACCTTGGTCATGTCTTCCTTGGTGAGGGATTAACTCCTAAAAACACTAGACACTGCGTAAACTCGATCTCTATAAAACTAGATCAAACAAAAGGGGCAAAAGATGAGACTCTCTCCTATGCTTACTTCGCAGGTGGTTGTTTTTGGGGAGTTGAGTACTACTTAGAAAAACTAGATGGTGTAAAAGAAGTTCACTCTGGCTTTATGGGCGGTCATGTTAAAAACCCAGGTTATTACGAAGTTGTCTCTGGTAGAACTGGCCATCTAGAAGCTGTTGAAGTTATTTACGATAAGAGTAAGATCTCTTATGAGATGCTTGCTAAAACATTTTTTGAGATCCACGATCCAACCCAAGCTAATGGACAAGGTCCAGATATAGGTTCACAATATCTCTCTGCTGTCTTTGTGAGCAATGAAGATGAAAAAAAGATCATCAACAAACTAATAACAGAGCTTGAAGCAAATGGTTATAAAGTTGCTACAAAAATTTTAAATAGTAGTGAGTTTTATAAAGCAGATGAGGGACATCAAAACTACTACAAAAAGAAAGGCTCACTTCCATATTGTCATAGTTATAAAAAAAGGTTTTGAGAAAACTGTATTGGCGACCTCTGCATAAAGAAGTTATGACAGAGTATTTATGTCGCCTTTAGTTTAAAATACCTTTGTTGCAAGGGACAAAATGTCCATGCCATTAAAACGGACGAATTCGTTTTAATGTGTAAATAAAAGAGGCTATTTGCTACCTCTAGAGTGTCTTTTTCTTTCGTTTTCTGTTAGGTATTTTTTACGAATACGAATGTTTTTAGGAGTTATCTCTAAAAGCTCATCATCTTCTATCCACTCTAAGGCACGCTCTAGAGACATAGTTCTAGGTGGGATAAGTTTGATTGCCTCATCTGCACCAGAAGAACGAACATTTGACTGTGCTTTTCCTTTGATAGGATTTACTGCTAAGTCGTTTGAACGAGAATGCTCACCAATAATCATTCCTTCATAAACTTTTGTTTGTGGCCCTATAAATAAAACTCCACGGTCTTGGATATTAAAGAGTGAAAAAGATAGTGTTTCGCCATTTTCCATAGAAACTAAAGCACCATAACTTCTTGATTCAACTCCTCCAGAATATGGACGAAATTCTAAGAAAGAGTGATTCATTACACCCTCACCTTTTGTATCTGTTAAAAACTGTCCACGAAAACCTATAAGTGCACGAGCTGGGATCTCAAACTCAATTCTTTGAAAACCTTGTCCCATTGGTAACATTGATTTCATTTCAGCTTTTCTCTTGCCAAGTCTCTCAATAACTGAACCACTTAGTTCTTCTGGTACATCAATAACTAAATGCTCAAATGGTTCACATTTAACGCCTTCTATCTCTTTTACAATAACTTCAGGACGAGATACACCAAACTCATAATCTTCACGACGCATATTTTCAGCTAAAACAGTGATTTGAAGCTCTCCACGACCTGAAACTTTAAACTTACCTTCACCTACAACTTCTAACTTCATAGCAACATTTGTTTGCATCTCAGCATCTAAACGCTCTCTTAGTTTGTTTGATGTTACATGTTTTCCCTCTTGACCAGCAAGTGGTGAGTCATTTACAGAAAATACAACTGTTAGAGTCGGCTCTTCAATATGCATTGGATCTAGTGGAACTGGATTTGCAGGATCACAAATAGTATCTCCAACATCAACAGTCTCAAGTCCTGCAAATGCAACAATATCTCCAGCTTCTGCTTGCTCTATCTCCATACGGTTTAGTCCGTGAAAACCAATAAGTTTAGTAATTTTTCCCTTTACTAGTGCGCCATCGGCTTTAGCTAGTAAAACTTGATCACCTTTGTTTATAACACCATTAAAAATACGAGAAATTCCTATCTTTCCAACATAGTTATCATAGTCAAGTGTAAAAACTTGTGCTTGAGTAGGGTTTTCTCTATCTCCCTCAGGTTCAGGAATGTGTTTTAAAATAGTTTCAAAAATACATTGAAAATCTCCACCCTCTTGTGCTAGATCTAGCTTTGCTATACCATCACGAGCTGCTGCATATATAACTGGAAAATCTTGTTGTTCATCTGTTGCACCCATGTCTGCAAAGAGGTCAAACATTTCATCAACAACGCGATCTGGATCAGCCGACGCTTTGTCAATTTTGTTTATAACAACAATAGGTTTTTTACCTAACGCTAACATCTTTTTTACAACAAACTTTGTTTGTGGCATAACACCTTCGTAAGCATCAACTAAAACTAAAACACCATCAACCATTTTAAGAACACGCTCAACTTCTCCACCAAAGTCAGCGTGACCCGGAGTATCGATAATATTGATCTTATAGTCTTTATATCGAATAGCTGTGTTTTTAGAAAGAATTGTGATTCCTCTTTCTTTTTCTATAGCATTTGAATCCATAGCTCTTTCATCATGTTGTTCATGACTTCCATATGTTCCTGATTGTTCTAACAATCCATCAACAATTGTAGTCTTACCATGGTCAACGTGTGCAATAACTGCAATATTTCTAATCTTTTGCATTAATCTTTCTCCATTGATATTTCCAAATTTTAGTGTTAAAGAAGCAGTAGAGCACTTCTTTATAGAGATGGAAAAAATTTCCGCGATTGTATCAAAATAAGCTTTAGTTCTTGCCAAATTTAGTTACAAATTTTAAAATATCTGATATTAATGTGCATTTTATTGTTATAATATCTCAAAATATAATCTTAAAAACGGATATTAGAATTCATAATATTGGTTTTTAAGTAAAATTATTAAAATCAAACTATAAGAGAAGAAATGATTGATTATCCAAACTTTTTAGAAAAAATCTTTGATAAACTAAAGTCTAAAAACGCAAAAGCCATTATAGTTGGTGGATATATTAGAGATACTTTACTTAACTTTGAGTCAAATGATATAGATATTGAAGTTTATAATGTAAAAAGCTTTGAAAAATTGCAAAATATCTTAGAAGAGTTCGGAGATTTAAATATTGTTGGAAAAAGTTTTGGAGTTTGTAAACTAAAGATGCAGAGTTACGACTTAGATTTTACTCTTCCTAGACTTGATTCAAAAATTGGATCTGGACACTTAGGATTTGATATAAAAATAGACAAAGATCTTGATTTTAAAGAGGCTGCAAGAAGAAGAGATTTTACTATTAATGCTATTGGATTTGATGTTCACGACAAAACTTTACTTGATCCTTTTAATGGTCTTGAAGATTTAAAAGAAAAAACTCTTAAGATGGTTGATATAAAGACATTTACAGACGATCCTCTAAGGGTTTTAAGAGCAGTGGGCTTTTGTTCAAGATATGAGTTTGCAATGCACGAAGAGCTATTTAGCTTATGTTTTAAGATGATTAGACAAGATGCTCTTCAAGAGCTTCCTAAAGAGAGAATTTATGAAGAGATTAAGAAGATTTTACTTAGATCTACCAAGCCTTCGATTGGTTTTGAACTTTTAAAAGAACTCGGTGCATTAAAGTATTTTAAAAACCTATCTCTTTTAACTCAAGATAACTGGCATCTTATTATGGATGCGCTAGATAGATTTACATCCAAACTAACTGCTAACATTAAAACTAACGAGATCTTGATGTTAGCCATTCTTTGTTATAGATTTGATGAAGTTCAAACTAAAGAATTTGTTATATCCTTAAGTGATGATAAGTTTCTCTTAAAAGAAATTTTAACTCTTAAAACTCAATTTACACAACTTTTAAAACTCTCTTGTTGTGAAGTAAATAATTATGATATTTATAAACTAGCAAGTTTTGTAAATATAGAGCATCTTTGTATTTTAGGTGATGTTTTATCTGGTGTTGGCAAAACTATATATTTAAGAGCAAAAGAGTTAGGAGTGATAGAGAAAAAATTAGAGGCTATTATAATGGGAAAAGATTTAATTTTATTGGGGTTAAAACCCTCAATTGCTTTTTCTAAGATATTAGATGCAGGCTATGAGGCTCAAATGAGAGAAGAATTTTCTAATAAAGAAGAGGCATTAAAATGGTTAAATAAAAATTTACCTAACTACCAATAACACCCATTTTTCTTTGAATTTCACTCTTTTTATTCATATTTTCAATGGCTTTATTTAAAGATTCTCTTATTTTAGAAAGATATATTTGTTTATTGTCTGTATCGTACTTCTCTATCATCTCTTTTGAAACTTCGAACAGCTCTATTGCTGCTTCTATTGCTTCAATAGATAATTTTCTATTTGCTAAGATATTTATTATAAGATCAAGCCCTTTTCTTATCTTGCTATCCATATCTTCTATATCTATATATCTTTTTTGAGTTTTTTCATCTACTTCAAGAAGCCTTTTTAAAACCTCTTCTAAACCATCTGCACTTACAGGCAAATCAGAAATTCTGTTATTAATATATGATCTCATATCTGTTAGATTCATCTTTGAGATTCTCTCAACTAATTCATTATGTTTTTTTTCTTTATCATTTTTAGAGATTCCTATTTTACCTAGCATATTTGAAAACATATCTACCTCTATCTCTTATAATTTTGAACTATCTATCTCTATAACTGTGTGAACATTCCCACGTGGGTTATAATCAGCTACAATCTTCATGTATTTAGGTTTTATTTTTTTCTCAAGTGCTTCATATATTTCATTTGCACTATTTTCATGTGAGACATGCTTATCTCTAAAAGAGTTTATATAGAGTTTCATAGCCTTTAATTCTACTACAAACTCATCTGGAGTATATTCCAAATATATAGTTGCATAGTCTGGATATCCACTTCTAGGACACAAACAAGAGAATTCTGGAAGTGTCATTTTTATAAGATAATTTCTTTTATATTTATTTGGCCATATTTCTAAATCTTTTTCAATATCAAACTCATTGACAATTTTTTCGCCATACTTCATATATTTTCTTCCTTATTTGTTATTTCAGAGATATAGTTTCCCTGTAAATAGTCTATATTCAACTCTTTAAACTTTTGTAGAGTTTCATAAGATTCTATCATCTTTATCCAAGTTTTTACACCTTTTTCATGTGCCATAAGGTTAAAACCTTTTATAATATCTATATATTGTCTATCTTTTGTGTAAAAAGAGTCATATCTAACTAGATCTATTTCTAGATCTCTTAAATATAAAAAACTTGTATGAATAGAACCAAGTCTATCTATGGCAATCATTATGCCCATGTTTCTTAAGCGTTGTAGAGTTTCATTATACTTACTTATTTGTGAATAATAGTCTAATTCATGTAATATAAAAATTATTTTATATTTTTTATTTAAAAGTTTTTTGACTTTAAAGATAAAACTAGGATTTCTAATAGATGTTGGTGATATATTTATAGCATATATATTATCTTCATTTTCATTGCATTTAAAAATAATTTCTTCTAAAACTTTTAAGTCAAATTCAAGTCTCAATCCCAATTTATCCAATATTTTCATATATGTTTTTTGATGGATAATTTTCCCATCTGTTTCTTTTAACTTTACAAAACACTCTTTTATTATAGGTTTTTCTTTTTCATAAACATCTTGATACATAATTTCGAAGAGTCTATTTTTAACGGCATTTTCTACAAATGATTCTTCCATATGCGGATTTATATTTTCTTTGTTTTTAGATAAATTTTTTCTATTTCTATCTTGTGTCTCAAAAAGATCTTCTATAAGATATTCTACTTCATTTGAAAAGTTTGTATCTGTAACAGCTCCACTTAATTTAACTTCAATCTCATCTACTATAAACTCGTCACTTTTTAAAAATAGCATATCAACTAAAGAAGTAAATTCTTCTTTTTGACCTCTTAACCCTATAACAAAATCTCCGCCTTTTATATGTCCCATAGGAAAGTGTGTTATATCTTTACTCTTTAGATATTTTTCTATCCATGAGATTACTTCTCTTATTACTTTATCTCCATTTTTTATACTATACCTATTGTTTATATTGTCAATATTATCAATACTTATCAAGATAAGAGTATATTTTTCATATATATTTATATCTCTTTGTAAATATTTGAAAATATATTCTCTTGTAAAAGTTTTAGATACAGATTCTGTTATCCTAATATCAAAACTTTTATAGATAATATAAAAAATAAAATATATACTAAATAAAAAAAGTATAAGTATCTCTACATAAAATGAGGTGTCTATTGCTTCATAATCGCTTATAAGTTTGTGAGAAATAAATAAAAGTATAAGAGAAAAGATAGGAAGTCCCATTCTAAGTGCTAACTTAAAACGGTATTCTCTCTCTTTTATCTCTGGAAGTAGCATATATTTTTAGACATCTAAATGTTTAACATCTTTAGCATGTGTTTCTATATAATTACGACGAGGTTCAACTTCATCACCCATAAATAGAACAAATGCATCAGATGCCGCTTCTGCATCGTCTATAGTAACTTGAAGTAAGACACGATTTTCAGGAGTCATAGTAGTTTCCCAAAGCTGATCTGGATTCATCTCACCTAGACCTTTATAGCGCTGAATATATGCACCTTTTTTAGCATAATCGTTAATACCCTCTAATACATCAATAATATCTTCTTCAAAAGTTAAATCCCACTCTTGAATCTTTTTAAATACATAACTAGCTTCATTAAAGTGTGGAGCTGCAAATAGATCATCATTTATAAGTAACTCTTCCATTCCACCTTTTGTTTGAACATAGAGATGTATAGAATCTTCACTTACTGTCTTAGTTAATATATTATTTCCATTTGAGAGTAAAAATTTTTCAATCTCTTCATACATAGCTTTAATATCTAAACCTATAAGGTCTGAATTTTCTATAAAGTGACGAATCAAACTAATAAGTGAATATCTTCTCTCTAGTGCAATAAGTGAACCTCTATAGTGATCAACCATCTTAAAAAACTCTATAAGATCGTTTTGTCCAACACCTTGCATCTCTAAAGATTCAACACCATTTTCAATTAAGAAAGCATTCATCTCTCTATCATCTTTAAAGTAGATCTCTTTCTTACCTTTTTTATAACGATATAGAGGAGGTTGAGCTAAATAAAGATATCCTTTTTCAACTACATCACGGAAGTGACGGAAGAAAAATGTAAGTAGTAGAGTTTGAATATGAGATCCATCGACATCGGCATCGGTCATTATGATGATTTTATGATAACGAAGTTTATCTTCATTATATTCTTCACCAATTCCACAACCCATAGCCGTGATCATATTTGTTATCTCTTCTGACTTTAAGATCTTGTCTAGTCTTGATTTTTCAACATTTAAGATTTTACCTTTTAGTGGCAGTATTGCTTGAAAAACACGATCTCTACCCATCTTTGCAGATCCACCAGCAGAGTCACCTTCGACTAAGTATAGTTCACAAATACTTGCATCTTTACTTTGACAATCGGCTAGTTTTCCAGGAAGAGTTCCAACACTCATAACATCTTTTCTACGAGTTAATTCTCTTGCTTTTTTAGCAGCCTCACGACCACGAGCAGCCATAAGAGCTTTATTTACTATCGCTTTTGCTTCTATAGGTGTTTCTTCAAAGTACTTAGATAAAAGCTCATAAGTAGACTTTTGAACAAGAGGTCTAACATAAGTGTTACCTAGTTTTCCTTTTGTTTGTCCCTCAAACTGAGGCTCTGGAACACGAACAGAAACTATAGCTATAAGTCCTTCTTTTACATCATCTCCAGATATTTTAATATCTTTCTCTTTAGCAGCTCCATTTTTAGCGTTATAGTTTGATATAACACGAGTTAGTCCAGCACGAAAACCAGCTTCATGAGTACCACCATTTGGAGTTCTTATGTTGTTTACAAAAGATGCAAGTTTTTCATCATAAGTTTCGTTATACATTAGAGCAATATCGAACTCTATATCTTCTATTTTTGTACTAAAAGAGTAAACTGATGTTACTGCAGTTTTTTTATTCATATCTTCTACATACTGAGCTATACCACCCTCAAAGTGGTAAGATTCACTAACATTAGATCTCTCATCTTTAAAGTTAATTGTAATAAATGGATTTAAATACGCAAGCTCTTTAAATCTTTTTGCTAAGTATTCAAAGTCAAAAGTAATAGTATCTGTAAAAATACTAGGATCTGCACTAAATTCAATAGTAGTTCCAGACTTTCTACTCTTTCCTATAACAGCTAAAGGTTCTAAAGGTATACCTTTTTTAAAACTTTGCTCAAATTTTTCGCCATTTTTATTTATTGTCATCTTAAGATCAGAAGAGAGTGCATTTACAACAGAGACACCAACACCATGAAGTCCACCAGAGACTTTATAAGTATCTTTGTCAAACTTTCCACCAGCGTGTAAAACAGTTAAAGCAACTGTTGCAGCACTAATTCCCTCAGTTGGATGCATATCTGTTGGAATACCACGACCATTATCTCCAACTATACAACTATTATTTTTAGTAAGTGTCACATTTATAGTGTCACAATGTCCAGCCATCGCTTCATCTATAGAGTTATCTATAACTTCATAAACTAAATGATGTAAGCCACGATGACCAGTATCACCAATATACATACCAGGACGCTTACGAACAGCCTCTAAACCTTTTAAGACTTTAATATTACTAGCACCATAATTTTGTTCCATTATTCTTCCTACTATAAAATTCTCATATATAGTCACAAGATAGATATCTTTATTTAAAAAGATAGTCATGACATAATTAGAGACATTTTATCCAATCTTTATTAAAATAAAGTTTTATGATGTGTTTTTGTGAGTTTGCAGAGTATTTACTTCACATAATGTGAAGTAAATTATTGAAATTTTATATAACTATTGGCATTACTACTGTTTTAAAATTACCATCCATTAAAACAAAAGGAAGATTTCCTTCATTTAGTCCTATGACAAATTCTGATGAATTTATGCTATTTAAAAAATCCAATAAATATCTTGAATTAATTGCTATAACAAAATCTTCACTAAAATTTGTTGTGAAGTTTATCTCAGTTTTTGCTTCTATATTATCATCACTTAGTGATTCAAATATAATCAAATCATTTAAAAAACTAATTTTTACGTCTGATGAAATTGTAGTTATCTGTTTAATAGATTCAATCATTTTAGCTTTTGGTAGGACTAAAGAGTTTTTAATCTCTTTTGGAATAATTCTTGTATATTCAGGAAACTTTCCATTTATAAGCTTTGTAAAAAATGTGTACTGTTTAGAGTGAATAATAAGATTTGTATCATCATAATACATTTCTATATCATCAAAGAAAAGTTTTTGGATCTCAACTATTGCTTTTTTAGGGATAATAATGGATAGTTCATTATCACTTGTATTAGCTATTGTTACAATAGCTAATCTTCTAGTATCAGTTGAAGCAAAGTTTATACTATCTTGTTTTATATCTATAAGTGCACCATTTAATTCAAATTTAGGATTGTTAGTGTCTATAGCTGGAGTTATTTTTTTAAGTGAATCTATAAGTGAGTGTGAATCTATAGATATACGAGGTTTTCCTTCATATGTTGGAAATGCTGGAAAGTCATTATGTGAAAAAGTAGGTAATTTAAACTTTGAATGAGATTGAGAAATAAAAAGTATTTCATTTTTAACTTCTAAGTTAATTTCTGTATCTTTTAATATTCTAATAATATCTAAGAATTTTTTACCATTTGCAGTAATGCTTCCTGTTGAGATAATATTTACTATATCTGTAGATACTTCAAAACCTATCTCTTGGTCAGTTGCTCTTAGAGTTAGTTTTGTTTCATCAACATTTATAAAGACATGAGAAGTTATTTGAGATGTATCTTTTTTTTCTAAAAATGGCTGAGCATTTATTAGTATGTTTTCTATAATTGATTTAGAGATTGTTATCTTCATATGAATTCCTATTATTATATAATATTTAGTAAGTAGTAGTAGGAGAGAGTGATTATGTGAATATCACTTTTCGCTTCCCACTAACAGAGCTTTTTGGATGTGATGAACCAAAGTAACTCTACTCACATCTATTCACTTTTATGATTATATCTTTTTTTAAAGAAAAATATAACATTTAAGATACAGAAGTTATTTTATTAGTCAATTCTTCTATTTTAACTCTGAAATCTTCATCATTTTTCATTAGTTCATTAATCTTTTTGATAGTATGACTAATAGCTGTATGATCTTTCATCCCAAAATATTGAGCAAGTTGTGGCATAGTATTTGGAGTTAATTCACGACATAGATATATACTAATTCTTCTAGCATAGACTAGATTTTTACTTCTACCTTTTGAACGAATTTCAGTAGGTTTTATATTTAGATCTTTTGCTACACTGTTTGTTATAGTATCAAGTGTTAAGTTAGCTCTGTTTTCTTGGAGTTGATCTCTTAAAACATTTTTTGTAAAAGCCAAATCTATATCTATATGCATAAGTTGTGAATAAGCATGAAGCTTAGATAATATACCTTCGATTTCACGAACATTACTCTCTATCACAGTAGCTATATAGTTTATGATGTCATTAGTTAGTTTGACTTTATTGATCTCACATTTCTTTTTTATAATAGCTATTTTAGTTTCTAACTCTGGAGGCTGAATATCTGCAACTAGTCCCCACTCAAATCTACTTTGGAGTCTTTTTTCTAGTCCACCTATTTTTTTAGGGTGTTTGTCTGCTGTTAGTATTATCTGTTTGCCCGCACCCTTTAGTGCTTCAAAAGTATGAAAAAATTCCTCTTGGATTCCTTCTTTGTTACTTAAAAACTGAACATCGTCAATGAGAAGAACATCACATTTTCTATATTTTTCTTGAAAAGATGGCATTGTTTTGTTTCGTACATGCCTTATAAAATCATTTAAAAACTGCTCAACTGAGGTATATATAACAATTTTACCTTGGTTTTGAAAAACATTTCCAGCTGATTGCATCAGGTGGGTTTTTCCTAAACCAACTCCTCCATAGATAAAGAGTGGGTTATAAACTTCTCCAGCTGATTCACTAACACTCTTTACTGCTGCATAAGCAAACTGGTTAGATCCACCAACCATAAAGTTATCAAAAGTGTGAGATGGATTTAACAAAGAGTGTTGTGGTTTTTGCTCATTCTTTGGTTTTTTACCTTTTAGGCTTGTTGAATTTTTAAGAGCTATCTTTACATTGACTTTATTACCACTCTTTATTTCAAAAAGATGAGCTATTTTTTCAGTATATTTATTTTTTATCCAGTTAAGAACGAGAGCATTTGGGGCATAAAAAATTGCCATATCACTTGTTGATTTTTTAATATCATAGGTGAGTTGCTTAATATATCTATTATATTGTAACTCTGTTATCTCTTCTCTTAGTAGTTCTAAAACTTCTTGACCTATATTCACATAAAGCCTTGTTTAAATTATTTATATGTGAATAGTAACTCATAATTACATAAAATTCTATTAAATATATGTGAATAACTAAAATATTACTATGTGAATAAGTTTTAAACTCTTTTGTATATAATGTTTAAAAAAAAGATTAAAAATATGACAATACTAGGATTGGATCCAGGAACTAGAAATATGGGCTATGCACTCATAAAGCTAGAAAATTCTAAAATCTCTCTGCTTGGGGCAGGACTTATAAAGATGAAAGCAGAAGATCTACAATTTCAGATACCTCAAATGGTAGAAGCTCTTGATATTGTTTTTAAAAATCACACCATAGATGAAGTAGCAGTAGAAGATATATTTTATGCTCACAATCCAGCCACAACTATTAAACTAGCACAATTTCGTGGGGCTATTATGCTAAAAATTTTACAAGTTCATGGACATTTTAGTGAATACACTGCGCTTCAAGTAAAAAAAGCACTAACTGGAAATGGAAAAGCTACAAAAGAACAAGTTGCTTTTATGGTTAAAAGACTACTAAACATAAAAAAAGAGATAAGACCACTAGATATATCAGATGCAATGGCTGTTGCTATTACTCACTCACAAAGAGTTAGATTAAGAAAATAACTTAAAAAGAAACTCTTGCTACATATCAAAAAATAAAAGATATAAAGTAGATACAATCAAAAATAAAATTACACTAGTGTAGCTAAAGGAAATATGATATGAATCAATTTACAAATCTCCCAGAGGGACATCCAGTTAGAGTTTACTTAGAAGAAAATCAACTCATTCGTGGTTTAATGGCAAGTATCAATAGTATAGATATAGTTAAAAACCAAGATGAGTTTAAAGAGAAATTTGCAAGACTTTGTTTAGTTGAAAAACACTTTGCAAGAAAAGAGAACCAACTTTTTCCATATTTAGAACAATACGGCTGGACATCTCCATCTCAAAATATGTGGGCTTTTCATGACGATATAAGAGCTATAGTAAAACAAGCTAGAAACCTCGTTGAGAGTGATGAAAAAGAGTCACTTATGATGGTTTTACAAAATCTTTTTCATAACTTAGAACACATTATGCAAGTAGAAGAGGGTAGACTTCTTCCACGAGCATTAGAGATGTTACAAGAGAGTGATTGGATGGAGATGCGAGATGGAGATGAAGAGATAGGTTGGATGTTTGATGAAAAACCAACTGCTTATCCTGCTCACACAGAAGATGAATATATTCACCCATCATTAGACACTAAAAAGAGAAAACTCCCTTTTTCGCTTGAGGGAAGGATAGATCTAGAACAGGGTCATATGTTGCCAGAACAGATAAACTGGCTTTTAAAATTTATGCCTGTTGATATCACTTATGTTGATGAAAATGATATTGTTATCTTTTATAATCGTGGTGATGATAGGGTCTTTCCAAGAAGTGCAGGAATTATAGGTCGTGAGGTAAAATTTTGTCATCCTCCAAAGTCTGTTGATCAGGTTTTGATGATATTAAGAGAGTTTAAAGCAGGTCGTAGAGATGAAGCGGAGTTTTGGATAACATTTAAGGGCAAATTTATTCACATTAGATACTTTGCTATTCGTGATGATGCGAAAAATTATAAAGGTGTTATAGAAGTTAGTCAAGATGTTACTCATATAAGAGAACTTGAGGGTCAACAAAGACTTCTTGATTGGGAATAGGGTTTAGTTAGTTTTGATATAATCAAATATTACAGAAAGTTAAGGAGAAAATTATGGGCAAGTTTACAAATGCAACTATAAAAAAAGAAGCAAACATTTATTATGATGGAAGTGTAACAAGCAGAAGTGTTGAGTTAGAAGATGGTTCAGAAATTTCACTTGGTGTTATGCTACCAGGAGAATATACTTTCAATACGAATAAAGCTGAGATTATGGAGATGCTAAGTGGTAATTTAGAGGTTAAACTTCCAGATGAGGAGTGGAAAACTCTAAACACTCCAGAGTCTTTCAATGTAGCATCTAACTCATCTTTTGATGTTAGAGTTAAAACAGTTACCGACTATTGTTGTTCTTACATCGATTAAATTTTAACTCCAATATTTAATATATTGGAGTTCTGTCATCAGGTCCTAAGTAGAGTTGGCGAGGACGAGCTATTTTTATGTTGTCTTGCTCTTTTAATTCGATCCATTGAGAGATCCACCCAGGGACTCTTCCTATAACAAATATAACAGCAAACATATCTTTTGGAATTTTTAGAGCTTGAAGAATAAGACCTGAGTAGAAGTCTATGTTTGGATATAAACCTCTACTAACAAAGTAGTCATCATTTAAAGCAATGTTTTCTATCTTGTTAGCAACCGCTACAAGCTCACTATCTATTCCTAACTCTACTATGAGTTCATCTCTAATGTTTTTAAGAATCTTAGCACGAGGATCAAAGTTTTTATAAACACGATGTCCAAATCCCATAAGTCTAAAAGGATCATTTTTATCTTTGGCACGTGCTATAAACTCATCGACTCTATCAACTGTGCCAATCATCTCTAGTTGGCGAATAACGGACTCATTTGCTCCACCATGAGCTCGACCCCATAAAGCACCAATCCCAGCACTAATAGCCGCATATGGATGTGCGTGAGTAGATCCAAGATTACGAACAGCAGTTGTAGATGCATTTTGTTCATGATCTGCGTGAAGAGTTAAAATAGTGTCTAGTGCTTTTATCTCTATATTTCTTAAATCTACATACTTGTGAGGATAGGCTCTCATCATATATAAAAAGTTCTCTGCAAAACCTCTCTCCATATCTGGGTAGATAATAGGAAGACCATTTGAATATCTATATGAAAAAGCAGCAATAGTAGGAATTTTAGCAATGATTCTATTTGCCATTTCCATGTATTCTTCAGGTGAATCTATATCTAAATGATCAAAGTAAAAAGTAGATAGTGCTGAGACACCAGCAGAAAGAATAGCCATTGGATGAGCTTGATCTGGAAAGGAGTCAAATAGCTTTTTCATACCCTCATGAATAAATGAGCGTTTTGCCATCTCTTCTTTAAAATTTTCAAGCTCTTCTTGAGTTGGTAGTTCTTTATTTAAAAGTAAATATGCAGTATCAAGAAATGTTTTTTCAGTTGCAAGATATGAAATATCATATCCTCTATACATCAGTTTACCTTTATCTCCATCGATATAAGTTATCTTTGAGCGACAAGATGCAGTAGATGTATAACCTCTATCAAATGTAAACATTCCTGTATCTTGGTAAAGAGTTGAAATGTCAATAACAGAAGGACCGACTGTTGCTTCTAATATAGGAAGCTCATAAGACTTTCCAGTTCTATTATCTATAAGTGTTACTGTATCGTTGCTCATTTATAAAACCTTTGCATCTAAAATAGTAAATTATTATATCATATAAACTTTATTTGATATTACAAAACAGTTGCAACTACACTTCCTCTTCTAAAGATATAAAATCTTTTCTTCTCTTGGCTTGAGGTAACAGATCTAAAATCATCTATATCTTTTATTTCTGTCTGCTCTATCTGAATTATAATATCACCTTTTGTTATACCAATATTATAAGCTTCACTGTTTGTATCTACACTATCAACTAAAACGCCACCTGATATATAAGTGTTATTTTGTAAAACTTTTTGTGTCTCTTTTGGAAGTGAGACTACATTTAAACCTTTATAATTTACATTTGCATTTGATAGCTCTTTATTTAGTGAGCCTAACTCCACATTTACTATATCTATCTTTTTATCTCGTAAAAATTTCATATTTACAACTCTTGATGGTTGGTAAGAGCCTATTATATTTTTTAACATACTAGCATTTTGTATTTTTTTGCCATTTATTGAGATGATTAAATCTCCTCTTTTTAGTCCAGCTTTTTGTGCAGGAGAATTCTCTTCAACACTTATAATTAATGCTCCATACTCATTATTATAAAAACTGCTCATGTCTTCACTAATATCATCTATACCAACACCTAAATATGCGCGTGTATATTTGCCATTGTCGATAAGTTGCGATGCTATTGAAGTGACCATATTAGAAGGGATTGCAAGTCCTATACCATCATTTCCGCCACTTCGTGAGATAATAGCGGAGTTTATGCCTATAAGATGTCCCGCAGAGTTTACTAGTGCTCCACCAGAGTTACCTGGGTTTATAGATGCATCTGTTTGTATAAAATCTTCATACTCAACTATTCCGATGCCATTTCTTCCAGTAGCTGAGACTATTCCTTGTGTGATAGTCTCTCCAACTCCGAAGGGATTTCCAAGAGCAAAGACAACATCACCAACTCTAACATTATCCGAGTTATAAAAAGTAACTGCATTTAACTCACCTGCATCTATTTTTATAATGGCAATATCACTCTTTGCATCACTACCTATTAGTTTTGCAATATAGCTTTTTTTGCTATCGGCTAAACTAACTTTTATCTCATCTGCACCATCTACAACATGATTATTTGTAACTATATAACCATCTTTTGAAATAACTACACCACTCCCCGAAGTTCCTTGTGGAACTCTTGGTTGTTCAAAAAAGAATGGATTTTGATATCCCCTTTGGGCAGTTATAGTTTTTTTTGTAGATATATTTACAACACTTGTTCTAATATCTTTTAAAACATTGTTATAAGAGAGGATAAAGCTTTGACTTGTGGGATTTTTTCGCTGAGTGTTTTCATCAGCATATTTGAAGTTCACTCCATCTTTAGCATTAAGTAAAGATAGAGAGAGTAAACACAGTAAAAGTATTTTTTTCATCCGTTTTTCCTTGATAATGAAATATCAAAGTTTATAAGCATTTGGTTTACGAAATGCTAACGAATATATAACGCTTGGTTAATGGTTTAACTACATAAAAGCTTTTATGCTTTCTGCCATTCCAAAGTCGGGATGTCTTTTTGGGTCAAGAACTGCTTGAGCTATTGTCATGTTATCGTTGTTTATAACTATAGGTGCTAAAAAGTTTACAGTAGAATTTTCAAGAGGTTTTTGAATAACTACAATGTTATAAGCACTAAGATTAGAGTTTTCTTTTATATCTAAAAGAACTTTTATATTTGATTTTACATCAAATGAGTATTCTCTTAATTCATAAGGATTTACTACTGTAAAAGAAATACCCTCATTATCTAGATCTCTTATTGTTGAAAAAAGATTATCAATCTGAACTATTTCTACATTCATTGTTTTTTCAAAACCTAATATATTACCCTTTACTTCATACTTTTGCATCAGTTTCTCCTTAAAATTGTTCCTCTTTGTATTTGATACTAGAAGATATTATATAGCATATAGCATTTTTTATACCAAATATATTATCATAATTTCCAACACCAAATGCAAAAAGACTATCTTGACTTAAAATAGTAAGTCCATCACTCATATCTATAAGAGATAGTTTATCATCTTTTAGAAGCTTTGCATCACTAACATTATTAAACTCTAAAGTTATTGTTACCCAATCATAATCTCTAGAACTGTCTTGTGTAGCTATAACAACTTTTATAACATCTTTTGATATTACTTCAAATGAGCGAAGTTCTGCATCTACAAACTTAATAAATCTTGTGCAAAATCTTTCAAGATCTTTTTCAAGTAGTGGTTTCATCCTATTGACAACCTACACACTCCATACTTCTATCTTCAACATCATTTGCTACTTCAGGAGATTGTGAACGAAGATAATAAGTTGATTTTAGGCCTAGCTTCCAAGCTAGCATATAGATCTCATTTAAGTATCTTCCACTAGCTTTATCAAGTGTTATAAAAATGTTCAGACTCTGACCTTGATCTAGCCACTTCTGTCTAATGGCTGCAGCTTTTATAAGTGCAGTTTGGTTTAGATCATAAGCAGGAGTATAGTAAGACCAAGTCTCAGGAGAGAGATTTGGAACAACCACTGGGATAAGTCCGCTTAGATTTTCTTCAAACCACTTTCTTTTAAATACTGGCTCTATAGCTTGAGTAGTTCCAGTAAGGATAGAGATAGAACTTGTTGGTGCAATAGCCATTAGATAACCATTTCTCATACCTTGCTTTTTAACTTTAGCTCTTAAATCATCCCACTCATAAGTAGATGCAAATAAGCCTCCACGATCTACTAAGTTTCTAACTTCAGCGTTAGCGTGATCCATTGGCATAGTGCCTTTACTCCACTGAGATCCTTCAAAATCAGGATACTTTCCTTTTTCTAAAGCTAGATCTGATGATGCAGAGATAGCGTTATAACTAACAGCTTCCATAACTTCATCTATCCTATCAAAGTGTTCTTGTGTTCCCCAAGATATGCCTTGTTCAGCTAACATTTGTGCCTCACCCATAACACCTAGACCGATAGATCTACTCTTCATGTTAGTTCGTTTTACTTTTTCTATTGGATAAAAGTTAAGGTCTATAACATTATCCAAACAACGAATTGCTATAGGCACGATTCTGTCTATATCTTCTTTAGTGTTTATACGAGAAAGGTTTACTGATGCTAAGTTACAAACAGCAGTATCACCATTTATCTTTTCTTTTTCAACTACATAGATTGGAAGTCCACCAAGTGAATCTAGTGCAGTTATTTTCTTAGCTGGTTTTTGTGCGCCACTATCAACAGTTACTATCTCATCTTCTTCATAAGATACAAAGTCACCATTTTCAAAGATGAGTTTTATCTTATAGTGGTTTGGATTAGTGTTTTGAAATATCTCAGTACAAAGGTTAGAGCTTCTTATAACACCAACATGATTGTTAGGGTTAGCACGGTTAGCATTGTCTTTAAAACATAAAAAAGGAGAACCTGTTTCAAAGTAAGACGTTAGTATCTTTTTCCAAAGGTTTTTAGCCTTTATCTTCTCTTTTACAATGCTCTCATCTTCTTCAAGTTCCATATATCGTTTGTCAAACTCTTCTCCATAAAGTGTAGCTAGATCTCCAGCATCGTAAGGATCAAAAAGTGTCCAGATTCCATCTTCTTGAACTCTTCTTAAAAACAAATCATTTAGCCACATTGATGGAAACAGATCATGTGCACGGCGACGCTCTTCACCAGAGTTTTTCTTTAAATCTAAAAAGTCATTTATATCTATGTGCCAAGGTTCCATATAAACAGCAATAGCACCTTTTCTTGTGCCTAACTGATCAACTGCAATGGCGATATCGTTTGTTATCTTTAAAAATGGAACAGTTCCACCTGCTGCATTTTTATGTCCATCTATATAAGATCCCATTGAACGGATCCCAGTCCAGTCCCAACCGATGCCTCCGCCAAACTTAGAGAGCATAGCCATCTCAGCGTATGAGTCAAAAATTCCCTCTATATTGTCAGGAGTAGATCCTATGTAACAAGATGATAGTTGATGTCTTGTTGTTCTTGCATTTGAGAGAGTTGGAGTTGCAAGCATAACCTCAAACTGAGAGATCATGTTATAAAATTTTAGTGCCCACTCATGTTTATCTTCTTCTCTATGAGCTAAAAACATTGCTATGGCCATAAACATATGTTGAGGAAGCTCTATTGGGTTAGAGTTTCTGTCTTTTATAAGGTATCTATCATAAAGTGTTTTAACACCCAAATAGTTAAAGAGCATATCTCTCTCTGGTTTTATATGTTTGTTTAGCTCTTCTAGGTCGTACATTTCTGCTAAACCTTGAAGAAGTCTGCCCTCTTTTTCGCCTCTTTTGAAGTACTTCTCTAGTGTGTCATAACCTGTAAAGCCATTTACTTGATGGTAGAGGTTAAACATAAAGAGTCTAGATGCAACGAAAGTCCAGTTTGGTGCATCTATGTCTATCTTATCAACTGCGGTTTTTATAAGAGTCTGTTGGATCTCTTTAGAAGTAATGCCATCGCGAAACTGAATCTGTGCATCAACTTCTAGTTCACTTTGAGATACATTTTCAAGTCCTGCAATAGCTGCTGAAGTATATTTTTGTATCTTTGAAATATCAAGAGGCTCTGTTCTACCATTTCTTTTTATAACTGTAATCATATATTTTCCTAGTGTAAAGTATCTGTTTAAATAGTTTGTTTTATATACTTAAAACTTTGTTATTGTGGCTTCAAGTAAATACTCTATTAAATATTGCATCCACATTTTTAGTGTAGTAGTCATAGTTGAAACACTCACGGATCTGCTCTTCGCTAAGTGAATTTCTTAACTCCTCATCTGCTAATAAATGGTTAAGATATAAACTCTCGCCATTCTCATTTGTAGTAGCTTTTCCTTGCTGGATCTCTTCCCAAACTTTCATAGCATTTCTTTGTACAATTCTGTAAGCATCCTCACGACTTACACCTTTTATAGGAAGTTCTAAAAGAACTCTTTGAGAAAATACAAGTCCACCAGTTAGGTTTAGATTTCTCATCATATTCTCAGGATAAACAGTCAAGTTTGCTATAACACTGTTCATGCGATGTAGCATAAAGTCAGTTGTTATAAAAGCATCAGGAAGCCAAAATCTCTCAGTAGAAGAGTGAGATATATCTCTCTCATGCCAAAGGGCTACATTTTCCATAGCAGGTATCGCATAAGCTCTAACCATACGAGCAAGTCCTGTGATGTTTTCTGTAAGGATTGGATTTCTTTTGTGTGGCATAGCTGATGAGCCTTTTTGCCCCTTTGCAAAATACTCTTCACACTCATAAACTTCTGTTCTTTGCCAGTGGCGAACTTGAACTGCAAACTTCTCTATTGTAGATGCCATTAAAGCTAAAGTTGTTGCTAGTCTTGCATATCTATCTCTTTGGATAACTTGGTTAGATGCTGGAGCTGACTTTAGTCCTAACTCTTCACAAGTATACTCTTCAAGTTCTAGAGGCGCGTGAGCAAAGTTACCCATAGCTCCACTTACTTGACCGACAGAGATTACTACCATGGTCTGCTCTAAGTTCTCTAAGTGTCTTGCCATCTCATCATACCAAACAGCTAAAACTAAACCAAAAGTTATAGGCTCTCCATGTATTCCGTGACTCCTACCAACCATTAGAGTCATCTTATGTTCCTCAGCGCGTTTCTTTATTGATTCCATAAGCATCTTCACATCTTTGATGATTAACTCTAGAGAGTCTTTCATTTGAAGTGCTACAGCGGTATCTATAGTGTCAGATGATGTCATACCATAGTGAAACCATCTTGACTCATCCCCAAGTGTTTCAGATACACTTGTTGTAAAAGCTATAAGGTCGTGTCTTGTTACCGCTTCTATCTCATCTATGCGCTTGATATCAAAGTTGGCATTTTTAACTATCTTATCAGCATCCTCTTGAGGAATCTTTCCAAGTCTAGCCCATGCTTTTACAACAGCTTTTTCTACATCTAGCCAAGCTTGATATTTTGCTTGATAAGTCCACTTTGAACTCATCTCTTCTCGAGAGTATCTATCTATCATTATATAGCTTCCTTATGATTTTTATGTTAAGTATTATGTTAAAATTTGTACATAAATTAAGTCATTGATTCTACATAAATAATTGTAAAATCTTGATTAAATAAGGAAGATAATTTTGCCATTTATTATAAAAAAAATGTTTGCCAAAGAGAAAAAAAAAGCATTTTTATATCTCATAAAAGAGTTAAACTATACACAAAAGGAAGCACAACGACTTATTGCAAAAGGAAGACTTTTTGTAGATGGTGAACCGATGACTAGAACTGCTGGAGAAGTTGAGGGTGAGTTTGAATTTATATACTTCGAACCCATCACAAGAGGATTAGAGCCAACAGCAGTCTATGATGAGTTTGTTCTTTTTGATAAGCCAAGCGGTGTGCTTATTCATCCACAAAACAGAAAAACTCCCTACTCTCTTATAGATGAACTAAAGTATCAGTTTGGCAGAGATGCAAACATCGCGCATAGAATAGACCAAGAGACAAGTGGACTTGTTCTTTGTGCTAGAAACAAAGATAGCGAGAGAGATATAAAGATGATGTTTGAACAAAGGGATATGAAAAAGAAATATCTTGCACTTGTTCATGGAGAGCTAAAAGATGCTATGTGCATAGAAGCTCCACTTTTAAGACGTGAAGATGAGAGTGCCATGGTTAGAATGGTTGTAAAGGTACATGAAGATGGAAAAGCATCTAAGACAGATATAAAACCATTGAAGTATTTTAAAGAGAAAGATATGACTCTTGTTGAGTGTTTTCCTTATACTGGAAGACAGCATCAGATCAGGGTGCATTTGTTTCATGTGAAACATTCTATAGTAGGAGATCCTATTTATGGACAAAGTGAAGAAAATATAGTTCGTTTTTTAGATAAAGATTTAGATGACAAAGAAAGAACGAAACTAAGTGGAGCTACAAGACTTTTACTTCATGCAAGTGAGTTGGAGTTTGAGTTATATGGAAATATGTATAAGATCCAAAGTAGAGTAGATTTTGCTAAAGAGTGCCTTAGTTATGTGAATAGTCAAACATTATGTGAATAAAAAAAGCTAGATATTTAAAAGACATTTATTTTATAAATTGTTTTTTTTATATAATAGGCTTTAAAGCCCTATATTTAGGGATTTAAAGCCAATTAACAGCATTGCTTTTTCAGCATAATTTTATATAAAATATTTCTTAAAAAAAGAGTAAATTTTCAAATTTATCAGAGAGAAATCAAAAAGATATTCACAGCTTACAACACAGTGTGAATAGTCCCTTATTTAGGTGATTTATGTAGTTTGTTTTATTGTTTAGTTTTAAAATGGATTATATTTGTGGTTTTAGTTGTAGGCTTATAAGATTATATTCTTATAAGAAAAGTAGGGTATTATTATATTCATAAACGACCTCCCTGGTGTGTTGGTCGTTTAGGCTAACATTCTTCTAGTTATTAACAAAACAATCATTATATTTTATATCCTAAATCAAAGAAAGAGAACCACTTTTTGCTATGCAAAATTTTTCTTTAGAGTTCAGGATGACGATAATTTTTATTGTGAGATTGATCTATCCCGTCATTGCGGGCTTGACCTATTTCATCATTGTGAGATTGATTTATTTCATCATTGTGAGATTGAACTATTCCGTCATTGCGGGCTTGACCCGCAATCTCATGAGGTCTTAGAAACTCAGAATTTGTTAGCATCTGAGTTGTTTTAAAACCTAAAGAGATCCTGAATCAAGTTCAGGATGACGATATTTTTATTGTGGGATTGATCTATTCAGGATGACAATGGTTTTTATTGTGGGATTGATCCATTTCATCATTGTGAGATTGATCTATTTCGTCATTGCGGGCTTGACCCGCAATCTCATGAGGTCTTATAAACTCAAAATTTGTTGGCATATGAGTTGTTTTAAAACCTAAAGAGATCCTAAATCAAGTTCAGGATGACAGTAGGTTTACTCGTTAAAGAGATTTATACTATCACACTGCGTTGTATCTTTTTATGATTTTTTTCACACGATTTTTTAAGTTACGAAGTGCTTCAACACTTGTTTCACCATCAGCAGTTAGATTTTCAAAATCACCATCAAATTGAGCTTTTGCTATCCAACCTATTTTTTTATGGTACTTTATACCAACGAAACGAATATCACCAAAATGTACTTTACATAAATCATATATTCTTTTTATGCGATCTGTGTTTGTTTTTTTGCTTTCTGCCATTATTGTTCTCCTTAATTTATTTCTCTACAAAAGAAACGAGTTCATTTTTAAGAGTTTAGCTTGTTTAGAATGTTATATTATCATAAGCTTTATTACAAAAAGGTTATGATTTGTCTTTTTCGTCGCTACTTGTTGCAGCTCTTATGAAGCCTATAACGCCTACAGCAAAAACTAGTATCAAAAAAATTATTTGAAATACTTCTATATAATTCATTTACTCTCCTTTGCCCTTAAGCAATAACTTTACTCTGCTCTTTTAATTGCCCACAAGCTGCACTTATATCTATGCCCTTAGAGTCTCTTATGGTACATAGAAGCCCATGATTGATAAGATAGTCTGCAAAGCTAACCATGCTCTCTTTAGAAGGTCTCTCGTAAGGTGTGCCAGGATATGGGTTGAAGTAGATCAGATTTACTTTTGCTTTTATGCCACTTAGAAGTTTTACAAGCTTTTTAGCAGATCCTAAGTCATCGTTTTTATCTTTTATAACAAGGTACTCAAACATAACTCTTTTTCTTGTGTCAATTGGAAATCTCTTTACCGCTTCTATGATGGAAGCAATATTGTGAGCTTTGTTCATAGGAATAAGTTCAGTTCTAAGTTCATCATCCACAGCGTGAAGTGAAATAGCAATGTGAACGCCTAGATCCATCTCCCCTAGTCTGTCTATCTTGTTACTGAGTCCACTTGTAGATACTGTCTGTCTTTTGCCAGAAATACACAAACCATCTTCTTCTTTAAAGATCTCTATCGCCTTTGCAAGGTTGTCGAGATTATCAAGAGGTTCGCCCATTCCCATATAGACTATGTTTATCATTCTGTTGTGTTTGTGTTTGTTGTCTCGCTTGAGCGTGACTACTTGAGCTACTATTTCGCCAGTAGTTAGATCTCTTGTAAAGCCACCTTTAGCAGTTAGACAAAAAGCACACCCTACTTTACACCCGACTTGCGTTGAAACACAGATAGTAAATCTTGCTTCTTGAACAAGTTCTCCATCCTCAGCGTAGATAGCATCTTTCATTTTAAGCCAAACAGCTTCCATAGTTTTGCCATCTTGAAGTTCTAAAAGATACTTTATAGTGCCATCAGTTGAGATCTCTTTGTTTATGATCTTTAGTGGATCTACTATATACTTTTGAGCTAACTCTTCTCTTAGCGCTTTTGGGATGTTTTTCATATCATCATAACTCTCGGCATATTGATGGTAGAGCCAACCAAAGATCTGGTTTACTCTAAAGCTTGGTTTTATAAGTGCTAGTAACTCTTTTTTTGTAAAGTCAAGAAGTGATGGTTTGCTCATCTTTTTGTTAGCTCCTTAATTCTCTTTTTTACATGCTCTTCTAAAAGTTCTTTAGCCTTTTGGTGGTTTTTTAAAAAGTCCTCGTGAGCATTTTTGTTAGTGTAGTTAGTTATACAAAAAACTCCACCAGCAGGGATGTTAAACTCCTCTGCAACCTTTAAAACACTAAAGAACTCCATATTTTCTATGCCAATCCCAAGTTTTAAAAACTTCTTTGTTAGTTCTTCGTTAGTTGAGATATAGTTAGAAGAGTTGACTATAACATCTTTTATATTTGTGTCTGTGTTAGTTGAGACAACATTGTCAAGCGGAGTGTAAGCGTCAGAATTTAAAAACGCTAACTCGATGTTAGCTGCAGTTTTAGACTCAACTATATCAAAGATCTTCTTATCTCCATAACTACCAGCACTTCCAACAAAAAGTAGAAACTCTGGTTTATCAAAAAGGCAAAGTCTTGTTAGGTTCATTGCAGTCTCAATGAGACCGACTCCCATAGGTATTGCAAAGTCAAATGTTTCGTTATTTCCTGCACATATTATCATAGAGTTATAGTCTCACAGGGATATTGTTTTGTGAGAGGTAACGCTTAAGATCCATAATGTCTATCTCTTTGTAGTGGAATATAGATGCAGCAAGTGCAGCGTCAGCTCCTGCTTCAAAAGCATCTTTTATGTGCTCCATTGTGCCAGCTCCACCGCTTGCAATAACAGGAACATTAACAGCCTCAGAGATCATTCTTGTTATGTTTAGCTCAAATCCAGCCTTAGTGCCATCAGCATCCATAGACGTTAAAAGGATCTCTCCACTTCCACGATTTACTACTTCTTTTGCCCACTCAAGAGCATCTATGCCAGTATCTACTCTTCCGCCATTTAAGTAAACTGTGTATTTATCGCCAGTTTTTTTAACATCTATAGCTGTTACAATGCACTGAGATCCAAAACGTTTTGCACTTTCATCTATGAGTTCTGGACGATGAAGAGCTGCAGAGTTCACGCTAACCTTGTCACAGCCTACATTTAAAAGTTTGTAAATATCGTCTAGTTTTCTAATACCACCACCAACAGTCAGAGGTATAAAAACCTCTTTTGCAACCCTTGCTACGATATCAACTATAGTGTCTCTGTTCTCATTAGATGCAGTAATATCTAAAAATGTAATCTCATCAGCACCCTCTTCGTTGTAGCGTTTAGCAATTTCTACGGGATCTCCCGCATCTCTTAAGCCAACAAAGTTAACACCTTTTACAACTCGTCCATCTTTAACATCAAGACAAGGAATGATTCTTTTAGCAAAGTAGTTCATAGTATAAAGCCTTGTATAATATCTTGCAATTATACACTTTAGTGCTTATATTTAAATATGGTTAAGAAACAAAAGAGCTGTTTATAACTTAAAATTTGATGTTTCACATGAAACATTATTCTTTTAACATATAGTATTATTTTTAATATTTAATTCATTAAAAATTGTTATAATGACGAAAATAAACAATACAGGAAATATTATGGAAAAAGAACATATTCTTGAACATCTTAGAGCTGCTAAATCTGCTCATGTAAAATGGGTACAAAAAGCAAAATTTCTTATAAATGGTATGGATGTAAAAGAAGATGCAATTCCTGTTGATTCTACAGAGTGTAAGTTCGGAGAATGGTTTTATAGTCAAGGGCAAGTATTGAATGCGCTTTCTAATAATCCTATAGAGTGTATGAATAAAATAGAAAGACTACATTTTAACCTACATGATGTATATATGAATATATTTAATATATATTTTAATAAACCAAAAGGTGGATTTTTTTCAAGACTTTTTGGAAAAAAAAATAATATAACAGATGAAGAAACCAATAAAGCAAAAGAATATTATGTTAACTTAGAAAGCATTTCTGATGAGCTTGTAGAAGAGTTAAATAGGCTAGAACGAAGAATATTAGCGGTTTCAGAAGAAAAAATCAAAAAATTGATGTAGAGTAATTTTAAGTGAATATTAAACTTTACCTAGATTGTTAACTTATCCTAAGTATAATTACTATACACTCTTGCTTATGAAGATAAAAGCGATAGTAGCTAAGAAGAGATATGGACAAAATTTCTTAAAAGATCAAAGTGTCCTTAGAAAGATTGTCGAAGCGATGCCCAATAACGATAATAAAATCGTAGAAATTGGACCTGGCTTAGGTGATTTAACTAAATATTTAGTAGATGTCAAAAGTGTAGAAGCTTTTGAGGTCGATACCGATTTGTGTAAACTGTTACAAAGTAAATTTAAAGAAGAGATT
>Ga0265293_10001396_pt1 | contig 52758 bp, 45 predicted proteins | sample Munlanlewell138R_FD_192505 | JGI IMG/M metagenome (GOLD analysis project Ga0265293, IMG submission 192505) | Leachate microbial communities from a municipal landfill in Southern Ontario, Canada - Leachate well 138R | ecosystem: Engineered > Solid waste > Landfill > Unclassified | place: Canada... | reverse complement strand
CCGCTCACGACCGAGACGGTCGAGTTCTGGAAGAACTACGGCCCCCAGAACGACGTCAAGTCCGAGGACATCCAGACCGAGGTGTTCCGCCTGCCGGCCAACTGCTCGGCCGAGGAGGAAGGCTCGTTCACCAACTCCAGTCGGGTGGCGATCTGGAAGGAGCAAGCCCTGCCGCCTCCCGGCGAGGGCAAGATCGACTCGGAAATCATCGCGCGCCTGTTCACCAAGCTGCGTCAGATGTACCGCGATGAGGGCGGCGCCTTCCCTGACCCCATCCTCAACCTCACCTGGGACTACACGATACCCACCGAGCCCAGCGCCGAGGAGCTGATGAAGGAGTTCAGCGGCAAGGCCGTCACCGACGTGCTGGCGCCGGCCAACCCCGACAAGCCGTGGGAGCCGCGCAAGGTGCTCTACAAGAAGGGCCAGCAACTGACCGGCTTTGGCGAGCTGCGCGACGACGGCTCCACCTCCTGCGGCAACTGGCTGTACTGCGGCGTCTGGAGCGAGAAGGGCAACAACTCGGCCAGGCGCAGCCTGAACGACCCCTCGGGCTGGGGCGTGTACCAGGAGTTTGGCTACTCGTGGCCGGCCAACCGGCGCATCCTGTACAACCGCGCCAGCGCCGACAAGGATGGCAAGCCATGGTCGCCCAACAAGAAGTACGTGTACTGGGACGAGGAAGCCGGCCGCTGGACCGGTGCCGACGTGCCGGACATGAAGGCGGACGCGGCGCCGGACATGGGCATGGGCTCGTTCATCATGACCCAGGAGGGCGTGGCGCACCTGCATGCCGTCGGCATGGCCGATGGCCCGTTCCCCACGCACTACGAGCCGTTCGAATCTCCCATGGAGAAGAACCTCATGTATCCGGACAACCCCAAGGCCATGAGCAACCCCGTTGCCCGTGTCTTTGAGAGCGACATGGATGCATTTGGCAAGCGCGACGAGTTCCCGTACGCGGCGACCACGTACCGCCTCACCGAGCACTTCCACTACTGGACCACGCACGTCGAGCTCAACGCCATCGTGCAACCCCAGCAGTTCGTCGAGATCAGCGAGGAGCTGGCCAAGGAGAAAGGCATCAAGCGCGGCGACAAGGTGCGCGTGACCAGCAACCGCGGTGAAGTTGTTGCCGTGGCCGTGGTCACCAAGCGCATCAAGCCGTTCCAGTGCGAAGGCGGCCCGGTGCACCTGGTCGGCCTGCCCATCCACTGGGGCTACACCGGCGCCACCAAGCCCGGGTATCTGGTCAACGCGTTGTCGCCCTTCGTGGGTGATCCCAACGTGCAGACGCCCGAGTTCAAGGCATTCCTGGTCAACATCGAGAAGGCGTAGTCATGTCCAGTCTGCAAACACAAGATATCGTGCTGCGGTCGGCCACGACCACGCCGCCGCCCCAGATACGCGACAAGGTCCCGGCGGTTGCCAAGCTCATTGACATCTCCTCCTGCATAGGTTGCAAGGCCTGCCAGGTGGCGTGCATGGAGTGGAACGACCTGCGCGACGAGGTGGGGACCAACGTCGGCGTGTACGACAACCCCACCGACCTCACGCCGGACAGCTGGACCGTGATGCGCTTCTTCGAGGTCGAGAACGAGAAGGAGGAAGGCTCGCTGGAATGGCTGATCCGCAAGGACGGCTGCATGCACTGCGCGGACCCGGGCTGCCTCAAGGCCTGCCCGTCTCCGGGTGCCATCATCAAGTACGCCAACGGCATCGTCGACTTCATCAGCGAGCACTGCATAGGCTGCGGCTACTGCATCAAGGGCTGCCCGTTTGACGTGCCCCGCCTGAGCACCAAGGACAACAAGGTCTACAAGTGCACGCTGTGCTCGGATCGCGTGGGCGTGGGGCTGGAGCCGGCCTGCATCAAGGCCTGCCCCACCGGCGCGCTGCAGTTTGGCACCAAGGAAGACATGATCGAGTACGCCGACGAGCGCATCGTCGACCTCAAGGACCGCGGCTACGACAACGCGGGCCTCTACGATCCGCCCGGCGTTGACGGCACGCACGTCATGTACGTGCTCAAGCACGCCGACAAGCCGGAGCTGACCGGCCTGCCGCGCGACCCGGTGATCTCGCCCATGGTCCGATTCTGGAAGGGGGCATCCAAACCCATCGCGCTGGCGGCGGTTGGCGTGGCGGCGCTGGCCGGCTTCTTCCACTACGTCAAGCGCGGACCGCTGGAAGTGCCCGAGGAAGAGGAAGAAAAAGACCGGCTCGCAACGGACACCGCTCCCCCGCCAGCCCGGCCCGATGACGCGCCGTCGGATGCACCCCACGCCTAGAGGAGATGGTCATGAAAAAACGTTATATTGAACGGCACAGCCCTTCGATGCGGGCCAACCACTGGTCCGTGGCCATCCTGTTCTTCCTGGCCGGGTTGTCCGGGTTCGCGCTGTTCCATCCCAGCCTGTTCTTCTTCACCCACCTGTTTGGCGGCCCGCAGTGGACGCGCATCCTGCACCCCTACCTGGGGATCGCGATGTTCGTGCTCTTCCTGTTCATGTTCTTCATGGCAGCCGGCGCCAACGCCTGGCGCAAGGAAGACAGCCAGTGGGTCGGCAAGGCCGGCACGCTCATTCGCGGCGGCGACCCCAGCCAGATGCCGCCGATGGGCAAGTTCAACGGGGGTCAAAAGGTGGTGTTCTGGATGTCGGCCCTGAGCCTGCTGGTGCTGCTGCTGACCGGCATTACGTTCTGGCAGGCCTGGTTCGCCAGCAGCTTCTCCATCCCGCTGCAACGCTTCATGCTGGTTCTTCACGCGCTGGCAGCGTTTGTCTTTGTCCTCACGATCCTCGTGCACATCTACGCGGCGATCTGGGTCAAGGGCACCTTCCGCGCTATGATCCGCGGCAATGTCAGCACGGGCTGGGCCCGTTACCATCACCCCAAGTGGTACGAGGAAGAGACCAAGAAGCAGGCCTGAGAGCTTGAGAAAGAATCCCTCATGCCCGCTTTGACCGCCCAAACCCGCCCACTCCGCGTTGCAAATGCTCGCCATAGCCCAGGCTATGCCTGCGCTTTGCGTCTTGATTGGACGGGCTTTGGCGATCCTCTCGGGCGCGATCAATTCATTCTCAAGCTCTGAGCCAGGCGTCATCGCCACGGCGATCCGCCTCCCATCACACCATCCAGGAGCTGCTGACTGAGAGCGATCTCGGCAGCAGCCATTTTTTATCGTGAAATCCAAAAGCGCTTCCACCAACGGCACGCGCACGCTGACACCTGAAGAGATCGCACGCCGGGCCGATGTCAAGATCCCCCCGCTGCTGCTGCCCAAGCCGGCCAGCGTGTTTGCAGACCGCGCGCTGCGCCTGCGGCAGCAGGCCGCCGGCCACGCCATGCGCGACTACCTGATGCTGCTGGCCGTCATCTGTGAAGCACAGCACGAGCTGCTGCAAAACCACCCGCAGGTGCCGCTGCCAGATGATGAGCAGGTGGCCGCGGCGCGCGAAAACAGCACACCGCTGCTGGCCACCGGCCAGTGGCAGCGCGATCCCGCCTGGCGCGCGCAGCTGCAGCTGCTGCTGGCGCAGGTCCTGGAGAAGCTGCCCGCCGACAGCCCGGCGCGTGACGGCATCCAGCGCGTGCGCGACCTCCCCGTGGAAACGCTGGAGCAGCAGGCGGAAAGGCTGCTGGCCGGCATCACGCTCGGGCTGGACATGGCGACGGCACCGCTGATCGCCGCCGGCCTGCAGCTGTACTGGACCCACCTGGCTGCAGCAACCGCGGTCAGCAACCCCGGCGCCTGGCACATCCCGTTCGAGCCCAACCGCTGCCCCTGCTGTGGCAGCCTGCCCGCGGTCAGCATCACGCGCATCCGCGGCAAGCTGGAGGGCCAGCGATACTTGGTCTGCAGCCTGTGCAGCAGCCAATGGCATTTCATGCGCGTCAAATGCACGCACTGCAGCAGCCTGGAGAGCATCCGGTTCCGCTCGCTGCAACCCATCGAGCAGCAAGAGCTGGGAGACAAGCGCGCTGTCATCGAGGCAGAAACCTGCGACAAATGCCAGCATTACCTCAAAACCATGCACATGGACCTGGATCCGCAGATCGAGCCCATGGCCGATGACCTGGCGTCGCTGACGCTGGACCTGCTGACATCGGACGCCGGGTACATCCGCTACGGCAACAACCTGCTGCTGCTGTTTGGCGAGAACCAGCCGCAAGTCGAGGAGGCCTGATGGCAACACCCGAAGAGTCCGTGGTCCACGGTTCGGCGGCAACCCCCCCTCCCCTGGAAAAAGCGGTCACGCCGCAACAGCTGCCGGCGCTGGACAGGCTGCTGCGGCAGCCAGACGTTGTTGCGCTGGCCACGCAGCACGGCAAGACGCTGGTCACGGCGCAAGCACGCCAGCTGCTGGAGCGCCTGCGTGAGCAGGCACTGGCCGGCGCGCTCTTGCCCAGCCAGCTCGCGCCCGCCCGGCTGCATGCGGCGCTGGCGCAGCGCATAGACGAGCAACTGCGGCTGCAGCTGCGCCCCGTTCTCAACCTCAGCGGCACGGTGCTGCACACCAACCTGGGCCGCGCCCGCCTGCCCGAGGCCGCGCTGCAGCACATGCGGGACATCGCGGGCGGCGCGACCAACCTGGAATACGACCTGGCCACGGGCGAGCGTGGCGACAGGGACAGCCTCATCGAGGGCCTGCTGTGCCAGCTCACGGGAGCACAAGCCGCCACGGTGGTCAACAACAACGCGGCCGCGGTCCTGCTGACGCTGGCGGCACTGGGCCAGGGCCGCGAGGTCGTCGTCTCGCGTGGCGAACTGGTCGAGATCGGCGGCTCGTTCCGCCTGCCCGAGGTCATGCAAAGCGCCGGCGCCCGGCTGGTCGAGGTGGGCGCCACCAACCGCACGCACCTGTACGACTACGAGCAGGCCATCACCGCACAGACGGCGCTGCTGATGAAGGTGCACACCAGCAACTACCGCATCGAGGGCTTCACCGCCAGCGTCGACGAAGCCGCACTCAGCCAGCTGGCCCGGGCGCGCGCCCTGCCGCTGGTCAGCGACCTGGGCAGCGGCGCGCTTGTCGACCTGGCGGCCTGGGGCCTGCCGCCCGAGCCCACGCCGCAGCAGATGCTGCAAGCCGGATGCGACATCGTGACCTTCAGCGGCGACAAGCTGCTGGGCGGGCCGCAGGCCGGATTCATCGTGGGCCGGAGCGACCTCATTGCGCGCATTCGTCGCCACCCGATGAAGCGCGCGCTGCGCGTGGGCAAGCTCCTGCTGGCCGCACTGGACGCCACGCTGCGACTGTACCTGCGGCCGGAGCGGCTGGCAGCGGAGCTGCCAACGCTGCGGCTGCTCGCGCGGCCCCTGGCCGACATCGATGCCACGGCACGCGAGGTCCTGGCACCGCTGCAGGCGCGGCTGGCGCCAGCGTTCACGGCAGGCATCGTGCCGCTGCAGAGCCAGATCGGCTCCGGTTCGCTGCCCACGCAGCGGCTGGCATCGCGCGGAATCGCCATCGCTCCCGGCACGAGCCAGGGCAGCGGCCGCGCGCTGCTTGGCCTGGCCCGCGCGTTGCGCATGCTGCCGGTGCCGGTGATTGGCCGCATTCACGACAACGCGCTGCTGCTGGACTTGCGCTGCCTGGAAGACGCCGGCGCGCTGACCACGCAGCTTGCCGTGCTGCAACTGGACGCCGCGCCGTGATCGTGGGCACTGCCGGGCACATCGACCACGGCAAGACCACGCTGGTGCGCGCGCTCACCGGCACGGACGCGGATCGCCTGCCCGAAGAGAAGAGGCGCGGCCTGACCATAGACTTGGGCTACGCGTTCATGGACACGCCGGCAGGCGAGCGCATCGCCTTCGTCGACGTGCCGGGCCACGAGCGCCTGGTGCACACCATGGTGGCCGGCGCCAGCGGCATGGACCTGGCCCTGCTGCTGGTCGCGGCAGACGACGGGCCCATGCCGCAGACGCGCGAACACCTGGCCGTCCTCTCGCTGCTGGGCATCACGCAGGGCGCCGTGGTCATCACCAAGACCGATCGCGCCGATGCCGGGCGCGTGGCCGCCGTACGCGAGCAGATGGCCGGACTCATTGCCGGGACGCCGCTCGCTAGCGCGCCCATCCTGGCCGTCTCGGCGCAACAGGGCGACGGCATCGGCCAGCTGCGGGCGCTGCTCCTGGCTGCTGCCGACCGCCTGGCCGAGCACGCCGGCGACCGGGCAGCGGCGCCCGCATTCCGACTGGCCATAGACCGCGCGTTCAGCCTGCGGGGCGTTGGCACCGTCGTCACCGGCACCGTCCATGCGGGCCGCGTGGCGGTCAATGACGAGCTGGCGCTGGTGCCAGCGGCCCGGTCTGCGGCAGCACGCCTGCGCGTGCGCAGCGTCCACGCGCAAGACCAGGCGGTCGCCAGCGCGCACGCCGGGCAGCGTTGCGCGGTTGCGCTCGCAGGCATCGAGCTGGCGCAGGTGCAGCGCGGCCAATGGCTGGTGGCGCCCGCCGTGGCGCTGCAAAGCGGCCGGCTGGACACGCGTCTCACGCTGTGGCAGGGCGCGGACCGCACCCTGCGCTCCGGCGCGCACGTACAGGCGCACCTGGGGACGGCGCGCGTGGCGGCGGCCGTGGCACTGCTGGACCGCGAAACCCTGGAGCCCGGCCAGACCGCGCTGGCGCAGCTGGTGCTGCAAGCCGATGTGGGTGCCTGGTGGGGCGAGCGCCTGCTGCTGCGCGACACGGCAGCCAACCAGACGCTGGCCGGGGCGGTGGTCCTGGACCCGCTTGCACCCACGCGCTACCGGCGCGGCAAGCAACGCCTGCTTGCGCTGCAGGCCATGGGCCACGCGGCTGCCACCGAACGCCTGCAGGCGCTGCTTGCCGTGGCACCCTGGGGCGTCGACATCCGGCAGTTCACGGCAGCAGCCGGCCTGCACGAGCTGCCCCAGGAAGGGGACAATGCAGACAACAGTCTGGCCGGCGGACATTTCGCGCTGGGCGTGCGGCAGGCAGAGGAACTGGGCCGGCAAACACGGGCCACGCTGCAGGCGTTTCACCAGCAGCATCCCGACGAGCTGGGCCCGGACCGCGCCCGGCTGCGGCGCCTGGTGGCGCCGCGGCTGCCGGCGCCGCTGTGGGACAGCCTGCTGGACCGGCTGGCACGGACCGGGGAACTCCACGCGCATGGCCCCATCGTGCACCTGCCCTCGCACGCCGTCACGCTGTCGGCCACGGAAACGCGCATTGCCGAGAAAATTGCGCCTGCACTGCGCGAGGCCGCGTTCCAGGGCGCCTGGGTCCGCGACCTGGCGCGAGACACCGGCGATAGCGAGACCATCATGCGGACCACGCTGGCGCGGCTGGCCCGCCGCGGCGAGCTGTATCAGGTGGTCAAGGACCTGTACTTCCTGCCCGAGACCATGCACCGGCTGGCCGCGATTGCGCGCCAGATCGACGCCGCCGGAAACAACGGCATACAGGCCGGCCCTTTCCGCGACGCCACCGGGCTCGGGCGCAAGCGCGCCATCCAGATCCTTGAGTACTTCGACCGCATGCGGCTGACACAGCGCGTTGGCGACACGCACCGGCTGCGCACGGACAGCGACCTGTTTGCCGAAAAGAAGCCGTTGAGCGTTGAGCGTCCATGACGGATGATCCCGCCGCTGTGCGGCGGCAATGACTGCGGCTGCGCCGCCATGATTCATCATGAGCCGCCGCGGGCGGCTTTCATCCAAGGCCCGCAAGGGCCGAGGTCATCTGTCATCCGGACTCGCCGGACGCTGGACGGCCTATTCGCTGGACGCCCAACGGTCTTCTGCAGGCCGATGTGGCGGAGCTGGGACGGCGGTGGCTATCACGCCCCTGGCCACACAGCGGCCCCGAGAGTCAGTCCTGCGAAATGCTGATGGTCGGCAGCTTGCTTGGAAACTCGACGGCCTGCGTCGCGATCCGTATCGCGACCTGGCGCGCCACGTCCTTGTAGATCCCGGCAATCTCGCCATCGGGCTCGGCCACCACGGTCGGGTTGCCTGAATCGGTCTGTTCGCGGATGGACATGGCCAGTGGCAATGCGCCCAGGTAGGCCAGGCCCTTTTCCTCCGCGTAGCGCCGGCCGCCATCGGCGCCAAAGATGTGCTCGACCTGGCCGCAGTTGGAGCACACGTGCATGGCCATGTTCTCGACCAGGCCCAGGATGGGAACGCCCACCTTCTCGAACATGGTCACCGCCTTGCGCGCATCGGCCAGGGCAATGTCCTGCGGCGTCGTCACGATGATCGCGCCGGTCACGGGTACGCGCTGCGTCAGCGTCAGCTGGATGTCGCCGGTGCCCGGCGGCATGTCCACCACCAGGTAATCCACGTCGCGCCAGTTGGTCTGGCGCATGAGCTGCTCCAGCGCCTGCGTGGCCATGGGGCCGCGCCAGATCATGGCCTGGTCCGGCTCGACCATGAAGCCTATGGAGTTGACCTGTACGCCGTAGTTGTGCAGCGGCTCCATGCTCTTGCCGTCCGGGCTGGTCGGGCGGCCGCTCACGCCCATCATCAGCGGCTGGCTGGGGCCGTAGATGTCCGCATCCAGGATGCCCACGACCGCGCCCTCGGCCGCCAGCGCCAGTGCCAGGTTGGTCGCGGTGGTGCTCTTGCCCACGCCGCCCTTGCCGGAGGCCACGGCAATCACGTTCTTGACGCCCGGAATCGCCGCGCCCCGGTTCGATGCACGCGCCTGGATGCGGGTCACGACGCTGGCCGAGACATTCTCGACGCCGGCAACGTTCTTTGCCGCCGCAATCAGCAGCTGGCGCAGCTCGGCGAACTGGCTCCTGGCCGGGTAGCCCAATTCGCACTCAAAGGCAACGTTGCCGCCGTCGACTTCCAGGTTCCTGAACGGCTCCTCGCCGAACGGCTTGCCGGTGTTGGGGTCGGTCACGGCGGCCAGTGCCTGCTGCAGCTCGCTTGTTTCAACGCTCATACAGATTCCACTTCCCAGATTTCACTTCCCACTGACCCCGCGTAGTGTAGCGGCGCGGGCAAACCCTTTGCGGGCTGATGGCTTGGCGCGACGCGGTGCCGGCCGCCCTCCCGCGCCTCAGGCATTTTTCAGGTCCAGCCCCCAGCGCGCCAGCGCCGCGTCGTCGCTGACCCGGGCATCGACCCAGCGCGTGCCCGCTGGCGTGGTTTCCTTCTTCCAGAAGGGCGCCTGCGTTTTCAGGTAGTCCATGAGGAATTCGCAGGCCTGGAACGCCTGGTGCCGGTGCATGGACGTGACCGCCACCAGCACGATCTGGTCCAGCGGCCGCAACAGTCCCACGCGGTGCACCACACGGATACCCAGGATGTCAAAGCGCTGCTGCGCCTCGGCCATCATGGCGGCGATGGCCTTTTCGGTCATTCCCGGGTAGTGCTCGAGCTCGACCGCGCTGACCTGGCCCTGCGCGTCACCCGCGTGGCGATCCCGCACGGTACCGACAAAACTGCAGACGGCGCCCACGCGGGCGTTGCCTGCACGCAGCGCCGCCATTTCGGCGGCCACGTCAAAATCTGCGTGCTGGATGCAAACGGATGCCGGCTTCTTCACGCACGTACTCCGGCCCGGCAGCAATCAGCCGCCCGTCACCGGCGGGAAGAACGCCACTTCGTCGGCGTCGGCCAACGGCCTGTCGTCGCGCAGCATGGTCTGGTTGAGTGCCACGCGCACGGCCTTGTCCGGCGCCAGCTGCTCGGCCCAGGTGCCGCCGCGCGCGCGCAGCTCGTCGCGCAGCCCCTCCACGGTGTCCGCGCCGGTCTGGACCTGCTCGCTGGCGGTGCCCAGCGCTTCGCGCACGGCGGCAAAATAACGCACGGTAACGGCTTTGGACGTGTGCTCGGTCATGACAACAAGGCTGAAAAGGGAAGAAAGGGAACGACGTCACCGACGTGGATCGCAGAGCCCGCGGCCTTGTCGACCAGGCCGTCGGCCCAGTGCATGGACGTGAGTACGCCCGAGCTCTGGTTGGGGAACAGCTCCAGCCCGCCGCCTTCGTTGCGGCGCGCGCGCAGGAAATCGCGCCGGCCTATGACCCGCGTATGCGAAAAATCCGCGCGCAGCGAGAGCATGGGTGCCGAGACATCGGTCGCACCCTGCAGCTTGAGCAGGAACGGCCGCACCAGCAGCAGGAACGTCACGAAGCTGGACACGGGATTGCCCGGCAGTCCGATGAAGTGCACGGCATGCGCTGGCTGCCGGATCTGCCCGTAGGCAAAGGGCTTGCCCGGCTTGATCGCCAGCTGCCACAGGTCCAGCTGCCCCAGCTGCTTCACCGCCGGCTTGACGTGGTCCTCGTCGCCCACCGACACGCCCCCGCTGGTCAGCACGACGTCGCTGTCGGCAGCCGCGTCCGCCAGCGCGCGCAGCGTGGCGTCCCGGTCGTCCGGCACGACGCCCCGGTCATTGATTTCGCAGCCCAGGCGCTGCAGCAGCGCGCGCAGGAAAAAACGGTTGCTGTTGTAGATGGCACCCGGCTTCATGTCCTGCGGCGCCACCGTGCCCGGCGTGACCAGTTCGTCTCCGGTTTGCAGCAGCGCCACGCGCGGGCGCCGCGCCACGGGGAGCTGCGCCAGGCCTATTCCGGCCGCCAGGCCAACCGATGCCGGCGTCAGCCGCGTGCCGCGGGGCAAGAGCACCGCACCCCTGCGTATGTCTTCTCCCGCGCGGCGGATCGCGCTGCCCGCCGCGGGCGCCACGTTGATTTGCACGCGGGCGCCGGCGTCCAGCGACTCGGTGTCTTCCTGCATGACGACCGCATCGGCACCCGGTGGGATCGGGGCGCCGGTAAAAATCCGCGCTGCCGTACCCGGCGCCAGCGCCACCCCGCTGCTGCCCGCGACGATGCGCTGCGATACCGGCAATTCCGCGTGCCCGGACGCACAGTCCTGCACGCGCACGGCGTAGCCGTCCATGGCGCTGTTGTCTTGCGGCGGCACGTCCAGCGCCGAGACCACGTCTTCTGCCAGCACGCGGCCGTCGGCGTCAAGGGCGGACACCCGCTCGCGCTCCAGTCCCGGCTCCGCATGCGCGAGCAGCGCGGCCAGCGCCTCGTCCAGCGGCTGCAGTGACGGGCGGCTACGGGTGGCTTGTGGCATGGACGGGCTCAAACGAAACGGCGGGAACGGAAATCTGCGACGGCGGGCGTCAACAACAGCCCATCTTATCGGCTTGGCGCCAACCATGCAGCGGCCGCTGCCAGCACGCCGCAACCGACTCAGGCTGCCGGCAGGTGGCGCTGCGGATCGTAGACAAAGCGCTCTTCCTGCGCCAGCAGCCAGTCTGCCACCGAGGCCGCGTCATTGATGTCCAGCACCGGCCTCTGGGTGGGCTGCGGCAGCCGTGCCGGCGCGTCGGTGGCGATGGCCGCAACAAAGGGGTCGTCCGGGTACAGCGCGGTATGCCCCGTCTCGGCGCGCCAGACCTCGATCTTGGGCAGGTTGCTGTACTTGTAGCCCTCAACGAACACCCAGTCCACGCCGTCGTAGAGCTCGGCGATGAGGTGGTGGACCGAGAGTTCGGCGGGCTGCTCGAACTCGCGCATCAGCGCCAGCCGGCGATCGGACGCCAGCACCACTTCAAACGCGCCGGCTTCCCGGTGCCGGTAACTGTCCTTGCCCGGCCGGTCGATGTCGAACTTGTGGTGCGCGTGCTTGACCACCGAGATGCGAAGCCCGCGCGCCCGGAACCCGGCGATGACCTGCTCGACCAGCGTGGTCTTGCCGGCGCCTGAAAAACCCGCAAAGCAAACGACGTTCATGCCAGCCTCATGGTTCCGTGCACTGCGCGGCGATGAAGCGCTTGAGCCGCCCGACGTCCGCCGGCATGACCTGCACGCGCTGCGGCAGTGCTTCCAGCCCGACAAAGCGGTCCGGCCGCGGCGGCACCTGGCCCAGCGCCTCTTTTATGGTCTCGGCAAACTTGACCGGCTGCGCCGTCTCGAGCACCAGCGTCGGCACGTGCGGCTGCAGATGGCGTTGCGCGACGTGGACCGCGTTGGCCGTGTGCGGATCGATCATGCGTCCATGTTCCTGCCAGAGCTGGCGTATCGTCGCCAGCCGCTCGGCGTGCGTGCAGCGGCCGCTGACAAAGCCGTAGCGCGCCTGCAGGCTGGCAAAGGCAGGGTCTTCGTGCAGGTTGAAGAATCCGTCGCGAGCCAGTGCACCGGAAAACAGGTCGACAACGCGCGCACTGTCGCGCCCCAGCAGGTCGAACACGAAGCGTTCGAAGTTGCTGGCCTTGCTGATGTCCATGGACGGGCTGCTGGTGGCCAGGGTGTCCGCGCCCGAACGCACGCGGTAGACGCCGCTGCGAAAGAATTCGTCCAGCACGTCGTTCTCGTTGGTGGCGGCGATGAGCCGCGCAATGGGCAGGCCCATCTCGCGCGCCACGTGCCCGGCACAGATGTTCCCGAAATTGCCGCAGGGCACGGCAAAATTGACGTGCTGGTCGTTGCTCCGGGTCGCGCCAAAATAGCCGGCAAAGTAATAGACCACCTGCGCCAGCAGCCGTGCCCAGTTGATGGAATTGACCGCGCCTATGCGGTATTTTTGCTTGAATGCGGCGTCGGCGTTGACCGCCTTGACCAGGTCCTGGCAGTCGTCAAACACGCCCTCGATCGCGATGTTGTGGATGTTGGCGTCCTGCAGCGAATACATCTGCGCGCGCTGGAATTCGCTCATGCGGCCATGCGGGCTGAGCATGAAAACACGCACGCCGCGCTTGCCGCGCATGGCGTATTCTGCGGCGCTGCCGGTGTCGCCGCTGGTCGCGCCCAGGATGTTCAGGCGGGTGTCGCGCCGGCCCAGCTCGTATTCAAACAAATGGCCCAGCAGCTGCATGGCCATGTCCTTGAACGCCAGCGTCGGCCCGCCCGACAGGTCCTGCAGCACCAGCCCCTGGCCCAGATCGTGCAGCGGCGTGATCTGCGCGGAGCCAAAGACCGCCGCGTCGTACGTCTTGCTGCAGATGGTGCGCAGGTCGGCGGCCGAGATGTCGTCCACGTACAGGCTCAGGATCTCAAATGCCAGCGCGGCATAGCCCTGCTCGCGCCACACGCCGCGCAGGCGATCCAGGTCACCTGCCTGCAGGCGCGGGTACTGCTCTGGCAGATACAGGCCGCCATCCGGGGCCAGCCCCTCCAGCAGCACGTGGCAAAAGGGTTGCGTCGCGGCCTGGCCGCGCGTGGAGATGTATTTCATGGTCTGTCCAGGGCAGGGCCGGCGTGCCGGCGCCTAAACCAGCTCCTCCTTGCGTATGCGCACGATGGGCGCCAGCACGGCAGGCAGCGCCTGCAGCAGTGCCAGCGCCTCGTTCATCGCCCCTTCGCGGGCTTCGTGCGTGAGGATGATCAGGTCGGTCCGGCGCGAGCCTTCGCCACCCACCTCGCGCGCCTCGCGCTGCAGCAGCGAGCCGACGCTGATTCCGGACTCCGCCAGGATCGTGGCCACCCGGGCCAGCACGCCCGCCTGGTCAAGCACCAGCAGGCGCAGGTAGTAACCGGTCCAGGCCTGCTCCATGGGCAGGACCACCTCGTCGCGCAGCGCCTCGGGCTGGAAGGCCAGGTGCGGCACGCGCGCAAGCGGGCTGCCGCGCGCCGTGCGCGCCACGTCGACCAGGTCGGCGATCACCGCGCTGGCGGTGGGGCTGGCGCCGGCCCCCTCGCCGTAGTACAGCGTGGTGCCGACCACGTCGCCGCGCACCATGACCGCGTTCATCACGCCCTCCACGTTGGCAATCAGGCGGCGCGCCGGCACCAGCGTCGGGTGCACGCGCAGCTCCACGCCTTCCGTCCCGCGCCGGCGCACCAGGCCCAGCAGCTTGATGCGGTAGCCCATCTGCTCTGCGTAGCGGATGTCCACGCCGGAGAGCTGCTCTATGCCTTCCACGTACGCCTTGTCGAACTGCACGGGAATGCCAAACGCGATCGCGCTCATGATCGCGGCCTTGTGCGCCGCGTCTGTGCCCTGGATGTCAAAGCTGGGGTCGGCCTCGGCGTAGCCCAGCGCCTGCGCTTCGGCCAGCGCCTCGTCAAAGCTCACGGCCTTGTCGCGCATCTGCGAGAGGATGAAGTTGGTCGTGCCGTTGATGATGCCGGCGATCCATTCGATGCGATTGGCCGCCAGGCTCTCGCGCAGCGCCTTGATGATGGGAATGCCGCCGGCCACCGCCGCCTCGAAAGCCACCATCACGCCCCGCTCTTGCGCCGCTGCAAAAATCTCGTTGCCGTGCACGGCCAGCAGCGCCTTGTTGGCGGTCACCACGTGCTTGCCGGCGGCAATGGCCGCCAGCACCAGCTCGCGCGCTGCGTCCACGCCGCCGATCAGCTCGACCACCACGTCCACGTCCGGGCTGGCAATGACCTCGTGCGGATCCGTGGTCAGCGGCAGCTGCTCGCCCACGATGGCGCGCGCCTCGGCCAGGTCGCGCCGGCACGCCATGGTGACGACGATGTCGCAGCCCACGCGCCGCAGGATTTCATCGTGGTTGTCGCGCAGCGTCTGGAACACGCCTGCACCAACCGTTCCCAATCCGACAAGGCCCACCCGTACTGGTTTCATCAAGGGTTCCGCTCAAAAAGATTCAATCTGCGTGCAACATGGCATCAGCGCTCGGGGCCCGGGTTGGCTTGCGATGCCAAGGCCCCGCCTGCCCCCGTGCGGGGCCGCGGCCCAAGGGCGCCCTGGCCGCTGCCTGCGCGTGCGCTTGCCCGCGCCCGGCGTCAACGTCCTGCCGACTCACGCCCGCTCGGCTGCTTTTCCCGGGAGCTGGACCACCTTGGAGCGGGCCGCGCGCTCGCGGTAGCGTTTCAGGAAATCGCCCAGCCGCTCGATGGCTTCGCGCAGGTCGGCCTCGTGCGGCAGGAAAACAAGGCGAAAGTGCTGGTGGTCCGGGTAGTTGAAGCCGGTGCCCTGCACCAGCATGACGCGCGTGGCCCGCAGCACTTCCATGAAGAACTGGCGGTCGTCTGCGATGGGATAGACGCGGGGATCCAGCCGCGGGAACATGTAGAGCGCCGCACTGGGCTTGACGCAGGTCACGCCCGGAATCGCCGTCAGCAGATCCCATGCCAGGTCGCGCTGCTGGCGCAGCCGCCCGCCTTCGCAGACCAGGTCGCTGATGCTCTGGTAGCCGCCCAGCGCGGTTTGTATTGCCCACTGGCCCGGGACGTTGGAGCCGAGCTTGAGGTTGGCCAGCATGGTCAGCCCCTCGATGTAGTCTGCCGCCGCCTGCTTGTCGCCGGACACGATCATCCAGCCGGCCCGGTAGCCGCAGGAGCGGTACGCCTTGGACAGCGAGTTGAAGGTCAGCGTCAGGACGTCGGTGGACAGCGACGCCATTGCGGTGTGGCGGGCATCGTCGTAGAGCACCTTGTCATACACCTCGTCCACCAGCAGGACCAGCCCGAACTCACGCGCCAGCTCGACGATGCCCTGCAGCAGCGCGTCGCTGTACAGCGCACCGGTGGGATTGTTGGGGTTGATGACGACGATGCCGCGCGTGCGCGGCGTGATCTTGGCGCGCATGTCGGCCAGGTCGGGCATCCAGCCCTGGTCCTCGTCGCAGACATAGTGCACCGGCACGCCACCGGAGAGGCTGGTTGCAGCCGTCCACAGCGGGTAGTCCGGCGAGGGCAGCAGCAACTCGTCCCCGTCGTTGAGCAAGGCATTGGTGGCCATGACGATCAGCTCGCTGGCGCCATTGCCTATGTACACGTCTTCCAGGTCCACGCCGGCAATGCCCTGCTCCTGCGTGTAGTGCACCACCGCCTTGCGCGCCGCAAAAATCCCCTTGCTGTCGGCGTAGCCGGCCGACGTGGGCAGGTTGCGGATCATGTCCTGGACGATTTCTTCGGGTGGATCAAAGCCAAACGGCGCCATGTTGCCGATGTTGAGCTTGATGATCTTCTGCCCCTCGTCCTCCATCTGGCGGGCCGCCTCGACGATGGGACCGCGTACGTCGTAGAGCACGTGCTCGAGCTTGTCTGACTTCCTGATTGGCTTCATCATGATCTGGTCCAGTGCGCCCACGGCGCGGTACGGTCTTGTACGGGCTCTACCCGGGCGCCGCCAGGCGATGCACATGGCACCCCCGTGCCTGCCTCAGGCGGCCAATTGCTGCCCGCGCCAAAAACCGCAGCAAGCAGGGCGACTGCGGACGCACTAAACTTGCATGCAACCCGGCCCGCAAACCGCATATCCTATTATGAAATTCCAGTCTGACCTGTTTGACACCACGATCACCGCGTATGGCGAAGGCTGGATCATGGTCGGGCGCGAGCGCATTGCGCACAACGTCATCCTGGACAGCAACGGCAACTACCGCCCCTGGTCCTGCCCGGATTTTGACGCGCTGACCGAGGGCCACTTTGCGGAGCTGGCCCAAGCCGAACCCGAAGTGATCCTGTTTGGCAGCGGCAGCGCGATCCGGTTCCCGCGCCCGGCCTGGCTGCGTCCGCTCACTGCGGCACGCATCGGGATGGAAACCATGGACACCCAGGCGGCCTGCCGCACGTACAACATCCTGGCCAGCGAAGGCCGCCGCGTGATCGCTGCCCTGCTCCTTTAGGCGGCCGGCGTGCGGGGCATTGCCCCCACACGCGTCATCTGATCGCGCAATCGGTTAAAATAGGCGTTCAGCCAGCATGGTTCGGGCAGCCAGGGATCCGCCAGACTTCCACGCAGCATTCAACCGCTGACGCAGACGCCAGCATTGTGGCAGGCCGGTCCGGCTGCAAGAGCGGCAGATACTCCTTGGCAACCCGAACATAGCGGTTTTTTTCCGGATCGTCAACACGGCGCGTGCAAAAGCACAACGCCAGTGTGACGGAATTAGTCTTTGAACAGAGGGCCCCATGGAGATTGTTCTGAATAAACCACTACCCGAATTTGAAGCCGAAGCCACCGGCGACGTGCAAGTTACCAACACATCTCACCTGGGCAAGGTCCTCATCCTGTATTTTTATCCCAAGGACGACACGCCAGGCTGCACCCGCGAGGCCATGGAGTTTCGCGACAACTACGACGAGATCGTCAAGACCGGCGCCATCGTGTTTGGCGTGAGCCGCGACAACATGGAGTCGCACAACAGGTTCAAGGAAAAGCTGGACCTGCCGTTCGAGCTCATCGCCGACACCGAAGAAAAGATGTGCCACATGTTTGGCGTGGTCAAGAACAAGATCATGTACGGCAAGAAGGTCAAGGGCATAGAGCGCAGCACCTTCCTCATCGACGCCGATGGCATCCTGGTGCAGGAGTGGCGCAAGATCAAGGTCAAGGACCACGTCAGCGAAGTCATCCAGGCGGTCAAGGTCCTGAAAAAAGCCGCCTGACCTTGCGGCCTGCGGACCAGGCCGCTCATGTCCAGCGCAAGCCACAACGCCAGAGAACACCTGCGTGGCTTGGCAGCACCCTCCCCACACCTGCAAAGGCCGCCGTCCCGGCGGCCTTTGGCGTTTTGACCGAGCAAGGAGCCGTCCATGCCGCTGCCCCCTCCCCCGACCCGGCCCGGTAGCCGGGTCAACCTGAGAGCCGCCACCCAGGGCCGGCCAGAGAAGCCTGAGGCGGATTCCGGTCACGGCGCAACCGCAGTGGCCGCACTGGTTGACAGGCCCGGGCCGGCGCCGGCGCCGCAGCAGAAAAGCAGGCCCGCGCCCGCCAGCAGGCAGGTCACCGAGGTGACGCAGCCGCACAAGCCTGCGGCGCGGCAAGAAAAAGCCAGGCAGGCCGAGACCACCCACGCCAGGGCAACGCCCGCCGCATCGCGCACGCCGCCCAGGGCCAAGGCAAGCGGGCCCGCGCGGCTGTTCGTCCTGGACACCAACGTCCTGTTGCACGATCCCGCGGCGCTGTTCCGCTTCCAGGAGCACGATGTCTTCGTTCCCATGATGGTGCTCGAGGAGCTGGATGCGCACAAGACGGGCACGACGGAAGTGGCGCGCAACGGCCGCCAGACCAGCCGCATGCTGGACGCACTGGTCGCCACCACGCATCGCGACATCAGGCAGGGCATCGCGCTGTCGGCCACCGGCCAGTCGCAGGCCGGCGGCCGCCTTTTCTTCCAGACCGAGCCGCTGGAAACCGCCGTCCCGCACGCGCTGCTGCCCGGCAAGGCGGACAACCAGATCCTGGGCCTGGTGGCTGCGCTGGGCAAGAGCCATCCGGAGCGCGACACCATCCTTGTTTCCAAGGACATCAACATGCGCGTCAAGGCGCGCGCGCTGGGCCTGCGCGCCGAGGACTATGAGAGCGACAAGCTGCTGGACGACAGCGACCTGCTCTACAGCGGCGCGTACGCATTGCCCGCCGATTTCTGGAAGCGGCAGACCCGCAACCTGGAAAGCTGGCAGGATGGCAGCGAAACCTGGTACCGGTTCCGCGATCGGACTGCGGCGGACCTGCACGTCAACCAGTTTGTGTGGTACGAGGCCGCCGACGAGCCGTCGCTGCACACGCGGGTGACCGCCGTGGACGGGGAGATGGCCACGCTGCGCACGCTCAGGGAATACACGCATGAAAAAACCGCCGTCTGGGGCGTGACCGCACGCAATCGCGAACAGAATTTTGCGCTCAACCTGCTCATGGATCCGGAGATCGACTTTGTCACGCTCGCCGGCACCGCCGGCACCGGCAAGACGCTGCTGGCGCTGGCTGCCGGCCTGAGCCAGGTGCTGGAGGAGCGGCGCTACTCGGAAATCATCATGACCCGGGCCACGGTCAGCGTGGGCGAAGACATAGGCTACCTGCCCGGCACCGAAGAGGAAAAAATGGGCCCCTGGATGGGCGCGCTGGACGACAACCTCGAATTCCTCGCCAGCGGCGAGGGCAACAGCGGCGGCGACTGGGGACGCGCCGCCACCAACGACTGGATCCGCAGCCGCGTCAAGATCAAGAGCATGAGCTTCATGCGCGGGCGCACGTTCATGAACAAGTGGATCATCGTCGACGAGGCCCAGAACCTCACGCCCAAGCAGCTCAAGACGCTGGTCACCCGCGCCGGGCCGGGCACCAAGATCGTGTGCATGGGCAATTTGGGCCAGATAGACACGCCCTACCTCACCGAGGGCTCCAGCGGCCTGACCTTTGCCGTCACGCGATTCCGCGGCTGGCCGCACGGCGGCCACATCACGCTGGCGCGCGGCGAGCGCTCGCGCCTGGCCGATTACGCCAGCGAAGCGCTGTAGGCGTTACCATGGCGCATGCCAGCTGACACGGCTGCGGTGCGCAGTCGCTGCGCCGTCGTCGCTGGCTGACCGCCGGACCCGGCACCTGCTGCGGCCCGCACCCCAGAGGTGACGGGCTGCCGGCTGATCCGTCCGGCCGCCCACCCGCCCCACCCCAAGCAGCACTCGGATGCACCTGTCCCCCGGCACCTTACTGACGCTGCTGCTCGTCGTCGGCCTCGTTGCGCAATGGGTGGCGTGGCGCATCCGCCTGCCCGCCATCCTCCCGCTGCTGCTCATAGGGATCGTCCTGGGGCCCGCACTGGATGTCTTCGACCCCGACGCGGTGTTCGGCGCGTTCCTGTTTCCTTCGGTCTCGCTGGCCGTGGCCGTCATCCTGTTCGAGGGCAGCCTGACGCTGCGGTTCCGGGAGCTGAAGGAAACGGGCCGCGCCATCCGCGGCCTGGTCAGCTACGGCGCCATCCTCGCCGTGCTCCTGCTCGCTGCCGCAGCGCACTGGATCGCGGGCGTCGGCTGGCCCGTTGCGTTCCTGTTCGGCGCGGTGGCCTGCGTCACCGGACCCACCGTCATCACGCCGCTGCTGCTGACGCTGCGGCCGGTGCGCAACGTCGCCAGTGCGCTGCGCTGGGAAGGCATCGTCCTTGATCCGCTGGGCGCGCTGTTTGCCGTCCTCGTCTTCCAGGGCATCATCAGCCAGCAGCAGGGCCAGTCCGTGCTGGTTTTCCTCGTCACGGTGGGTATAGGCGCGCTGGCCGGCCTCATTGCCGCGGTGGCGCTGGGCTACATTCTGCTCAACCAGCTGATTCCGGAATACCTGCACAACTTCGGGACGCTGGCTGCGGTCATCGGCGTGTTCACGCTCTCCAACAGCCTGGCCAGTGAATCCGGCCTGCTCGCCGTCACCATCATGGGTATTGCGCTGGGCAACAGCCGCGTGCATGTGGACGACATCATGTCGTTCAAGAAGGACCTGTCGCTGCTGCTGGTGTCGCTGCTCTTCATCGTCCTGGCCGCGCGCCTGCCCTGGCCGCTGCCGGACGGCATGCTGGTGGCCGGCCTGCTCGTCTTCCTGGTCGCGCAGTTCGTCATCCGGCCGATCACCGCCTGGCTGGCGACCTGGGGCAGCGACCTGAACTGGCGGGAGCGCGTGCTGCTTGGTTTCGTCGCGCCGCGCGGCGTCGTGGCCGCTGCCGTGTCGTCGGTGTTTGCGCTGCGGCTGGGAGACCATGGCATGGCCGACATAGACGCGCTCGTGCCGCTGGTCTTCATCCTCATCATCGGCACGGTCGTATTGCAGAGCATTGCTGCACGGCCGCTGGCACGCGTACTGCGCGTTGCCGAGCCCGAGCCCACCGGCGTGCTGGTGTTTGGCGCCAACAAGGTGGCGCGCACGCTGGCCACGGCGCTGCGCGACAACGGCGTGGACGTGCTCATCGTCAGCGAGAACTGGCGCGGAATCAGCGCCGCGCGCATGGCGGGCCTGCCCACCTTCTACGGAAACCCCACGTCGCGCCACGCCGAAATGCGCCTGGACCTCACGCCCATAGGCTGGATGCTGGGCGTGTCGATGTGGCGCGAGCGCAACCACCTGGCGTGCCTGCACTACCGCGACAAGCTGGGGCGCAACGCGGTCTACCACATGCAGATCCAGTCCCCCGAGGAAGCCAGCGACCGGGAGAGCTACGCCGACGTGCTGCGCTCGCCCGCGTTGTTCAGCCGGGAGACGACGCTGTCCGGCCTTGAAAGCAGCCTGGATAGCGGCGCCAGGATCAAGTCCGGCAAGCTGACCGAGGCCTTTGGCTGGAGCGACTTCAAGAGCCGACATGGCGAGGACACGCTCTTGCTCTTTGCCCTGGCGCCCAATGGCCAGCTTCACATCGCCAACGACCACAAGCCCACGGAGCCCCAGAAGGGCTGGACGGTCATTGCACTGGTTCCGCCGCGGCCAGCAAAAACGGCGTCCCCGCAGGCTGACGGCTGAGGCTGCCCGCACGAACCGCGACCTCAGCGCGCAGCACGCCGCATCACGGCATGCCCGACGTCGCCCGGGGCTGCCGCCGCCGCGGCGCATACGCGGCGGGTGCCCCGGCGCTGGCACAATCGAAGCTCAACGATGCGGAGACGGCAGACCAGCACCACACCGGCCCTTGCACGCGCCGCCCGCGATCCGGCTTTCCTCCGCAAGAGGCCATGACTGCCATGCCATCTGATCCATCGACGCCGCCGGAGCCGGCCGTTGCGTCCATTCCACACGGATTGCGGGTCGGCGCGCTCTACGCCGGCTGCCTGCTCGTGATCACTGCGGCCGTGGCGGTGGTCGGCGTCCTGGTCTGGTACCTGGCCGCCATCGTCGTTCCGGCCCTGCTCGGTCTGTTGCTTTGCGCCCTGCTCATGCCATTTTGTCGCATGCTGCTGCGGCATCACTGGCCGCGCTGGGCAGCGATTGCCGTGGCCTGGCTGCTGATTCTCGTGCTCATTGCGGCGCTTGCAACGCTGGTGGTGCAGCAGACCGTGGCCAATTGGGACGAGCTGGCCAAACAGATCGACGCACTGTTTGTCGCAATCCAGTCTGCCGTTGACAAGCATCCCATGGGATTCAACAAGGCCCGCGTCGGCGAGCTGGGCGAGCAGATCAGTGAATGGCTGCAGGAGCACGCGCAGGACATCGGCCTGCAGACCTGGATTGCCGGCATGGGCGCAGTGCGCATCATCACCGGAAGCGTGATCGCGGCGCTTGTCTCCATCTTCCTCCTGCTGGACGGCGCCAACATCTGGAACTGGATCGTGCGCCTGTTTCCCCGCGCGGCCCAGCCACGCCTGGATGCGGCCGGCCACGCTGGCTGGCACGTGCTGGTTGAATTTCCGCGCGTCCAGGTCATGGTGGCAGCATTTGACGCGGTGCTCATTGGTCTGGGCGCGCTCATCATCGGGATTCCGCTGGCGCTGCCCGTGGCGACGCTGGTGTTCTTTGGCGCGCTGATTCCCATCGTGGGCGCCATCTCCACCGGCCTGGTCGCGGTGCTGCTTGCCCTGCTGGCCAAGGGCTGGGGCAGCGCGGCGTTCATGCTGGTGGTGGTGCTGGTCGTCAACCAGGTGGAGAGCCACATCTTGCAGCCGCTGCTGGCAGGAAACGCGTTCCGTATCCACCCGCTGGTCGTGGTCCTCGCGGTGGTGGCGGGCATTTCCATCGGCGGCGTGGCCGGGGCCTTCTTTGCCGTGCCGCTGGTCGCCACGGCAAGCGCCATGGTCACCGCAGCCAAGAGAGGCCATGCATTTGAGCTTGCGCAGTGAGCGCCCCGGTTCGATAAGGGGGGACGCGCTTCCGGCGTGCCGGCTCGGCCAGTCCCTGTCCCCACTTCTCGGGCGGCAGGCGAGGCGCTGCTGCTGTACGCCGGACGTCCTCCGCCCATCAACCCGCGCGAGACGCTGTGGTTGCGCTGCCGGGCTCACCCGATAAACGCGCAAACAAGGCTGCCTTGCCCCTGCCCGTGACGCAGGCAGCCGCGGCACGGCTGCCCGGCGGCGCAACATCAGATGAACTGGCTCACGCCCAGCAGGCCCACCACCAGCGACACGAGGGTGACCAGGACGATCGTGTAGAACAACGCCCGCGCAACGGTGGCAGTCCGCGACTGCGTCCCGCTGAATCCAAGCGCACCACAAAAGATCGCGATCAAGGCAAATGCCGCCGCGAGTCCGAGCTCCAGCGTCATGTTTTTTCCATCATTTCAAAACCATGCGTTCAACCCGGGCCGGTGCAGAATCCACCGACGGACCGCTGGGCCTGCCGCGCCTCTGGCCGCAATCACAACGCACTGGCCCTCGCACCATGCCGGGAGACGGCGCGCCAGCATGCGCATGGCGTCGCGATTACAGGATCATTCTGCGATCTGGCCCGGCGCGGGACAAGACGTGCACGAACCAAATGGATTGGTGCTTTCGTACCAGTCAAAATCAATGACGTCGCGCCGGAAAAGCGTCAAAATGGCCGCATGAACGCAAAGACTGAAAAGAAGCGGGCTCCGCGGCGCGGCGCGCACAATCCGCTCAGCGCGGATGCCGGCCTCTTGCAGCAAGTCCTGGGCAGCCTGACGCAAGGCATCCTGCTGGTTGCAGCCGACGGCAGCATCACCTGGGCCAACCCGGCCGCGGCGCAGATGCATGGCTGCGCCCAGGCTGCCGAGCTCGCGATGAGCGCGGCAGCGTACCGCAGGCGCTTTGTCCTGCGCTACCTCAACCACCACAAGCTGACCGCGCGGCAATACCCGCTGGCCCGGCTCGCAGCCGGGGACCCGTTTGATGAACTCACCGTGGCGCTGGCGCGCAAGGATTCGGGCCGGTTCGAGCGCGTACTGGAAATGCGCGGTATCCTGACCGGGCAGGTGCCGAATCAGACCGAAGCAACGGTGCTGATCATCAAGGACGTGACCGAACGCGCGAGTGCCGAGGAGCGATTTGAACGCGCCTTTGCCAGCAACCCGGCGCCGGCGCTGATCTTGCGCACCGGCGATTTTTGCTACATCAAGGCCAACCGGGGCTTTCTGCAGATGAGCGGATACACCTGCGACGACGTGGTGGGCCGGTCGCTGCATGAACTGGACATCCTGCACGACGCCGCACACCGGGACGACGCGCTGGCCGCGTTGCGGGAACATGCCACCATTGCCCAGCAGGAATCGCTGCTGCTGGCCAGCGACGGCAGCTACAAGTTCGTCATCGTTGCCGGGCAACCCATAGAGCTTGAAGGTGAAGCCTGCATGCTGTTCACCTTCATCGACCTGGACCGGCGCAAGCGGGCGGAGAACTCGCTGCGCGCCAGCCAGGAGAGCTTCAGCACGGCGTTCCGGCTGGCGCCCATCCCCATGCTCATCTGTGCGCAGGACAGCTGGCGCATCCAGGATGCCAACGAGGCCTTTGTCGCCATGAGCGGGTATGCGGCGCAGGCGCTGCTGGAGCAATCGCTGCCCGACCTGGCTGCGGGCAATCGCAAGGGGTTTCCGTCCGATATCGTGGTTGCGCTGCGTGCGCACACGGGCATCCGCAAGCGCGAGGTCCGACTGCGTACCGGCGGGGGCGCCGTCATCGACTGCCTGCTGTCGGTGGAGCCGGTTCGCATCAACGAACAGACGCAGACCTTGTGCGTGGTACAGGACATCACCGAGCGCAAGCGCTCGGAGGCCGACCTGTACGAGGCCATAGAAGCCGTGATGAAAGACACGTCATGGTTCTCGCGGACCATGATAGAAAAACTGGCGCAGGTGCGGCGTGCAAGCGGCAGCAACACCGGCCTGGCCGAGCTGACGCCGCGCGAGCGCGAGGTCCTGGAGCTGATCTGCAAGGGCCAGACCGACGTGCAGATTGCCGCCACGCTGCAGCTGTCCCGCCACACGGTGCGCAATCACGTCGCGGCGCTGTACGGAAAGATAGGCGTCAACCGACGCAGCGCCGCGGTGATCTGGGGGCGCGAGCGCGGGTTGGCCGCGTATTGACGTTTTGTGCAGAGCCAGCGCGCGGCGCGGCTTCCCGCCGCCAAGTGTCACGCCGGCTTGCGGCGGCTTACACGTCGATTGCCGTGCTCGACCTGGCGCGCTGGCGCAGCTCGAATTTCTGTATCTTGCCGGTGCTGGTCTTGGGCAGCTCGCCAAAAACCACCGTCCGCGGCACCTTGAACCCGGGCAGCGCCTGGCGGCAGTGCGCAACGATGTCGGCTTCGCTGACGTCGGCACCCGCCTTGAGCTCGACAAACGCGCAGGGCGTCTCGCCCCACTTCTCGTCGGGCCGCGCCACCACGGCTGCCGCCAGAACCGCCGGATGCCGGTACAGCACGTCCTCGACCTCTATGGACGAGATGTTCTCGCCGCCGGAGATGATGACGTCCTTGCTGCGGTCCTTGATCTTGAGGTAGCCGTCGGCCTCCTGCACCGCCAGGTCGCCCGAATGGAACCAGCCGCCGGCCAGCGCCTCCTGCGTTGCCTGCGGGTTCTTGAGGTAGCCCTTCATGACAATGTTGCCCCGGAACATGATCTCGCCCATGGTCTGGCCGTCCAGCGGTGTCGGAATCATGGTTTCGGGGTCGTGCACGCGGGCATCGCGCTGCATGTGATAGCGCACGCCCTGGCGCGCATTCAGCGCCGCGCGTTCGCTGATGCTCTTGTCGGCCCAGTCTTCCTGCTTGGCGCACACGGTTGCCGGGCCGTAGGTTTCCGTCAGGCCATAGACGTGCGTCAGGTCAAAGCCCAGCGCTTCCATGCCTTCGATCATGGCCGCGGGCGGCGCCGCACCAGCGACCATGCACTTGATCCCCTGGGGCACGCCTGCCTTCATCGCGTCGGGCGCATTGACCAGCAGGCTGTGCACGACGGGCGCGCCGCAGTAGTGCGTGACGCCATGCGTGCGCATCGCGTCAAACATGGCCTGCACCTCGACCTTGCGCAGGCAGACATTGACGCCGGCACGCGCCGCGATGGTCCAGGGAAAGCACCAGCCGTTGCAATGGAACATGGGCAACGTCCACAGGTAGACCGGGTGCTTGGGAATGTCCCAGTCCAGCACGTTGGAGACGGCGTTGATGGCGGCGCCGCGGTGGTGGTAGACAACGCCCTTGGGGTTGCCCGTGGTGCCGGAGGTGTAGTTCAGGCTGATCGCGTCCCATTCGTCGGACGGCCAGACCCAGTCGAATTCGGGGTCGCCTTCGGCAACCAGTTCCTCGTAGGTCAGGCTGCCGATGCGCCGGCCGCTGCCGTAGACGGGGTCTTCGGCATCAACGACCAGGATGGGCTGCTCCCGCTGCCGCAGCGCCAGTGCCGCGGCAACGGTGTCTGCAAACTCCGGGTCGACAATGATGGCGCTGGCTTCGCCATGGTCGAGCATGAACGCCACCGTGGCGGCGTCCAGGCGGATGTTCAGCGTGTTGAGCACGGCTCCCGCCATGGGCACGCCAAAATGCACCTCGACCATCGCCGGCGTGTTGGGCAGCATCACGGCCACCGTATCGTTCTTGGCAATGCCCCGCCGCTGCAGCGCGCTGGCCAGGCAGCGACAGCGCCGTCCCGTCTCCTGCCAGGTTTGCCGCAGCTCCCCGTGGATGATCGCCGTCCGGTCGGGATATACGTCGGCAGCGCGCTCCAGGAACATGAGCGGCGTGAGCGGTGCAAAGTTCGCTTCGGTACGCGGCAGGTCTGCGTCAAAAATGCGGGTCATGGCGTGGCCTCCATTCAGATGCCCACATATTAGCCCACCGGACGCCACGCTTGCGCGACAATCACCGCGTGGCAATCCCCCAGCATTTCATAGAAGATCTCCTGGCACGCACGGACATCGTGGAGGTCATTGGCCAGTACGTGCCACTGAAGAAAAAAGGCGCCGATTTCTGGGGCCTGTGTCCGTTTCATTCGGAAAAGACCGCGTCTTTCTCGGTGAGCCCGAGCAAGCAGTTCTACCACTGCTTTGGCTGCGACAGCACAGGCAACGCCATCGGCTTTCTGATGGCCCACACTGGCGCTGATTTCCTCGAGGTTGTCCACGACCTGGCGCAAAGCCTGGGCGTGGCCGTGCCCGATGACGGCGGCAGCCGGGACCGCGAGGCCGCGCAGGCCGCGCGCACGAGGCGCAGCACGCTGGGCGAGGTGCTGACGCAGGCCGGCGCGGCCTACTACCGGCAGCTGAAGACGTCCGACCAGGCCATTGCCTACCTCAAGTCGCGCGGCATCACGGGGCAGACCGCGCGCCGGTTTGGCCTGGGCTGGGCCGCAGAAGGCTGGCACGGGCTGGCCAGCGTGTTTCCCGATTACCAGGATCCGCTGCTTGTAGAAGCCGGCCTGGTCATCGCCAGCGATGAAGACGGCAGCCGACGCTACGACCGCTTTCGCGGCCGGCTCATGTTCCCCATCCGCGATACGCGAGGCCGGGTCATCGGCTTTGGCGGCCGCGCCCTGGGTGACGGCCAGCCCAAATACCTGAATTCACCCGAGACGCCGCTGTTTCACAAGGGACGGGAGCTGTACGGCTTGTTCGAGGCGCGCAAGCCTGCGCACGACCAAGGCGAGATTCTGGTGGTCGAAGGCTACATGGACGTCATCATGCTGGCGCAGCACGGACTGCCCAACACGGTGGCGACGCTGGGAACAGCGTGCACGGCAGAACACCTGCAGAAACTGACGCGCGTGGCAGACACCCTTGTTTTCAGCTTTGACGGCGACAGCGCCGGCCGCCGGGCTGCGGCCAAGGCGCTGCAGGTCTCGCTTCCCTTTGCCGCCGACAAGCGCAGCTTCCGGTTCCTGTTCCTGCCCCCGGAGCATGATCCGGACAGCTTCGTTCGAACGCAGGGCGCGGCGGCGTTCACGGAACAGATCAAGGCGGCACAGCCGCTGTCGGCGTTCCTGCTTGAAATCGCTGCCGTCGATTGCGACATGCACACCGCAGAAGGTCGGGCACGCTTTGCCGCGCAGGCCGGTCCCCTGTGGCAGCAGCTGCCAGAGGGCGCGCTGGCACGCCAGCTGCTGGGCGAGATGGCGGTACGTGTGCAGATCAGCGCAGCGGAGCTGGAAGCGCTTTGGCGCGCGCAGGGCGTCCGGCCATCGACTGGCGCCAGCCCCCGCGGCCCGCAGCGCCAGCCATGGGGCCGCGGCGCCCGTGCCACGGCCGCCCGTGCAAGGCCGCGGCGCACACCGCCGGCGCGTGCGCGACGCGCGCTGCAAATCGTGCTGACCGCGCCGGATCTGTGGCTGGCGCTCGGCAGCAGCGACCAGCAGCTGCTCTGCGACCTGCCAGCACCCTGGGGGCCGCTCTTTGCCTGGCTTGACGGCCAGATGCACGAGCACGGCAGCCGTCCCTGGGCGGCGCTGCGCGAGGCCCTGCGCGGCCACGCGCACGAGGCGGCCGCAGTGGATGCAGTTGAAAAGCTGCATGCGGACATCACTTCCGATCCCACGGAGCTGCAAGCCATCTTGCGGCAAGAGCGGCCGCATCACCTCAAGCACCGGATGAACGAAGCACTGGCCGCCGGCAACCTCAGCCTCTACCGCTCCCTGCTGCAGGAATTCACCGCTACCGCCATGGCGCCACGTTGAACGGACGCCGGGCTGTCGTTAAAATGCCGCAGCGCACGCCTTGAAATTCCCTTGCCCTGCCTATAATTGGGAGTTGTGCCCGCAAGCGCGACAGCAGCACCTCCGGATCGACCAACATTTGCGCCATGCCACAAACGAGCGCAACCCTGCGGACCAGGGTGGTCCCACCGCCGCAAGGACTGCATTCCAAATGTTCGCCCTTTTTTCTTGCCGGCACGATGGCCTGCGCGCATGCAAGTCCGGACTGGCGCGCGGCCGTGAACTGTCCCCGTTTGCCAAACGCAGCGCGCATGTAGCAGTCACGCCGCAGGCGTCTGGCCTCCCAGCTTCACCCGAGATTTTTCATGGCAACCAGCAGCAAGTCGAAACAAAGCAAAACCGTCCAGGCCAAGGAGAAGGCCGTGGCAGCAGGTGTGGACACGATCTCCAGCAAGCCGGTCCAGGCCACTGCCAAAACGTCGGCACCCAAGAAGTCCGCCGTCAGGAAGACAGCGGCGAAAGCCCCTGCACCCAAGGCGGGTGGCGCAAAGGCAGCAGTGAAGAAGACCACGGCAGCCACCGGTTCCGCCAAAACAACGGCAAAGAAGTCAACGGCCAAGGCAGCAACCGCCAAGAAGGCAGTGAAGCAGCCGGCGGCAAAGAAGACTGCTGCTGCAAAGAAGGCCACGACCGCTAAGAAGGTCTCCACCGCCAAGAAGGTCACCACCGCGAAGAAGGTGAGCTCGGCAACGGCAACAAGCAGGACTGCCACCCGGAAGACGGCGGCCAAGAAAAAGACCGAACCCAAGGTCAAGCCGCTGCGCGTGAAGATCAGCAAGGCCAAGGAGCGCGCCCTGATGCGCGAGTTCGGCCTGGACAACACCGTGCTCTCCGAGGAGGAGATAGCCGAACGCCGCGTCAACATCAAGGAGCTGCTCAAGCTGGGTCGCACGCGCGGCTACCTCACGCACGGCGAAATCAACGACCACCTGCCCGACAAGCTGGCCGAGACGGAAGCGCTGGATGCGGTCATCACCCTGCTGACCGACATGGGCGTGTCGGTCTACGACCAGACGCCGGACGCCGAGACGCTGCTGCTGAGCAACGCCGAAGCCAACGTCGCCACCGAAGAAGAAGCCGAAGAAGAAGCCGAGGCCGCGCTGTCCAGCGTGGACTCCGAGTTTGGCCGCACCACGGACCCGGTGCGCATGTACATGCGCGAGATGGGCACGGTCGAGCTGCTGACGCGCGAGGGCGAGATCGAGATCGCCAAACGCATTGAAGGTGGCCTCATGGACATGATGCAGGCCATCAGCGAGAGCCCGACCACCATTGCCGAGATCCTCAAGATGGCCGAGTCCATCCGTGCCGGCGAGGTGATCATCAACAAGGTGGTCGACGGATTCACCGACGTGGAGCAGATCGACGACTACGTGGCCGAGGAGTTCGAGGACGAGTACGAAGACGACGACGATGGCACCAAGGCCATGACGCGCCTGATGGAAGCGCTGAAGAAGGAGTCGCTCGCCCGCTTTGACGACATGGCCCGGCTCTACGCCAGGCTGCGCAAGGCCTACGAGAAAGACGGCTGGGGATCACCGGCGTACAACAAGGCGCAGGCCGCGCTGACCGAGCGCGTCATGAGCTTTCGCTTCACGGCCAGGGTCATCGACCAGCTGGCGGACCTGCTGCGCGTGCAGATCGATGAGATCCGCAGCCATGAAAAGCAGCTGCGCCGCATCATCGTCGGTCGCTGCAAGTACCCGCGCAAGGACTTCATCGCGGCCTTTGGCGGACGCGACAAGCACGGCAAGCCCGTGCCCTCGCAGCTGCTCAACCTGGCCTGGTCCGAGGAACAGGCCGCGGCCGGCCAGCCCTGGAGCACGGTCATGGAGCGCAACATCCCGCCCATCCAGGACCTGCAGAAGAAGCTGGCTGCAATCCAGGACGAGGTCATGGTGCCGCTGTACGCCTTGAAGCGCGTGCACCGCAAGATGCTGCAGGGCGAGCAGTTCTCGCGCTACGCCAAGCAGGAAATGATCGAGGCCAACCTGCGCCTGGTCATCTCGATTGCCAAGAAGTACACCAACCGCGGGCTGCAGTTCCTGGACCTGATCCAGGAGGGCAACATCGGCCTCATGAAGGCGGTGGACAAGTTCGAATACCGCCGCGGTTACAAGTTCAGCACGTACGCCACCTGGTGGATACGGCAGGCGATCACGCGATCCATTGCGGACCAGGCGCGCACGATCCGCATTCCGGTGCACATGATCGAGACCATCAACAAGATGAACCGCTTCTCGCGCCAGCACCTGCAAAAGCACGGCGTGGAGCCGGATGCCGCGCTGCTGGCCGAGCAGATGGACACGACCGAGGACAAGATCCGCAAGATCATGAAGGTGGCCAAGGAGCCCATCTCCATGGAAACGCCCATCGGTGACGACGACGATTCGCATCTGGGCGATTTCATCGAGGACCAGGACACGACCACGCCGGGCGATGCGGCCATGCAGGGCGGCCTGCGCGACGTCGTCAAGGACATCCTGGACAGCCTCACCCCGCGCGAAGCCAAGGTGCTGCGCATGCGCTTTGGCATAGAGATGGACAACGACCACACGCTGGAAGAGGTGGGCCGCCAGTTTGACGTGACGCGCGAGCGCATCCGCCAGATCGAGGCCAAGGCACTGCGCAAGCTCAAGCACCCCTCGCGGGCCGAAAAGCTGCGCAGCTTCTCCGATCCGCGCTGACGCGGTGTGGCGTCCTGCCGCCGCGACCTGCGCCGGCAGGCGCGGCGGCTGACCGCATCGTTGGCTGCCATCTGCTGCAGACCGTTGCCGCTGGCGCGACCCGGATCTTTTTTTCCGGGTTGCGCTGCGGCAGGATATCCACCCCGTTGCGCGGGCCCGGCCGGCGGGGTCAGGCCACGACGCCTGCCGAACGCAACGCGGTGATCCGGCTCGCGTCATAGCCCAGCGCCGCCAGCACGGCATCGGTGTCCGCGCCCTTGCTGGGCGGACCCTGGCGCACACCAAGCCGGCGCTCGTCCAGGCTCAGCGGCAGCAAGGTGGTCTGCACGGTCTCGCCCGCGCGCTCGCCATCGGTGAGGACGATGTCGGCCAGGCCTCCGGTGGCGCGCAGGTGCGTGTCCTCATACAACTCCTCGGGCCGCCGTATGGGCGCAAAGGGCAGCCCGGCGCCCTCGAACAGCTCGGCCAGCCGCCGCGCCGGGACATCGGCCAGCCGGCGGCGCAACTCGGGCAGCAGCTGCGCCCGCGCGCGTACCCGTGCGTTGTTGCTCGCGTAGCGCGCATCCCGCTGCAGGTCGTCAAATCCCAGCAGCTCGCAAAACGTCTGCCACTGCGCGTCGCTGACCGCGGCCAGGAAGATCTGCTCGCCGCCCGCCACCGTGAACACGTCGTAGAGACCCCAGGGCGAAATGCGCTGCGGCATGGGGTCGGGCGCCGCGCCTGTGATCGCGTACTGGAGCATGTGCTGGCCGACCAGGAACACGTTGTTCTCGAACAGCGCGCTGCGCACCAGCTGGCCACGGCCGGTGACACCCCGCTGCACCAGCGCGCCCAGCGCGCCGATGGCGCCAAACATCCCGCCCATGATGTCGTTGACGCTGGACCCCGCGCGCAGCGGATCGCCCGGACGGCCGGTCATGTACGCCAGCCCGCCCATCATCTGCACCACTTCGTCCAGCGCGGTGCGGTGTTCATACGGCCCGGGCAGGAAGCCCTTGCAGCTGACGTAGATCAGCCGTGCATTGGCCGCGTGCAGCGACGTCCAGTCCAGCCCGTACTTGTCCATGGCGCCGGGCTTGAAATTCTCGGTCACCACGTCGGCGCTGGCCGCCAGCGCGCGCGCCACCGCAGCGCCATCCGGATGGCGCAGGTCGATCATGACGCTTTTCTTGTTGCGGTTGAACAGCGGAAAGAACCCCGCACCCACGCCAAGCAATTCGCGCGTGCGGTCGCCGCCGGGCGGTTCGACCTTGATCACTTCAGCGCCCAGGTCGGCCAGCACGAGGCCGCAGGTCGGTCCCATCACCATGTGCGTGAATTCAACGACCTTGAGCCCGGTCAGCGGCAGGGCGGGCGATGCCGCCTGTTCACTCATTGCCTCATCCCGGCTGTTCGTTGCGCCAGCATCGCTACGCAACCAGAAAACGGTACAGGTTGCGCAGCATCCCAGCCGTCGCACCCCAGATGAAGCGCTCGACCACCGGACCTCCGCCTGCGCGCTGGACATCGTCCGGGTACGGCATGGACAGCCATTCGCGGACATGGCCGTCCCATTGCAGGCGATGGTGCCGGTGATGCGCCGGGTTCATCAGGAACGACAGCGGCACCTCGAACACGTCGGCCACCTCGTCGGGATTGGGGTGCAGCGCCGACGTCCCGGACACCAGCGCGACCACCGGCGTGATCACGAACCGCGAACCGGTCACGTACAGCGGCAGCTTGCCCAGGACGTTGACACGCGCGGGCGCGAGGCCGATCTCCTCATGCGCCTCGCGCAGCGCGGTATCCTGCACGCCGCGGTCCGTGGCGTCGACCTTGCCGCCCGGGAAGGCCACCTGCCCGGAATGCGTGGGCAGGAAATCGGTACGCTGCGTCAGCAGCACCGACAGGCCGCCGGGCCGGTTGACCAGCGCGATCAAGACCGCCGCTCGGGTTGCGCCACGCCTGGAAAACGGCAACTCGATCCGCGTCTCCGGCAGCCAGATCGGCGGCGATGCAAAGCGGCGCCGCAACGCAGTGGGCTGCAGCTGCTGCAGCGGCACGGCTGGCAACTGGGTATCCACCGCGACCACCGGGACCTGTCGCGGGTCAAACCGGGGCAGCGGCGCAACGGGGGCAACGCGGGCATCCATATCTGTCCCTATTGTCTCTCACCCGCCCGGCGCCGGCTTGCCCTGCGGCCCCCCCGGGCATCCCGCTCCGACCTGGGCCTGCACAAAAGCCCGATAATGCTGCCCATGCCAAGCATAGAACTGGGACCCGCCGAGCGCAAGAAGCTGCGCGCCGACGCACACCACCTCAGCCCCGTGGTCACCATTGGTGCCAATGGGCTCTCGCCCGCGGTGGAAAAAGAAGTCGACGCGGCGCTTGCCGCGCACGGCCTGGTCAAGATACGGGTTCACGACGACGACAGGCAGGTGCGCCAGGAGATCCTCAACCGGCTGGCCGAGGCGCTGGGCGCGGCAGCGGTCCAGCACATAGGCAAGCTTCTGGTCCTGTGGCGGCCCAGGACCGAGCCGCAACCGGAAGAACCTGATCCGGAACGCCGCCCCGGCCCCAGGACCGTCAAGGTCGTCAAGTTCAGCAAGCGCGGCGGCCAGCGCCCGCAGGTGCGCCAGGTGCGCGTGCTCGGGAACGAGCGGCTGACCCCCGGCGGCAAGATAAAAAAAGCACGCCGCGCACAAAAATCGACCAAGAAGGGCCGCAGCAAATGACGCCTTCCACAGCCGGGGCGCGACACGTCCTGTGCATGAAATGGGGTGACAAGTACGGTCCCGAATACGTCAACCGGCTGTACGGCATGGCCCGCCGGCACCTGTCCGGGCCGTTTCACTTTGTCTGCCTGACCGACGACGCCGACGGCGTGGACGTCGGCGTGACCTGCCTGCCCATCCCGCCGCTCGATGTCCCGCTGCGGCCGGGGCAGCGCGACGGCGCCTGGAACAAGCTGACCGTCTTCGAAGCGGACCTGTACGGGCTGCGCGGGACCGCCCTCTTCCTGGACCTGGACGTGGTGATCGTCGGCAGCCTGGATGACTTCTTCGAGCAGGCCGGCGAGTTCTTCATCATTCGCGACTACCACCGCTTCTGGCGTTTTGGCGAGCGCATCATCGGCAATTCCTCGGTGTTCCGGTTTGAACTGGGCGCGCACGCCGACGTTTTGACACACTTTCGCGAGAACATGGCGCAGGTCCGCGCCGGCCACCGCAACGAGCAGCATTTTCTCTCGCACTTCCTGCACCGGCAGGGGAAGCTCGGCTACTGGCCCGCCGGCTGGTGCCCCAGCTTCAAGTACCAGTGCATTCCGCTGTGGCCAAGCAACTACTGGCGCGCGCCCTTCGTCCCTGCCGACGCGCGCATCGTCGTCTTCCATGGCGAAGTCAACCCGCACGACGCGCTGGCCGGCCGGCGCAACAAGCCGCTGGGCTACATCAAGCCCACGCCGTGGGTGGCGCAGGCCTGGCAATCGGGGTTGTCGAAAGCGGACGGATGGCCACCCCCCGCCGGATCCTGATGGCGCGTTGCAGGGCCGCCACACCGCCGGGCCCGGGTGCCGGCAAATCGCATGGGAAGCAGGCAATTGAGCCCAAGTCCAAGCGCCCTGCTTGTCACCACAAACCATTTCAGGTAATGTCGGGTTTGCTCAGGCCATGCCGCCCACCGGCAAAAGCAAGCGCGACGCTTGTGGCCCGTCGGATCCACCTCACCCGAGCAGAATCCACGCGCACGCGAAACGGTAATGTATCATTTCGCTACGTATCAGACACCCGCACCAGATACCCGCAGCAAAAACACCCGCAGCAGACGCTGGAGCTTCGTCGCTTCGCTTGACAGGTTGACCATGGACAAAAGAACTGCCCCCACCGCTTGCAAGAACCTCGCTGGATCAAGCCGGCGCGTGCTGGCTGCACTGCCGTCCGGCCCGCTGGTCGCGACGGCCGTGGCCGTCGCGTTGAGCTGGCCCAGCTCCGGCGCAAACGCGGCGGCCCTGGGCGCAGCCACGGTGCAATCGGCGCTGGGCGAACCGCTGCGGGCCGAGATCCAGATCCCGCAGCTGTCGTCGGAAGAAGCCTCCACGTTCAGCGCACGCGTGGCGTCACCCAGCGCGTTTGCGGGCGCGGGAATCAGCTACAACACCGACCTGTCCAACGCCCGGGTTTCGCTGGAGCGGCACGCCAACGGGCAAGCCTATCTCCGCATCACGACGGAGCGGCCGATCAGCGAGCCGGTCCTGGGCATCGTGATCGAGGCAGACTGGGCCAGCGGCCAGATCACGCGCGACTACACCGTGCTGCTGGACCCGCCCAAGCGCATGGACGCGGGCACGACCGTGCAGGAAACCGCCGCAGCGGCACCGACACCAGCACCGGCAGCGGCAACCGCGCCGCAACCACCGCGCGTTGGCCGGGCCGAACAGCTGCGGCCGGCAAAGACCGCGGCGACGGCACCAGAAAGAAGCACGCCGGCTGAAGCTGGGCGGGCGCCAGCCCAGCGCACGCGCAGCGGCGCCGTCACCATTCAGCGCGGCGACACGGCCTCCCAGATCGCCGTGGCGCATGGCTTGCAGGGCGTCTCACTGGACCAGATGCTGCTGGCCATGCTGCGGGCCAACCCCAATGCGTTCATCCGGGGCAACGTGAACCTGATTCGTGCGGGTGCGGTGCTTCAGATGCCCTCGGCCGAGGATGCGCGCACGGTGACCCGTGCCGACGCGCGGCGCATGGTCGTGGCCCAGACCGATGACTTCCGCGCGTACCGCAGTGGACTGGCGCGCAACGTGCAGGCGACGCAGGCCACGCCGGGCAGCCAGTCGGCGGAGGGGCCGGTGGAGCCGCAGGTTGCGGAGGCGCAAGAGGCGCCGCCGGAAGAAGACCGCCTGGAGATTTCCAAGGGCGGCACCGGCACCGAAGCCGCGGCCCAGGCAGCACAGTCACGCCAGATCAGCGACCAGGCCGAGCGCGTTGCCGAGCTGGACCGCAACATCAGCGAATTGTCCGAGCTGGAAAAACAGTTGGCCGGCGAAGCGAACCAAGCCGGTGGCGCAAGCAATGCGGACACCGGCACCGCCCCGGCCGCGGCAGACGCGCCGTCGGGCCCGGATGCCACGACCACAGGCGCCAACGCCGATGACGCGGCTTCGAGCGCGGAAGACAGCGGGAGCACCGAAGGCAAAGACGCTGAAGCGGCGGCAGCACAGGGGCCGGCCGAGCCGGCGCCCGCCACGGACGACGCCAATGCACAAACCGCCGCGGATGTGGCCGCAGACGCGACGGTGACAGCCGATGGCGCGGCCGAAGGCGACGCTGTGGCGCCGCAACCCGCGCCGCTGACCACGGCAGCCGCCGCGCCTGCGGACAGCCCCGACGCGGCAAGCCAGGGCAGCAACCTGGCGATTGCAGCGTCGTTGCCCGCCGAACAGCCGGCCAGCGTGCTCGATCAAGTTGCCGAATATCGCTGGCCCATCGTGGCCATCCTGGTTGCGCTGCTGGCCCTGTTTGGCATCGGCCGCTCGCGCCGTCGCAAGACCGAAGAACCACTGCTTGACGATGGCCCGGGCACGGGCGGCCCGTTTGTCAACGTCAACGCAGCCGTCCCGGCCGCGGACACGGCCGCTGCTGACCTGGACCACGAAGAGGAAACCCGGCTGCTCATGCCCGGGACGGCGGACGAAGAGGAGGAGGAAGACCCGGAAGTGCTGGCGCAGCGGCTGTCCGGCGCCTTTGCCGACACGGCGTTCCCGCTGACGACAACGGAAACCGAATCAGGCGCGGTCAGCGACCTAGTTGCCGAGGCCGACATCTACGTTGAATACGGGCACGACGAGAGGGCAGAAGAGCTGCTGGAACAGGCCCTGCAGGCTGAACCGGGGCGCGCCGAGATCTACCGCAAGCTCGCGGCAATCTACCTGCGCCGCAGCGACCGGGGCGCACTGGCGGCGCTGTCGGCGCGGGCCGCTGCTGCACCAGACCATGCCGAGGCGGCATGGCAGGCGGTCGCGGCCGTGGGACGCGAGCTGGAGCCCAACAATCCCCGCTACCAAGAAGCCGGCGCAACAGCTGCTGAAATCCCCGCAGAAGCGCTTGACGAGCTGCAGCCGACGCGCGCAGCGCTGGACCAGCCATTCAATCACCAGGTGTTCTGGGCCGAAACCGAGAAGGGAAGCGCCGAGTTGGCAAGCGACGAGACCGAAGGCGAAGACCACCGGTACAGCCCGACCACGCTGGACTTCGACGTGGACTTTGAGGAGACGGCCCCTCTCGCACGGAAGTCCACAGCGCCCACGGCGGCCCAGCTGACGGCCGACGACTTGCGCAAGGCTGGTGCCGACGGAACACCGCAGTCCGTGGAGCGACCACCCGGAACGCACGAAGAGTCCCTGGACCTGGACATTGATTTTTCCGCGTCCGGGCGAGACGGCGGCGAGGCCGATGACCTGAAGCCAGCCGCAGACGTGGCCAGCTTCGGGCCCGCGCCCGCGGCGGATTCCACGCTCATGGAATTCGACCTGGATACGCCCGCTACGCAGGACATGCAGCGCGCAGCGGATTCCACACTGATGGACTTTGACCCGGATACGCCTTTTACGCAGGGCATGCAGCGCGCGGCAGATTCAACACTGATGGACTTTGGCCTGGACGCCGACTCCACAAACGAGCCAGCGCCAGCTGCCGAATCGACATTCCTTGATTTCGACCTGGATGACCCCGGGGTGGGCACGGAAGAGTCGTCAACCGCGGCAGCCAATGGCAACGACGATCCGCTGGCGACCAAGCTGGCGCTGGCCGAGGAATTTGCAGCCATAGGCGACGGCGAGGGCGCTCGCAGCATGGCACGCGACGTGGCGCAATCGGCCACGGGCGCGCTGAAGGAAAGGGCAGACGCGTTCCTCAGGCAGCTGGGCGGGAAACCCTAGAATGAAGGGCAAGCGCAAGCGGCGTGCCGCCAGCGTGCCCAGCACGTTTTCCAGCGGCGCCCTGGCGCCAGGGGCCTTGTCTGGTCCCCCGGTCTGACCCAAACCACCGGCCACCTGGCAAGGCAACGGCAGGTCTTGCGCCACATCCATTTCAAGCTGGCGGCTGCCGCGGCACGGCGGTGGCGTTTCCCATTGCCCTGCGCCAGCCGTTGTACAAATCTCCGTGACACGCATCGCCCTGGGCCTCAGTTACGCCGGCACTGCCTACCATGGCTGGCAGAGCCAGCCCGACGGCCGGACGGTCCAGGACCGGCTTGAGGAGGCGCTGGCCCGCTTTGCCGGCGAGCCGCTGCCCACGCGCTGCGCAGGCCGTACCGACGCGGGCGTCCATGCGCTGTTGCAGGTGGTCCACTTTGACACCAGCGTGCAGCGCGAGCCGTTTTCCTGGGTCAGGGGAACAAACCACTTCCTGCCGCCGGACATCGCGGTGCAGTGGGCCCGTCCGGTTCCGGATACGTTTCACGCCCGCTCCAGTGCACTCAGCCGGCGCTATGCATACATCCTGCTGCAATCGGCCGTCCGCCCTAGCCTGGAGGCCGGTCGCGCCGGCTGGGTCTTTCGCGAGCTGGATGCCGATGCCATGCGCGAGGCAGCCAGCCACCTGGTGGGACGGCATGATTTCAGCTCGTTTCGAGCCAGCGGCTGCCAGGCGCGCAGCCCCGTCAAGACGCTTGCTTCGATCACGCTGCGCCGGGTCGGCGCGTATTGGCACTTTGGTTTTGAGGCTGACGGATTCCTCTATCACATGATCCGGAACATCATGGGCTGCCTGGTCTACGTGGGCCAGGGCGCGCGGCCGCCGGCGTGGATGCAGGAAGTCCTGCAGGCGCGAAGCCGGCGCGCCGCCGCCCCGACCTTTGCCCCCGATGGCCTGTACTTCCACGGGCCGGTGTATGCGGGGCACTGGAACCTGCCACAGCGGGTTCTGGCCTATGATTGGCTGCCGTGAACTCCCCTGAAACTGCCGCGGCCCGGTCCGGCAAGGCCGCAGGAGGCGGCGTCCCCGTCCGGATCAAGATCTGCGGCATCACGCGCGAGGCCGACCTGGACGCGGCCGTTGCGGCTGGCGCCGACGCCGTGGGCTTCGTGCTGTATGAGAAAAGCCCGCGCCACGTGACACCGCTGCAGGCCGCGGCACTGGCGCAGCGCCTGCCGCCGCTGGTGCGGCCGGTGCTTCTGTTCGTCAATGCAGCGGCGGGACAGGTCCGGGCCACTGCACAGCGCATCCCGGGCGCCACGCTGCAATTTCACGGCGATGAACCGGCGGCGACCTGCGCGCAGGTCGCCGCCGCCTGCGGCTGCCCGTACTGGCGCGTAGCGCGCATGCCGGTGGACGGCCGCATGGGCTTTGACTTGCTAGAATTCGTGGCACATCATCGTGACGCGCAGGGCATCTTGCTGGATGCGCATACGGAAGGCTACGGCGGCGGCGGCAAGCCGTTTGACTGGGCGATGCTGCCCCGGCACATACCGGCGCACCTCATCCTGTCCGGCGGGCTGAACGCGGACAACGTCGCTGGCGGCATTGCCGCGCTGCGTGGCCGCGGCAAGTCGCTGACCGTGGACGTCTCCAGCGGGGTGGAAGCGCGGGATGCTGCCGGCCAGCCCTTGCGCGGGACCAAGGATGCCGAAAAGATACGCCGTTTCGTCGCTGCCGTGCGCGCTGCCGACCCTGCCTGGACTTCTGCCTGACATGACCACCCCCTCCCTCCCCGACGCGCGGGGCCATTTTGGCCCCTATGGCGGCAGCTTTGTGAGCGAAACGCTGGTCCACGCCATTGACGAGCTCAAGGCCGCGTATGCCCTGCATGGCAACGCGGCCGACTTCCTGGCCGAATTCGCCAGCGAGCTCAAGCATTACGTGGGCCGCCCCTCGCCCATCTACCACGCCGCGCGCACCAGCCGCCAGCTGGGCGGGGCGCAAATCTTCCTCAAGCGCGAAGACCTGAACCACACGGGGGCGCACAAGATCAACAACGTCATTGGCCAGGCCATGCTCGCGCGGCGCATGGGCAAGACGCGAATCATTGCCGAGACCGGCGCCGGCCAGCACGGCGTGGCCACCGCGACCATCTGCGCCCGCTACGGCCTGGACTGCATCGTCTACATGGGCAGCGAGGACGTGAGGCGTCAGCGCCCCAACGTGTACCGCATGGAGCTGCTGGGCGCCACGGTGCGCGCAGTGGATTCAGGCAGCCGAACGCTCAAGGACGCGCTCAACGAGGCACTGCGCGACTGGGTCGCCAACGTGGACGACACGTTCTACATCATTGGCACCGTGGCCGGCCCGCACCCCTACCCCATGATGGTGCGCAACTTCCAGAGCGTGATCGGCCGCGAGTGCCTGGAGCAGATGCCGCCGCTGCTGGCCGAGCAGGAGTTGCACGGCAGCCAGCCCGATGCGGTGCTGGCCTGCGTGGGCGGCGGCAGCAACGCCATGGGCATCTTTTACCCCTACCTGGAGCACGCCGGCGTGCGGCTCATCGGCGTTGAAGCCGCTGGCCAAGGCCTGGACAGCGGCCGGCATTCGGCCAGCCTGGAGCGCGGCGCGCCGGGCGTGCTGCACGGCAACCGCACGTACATCCTGCAGGACGCGGACGGCCAGATCATGCCCACGCACAGCATCTCCGCGGGCCTGGACTACCCGGGCGTCGGCCCCGAGCACGCCTGGCTCAAGGACAGCGGCCGCGCCGAGTACGTCAGCGCCACCGACGCCGAAGCATTGGCCGCGTTTCACCACCTGTGCCGCATCGAAGGCATCATCCCCGCGCTGGAATCCAGCCACGCGTTTGCATATGCGCTCAAGCTGGCGCCCACGATGCGGCCGGACCAGTCCATCCTGGTCTGCCTGTCCGGCCGCGGCGACAAGGACGTGGACACCGTTGCCGAGTGGGACGGCAGGCGGAGCGCAGCAGCATGAGCCGCATAGCCCGCACGCTGCAGCAGCTGGCCGCCGCCGGCCGGCGCGCACTGATCCCGTACGTGACCGCCGGCTTCCCCCAGGCGGACGTGACGCCCGAGCTCATGCACGCCATGGTGGCCGCAGGCGCCGACATCATCGAGCTGGGCGTGCCCTTCTCGGACCCCAGTGCGGACGGCCCGACCATACAGCAGGCCGCCGAGCGCGCGCTGGCGCAAGGCGTGAACCTGCGCCAGGTGCTGCAGATGGTGGCTGCGTTTCGCAAACAGGACGAGCAGACGCCCGTGGTTCTCATGGGCTACGCCAACCCCATCGAGCACCACGACCTGCTGCGCGGCCGCGGTGCCTTCGTGCAGGACGCGGCAGCAGCGGGCGTCGACGGCGTGCTGGTGGTGGATTACCCGCCCGAGGAATGCGAGGAATTTGCCGCGGCGCTCAAGGCAGCCGGCCTGGACCTGATCTTCCTGCTCGCGCCCACGTCGACCGACGCGCGCATGGAGCAGATCGCAAGCCTGGCCAGCGGCTACGTGTACTATGTCTCGCTGCGCGGGGTCACCGGCTCGGGCGCGCTGGACACCTCCGAGGTAGAGGCCATGATGCCGCGCATCCGCAAGCACGTGCGCATCCCGGTGGGCGTGGGCTTCGGGATTCGCGACGCGGCAACGGCGCAGGCCGTGGGCCGGGTGGCCGACGCCATCATCACCGGCAGCCGGCTCATCGAGGAAATCAAGGATGAACCGCGTGAGCAGGTGGCGCCTGCTGCTGCCGCTTTCCTGCGCGAGATGCGCACCGCGCTGGACGCGCTGCCCGCCCCGGCGCAAGCTGAAGGACACGCAACATGAGCTGGCTTGAAAAGCTGCTGCCCCCCAAGATCCAGCAGTCGGGGTCTTCGACCCGCCGCGTCCCGGAGGGCCTGTGGATCAAGTGCGGCGGCTGCGACAAGACGCTGTACAACACCGACCTGGAAGAAAACCAGTACGTCTGCCCCGACTGCGGGCATCACCACCGCATGCGCGCCCGCACGCGGCTGAACGCCTTTCTTGACGCGGAAGGGCGCACCGAGATCGGGCAGGAGGTCGAGCCCGTCGATGCGCTCAAGTTCAGGGACAGCCGGCGTTACACGCGGCGCCTGAAAGAAGCGGCCGACGCCACCAGCGAGACCGAGGCCCTGATCGTGATGAGCGGCACCGTGCACTGGATCAGCCTGGTGGCGGCCGCGTTCGAGTTTGAATTCATGGGCGGCTCCATGGGCTCGGTGGTGGGCGAGCGCTTCGTCCGCGGCGTCGAGGCCGCCGTGGAGCAGAAGCTGCCGTTCATCTGCTTTTCGGCCAGCGGCGGCGCGCGCATGCAGGAAGGGCTGCTCAGCCTGATGCAGATGGCCAAGACCAACGCCGCGCTCACGCGCCTGGCGCAGGGCGGGCTGCCGTTCATCAGCGTGCTGACCGACCCGACCATGGGCGGCGTCTCGGCCAGCTTTGCCTTCATGGGCGACGTCGTCATCGCCGAACCCGGTGCGCTCATCGGCTTTGCCGGGCCGCGGGTCATCGAGGACACCGTGCGGGTCAAGCTGCCCGAGGGCTTCCAGCGCGCCGAATTCCTGCAGGACAAGGGCGCGCTGGACTTCATCTGCGACCGCCGCCAGCTGCGCGAGCAGATCGCGACCATCCTCACCATCCTGCAGCGCCAGCCTGCGGACGCCGTGCAATGACGCAGCCGGGCCCGACCGACACCGGGCATCCGTACGAGGACCTGATGCGCCAGGTCATGGCGCAAGGCGTCGTCAAGGCGGACCGCACCGGCACCGGGACGCGCAGCATCTTCGGACACCAGATGCGCTTTGACCTGCAGCGCGGCTTCCCGCTGGTCACGACCAAGAAGGTGCACGTCAAGAGCATCATCTACGAACTGCTCTGGTTCCTGCGCGGCGACGGCAACGCGCGCTGGCTGCAGCAGCACGGCGTCAGCATCTGGGACGAGTGGGCCGACCCGCAGACCGGCGACCTGGGCCCCATCTACGGCGTGCAGTGGCGCAGCTGGCCCACGCCGGACGGCGGCCACATCGACCAGATCGCGCAGGTGGTGGAAGCCCTCAAGACCAACCCGGACAGCCGCCGCATCATCGTCAGCGCCTGGAACGTGGCCGAGCTGTCCAGGATGGCGCTCATGCCCTGCCACGCGCTCTTCCAGTTCTATGTTGCCGACGGCCGGCTGAGCTGCCAGCTCTACCAGCGCAGCGCCGACATCTTCCTGGGCGTACCCTTCAATATCGCCAGCTACGCGCTGCTCACGCACATGCTGGCGCAGCAGTGCGACCTGCAGGTGGGGGATTTTGTCTGGACCGGGGGCGACTGCCACATCTACGGCAACCACGTGGAGCAGGTGCGCGAACAACTCGCGCGCACGCCCTACCCGCCGCCACAACTGAAGATCAAGCGCCGCCCGGCCAGCATCTTCGACTATGAATACGAGGATTTCGAGGTCGTCGGCTACCAGCACCACCCGGCGATCAAGGCACCGGTGGCGGTATGAGCGTGAGTGAGCCGCGCATAGGGCTCATCTGGGCACAGGCGGCGGGCGGCATCATCGGCAAGGACGGCGGCATGCCCTGGCACCTGCCGGAGGACCTGGCGCACTTCAAGCGCATCACCCACGGCCACCCGGTCATCATGGGCCGCAAGACTTGGGACTCGCTGCCACCGCGCTTCCGCCCCCTGCCCGGCCGACTCAACATCGTCCTCACCCGACAAGCCGACTGGCAGGCCGCTGGCGCCACGCGCGCAGCCACCCTGGACGAAGCACTGGCCGCCTGCAGCAACGCCACGCAAGTCTGGGTCATGGGCGGTGCACAGGTCTTCGAGCAGGCCATGCCGCGCGCCGACGTGCTGGTGGTCACGCGCGTGGACGCCCGCTACACCGGCGACACGCGGGCGCCCGCCGTGGGCGCGGACTGGCAACGCACGCAGAGCACGCCCTGCACCACCGCCAGCGGCGTGCCGCTGCATTTTGAGACCTGGCAGCGCAAAACGCAGTAAGCTTGACAGAAGACGTCAGCAGCGGAACGCGTGGGTCCGCGGCGTCAGATCACTGAACAACGCTGTTGCGCGCAGGCTTGGCGCGGCTCTTTGGTTTTTTGCCTCCCCTGTGCCCGCGCCGAGAAGCGCAGGGGCTGCGGGCAACAAGGCCAGCGGAGCATGGCCTTGCATCGTGAACTGACTCACTGCGGAACTCGCTGCGTTCGCCGTTGGCGAACGCAGCGAGTTCCGCAGTGGCCCGCAACGAAGTTGCGGGACGCGGGATTGGGGTCGCCTTCTTTTGCCTTCTTTGCTTGGCGAGACAAGAAAAGAAGGTGCGCCGTCGGGCGCATATCCCGGCCTGTGGCATATTGCAAAAGCGATCCACGCCATTCGCGAGAAGAGCCAGAGAAAACGCCATGAGTGACCAATTCAAAATCGGTGACCACGTCGGCTGGAACAGCGAGGCCGGCCAGGTCAGCGGCCACATCATCGCCGTGCACCACGAGGATTTCGACTGGAAGGGCTACCGGCACCGCGCCAGCGCCAAGGTGCCGCAGTACGAGATCAAGAGCGCCAAGACCAGCCACGTTGCCGTGCACAAGGGCACGGCACTGCACCTGATCGATGACTGATGTGGCAGAGCATTCCACTCCCGAGCGGTTGCCGCTCTACACCATAGGGCACGCGCGCCACCCGCTGGACGAATTCGTGCGCCTGCTGCAAGGCGCGGGCGTGACGCAGCTGGTGGACGTGCGCTCCTTCCCGCGCTCGCGCACCAACCCGCAGTTCAACATCGACACGCTGCCGGCGGCGCTACGGCCGCACGGCATCAGCTACCAGCACATGCGGGCGCTGGGTGGTCGGCGCAACCTGCAGAAGAATATCCCGCCACAGCGCAACGCGTTCTGGGACAACCGCAGCTTCCACAACTACGCGGACTACAGCCAGCAGCCGGAATTTGCCGAAGCGCTGCAACAACTGATCGACATGGGTCAGCGGCAGCGCACCGCATTCATGTGCTCGGAGACGGTATGGTGGCGCTGCCACCGCCGCATCATCACCGACTGGCTGCTGGCGTGTGGGGAGACGGTGTGGCACATCCTGCCGGATCGTATAGATCGGGCGACGATGACGCGGGGGGCGGTGGCTAAAGACGGCCAAGTGACTTATCCTGCTTTGCATGGCGAACTCTGGCCGGCTGATCCTGAAGACCAACACAATGAGCGAATAGCTCATGAAGATCGTAACCTGCCGAGTTGTCACGTTACGCACTCCACGACAATTTCTAGAAATCACACTTAGCGATAAAACAGAACCACTAGGCCCAATCCCTTGCCAATTATGGCTTAATCGCGAACAATGTGTCGTTAATCTAGACCTATCTGAAAGCGCCATACGCGATATGAGACGGCGGCTTCAATTCTTGTGAGCGTTCAGCGTATGGTCAGCATCGGTACATAGCTAAACAATGCCAGCACAAACAATGCGGCAAAGTAATACGGTATCAGTTCCCGCGATGCTCTGATGATGGAGACGCGAGCGATCGTGCTGGAAATGAACAGGGTCGTCCCCACCGGTGGCGTGAACAGCCCGACGCTGAGATTCAATACCATAATGATGCCAAGTTGCAAGGTATCCAGACCTATGGTTTGGGCCAGCGGCACGAAAATTGGTCCTAGGAGCAAGATTGCGGCGGGCAGGTCTATAAACATGCCGACGATCAGCATGATCGCATTCATCGCCAGGATGATGAGCCACGGTTCCTCCAGGGTGGTGACCGCCCAGCTGGCGAAGGTTTGTGGAATCTGCGTGAACGTTGCTAGCCAACCGACGATGGCCGAACCCATGATGACAAGCATGACCACGCCAGTGGCGACGCCGGCGCTGATGACCGCTTCCTTGAAACGTACAAGCGTCATGTCACGATAGACAAACGCGCCCATGGCCAACGCATACAAAGTGGCGATGATGGCGACTTCCGTCGGTGTGGCAATGCCAAAGCGCAGCAGGACCAAGATCATGATTGGCATTGCCAGCGCCGGTGCTGCCTGTACAACGAGTCGATTGAACTTTTGCCATTCAAATGGCTCCGGCCTGTGCGGGAAGTTGCGGATCCGTGCGGACAGGTTGCACACCATGACGAAGACGATGGTAATTGCCAATCCCGGGAGAACGCCAGCGATGAACAACGCCCCGATCGACTCGCCCGAAACCAGCGAGTACAAGATGAGCGGGATCGAAGGCGGAATGAGAACTGCAATCATGGCTGAGGCCGCGTTATTGGCAGCGGTGAATCCTGCCGGATAACCTTCCTTTTGCTGCCATGGAATGAGCATCGATCCGAGCGCGGTGGCGTCGGCCACTGCCGATCCGGAGACGCCACCGAACACCGTCGAGCCGACGACTGAAACTGAGCCCAACCCACCGCGATAACGAGCCACCAGCATGGTGGCGAAACTGATCAGATTGCGCCCAAGTTCGCCGCTCATCATCAGGCTACCAGCAAGAATGAAAAATGGCAGCGACAGCATGGGGAAGGATTGCGTCGGCGCGAACATCTGCTGCGCGACGACCGCCATCGGGGGGAAATCGGATATGCCGACGGCAACCCCCGACGCGATGACTAGAACATGCCCAACCGGCACGGCCAGAAAGAGCAGAATAAAAAAGACCAGCGTCAGGGCGAGCATCATATCGGGCTGTCCTCCGGGTTAGCCGCAGGCAACGCGCTGACACCGCGTACCATGACCTTGATCATGATCGTGAGGCTGCTCAGCGCTGTGCCCGCTGCCATAAACATGAGAGCGTAATAACCCCAACTGCCGGATATTCCCAGTAGCGGACTGCGCTGCGAAGATACGATGTCCGCAGTTTGCCAGGTGATGACGAACAACACAGCGTAGGCAACGATGATCAGCACAAGGATGGCCAGCACGAGAAATAGGGCGGCGCGCTTACTCAGCGCTTTGTAAATCAGGTCGACCGCAATATGATCGCCGCGTTGCACTGCCAGCACGATTCCCGCCGCAATCATCCATGGGAACAATTGCTCGGGCACCTCGCTGATCCATTCGATACCTCCCTGTGCAAACGCGTAGCGTGCCACCACGTTCGCACCCAGCACGGCAAGCAGGATGACTGTCGTGCCGATGACTAGAGCTTGGCACAGCCAGCCGAACACTGCATCGACGCCGGTGGCCGCGCGCATCAATAAGCTTTGCGAGGCTTCCGGCCCGAGTTTTCTGGCGCTAGTCGAGCGCCCTTCGAACAGACCCATCTCGTAGACAGCTGCGCTTACGCTACAGCAGCCTCGATAAGCATGGACACGAAGTCACCGAACGGCTTGGCTCTCCATTTGTCGAGCACTGGCTTCGTCGCTTCGCGGAATGCCGTCTTGTTCACCTGGTTGATGTTAAGGTCGCCGTTGGTTTCGAATTCGCCGAGATATTTTTCGTCGGCTTGAGCCATAAGTTCGCGCTGCAAGTTCCCTGCTTGCTTAGCGGCATCGATAATGACTTGCCACTGATCCTCGCTGACACGCTTGCGTACGCTGACCGATGCGATGAACGGTGTACTCTCCCACTTGTGACCCGAAAGGCTGATGTACGGGTTGACTTCGTAAAGCTTGGAGCTGGCGATGTTAGCAAGCGGATTTTCTTGACCATCGACCACACCCTGCTGCAGCGCAATATAAAGTTCACTGAACGCAATCTGTTCGGTGGCCGCACCCAACTCCTTGAAGATATCGATAGTCATCGCGTCGGCCGGCGTACGGATCTTCATTCCTGCCAAGTCGTGAGGCTCGGCGATCGGCTTCTTGCTGTTGGTGATTTGCCGAATGCCGTTGTCCCACCAGTCGAGCACCGTCAGATCTTGGGACCTAATGCGCTCCACCAAATTGCTACCAATCGGCCCGCTAAGCACCTTGTAGGCGTGAGCCGCGTCATTAAAAAGAAACGGCAGGCCGAGGGCATTGATCTCCGGCGCAATGCCGCCGACCGCCCCCTGGCTGTTGATGGTGAAGTCGAGCACCCCAGTGCGTACGCTCGTGAGCATGGCAACATCGTTGCCGAGCTGTTCCGAGCCGGCGACATTGATTTTGATTTCGCCGTTCGTTCCTGCGGCAACCAGTTCGGCGAATTTGTCAGCGCCCAGCGCGCGTGGATTGCCCGGGGCAGCGCCATGCCCCAGCGTAAGCGTGGTTGCTGCACGCGCTGTCTGCGTGAACAGGGGCAGCACAGCGGTGGCCATTGAACCGCCAACGGTCTGGGTGAATTTTCTACGTGTAAGGCTCATGTTGATCTCCTGATGTTGTTTGCAAAATGCGGTGGAAAGGAAAAATTTGCTCCTGATACTCCACTGGTAACCTCGACGAGAATGGTCTGACCGCCCCGCGAGGTCGGGTTCGAATTTGTTTTTTTAGGGGCAAGGAGGAGCATCGGCCCATGGTTTGAAAAGGTGGGCGGCGGCCAGCCGCCCCTGTCGCGATAACCGCAGGGCTGACAAGATCAGGCCTGTTCACAGCCACGATTTGATCGAACCCATCAATCGGCTGGTCGAAAGACCATAGTCGTCGTGCAGCGTCGGCAGCGCGCCAGCTTTCAGAAATGCATCCGGCAGCGCGACTTGGTGGAACTTCGGTGCAAGCCGATTGCGCAGCAAAAGTGATGCCACTGCTTCACCCAGGCCGCCAATGACCGAATGGTTTTCCGCGACGATGACGAGGCGATCCTGCCTGCGTACTTCGCGCAGGATGCTTTCATCGTCCAGGGGTTTGATGGTTGGCGAGTGCAGGACGGCTACATCGACGTTATCGCCCGCGAGCGCCTTGGCAGCCTCGAGCGCGCGCATGGTCATGAGGCCGCTGGAAATGATGAGCACGTCGCGGCCGTCGCGCAGCAGCTTGGCCTTGCCAAGCTCGAACGAGTAATCGTAGTCGTCGAGTACGACCGGGACCTTGCCGCGCAGCAGTCGCATGTAAACCGGGCCGTGGTGCGCAGCCATCGCTGGGACCGCCTGTTCGATGTCGAGCGCGTCGCACGGATCAACAATGGTCAAACCGGGAATGCCGCGCAGGATGGCAAGATCCTCGGTTGCTTGGTGGCTGGGGCCGTAGCCGGTGGTCAGCCCGGGCAAGGCACAGCATATTTTCACATTCAAGTCGTCCTCGGCGATGACCTGGTGGATGAAGTCGTAGGCGCGCCGCGTGGCGAAGACCGCGTACGATGTAACGAACGGCATGAAGCCTTCCTTAGCCATGCCGCCGGCTGCGGCCAGCAGGAGCTGCTCGGCCATGCCCATCTGGAAGTAGCGTTCGGGGAACGCCTGCGCGAATGGCAACAGGTCGGTGTACTTGGCCAGGTCGGCCGTCATGCCGACAACGTCGGGACGCTCCTGGGCCAGTTCCAGCAGCGCGTGGCCGAAGGGCGCCGGGCGTGTTGGCTGATCCGCATCGACGAACGACGCGATCATTGCTGATGTCCGCAGGCGCGGCCGCTTCAATACTTCTTGGTTCACCCTTGTTCTCCTTTCAAGTGATTGGCGTCGAGCACCGCGATGGCCTTTTGCCACTCGTCTTCCTCCACTCGCAGGAAATGGTTTTTCTCACGCGCTTCGAGGAAGTCGACGCCGTGACCCATGCAGGTGCGCAAAACGATGACCCTTGGTTGTGTCGCCTTGTGGTAGCGTGCGCGCTCAAAGGCGTCGTAGACAGCTTGCAAGTCGTTGCCGTCGACTTCTTGTGTGTACCAACCGAAGGCCTCCCAGCGTTTCGCAGCTGGTTCGCCGCTCAGGATTTGTGCCGGTGGGCCATCGGCCTGCTGGTTGTTCATGTCAATGAGGTTGATGAGGTTGGCCAGCCTGTGGTGCGTTGCCGACTGCGCTCCTTCCCATACCGAACCTTCATTGAGTTCGCCGTCAGACATCGATACGTAAACGAAGGCCGGGTTGGCTTTCTGGCGCAAGGCAAGTGCCATCCCCACCCCGATCGGCAACCCGTGGCCAAGTGAGCCGCCGGAAATTTCCATGCCTGGCGTGTAGCTGGCCATTCCGGACATTGGCAGGCGGCTGTCGTCGGCGCCGTAAGTCTCCAATTCCGATGCGGGCAAGATGCCAGAGTGGATCAGCGCCGCATAATGTGCGATGGCATAGTGCCCGTGCGACAGCAGGAACCGGTCCCGGCCTTCCCACGTCGGGTCGTCGGCGCGGTAGTTGAGTGCGTGACCATATGCGACGGCCAGAACGTCGGCATAGCCGAGCGCCTGAGCGATATAGCCCTGCCCTTGTACTTCGCCCATCTGCAGGGCGTAGCGACGAATTTTGTACGCGTCATCCCTGAGTTTTTCCAGCACGTCCGTGCGGCCGGCCGGCGTGGTGGTCGCTTCCTTGACTTCCATCTTTGCTTCCTTTTATGAATTTGCGCTACACATTTGTCGTTTTGAGTGATTCGATATCAACCGAAGTACGATCCGCCGTTGATATGCTGGGTCGTCCCCGTGATGTAGCCGGCGTTCTCGCTGCACAGCCAGACGAACAGCGCGGCGATTTCGGCTGCTGAGGCCTGCCGGCCCAGTGGCACGGCGCCTGAAAGCGAGTGCTCGATTTCATCCGTGGTGCCCATGCGGATATCGGTGTCAACCACTCCGGGTGCAACGGCGTTGGCGGTAATGGCATAGGGGGCCAGGTCGCGTGCCAGCCCGCGTGTAAAGCCAACGATGCCCGCCTTGGCTGCAGCGTATGCGGATTTCGAGAATATGCCGCCGCCGGTAAAGGCGGTGATCGACGACATGTTGACGATCCGGCCGTAGCGCTGGGCCATCATTTGCGGCACGAACGCCTTGCACATGAGGAAGGTGCCAGTCAGGTTCACGGCCAGCACCCGATTCCATTTTTCAAGACTCAGTTCGGAAAATGTGGCGGGCTCGGGGACGCCGGCGATATTTGCCAATGCTCCCACAGTCGGCAAGTCTGCCTCCTGCCGTACGCGTTGGGCAGCTTGCTGTACTGATGCCTCATTGGTGACGTCGCACGGCACCGCGAGTGCCTGGACGCCGGCGGTGCGGTTGATGTCGGCAGCTGCCGCGTTTGCTCCTTGCAGGTCGCGGTCGACAAGCACGACCGCCCAGCCGGCAGCGGCGAACTGCCTCGCTGCGGCAACCCCGATCCCGCGTGGCGACGCAGCCCCGGTCACGACGGCGGTGCGCTTGGCCATGTTTGTGTTTCCCATGTGTTCACTCCATCCTTGGTTTAGTAGAAGAAGTCAGCCGAACGCTTGTACCCCTGGTGCCCAGACCCTGGCCGATGCCTGCATGTGCGCGCGCACCGCTTCCTGCGCCTTGAGTGCGTCGCCTCGTTCAATGCAGCGCAGGATGGGTTCGTGGTGACACCGGCCCATGATCGCGATCGGTTGCGTTTCTCCCGAAGAGAAGAACACGATGCGGATTCGATCCTCCAAGCCGCACCATTGCTCGAGCAATACTGAGTTACCGGAAAACTCGCACAACCGGCGATGGAAATGCATGTCTTTGTTCATGTGTTCTCGAAAATTCAGTTCCATGAGGTCCGGCGGCAAATGTTTTTGAAGCTCTTTGACGATGGCTTGCCGCGACGGACTGCTCACGATGTTAGAAGCTGCCATGCCCTCCAACGCCGCGCGCACATTGAAAATTTCAGCGATCTCCCGTGGACTTGCTCGATGCACATGCGCACTTTTGCGCGCATCGCCAGCGACGAGACGCAATTGCTCCAGCGCTCGCATCGCTTCACGAACGGTGCCACGACTCACACCGTACTCTGAAGCAAGTCTTTCTTCGGACAACTCGTCTCCTGGCAGACGTACGCCGGAGACGATCTCATGCCTCAAACGATCGAACACTTGTTCGCGAAGCGTACGTCGATAAACTCGCCGCCCACCTACAAGCACGTTGTCGCCACCCCGTGTGGATCTCGCTAAAAGTGACACATCTTCGAACATTGAAATAGTGCTATTTGTTTCAGGTTGTCGTTCCGATTTGCGTGAACTGCTTATACTGTTAACTCCTGAATCCGTGATCTCATTGTTGTATTTAGGCGAAATCGCTTTCAATATCAACGACTTGCCTGTAGAATGGCTCTCACCTTGTGGGTGAGGACTTTCATGAGCGATTTTGTCATCAAGCAGCTGCCCTACGATCTGAGCTCGCACGCCGGCTTGGCCCTGATCGGCAAGCATCTGGCGCGCATCAACGTCAACGCCCTGGTCGATCCGGCCTTCCCGATGCGATCGGGGGTGAGCAACAGCGCCATCATCAAGAGCTATCTGGCGCTGCTGTGCCAGGGCAAGAGCGACTTTGACGCCATTGAAGCATTTCGCGGCGATGCCTTCTTTGCCCGCGCGATGCGCCTGGCTGCCGTGCCCTCCAGCCCCACGCTGCGCCAGCGCATGAATGCGCACGCTGCTTCCTGGTTCGATCTGGCCAGCTCCATCAACGAGGCCTTGCTGGGCAGCCGCTTTGCCGGCCAGCCGGTGGACTTTGGCCGCTTGCCCTCGGGCCACACGCCGCTGGATATCGACACCTTTGCCATGAACAACAGCGGCACCAAGAAAGAATTGGTCGGGCGCACCTATGCGGGCGTGGATGGCTACTGCCCGATCGCCTCGTACCTGGGCACCGCAGGCTACTGCCTGGAGCTGGCGCTGCGCCCGGGCGTGCAGCACTCGGCGCGAGAGACCGAATACGACCTGCAGCGCGTGCTGCCCATGGCTGCGCGCCTGGTGCCCACACCGATCCTGGTGCGCGCCGATTCGGGCTTTTGCTCCAAGGCGCTGATGCAGGAGATTGCAGAGCAAGGCCGGGCCCTGGGCCGGCGGCTGGATTTTCTCATCAAGTGGAACCGACGCAGCGCGCCAGTGGAGAGCA
>Ga0265293_10001395_pt1 | contig 52759 bp, 35 predicted proteins | sample Munlanlewell138R_FD_192505 | JGI IMG/M metagenome (GOLD analysis project Ga0265293, IMG submission 192505) | Leachate microbial communities from a municipal landfill in Southern Ontario, Canada - Leachate well 138R | ecosystem: Engineered > Solid waste > Landfill > Unclassified | place: Canada... | reverse complement strand
GCCCTCGGGGTTAACGACGAGCAAATAGATCAATTAACTTTCCTCAATGACCGTCGTAACAAAATAACTAAAGAACAATACCGAACGGAATTGGATCAAATCACCGGCAACGAAACCCTCTCAGAAGAAATAATAATGATGTTGGATAATAGTGACGAACAAACTGACGTGGTAGCTGGTTTAGCAGAACTTGGTATAGATAATGTGGTCTTTGATAAAAGCCTGGCTCGTGGTTTCAATTACTATACTGGAACTGTTTTCGAGTTCTTTGACACTGCTTCAGAAAACAACAGAGCCCTGCTAGGAGGTGGACGCTATGATAATCTAACCAAACTTTTTGATGACACTCCTATACCTGGAGTTGGATTTGGTTTTGGTGACGTAACAATGAGAGACTTTTTGGAGAGTCACGATCTTCTGACATCTGCTCTTACCTCGCCTACCCTCATGGTATTACCGACTGCTCCTGAACATAATCTCACTGCTCAAAAAATAGCTCAACCATTTCGAATTGCTGGTATTTCAACCGCTGTTGATATGAGTACTCGTAAGGTAGGTAAAAAATTATCAAGCGCGGTTGCTGGATTATCTGAATATGCCATCATTGTTGGTGATGACGAAGTAAATAATGATTCCTTTACCTTAAAGAACCTGACTACTAAAGATCAAACTAGTGGTACTTTAGAAGAATTGCTAGAAAAAATAACCGGCTAAATTACATAATGCGCTACATTGTCTTTGACCTAGAAACAAAAAACATCTTTTCCGAAGTTAACTCCAACGACCCTACTGCTTTGGATATTTCTGTGGGTTCTTTTTATGATAGTAAAACCGATAGCTACACGACCGTTACTGACGAAGAACTAACCCAAATTTGGCCTCTCTTGGAACAAGCTGACGCCCTAGTCGGTTTTAACAGCAATCATTTCGACATTCCTCTACTTAACAAGTATTATCCTGGTGATCTAACTCAGATTAAAAGTATCGATTTACTAGAGTCTATTAAGAACTCCTTAGGTCGAAGATTACGACTAGACTCAATTGCTCAAGCTACTATTGGTGCCAAAAAATCAGCCGACGGCTTACAAGCTGTCCGTTGGTACCGTGAAGGTAAGATAAAAGAAATTAAAAAGTATTGTGAACAAGACGTTCGTGTTACGAAAAGAATATTTGATTACGCAATGCAAAACGGTCACGTACTTTTCAAAGATGGCTACCGCAAAAGAGAGATCCCTTTAGACATATCAACCTGGACAGAAAAAGATGATGTCTCAATAACCCACTCTCTTCCTTTTTAATTAAAGAAAAATATAAAAACTACAACTCCCGCTAAAACAAGTCGGTACCATATAAAAGGCCAAAGGGTGTGTTTACGAACAAACGAAAGCATAAAATGAATGGCTAAAAGACCAGTTAGGAAAGCTGTTACTGCACCGACTATCACTGGTCCCCAGAGGACAGAGATATCTGAAGACATTAACTCCAACAATTTCTTAGCTCCGGCACCGAGAATTATTGGTACGGCCAAGAGAAAGGCAAAACGAGCTGCTTCACTACGAGATAGTCCAAGTAGCATACCACCGGAAATAGTAGCTCCCGAGCGTGACATACCGGGTAATAAAGCTAAAGTTTGAAACAAACCAATTTTAAAACCTTTGCTCATGTTTACCTCGTCATTAGCAGACCGACTCAGATACTTCCATTCCGCATAAATAAACAGCATTGAACCAGCCACCAAAACAGCCGCTACCAGTAGCGGTGACCGAAAAGTCGACTCCATATATGATTCCAAACTCAAGCCTAAAACTACAGCCGGAATAGTACCAATCAACAAAGCATACAACAGAGTTTCGTCCCGTTTATTAACCGGTAATCGACTTAATTTTCGTAACAGAGCTTGTAGTAATTGCCAAATATCTTGCTTAAAATAGACAATGACCGCTAAAGCTGTTGCTAAGTGTAAAATAGCGTCAAAAGCTAAAGCGTGACCGCTTTCTACCGCAAAAAATGATCGCACTAAAATAAGGTGTCCAGTTGAAGAAATGGGTAAAAACTCAGTCAAACCCTGCACAAAGCCTAAAACAATCGATTCAAAAAATCCCATAAATACTTAATAAGTATAACCTAAACCTTTTATATTTACATGCTACAATGTACAAAAATAAATTGAAATATTATGGATATAAAAAACACACAAGAAGATCATAAAGTTCCCGCGACCAAAAATCCTCAGTCTTTAGCCATTCCGATTACAATTATCATTGGCTTTGCAATGATTTCTATCGCTATTTTCTTCGGACTAAATATGTCTGCTGACTCAGATAAAAATGAACCTGCTACTGGAGACAATCAGGATAATGCTATAAATATCAATCCCATAACGGAAAAAGATCACATAAAAGGAAACCCTAACGCTCCTATTATGATCGTCGAATACTCAGACTTTGATTGCCCTTTCTGTAAGAGCTTCCACGAAACTATGAATCAAGTGATGGAAAATTACGGTCCAACTGGACAAGTAGCTTGGGTTTATCGTCATATGCCTCTGGAGAGCATACATCCCAGCGCTCCTCATATTGCTGCTGCTTCTGAATGTGTAGCAAAATTAGCTGGTAATGAAGCTTTCTGGACATTCGCCGACTTAGCTTTCGACGAACGCGGCATTAATGATCCGGTCAATCTAGCTCGACTTGATGAATTCGCTACTGCAGCTGGTGCCGACGTCAACGATTTCAATGCTTGTCTTGATGATAAGTCCACCAGAGCTGATGTGGAAGAGGACTTTACTGATGCAGTAAACGCCGGGGCTGAAGGTACACCATATTCAATCATTACCGTAGGCGGACAAACAGGCGTCATCAATGGTGCTCAACCTTACAAAGTAGTAAGTCAAATCATCGATAATTTAATCGCTCAGATTAATAACGAAGGTTAAAAATCTATAATATTGCATATTTTTGTAAGTCTTATAAAAAGAAGGGGTGGCCTGTGGCCACCCCTTCTTTTATTAACTTAAGTCTTTTCTTACTTACGTTTCTTCGCTAAATCCAACACGTTATCAATCTTAATTTGCTCAACAAAATCTGGTACGTGACTGACCAGTATCATAGTTCCCTCATACTTATCTAGAGCTTTAGCGATTTCCGGTAGATGTCGGAAATTTATGTGATTAGTAGGTTCATCAAGAATCAACAACCCGGGTTTCAATAAAGTAAGCTGGGCAAAGGCCACTAACCCTTTTTGGCCTTCCGACAATGAGCCTATCTTAGTTTTTAAAACATCTTTGGTCAGAAGAAAACCAGCTGCGCAACTTCGTAAATCTTCTTCACTTTTTTTATCCATCGATTCTAACAAACACTCGTAGACTGTCTGTTCGAAATTAAGAGTCGAAAAATCCTGTCGATAATAACCAATTTTCACACCCGGGGCTATCTCCTCACCCTTAGCCGTGCCGGATGCTAAAGATTCTAGCAGAGTAGTCTTACCTATACCATTTGGACCGATCAACTGTAGATGATCTCCCCTTTTTAAAGAAATATCACAACTCACTTCCTTCGGTTCATGATTTTTAATTACTTTATAAGAAGATATGCGTAATACTTCCAGCGGTAAACCTTTTTGAGCTGGGATGATAAAGGGACGGATGGTTTTATCTTCTTTTCTTACTTCGACCTTATTTTCTTCAAACTCTTCTACTTCGGCCCGCATTCGTTGCGCCACCAACCGCATTTTGCCTCCCTTTTGCGCAAAGTAGTTGATCTTATCTTTGTTCTCTTGGATACCCTTGGCTAACTGTGCGTTCTTACGATTTTCACGTTCTATACGAGCAGTTATTTCTTTTAACACATCGTGATAGTTTCCATCATATTGTTCTACCTTGTGAGTATGAACATCTAAATACAAAACTCCCGTTGTAAAAGAATTTAAGAAATTAGCATCATGTGAAATAACAATAACTGTCTTAAGATACTCATGCAAAAATTCTGTGAGGTGTTTTATCCCTTCAACATCAAGATTGTTGGTCGGCTCATCCAGCAAGAGAATATCTGGACTTTGAATCAAAGCTGAGGCTAATAAAAGTCTCGCCTGTTGACCGCCTGAAAATGAATCCATTATCCTGTCCTTAAAGGCATCTTTTTGTTTCTCATTTGGAGGAGTGAGATTAACAACCTCTAAGATATTATCAATCTTAGGATCTATATCATAAATCCTTTCAGAAAAACATTTCTGGAAAAATTCTCGCATTGTTAAAGACAACTCATCGCGAGGGATCGTTTGTCTGGAGACAGCAATAGAAGTGCGTGGTTCAATATTAATATCACCATTATCCTGCTTAATGGCTCTAGTTATTAAACTGAAAATAGTGCTCTTACCAGCTCCATTTTGACCCATCAAGGCAAATTTTGCTCCTCTGCGTACAGAAAAACTGACATCGTTTAGAATTGGACGAGTAGAGTCGTATTCAAAAGATACGTTTTTAAGCATTATTAGACCAGCATTTCGTGACATAAAAGATTTAGCTGTCTAACCTTACAAGAGAAAGATATATTGTCAATGTAATTACTTATTTAATAAATTTACCAAATGACAATAACTGCTAACTTTTTCATCGCATTCTGTTTGCAAAAAATCTGCCGTAATGATTTCCTTAGCAGCAGCTACGATTTCATTTTTTAGATCATCTATCTCCTCCTCTGTAATAATGAAAGTCTCCTCGTGAATGATTCCTTTCGTATCTGGTTCAACAAATGATAAGGTGCCCGTCTTGGTCAGATATCGTTCGTCATTATGTAAAGACAGAAGTAAAGCGTAGAAGACTAATTGCCGTTTATAACCGCCGTCAGAACTAGCTGTTTTACCTTCTATAGCATTACGAGATTTTGGTTTTCCCGTTTTATAATCAACTACTCGTAATGCTAAGCCATCATCTCCGATATCTAAGCGATCAAGTTTTCCAGTCAGAGGTAACTCAGGCAGTTCTGGTAAACCAGTCTGAAACATAACCCGCAAGCTCAATTCCTCTTTAGTCTGCTTAGGTAAAATATCTTTAATATATGTGCTGTAGGCATATAATATTTCTAAACCTTTTGCGTGCAGTCGAGTGTAGTCTTCTACACTAAGTGGTAAGCGACCGAGCTCAGCTTCCAATTTTGTTTTCAACTGTGTGTCCGATGGTAAAGATCCTTCCTTTGTGTGGAAAGCGGTCAAGTATTCCAAAGTATTATGAATTACCGTACCAAATAACATATGGATTGGTTGCAATTCGGGAATGCGTAACACATTACGATATAAATAATCCCAAGGACTTCGTAAGTAATTATTCAAAGAAGTAGCTGAGAAACCTCTTTCCGAGAGAAAATGTTTGAGTAAACGTGCGTTAATCTCAATCTCTTTTTCTTTCGTCACTAAGGTACTAAGTGGATGAAAAGCATTTTCTTCTTGTTTTACTTCAACAGTCTGATACAAACCATCATCGATATCAAACAGTAACCTAGAGGCTTGTAACTCTTTACCGTCGGCATTGGTCTCTGAACAAGATAAATAGAGTTGTTGTTTAGCTCTAGTCATAACCACATACAACAAACGTCGTTCGTCGTCTAAAGCATCAAATTTTTCTTCAGCTATCTGGCGCGCTAACGGTATATCGAAATAGACTCTTCTGGTTGCACCACCCCAGGTACTATCTTGTAGATGGGGAGCAAAAACTACCGCAAATTCTAAACCCTTGGCTTTATGAGCAGTCATCACCTGGACAGCATCAGAATCAGTAGTTATGTATGGTGCATTCAATGGTAATCCGTACTCGTAAGCAGTAGCGAATATTTTTTCCACTTGGGCTAAAGAACTAACATTATCTCGCCGCACCATCTCCTCAACTTCATCATAAATCCGTCGCACCACCCGCACCCCTTCAAACGGATCTTCTTTCATCACATAATCAAGGAAACCACTGTCTTGCAAAACACTTTCAAGTACCAAGTGTGGTGATTTACTGACTTCATTTTGTCGGGCAGATTCTAAAACCTTAGAAACTTTTATTACTGATTGAATATCTTCTAATTCCAAAGTAGAAAGATTATTCTCATCTGAGATTATTTTACTCAAAGGTAGAGAGTAACTTTGAGCTCCTAAAACACGAACCAAGTCATTGGTTGAAATATTCCAATATGCTCCGTGCAACACTTCAAACAAGGCCGTTTGATTGCTACTATCAACGATTGCCTTTATCAAACTTTGTACAGACCTAGTCATCGGATGTTTTAAGACATCACCGTCGGCAGAAGCAGCTACAGAAAGACCTTGTTTCCGTAACAAAGCAGCATAGGCTTCAACTTCCCTGTTGGTTCTGACGATAATCGCTATCTCTTGGGGATCGGTTCCTTCAGCAATCGTCTGTACCACCTTCTCTACTACATAATTATCCTCCACTGCCTGATGAGAAAAATTACGGTATTCCACCTCTGCCTCTGTTACAGCCGCTGCTTCTAATGGCACTCTTAAGTCTTTAAGAGGCCCTTCCTCAACAGCTATAAGACAATGTGCAGCATCTAGTATAGTTTGTCCCGATCGGTAGTTTTTAGTCAGAGCAATCGTTTTTGTCTTGGCAAATATATCCTCAAAATACAAAAAATTCTCTAAAGAAGCTCCTTGAAAACGAAAAATTGCTTGTTTTTCATCACCTACTACAAATATATTTGGTGTCTTGTGGAAACTAGCGAGTAACTCCAATATTTTATTTTGTGAACCGTTTACATCCTGATGTTCGTCAGCTAACACATATTGATATTGCTCCTGCAAATCTCTAAGCATATCCTCCTCAGACTCCAGAGCCTGAACGCCTTGAATAATCATGTCATCATAATCGTATAATTTTTGATCACTAAGTAACTGCTCATATAAACGATAGACAGAGAGTAGCTCCCTATTTTTAGAAATTGATTTTTCTTTTTTTGTATACTCACCTCGAACTTTACCTTTATGAGCTCCCTTTTGATGTATTTTTTCAATCCCTTGTAGCTCCAGCTCCTGCTTAGTAATAATTTCAGAAAATGAATCGGGTTTTATGTATTCTTGTTTTAATGAACTAATAGCGCGCAATATATGATAAACATAATACTTAGGATTACCTAAAGGACGCAGAAGTTTATAATCACCACTCTCAAGAATATCTTCAATAATCGTTATTTTTTCAATTTCACTAGCCGGTCTGCCCCCTATTATACGAGGAAAAGAATCTGGATACTCCTTAATCAATCTGCCGGCAAAACCGTGGAAGGTATAAATCGGTACCCGATAGGCACTAACTCCAATATAGCGACGCAATCGTTCACGCATTGCTTTAGCTCCTGATTCCGTAAAAGTTAAGGCTAGAATATTTTCCGGAGAGACATCTGTCTGTAATAGAATATTGGCTATACGTAGAGTTAATATCTGAGTTTTTCCAGTTCCAGGGCCCGCAATAACCATAACTGGACCCTCTATCGTGTCTACAGCCTCTTTCTGTGCAGCATTTAAGGTGGCATAAGCCACCTTAAATGCTGCATTCTCATCATCCTTTTTTGTCATGCTTAAATTGTAACAAATTATCATCAGAAAAGTGATTCGTAAGTAAATGACGTAATAACTAAGGCATAAATACAAAAACAGCCAGTTATTGAACTGGCTGTTTTTGTAAACTAATCTCTATAGTCTGTTTTCTAATATGATTTCAAACGTCGAGCTTTTTCATGTTGACGAATCTTCTCTAACGCTTTTGCTTCGATTTGTCGGATTCTCTCTCTAGTGACTCCAAATTCTTTACCAACCTCTTCTAGTGTATGGTAGGTACCATCTAGAAGACCGTGACGCATTTCTAGAATTTTACGTTCTTTATCTGACAAATAATCCAAGATTTCTTGAATCTGATCAGAGAGAATACTGTGAGCAACTTCTTGGTCTGGTGAGGTTATCTTATCATCAGAGATGAAGTCAGACAGCCGTGAGCGGTCATCATCATCACCTACCGGCAGTTCTAGTGAAATCGTATCCTGTGATATTTTTTCAATTTGGTAAACTTTTTCTACTTCCACTCCCATTTCTGTCGCTATCTCTTCAGGCATCGGATCTCGGCCAAAGTCCTGAGCTAAACGTCTTGAAACCTGTTTATACTTAGCCATGGTCTCAACCATATGAACAGGGATACGAATAGTTCGTGACTGGTCAGCTAAGGCTCGAGTGATAGCCTGCCTGATCCACCAGGTAGCATATGTAGAAAATTTAAATCCTTTAGTATGGTCAAATTTATCAACAGCTTTAAATAAGCCTAAGTTCCCTTCTTGTATCAAGTCAAGCAGAGTTAAATCTGGTGAACGACCCACATACTTTTTAGCAATCGAAACAACTAAACGTAAGTTAGCCCGAGCTAATAAGTTACGAGCCTCCTCATCTTCATCGAGGATTCTTTTCGCTAATTCTCTTTCCTCTAAGGCTGTCAGAAGTGGATACTGTCCAATCTCTCGTAGATACATCTGGATAGAGTCGTAACTGGAGTCATTGCGCTTATATGAGTTCTTACGCTGAATCACTTCAATCGAAGGATCGACTCCTAGCATTCCGCCACTTTGTAGAACATCAATCCCGGCGGTTGCAAACCGCTCATTAAGGTCCTCTAAGAATTCAATATCCTTTTCTATCTGTGGAAAATATTTTAGAATTTGATCGTATGTTACATAACCACGTTCTCTTCCAAGCTTCAAAAGCTCCACTGCTTTAGCTTCCAGAAGTTTTCCTGCTCTGCCTAAAGGTTTTTTCTTTACTGCCTTTTTAACCGTCTGAGTTTTTTTAACAGCAGTTTTTTTGGTTGTTTTTGCTACTTTTTTGGCCGGAGTTTTTTTAGCTTTTGTTGGCTTAGTTGCCTTTGTCTTTTTTGTGACTTTTTTAGCTACTTTTTTTGTGGCCTTAGTGACGACTTTTTTGGTCGCTTTTTTAGTTTGTTTAACAGGCTTCTTAGAAGCTCGAGAAACAGTTTTTTTGGTTGTTTTTGCTACTTTTTTTACCATTTTGTTTGCAGCAAACTGCAAAAATCAGAGTGGATTAATCCACTCTGTTTAATGCAGTTAGGGTGCAGGTACTATACCTTATTTGGAGAATAGGTCAATGCTATATATCTCCTTACCGAGCTGTTTAGTCAGCTCATCAATAGTTATTAGAATCCCTTCCATTTCTTTGTCATTTTGCTCCAACTCGGCTTTTTTTAGAATTTCTTTACTATCATTTATTCTTTCTTTTATAAATAAGGTACGCAGCTCATTGAGTCGATCGACGATATCTTGTTTGTCATATTTATTTAACCCTTTTTCTAGCTTTGCTTCAATATCAAAACTTAATTTACTAACCGCCGCTGCATCAAAGCTGACCTTATGTTCCTCTGTAGTTTTGTTTGTTATATCACTTATAATTTTCTTTATAAGATCAGCCATGGTGCTATCTAACAAATCAGTCAATACTACTAAGTAGCGTAAAACTTCTTCTTTCCGTTGCTTTACTTTAAATTCTGTTACTACTTCTGGCCTTATCTCTGTAGGAATTTCTAAGTCTTTTTTATCCTTAAGTGACTCACTGATTCTTTTGACCTCAAACTGAATGGACTCTTTAGTTGTTCCCAATCGATCGGCAATTATTTTTTCAAAATGTTCTTGATCGATCCGGTTAGGAATCTTAACAATATGTGGCAAAATCTCTTCTCTTACTTTTAATTTGAAAGTTCGTTCATCTTTATTTTGTTCTTCCAAGATATCTAAAAGGTATTCTATAACGTGCTTAGACTGACCAATAATTTGTTTAAATTCATCTCTATTGGCACATATTACATCTGCAGGATCTTTATTCTCGGGCATTCTTGCTACCTTAACGTCCATTCCTACAACCAACATTAAGTCAGCCGCCCGCTTAACAGCTGCTATACCAGCTCGATCTCCATCAAGTGCCAGTACAATTCGGTTAGACAAACGTCGCAACAGCATCACATGGTGAGCTGTTAAAGCCGTACCAGAAACAGCCACGGCGTTGTTGTAGCCCGCCTGATGAGTCATTACGACATCAAACTGTCCCTCCACGATGAGGGAAAAATCATACTGTCTAATTCCCTGTTTGGCCTTATCATAACCATACAAGATCTCAGATTTATTAAATAATTCAGTTTCTGGCGAATTAACATACTTAGGAGCCTCACTATCCTTAGTAAGTAAACGGCCAGAAAAAGCGACAACTCTACCACTGGGATCAAAAATTGGAAACATTATTCGATCTCGGAAGACATCGTAGGGTTCTTTACCAGTATCAAAGCCCTTTATCAATCCAACATTAACTAATTCTTTGTCAGTAAATTTCTTATTAGTTAAATATATTTTTGTATCACGCCAACCATGCTCTGGTGGACCAGGAGCATAACCGATTCTCCATTTTGCAACAGACTCTGGGCTAACATTACGTAATTTTAGATAATCGAGTGCCTCTGTCTTTTTTTGTAGCTCTGCAGAGAAAAATGTAGCTGCCTCATTTAGTAAATCATAATTTCTATCACGCTCTGTCTTCTTTTTTGGATCCTCTGCTACCAACTCAACACCAGCCTTTTCGGCTAAGATCTTCAAAGCACCCTTAAAATCTACCCCTTCTATTTCTTGAATAAAGGTAAAGGCATCACCGCCTGCACTACAACCATAGCAATGATATAAACCACGGTCTGGTGAAACTGTAAAAGACGGAGTTTTTTCCTGATGAAAAGGACAACAACCTTTGTAGTGCTTTCCCGCCTTATGTAACTCTACATAAGGCGATACGACCTCTATAATAGTTAATTTTTCTTTAATTCTTGCTACCGTATCACTCATGAATTTACATTATACTTTACTTACGATAAGTTTGCATAAGTCTCTCTTGTCTCACCTAACCCTAACTATTGGTGACATCGTTAGTCAAAGCAGTTAGCCAAAGCATATGGTATATAGTCCTTTCACTATCATATATGATAGTGAAAGGACTATATAAAAACTCACTCCCGATAACAATTACTATTCAATGTATCAGGCACTGAGTCAAAGTTTCAGAATTCACTGACTATAGAATATATATGCACACTAGCCAATATAATTGCCACTATCATATATGATAGTATAAAAATATGAAGAAAAAGCTTGATCAGCTTACTAAACAAGAACAGGTTGAGACGTTAGATATGTTATACACTGCTGCAGGGGCAGTTAAAGGACGTGAGTCAACCAAAGCATTCTTAAAAGAGCTACTAACACCTAGTGAACGAATTATGTTAGGCAGACGTATTTGGATTGCTCGTCTTCTTTTATCTGGACACACACAACAAGATATCTGTGAACTTTTAAAAGTAGGACCCAATACAGTGGTAAAAGTGGAAAAGTGGCTTAAGAAACAAATGCCTGGTTATCGAGAAGCCATCAAGGGGCTAGAAAAAGAATTGCAAAATCGGCAGGATAAAATCGAGATAACACAAAATCCTTTTACTTTTAAAGCCTTAAAGAAAAAGTATCCTTTACACTTTCTTTTATTCTCCGACGTAAACAATAAGCGAGATACCAAATAGAAAATCCTCTTCATCCACTATCATATATGATAGTGGATGAATATTTAAGAAGTAAGAAATGAAAAAAGAAAAGCCTAAGCTTTTAGCTTAGGCTTTTCTTTTTGCTTTATCCTTAGTCTCTAGGAGCAATAGCTTTAATCATTTCGTATTTATTAGAGCCTTTGAAGCCGGTTCCGGCAGGAATCAATTTACCGATTATAACGTTTTCCATCAAACCAGTTAGATCATCCTCACTTCCCTTAACTGCTGCGTTAATCAAAACACGAGTAGTGTTCTGGAAAGAAGCTGCTGACAAGAAGCTTTTTCGAGCCAAAGAACTCTCTGTAATACCCATGATAATTCTCTCTCCTTTAGCGATTTCCTGACCAGCGGCTTTCAGTTCATCATTAGTTTGAACTAATATCCACTCTTCAACTACTTCACCTGGAGTTAGATGAGAATCACCTGACGCTTTGATTTTTACTCGACTCATCATCTGCTTAACAATCAATTCAATATGTTTTCGTGAGATAGTTACTCCCTGTAACTCATAAATCTTGTTAATCTCAGAAATGATGTAATCTTGCGTGACTATTTTTCCTCCGTATTTGAATAGGTCAGGCAAGTGAGCTGAACCATCGGTCAGTAATTGTCCAGAGATTATTTCTTCGCCCTTGCTCACCTTCACAACACGACGATAGTCTGCTTCGTATTCAATCGTATCTCCTTTTTTCGGTGCGTATTTACTATCTTTCTTAAAGGTAATAACGATTATTTTACTCTTACCTTCTGTTCTAATATCAGACACAAAACCATCAGTCTTTGATATAACAGCTGGGGCCTTAGGAATACGCTTTTCGAATACCTCCTCTACACGTGGCAAACCTTGTGTTACGTCACCACCAGCGGCAGAGGTACCTCCTAAGTGCTTGGTGTTCATAGTTAGCTGTGTACCAGGCTCACCAATCGCTTGCGCAGCCACTGTACCAACAGCCTCTCCGATATCAACTAGATGATTGGTGGTTAAATCAACACCGTAACATTTTTGGCAAACACCTCGTAATGTCTGACAAGTCATAGGAGAGCGAACCTCAACAGATTCGCAAGTTGTTCCTTCGATAACTATTGCTTCACGTCTGGTCAACATATGTCCTTTCTTGAAGATAACGTTACCCTTAGTGTCCACGGCATCTGCAGCCAATACTCGGCCTTTGATTGCTTTAGAGAAAGCGATTTCAATACCAGAAGCAGAAACTCGGCCAATCTTTGTACTCTCTTTAGTTTTACAATCCTCTTCTGTAATAATTGCATCCTGAGCAACCACGAAGAGTCGACGAGTTAGGTAACCGGCTTTAGCGGTCTGCAAAGCGGTGTCGGCTAGTCCTTTACGAGAACCGTGAGTAGTCACGAAGTATTCTAGTGGACTCATACCCTCTTTCATACAAGAAGTTACTGGGAACTCCAAAGTTTCTCCACGGGTGTTAACAATCAGTCCTTTCATACCCACCATCTGAGCTATCTGACGCATCGATCCTCGAGCACCAGACTTCCAGAGGTCATAAGCAGAACCATTTGTATCCATAGTTTCTGGAATAACTTCCTCAATCTCACTTTTCGCTTGGTGCCAAATTTCGATAATCATGCGACGTCGCTCTCCGCGTGAGAGCAAACCATTCTCATAATTGTCTATAATCACTCGTTCAGCGGCTCGGGCTTTCTCAATGATAGAATCCTTTTCTTTTGGAATAACTACCTCATCAATACCCCAAGTGGTACCTGATACTGTTGCGTATTTGAAACCAAATTTTTTGATTTCGTTAACCACTTTAGGAACTACTCCAATACCCTGATCATCGATTAGATCTAAGACAACGTTAAATAAATCGCGCTGTGAAACTAACTCATTTATGTATTTGTGATCACTTGGTAATACTGAGTTAAATAACAAACGGCCGACAGTTGTTTCAAATACCTGCCCTTCAAAGTGTGCGTACTTTGGAGTGTCAGTTGCTAGAACTTTAATCCTAGCTCGGAAATCAACTAATCCGTAATCGAAAGCGTTGATAGCATCGTTTGGAGATGAGAAGAATTTACCCTCACCCAATGTACCAGCTACCTCTTTAGTCATCCAGAAAGCTCCCAAAGCCATATCCATCAGCGATTCAGATACTACTGGCTCTGAAGATCCTGGCTTTAGAATATTCTTATTAGCAGAAATAATTTCTCTAGCTTCTAGCTGTGCCTCATCAGATAGAGGGACGTGCACGGCCATCTGGTCTCCGTCAAAGTCGGCGTTAAAGGCTTTACAGACGAGTGGGTGTACTTGGATAGCGTTTCCTTCAATCAGGACCGGACGGAAAGCTTGAATACCCTGACGGTGCAAAGTAGGAGCACGGTTGAGCAACACATGTTTACCACTAATAACATTTTCTAAAATAGCCCAAACCTCAGGCACCCCGTCTTCTATCAAGCGTCCTGCGCCACGAATGTTGTAAGCTAATTCTTGACGTAGTAGTTCAGAGATGACAAATGGTCTAAATAACTCCAAAGCCATATGCTTTGGTAAACCACATTGATCTAATTCCAAATCAGGACCAATCACAATTACTGAACGACCTGAGTAGTCTACTCGTTTTCCAAGCAAGTTCTGACGGAAATAGCCCTGCTTACTCTTTAGGTAATCAGATAATGATTTGAGTGGTCGGCGTTGAGCCTGACTCATCGCTGAGAAAGCAGTATTGCCATGGCGAATTGAGTTATCAATCAAGGCGTCTACGGCTTCCTGCAGAATTCTTTTTTCGTTACGAAGAATAACATCGGGTGCCATAATATCGATTAGTTTCTTTAAACGATTATTACGGTTGATTACTCGACGATAAAGGTCGTTAAGGTCTGACGAAGCGTGTCGTCCGCCCTCTAAAGCAACCATTGGTCGCAGAGCTGGAGGAATAACTGGGATACGTGTCAAGAACATCCACTCAGGACGAACCTCCGCATGAATCATTCCTCTAATAAGGTTTAGACGCTTATCTAATTTAGTTCGTTCTGCTACTCCCGCTGTCTCACGTTCACTTTCTAATTTATCTTTCAACTCTACTAAATTCAAATTTTTAAATAATTCAAAAATTGATTCAGCACCGATTTTTGCTTCAAAAAGGTTAGAGTATTTAACAGAAAAACGGTGGAAGTTTGTTTCGTCTAGAACGGTTCCTTGCTGTACCGAATTAATCTCTTTTTTAGTTTCGGTCATTCGGTTCTTCAATTCTTCACGAGCATCATCGTTTTGTAACTCTTTAAGCTTAGCTTTATATTCAGATTCAAGATCCTTTAGTAGACGATTACGTTCTTCCTCAGAAACTTTAGTTATGATGTAGCCAGCAAAGTAGATAACTTTTTCGATTGAACTAGCAGTAATTCCTAGAATAAGAGCGATGCGGCTAGGAATACCACGTAGGAACCAAATGTGGGAAACTGGTACACACAAATCGATGTGTCCCATTCGGTCTCGTCTAACGATTGACCGGGTTACTTCTACTCCACATTTTTCACAAGTGATACCTTTGTATCGAATACCACGATATTTTTTACATGAACACTCATAGTCCTCTACTGGACCAAATATTCGTTCGTCGAAAAGACCGTGTTTTTCCGGACGCTGGGTACGGTAGTTGATTGTCTCTGGTTTGGTTATTTCACCAAATGACCAGTCGAGAATGTTCTCTGGTGAAGCCAACTTAAGACTTATTTTTGTAAAGTCAGAAGTTCTAAATGGCTTTTTAGTTGTTTTTTCCATATTAATTATTTATGAGACTAATAACTTAAGCACGATCTTCTCTTTGCAGGTCTACCTCAAGAGATAAACCACGAAGCTGTTTAACTAGAACGTTAAAGGCAGCCGGTGTGTGTGGGTGACTAATGCGTTCTCCACGAACAATCGCATCAAAAGCCGCCGATCGACCGATAATATCGTCAGACTTAATGGTTAACATTTCTCGCAATGTGTAGGCAGCACCATAACCAAGGAGTGCCCACACTTCCATCTCTCCAAATCTTTGACCACCAATCTGGGCCTTACCACCAAGTGGTTGCTGAGTAATCAAAGAGTACGGACCAATTGAACGCATATGAATCTTGTCTTCTACCATGTGGTGTAGTTTCAAGATATACATATAACCAACAGCTGTTCGTTGAGCAAACTCTTCGCCGTTACGTCCGTCACGCAGTTGGATTTTACCGTCTTCTGGAATACCAGCGGCCTTAAGTTCGGACTTAATCTCTTCTTCTGTAGCTGAGGCAAACGGAGGGACAATAGCTTGATAACCAAGTGTATGAGCTGCCATACCTAAGTGCAATTCCAAAATCTGCCCTAGGTTCATACGGCTAGGAACTCCTAGTGGTGTCAAAATAACATCTACTGGACGACCGTCGGCTGTGTAAGGCATATCCTCTTCCGGCAAGATTCGGGAAATAACACCTTTGTTACCGTGACGACCAGCTAGCTTATCACCCACTGATACGTTACGAACTTGTGCCAAAGTGATGTGAATCCTTTTAATAACTCCACTTTCTAATTGGTCACCATTCTCTCGTGAGAAGATCTTTACACCAATGACACGTCCGCGCTTACCAGCCTCAAGACGTAGTGAAGTATCTTTTACATCCTTCGCTTTCTCACCAAAGATAGAGCGTAACAACCTTTCTTCTGGTGTTAACTGAGCTTCTCCCTTTGGAGTCACTTTACCAACTAGAATATCTCCGGTTCGTACTTCTGCTCCAATTCTGATTACGCCATTCTCGTCTAGGTTACGTAGCTTCATTTCGGAAACGTTTGGAATATCTGGAGTAGTAACTTCAGGACCCAACTTTGTATCACGTACTGATACATCCAACTCATCCATATGGATAGTGGCAAACTTACTGTCTTTTACTAAACGCTCAGAGATAATGATCGCGTCTTCATAGTTAGCTCCACTCCATGACATAAATGCCACCATCGCGTTTTGACCTACCGCAATCTGTCCATTATCAGTTGATGAAGTGTCAGCTAAAACATCTCCTCTTTTTACTTTTTCACCAATTGTTACAGATGGACGGTGGTAGAAAGCGGAAAAATCATTAGTCCGTTGGAAAGTTGTTAACGGATATTCTTTTTTCTTACCATCCTTGTTTTTTACTATAATGTGATTAGCGTCACACTCAATAACTTCACCTGCTTCAGCAGCGATAATCACTCGGCCTGTATCTTTAGCAGCCATTTCTTCTATACCAGTGGCAACAATCGGTGCTTCTGGACGAATACACGGAGTTGCCTGCTTCTGCATGTTTGAACCCATTAAAGTTCGGTTGGCGTCATCATGGTTCAAAAATGGAATCATTGAAGTCGCAATAGAGAAAGCTTGGTTTGTAGCGATATCCATAAAATCTACTTCGTCTTTGTTCACAATTTTCGGTTCACTTTTATGACGAACAGCCACCATATCCGGTTTGATCTTACCTTTATCGTCAATCTCGATTGCAGCGTGTGCAATATTGTATTGCTCTTCTTCGTGAGCATTGAAATAAGTAATTTCACCAGTTAAAACACCTTTCTTTACCTTCACGTAAGGAGTCTCGATGATACCAAAGCGGTTAACTCTAGCGTACATAGCCAAACGAAGAATCAAACCAATGTTTGGGCCTTCTGGAGTATGAATCGGACATAATCGGCCGTAGTGTGAAGTGTGTACGTCTCGTACATCAAAACCAGCTCGTTCCCGAGTTAGACCTCCGGGACCTAAGGCTGATACAGTTCTCAATTGCTCTAGCTCAGAGAGGTTATTTTGTTGTGGAGCAAATTGTGAAAGCTGGTTAGTAGTGAAAAACTCTTTAATAGCAGCTTGTAGTGGACGTGGGTTGATGATCTGCATCGGAAGCGACGTTTCAGCCTCGATAGTACTCATACGGTCCTGGATATTTCTCTTCATACGAGTCATACCAACCCGTACTCTTTGGATAGCCATTTCACCAAAGTAGCGAACGCGACGGAAACCTAGATGGTCGATATCATCAGGCATAGCTCCTGGTTCGTGATTTTTTTCTATGATAGTAGACAGGATAAGTCGTAAGTCCTCAAGTGAGACAGTTCTTTCGTCAGTAGCTTTTTTATCAGTCGGGCGACCAAATCTTTCGTTGAAGTGATGTCGGCCGATTTCAGATAGGTCATAGCGTTCAGGAGCAAATACTGAGTTTACAAACTCCTTCGCGTTATCAACGGTCGCTAAATCACCATCACGTAATCGTTTATATATCTCAATATAAGCATCATCAACTGACTTGGCTGGGTCTTTTGCAATAGTTGCTTTTATATATTCCTCACCTCGTTCAATATCAGAGAAGAGCTTGATCATATCGGCATCTTTTTTAAGACCAAATACTCGTAGTAGTGAGGAAATAGGAATTTTCTTCTTTCGGTCAATTTTGATGTAGATAACTCCGTCCGCTTCGGATTCAATTTCTACCCAAGCTCCGCGTGCCGGAATTATTTTAGCGCCAAAGCAAATTTTGCCTTTTAACTCTTGTGATGTGAAAAAGATACCGTAACTTCTAGCTAGCTGTGGAACTACCACACGCTCAACTCCGTTAATCAAGAAAGTACCGTGTGCAGTCATTACTGGCACATCGGCTAAGAAGATTTCTTGCTCTTTTGAAGAATCAAAGGTTTTGTTTCTAAGCTCAACAGTCGCTCGTAATGGAGCATCATAAGTTAGCTTATTTGCCTTCGCAAATTCTGGAGTACATTTAGGTTGACCAAATTCATACTTCTTGAATTTAAGTTCAAATTTTTTGTCTGAATAGTCAGTAATTGGTGAGAATTCCTTGAAGATATCCTTCAAACCTTCCTCCACAAACCACTTGAACGACAATAGCTGTGGCTCAATGAGGTCTGGCAATTCTACTAAAGGATCTTTGGCCAATTTGAATTTCTTCTTCGGCATTGCTCCTACAGATGAATATTCCTCTGCTTTTGGTGGTTGATACATATATTTGTAGCAAAAGTTTTAGGCAATAACAAACACAGAAAAAGACACGCTCAGTCGTGTTTTTTAACTTAGTATTTATTTTTGCACATTTGATAATAACATCACTGACGAAAGTGAATAAACTCGCTCACGGGGGCCAGACGACATAGTCTAATATTTAAGTCTCTTTACGCTAAAATATCAAACCAGGTCTGGCTAAAAAGTGCTTTAACACTTTCCACCCACTCCAATGTGCAATCGTGACTCAATCCAAGTCTCGGAGAAATGACAAGTGGCCGCTATTATACTGATTTTTAAATATCTTGCAACCCTTTATCTTGAATTAACTCTTGGATTAACTCCGGAGTTAATCCAAGAGTTAATCTAGGGTAATTCGATAATTAACCGCCGCCGATTCTAGCAAAAAAACCAAACCTTTCATTCGAATGAAAGGTTTGGTCACATTAATTAAAAATAAAATCGTGGCTATTTGGAGCGGCGTTTTTCTATTTCTTTATGATCTCCAGAAAGAAAAATCTTTGGGACACGATATTTCTTATTTTTATATTCCAAAACTTCCGGTCGAGTATAAGCTTCTCCCGAGGTTGCTCGTTCATCTTCTAAAGATGCAAATGTTCCTAAAACTCCAGGCACTTGCCTAGACACAGCATCGACAATAGTCAAAGCCGGCAACTCTCCTCCAGTCAAAATATAATCTCCAACGCTCACCTCCTCAGCTTTAAGGACTTTTTTGACTCGAGCGTCAATTCCCTCATAGCGTCCACTAATCAGTACCAAGTGGTCATATTTTTTCACGTACTCTTTAGCCAGTTTGTTAGTGAACTGTTTGCCACGCGGTGACATAATAAGTGTTTTCACTTTTTTTTGATCTTTCTTCCGCCCTACTGCTTTTTGCCAAGCTTTAATTATGGGCTCAGCTTGCATAACCATTCCTGGTCCACCACCATAAGGCTTATCGTCTACTTTTTTGTGCTTATTTTTTGTGTAGTCACGTGGGTTATGATAGCTCATAGTTATCTTCTTACCCCGCACCTTTGCCCCTTTTCCTTTCTCTGTCTTCTGTGCCCGCCCTAAAACACTAGCGTCTGTATACGCCTGGCAAACCTCCGGAAACAATGTGATTACATGAAAATTCATTATCCAAAATATAACACCCTTAATTTAACTTTACCAATAAAATGGACTGGTTTATTAAATCAAGATCGTCAGTAGTTCTACTCCTCAAAGCTAAACAAAACAAAAACCTTTCATTCGAATGAAAGGTTTTTGTTTTGTCTATACTTACCTGTTTAAGGACTTAAAATTAAATAGAGTTCGAGGCGTAGGAGGAAAATGATTTGAGTGGGACTTGTTAGTCCAGCGAAAATCATTTTACCGAACTACAACAAAGAATTTTGCTCATTTATATTTTTAGATCGTCGATGGCCTGATCTAGAGACTTAGCCTCCGCCGCCACTTCCTCACCACCATTATCATTCATTGAGCTATCGGTAGTATCTGCGGTTACAACTCGCCCACCTTCAGGTTCGTTGATTTTTAGATTAACACGCGCCTCATTTTTCATGCCAACTACTCTAAGTAAAGTACGAATGGCTTTGGCTGTGTTACCGCTGCGGCCAATGATTTTACCCATATCCTCCGCATGAACATCTAAAGTTAAAAGTACACCCAGTTCATCAACTGTCCTATTAATCTTGACACTCTCTGGATGATCTACCAGTGCTTTAACTACAGTCTCTAAGAATTGCTGATCTTCTTGCATAATTGTTTTGATTATATGAACTAAGAGTCCGTTACTTATAATAATAACGAATATTATAATAGTACGAAAGACAACAGACTACGTCAACAACAAAGCCTGCACATAGGGCAGGCCTGGTTGTTGAATCTACTAGCCTGGCTAGTCTATTCGGCTTTTTTTTCCTCGGAAGCTTCGGCTGGAGTTTCCTCAGCAATTACCCCTTCCTCCTTGAATTCTTCTACTGCTTCAGTTTTTTCTTCTTCAGCGGCTGGTTCATCAGCTTCTGTAGACGGAGCTTCGGCTGGTGTTTCCACTTCAGCCGCTTTCTCAGCCTCAGCCTTTTCAGCTGCTGCTTTTTCTTCAGCTTCGCGGGCCAATGCTTCTTCGTCTACAATTGGAGATTTGCGTGGTAAAACATTAATCTTCTTACCATCAATTACCTTTTGTCCGACGAGAATATTGTGCACGGTATCTGAAGGCTGCACACCCTTTGACAACCACTTGGTAGCCTCTGTTTTATCAACTTGCACATGATTAAGTTTTGGATTATATGAACCCAAGATTGCGATATGCTTGTTGCTCTTTGGACCAGTGCGTTTGTCAGTCACCACAATACGATACGAAGGATCGTTTTTGCGGCCGACTCGTTGTAATCTCATCATTATCATAACGGCAGAACAATACTATATAAACTACGATAAAACAAGAGTCTGGAAGACCCTTAGTTACAAATAAGATTGAGGAGAGAAATACTAAAAAACACCCGCTACCAACCAGGGAACGGGTGTTTTTGTTCATCGACCCAAGGAGTGAGATTAGAAAGAAAGCTCTACCTCCAGCGCATTCAGATGTTTGCGGAAGGTGTTGCAGTAGTCTTTCTCTCGGATAATCATTTCACTGATGTCTCCTTTATAGATGATGGCTTGCAGTATCGTAGTGGTCTCGACGATATTCAAACCCACCATCTTACAGAGACTATCATTCGTGGGCTGATGTCTCACATCCCAGCCCCTGATCAAGCCTGAAGGCTGCAGGCTCACTTGCCCAGCCTTCAACATAATCACCTCTGGACGTTTTTTGAAGGTGATTTTGAGCTTAGTCTCCATCGAACTCCCCTTTCTTTAAGAACGCGTTTAATGCAACATACTATGGCTTTTCAAGCAAGTCAATGTTAGACTGCGACAATTAAATATGACCAATAACAAAACTATTTTCGAAGGACCTATCATGGTTCGCGGCAAAGGAGTAGGTTTTTTTGTAATCCCAGACAGCCCCGAAGAGGCTGAGGACATTCTCATAGTACGCGAAAATTTAGGTTTCGCTCTCGATGGCGATATTGTCAAAATAGAACTACTGCCTAAAGTAGCGGGTGAAAGACAAGCTGCTAAAGTATTAGAAGTAATAGAACAAAAAAACAGCGAACTTGTAGGAGTGGTAAAAGCTGCCGAGGACGGTAAACCAGAAAGATATTTACAGCCAGATAACTATCGTATACATGTGCGACCGCAATTACCGGCGGCAACTGCGGCCGATGAGGGAATGAAGGTTGTTGTCGAAATTACCAACTGGACTTCCCCCCATACTGAACCAACAGCTGAAATAACAGAAGTTATAGGTCGGGCCGGTGATCATGAAACTGAAATGCAGGCCATCATCCGATCGGGTGGTTTTTCAGAGAACTTTCCGGAAGTAATCTCGCAAGCGGCTGATGAATTATATAAAAGCCAAGACGAAATTTTTGCTGCTGCTTTGAAAGACCCTAAGCGTCGTGATTTACGTAATCGAACAACCATGACGATAGACCCTGCTGATGCTAAGGATTTTGATGATGCCATATCATTACAAAACCTAGAGAATGGTAATTATGAAATTGGTATCCATATTGCTGATGTATCACATTATGTAAAAGAAGGAGATATCATTGACAAAGAAGCAAAGGAGCGCGGTACCTCGATTTATCTAGTTGACCGAGTAATTCCGATGCTTCCAGAGGTTTTAAGTAATGATTTATGTTCACTACGGCCTAATGAAGACCGTCTGGCCTTCTCAGCTCTTTTTGAAATAAATAACGATGCTCATATAGTAAGTCAGTGGTATGGTCAGACTGTTATCAACTCAAACAAACGATTCTCCTACGAAGATGCCCAGACAATTCTAGACCAACAATCAGGCGAATATCTGGAGGAACTTAATACTCTGATGAAGCTTGGACGATTATTGCGCAAACGTAGATACAAAAACGGGGCTATTGCTTTTGAACAACCCGAAGTCAAATTCGTTCTGGATGAAAATGGAAAACCGATAGACGTCATCACCAAGGTTCGCACTGAAACTATGATGATGATTGAAGATTATATGTTGTTAGCTAACCAGTCAGTTGCTGAATACATAGACAAATTAGCTAAAGAGAAGAATCAGGATACAAACTTTATTTACCGTATTCATGATGTCCCAGACCCGGACCGAATAGAAGAATTATCTATTTTCTTACACGCTCTAGGTTACGAATTTAATTCTAAAAATGGCATCATCGATGCCAAAGCAATCAATCGTCTCTTAGCTGAAGTTGAAAATAAACCAGAGGAAAACCTGATTAAAACTGCCACCATACGATCCATGGCTAAAGCCATCTACTCAACAAAAAATATCGGACACTTTGGTTTAGCCTTCAAGCACTACACACACTTCACTTCACCGATTCGTCGTTATCCGGATATGATGTCACACCGGATGCTACGTCGCCATCTAGATGGTTCCAAAATAAGTAGCCAAGAAATGCTCCGTTACGAAAAGACAGCCGCTCAAGCGTCAGAAAGAGAAATGTACGCTGTCAAAGCCGAGCGCGACTCAATCAAATTCAAACAAGTTGAATATATGTCAGATAAGATTGGACAAACTTTTACCGCTACAATTTCTGGGGTTTCTGATTGGGGTGTTTATGTGGCAGAAAAAGAATCTATGGCAGAAGGAATGATTAGACTAGGTGCACTTAAGGACGACTACTATACTCACGAGTCAAGTAAATACCGAATTAAAGGTGGTAAAAATGGGCAAACTTTTTCTCTTGGTGACGAGGTAAAAGTTAAATTAGTCAGAGCGGACTTAGAAAACAGACAACTAGATTTTGAACTTGCTAAGTAGCTGAGCTTTCTTTCAATTCCTCTGGTCCTAGTAGAGCTAATTTTTGTTCATCGGTTAAATATCTATCCAAGACTTCCCTAGCCGCAAAAATTTTTATCACATAATTAGAAGATTCTGGACCATACTCTTCATGGAATTTTAATTTAAACCCGAAATGAGCCATTAGTTTGTAGACATCATGGCCGTAAGGCAGAATTCCTTTTTCGAGAACTTGTGTTACCTGGGTAGTGTCAGGGAATATTTTTGCAAATTCATTAACCACGGAACTCATAGTTCCAGCCCCGGCGTTAAAAGCATTCATAATTACTAGGCTATAGAAATCTCTGTTGAAAGACTCCTCATCTCCGGCAAAAAATACTTCTTTGATAGTAAAGAGCGCATCCGCACACTTATTTTGCAGCGTTCGGTCTATCTGGGTTATTAAACTCTCGGTAGCATAGACCTGTTCCACCAGCGACAATATATTAGCGTCCTCTCTCCGAGCATGCTCCTTCCAAGTCTCTGGCATAAATTGTAAAATGCCCAAAGCGCCAGCCGAGCTTTCGCGGTCCGCACTCAGTGATGATTCTGCTGCTGCCTTAGCGGGCAAAAAACGCCTAATAGTTTCTTCCACCACAACGTCTACCTTAGGTAACTCTAAAGCCTCCCGCAGATAACGAAGTCTAGTCCTCTCTTCCTTATCACCTAAGGTAATCTTCTTTCCTTTTTCCAATATATAAGGAAGATCTCTTTTAAAATGTTCTAGGTGAGCGGCTACTGCATCAGCAAAAGTCTCATACTCATAATCAATATTTTCTATCACCTCCTCAACAGTGAGTTTAGTTTCTGTTTCTGGTCGAGGTTGTGGCCGGGGACTGGTTTCTACATTAGCCTCAGCAGAATCAGGATTAAGTCCGACAGCGGTAGTTGCCAAAGCAGCCGCGCTACCTCGTATAAAGTTTCGTCGATCCAAATCTACACTTTCTGACTCTACCTCTTCTCCATTTCTTAATCTTTCTCTTCCTATTAACGAACCTAATAGTGAGCGTAGATCTTTACGTTGTTCTGGGTCTAAAGCCGGTAGTTCAGCCTCTAGAGCTGGAGATTTTGGTTTTTCATTATATCCTTCCATCATTAAATTATAACCTGAAAAGATTATGATTTTAGACCGTCTCCACTTAAATCTAAAAGGTTATTTTAGGTTATAAAAAACTATTTTTTAAAAACTTTATATTTAAACTTTAAAAAAGTCATCATAAATAAGAAATTTGCTAGTTTACAATTGTCGAAAAATACTTATTATTATGCATACGTCGATAGGAAAAGGATGAGGACGATGAATGTACCTTCAAAACCGCCTACACCTCCCCCAAAAACCCCAGTCCAAATTATAGAATTCTGTGGAAATATCGATGCTCTACAAGAATTCTTCGAGCATGTTATCGACATCGCAAACGAGCACGTTTGCTCAAGCGACTGGACTACAAGAGGAGAACAAGATGTGCTTATATTGTATCTAAGGGTGATAAAAAACAATCCAGAATACCTTTTCGATTTACTATGTGAGGAGATCGAAAAGATCTGGTCCAATGAAATAACCACCATAGAAAAAAAGGGAGAGAAAACATGTCAGGCAAAAAACTGACCACGAAAGCCGGCGTAAATGTCATCTACAAGACACCGCGCCGGCTTTTTCTCGGCTGAGTTATTTAGCGACCGCTAATGCTTCGTCAAATTTTACCGACAATAATTTAGACACTCCATCTCCGCCCATAGTTACTCCGTACAGCACACCAGCTCGGCTCATAGTCTCGCGATTATGAGTAATTAAAATAAGCTGCGATTTTTCTGCCAAAGCTTGAATCATATCTCCATAACGACGACTATTAGCCTCATCCAAAGCGGCGTCGGTTTCATCAAGAATAATAAAGAGTGGCGGATTTACCTGACTCATGGCAAAAATAAGAGCTATCGAAGTTAAAGCTCTTTCTCCACCAGAAAGCATATCTAGCCCACGGACTCGTTTGTTTGGTAACTTAACATCCAACTCTATTCCTTCTTGAGCGAATTCATCTTCTACCTCTTCATCAATATCTATTTCCTCCCCGTCTTCGTCAAAGCCCTTTTTCTGTTTCTTAATTTTTGGTTTAATCCGAATAAGCTTCGCTTCCCCACCACCGAACATCAAAGTAAAGAAGCGACTGAACTCTACGCCGATTTTATCAATGCCGCTTATAAAGCGTTCGTTGAGTTGTTCGTTTAGTTCATTAATCAATTGGTTGAGCTTAAGCACTGATGTGTTCAGGTCTTCTATTTCACGCTCGAGGAATTCATCACGTTCTTTTACATTTTTATATTCTTTCTCGACATCTTCATTGCCTCCACCTAATTCTTCCAGACGAATCTTCATTTTTTCGAGTTCATGGCGACGCTTATATTGAATATCTCGAGACTCATTTACGATACTCTCTTTTGATACAAGTTGACCTTTCTCTATAACATCAAATCTTAAATAACTGGCCGCTCCGCTACCAATCAACACTACAGCCTCTGATAACTCTCTTTTAAATTCATCACGATCACGTTCAATAATACGTATCTCTTGATCAATCTGAAGAAGCTTATTCTCACACTCATGCTCTTCCCCTACCAGCTGGAATATCCTTCGCTCTGCCGCATGACTTTCTTGCAACTCTGCTTCTAAAGTTTTCTTCAAGGCCTCATACTCTGCATTATATTTATCTTCCTCTAATTTGATTCTTTCTATATCCTCTTCAACTTTTTTTAATTTTCTTTTTATCTCATCAAGTTCCTTTTCTTCTTTAGAGACATCGCTATTTACTTTACCTTTTACATTTTGAATGAATTTCCTGGTGATATGTAAAACATCATTAAGAGTTCTCTGTAGAAAAGAGACGTCATTACTAGCTAAGCTCTTACTTATAGAACTCTCTATTACTGCCAACAATTCTTTAACTTCACCAATGGGGACTGGGGCTTCACTCTCAGATCTAGCCTGTTGCTCTGTCTCTCTAATACGCCGTTCTAAAAAAGAAACCTGACCTTCTAGCTGACCACTGTGTCGAAGTAGATCATGCTTTTGCTGTCGAGCTGCATCAATTTTCTCTTCCAACTCTACTCGCTTTGGATTTTCAGTACTATTCTCATCGGCCGACAAAACTGCCTTAGCAGTAATAATTTCCGCCTTAAGTTTCTCTAATTTTTTACTCGGTTCACGTCTTTGCGTAATGAGACGATCGTAATGGTGAGCTAAATATATATCTTCACGTTTTAAATATTCAGCGTAAGTTGTCGTTAGCTCGGAGCGCAATTCTAGAGCTCGTTCAATTTTTTTCATTTGTTTGCCGAGATATTTAAGGTGCGGAGCTACTTCACGACGAAGAGATTCTGCCTGAGCAATATTCTCTTCTGTTTTTTTAAGCTTTTTTTCAGCTTCAGTTTTTTTATACTGATAGACTTTTAAACCTAATGCGTCCTCTATCATCTCTCGTCGTTCTTTAGGACCAGCCGACAAAATTCTATCAGCTTCACCCTGCGATATTATATGGTGACCAGTGGATCCGATATTGGCGGCTGCCAGTAACTCTTGCACATCTTTTAGACGGACTTTTGAACCGTTTACTTCATACTCATTTTGTCCATCACGATACACTGTCCGCTCCAAAACTATTTCATCATAATCAACAGAAAAAACTCGCTCTCGATTATCGAGAACTACCTGAACCGAAGCTCTATTGCCACGAGAAATGCTGTCTGAGCCACCCCAAATCAAATCCTCACCTTTCTTGCCACGCATTGATTTAATGGACTGCTCACCAAGTACAAAACGAAAACTCTCGGCTACATTACTTTTTCCGGACCCATTGGGCCCGACAATAGCGGTAATAGGTGTATTGAACTCCAGTTCACTTTTTTTTGCGAATGACTTAAAGCCACTGATTGTTAGGTGTTTTAAGTACATACTTTTAACGTAAGAAAATACAGATATCGTCGCCGCCGGCTGTTGGATTAGCAACTGTTAGAGGCCTGCCTGTTGTCTCGAAGACACCATTTGGACCAACACTGCACAAATAGGAATAATATGAAGTGTTAGGTACAGTGTAATTATTATCATAGGCATATGGATTTCCCCAAGTGTCTTCATAAATCGGTCGCGGCATAACTATCGGCACCATGGAGTCAGCCACTGTCTTCCAAGCAGCAATGGTTGTCGGTGACTCTGCTCCATAAGAACAACCGCTACAATTATCAACTCCTGGAGGAAACTCATTAGTAGCTTCTCTATAGAGAGTCATAGATAGCCTAAAAGATTCTACAGTGGATTTCTCTGCCTTTATTTTTGATTTTTCTCTAGCCGTACTAAATGACATAACAGCGATAGTCGACAATATACCAATAATAGTGATTACCACCATTAATTCGATAAGAGTAAAACCACGAGAGTGTTTATTCATAGTGTCATTTTAGCATGTACAAAGGGCCGAAAAACTTTGTTTTTCGGCCCTTTGTGTACATTTTATATATGTAACTATTTTACCAGTTCTTTACCTCCATCGCCTTTAAAGCGGCTTCCTGCTCCGCTTCTTGCTTGGCTCGCCCTTGCCCTTCTGCCACCTTCTCTTTTCCTAGGAAAACTCCGACTGTAAAGACTCGGTCATGATCAGGTCCAACCTGACCTAAAGTCTCATAGGTAGGAGTGATGTTTGTTTGTTCTTGAGCCAATTCTTGAAAACGACTTTTAGGATCTTGCCAAAGTTGTTTATCGACTATTTTCTCAGTTTTAGAAAATAGATGCTTAGCAATAAAATCTTTTGCTGCTTCATACCCTTGATCAATGTACAGAGCTCCAATCAAAGCTTCAAAAGCGTTAGCCAAAATATAATTTCGTGCTCGACCTGTATCTTTAGCTTCTCCTTTGGACATTAATAAATAATCATTAATTCCCAGCTTGGTCGATGATTCAGATAGAGAAACCGTATTAACGAGAGCTGCACGAACGGCCGTTAATTCCCCTTCTGGTTTATCCAAATATTTATTGAATAAGAAATCAGTTACCACCAACTCCAACACAGCGTCTCCTAAAAATTCCAGCCTTTCATTATGCTCCTGAGTAGCCTCTCGGTGTTCATTTAAATACGAACGATGAGTTATGGCAGATAATAATACTCTGACATCATTAAACTGTACACTAAGCAAAGCTTGTAGCTTTTTTAGGTCTTCTTCGATATTTCTGTCTTCGGACATAATTTGGTTCGTTTACTTTTCTAAGCTCTAAGCACGCGATATAAATTACAGCGGACGTTATAACGTCACCTCTAATTTATCCACGTCAATTTTTAATATACTGATTATTTCAAAATTAGCAACCGTTTTGTCTCTAAACCTGAAATTATTAAGCTTTTTGCGAAACTAAAATAGTTACTGCTTTTGTTACTATCGGCAACATATCATCATAGAAATTTAAATCTAAGATATCCGTAATTTTAAACCACTTAGCATCATCTAACCCGCCCTTATTCTCTAAGACAATATCTTTGTACTCTCCTTTTGCTAAAAAATAAGTGGCTTGTTTTCTCACCTTTCCTAACTCAGGGTGCGAAGCAACATATTCGTTATGACCTAACTCTTTTTCTATCGTGACATCAAGAGACATCTCTTCCTTCAAAGCTCTGATCGCCCCCTCCTCGAGTGACTCATTATCTGCAACTTTGCTTTTAGATAATGTCCAGTGACCAAAAATATCATGTACCAAGGCAAAATATAAAGTGCCTTCATGTTCTGTATAGACTACTGCTCCAGCCAAACGTTGTATCGGCATATCACCAAAAGCAATATTCTTTTTCTGTACTCTACTTTGCTCATCCTTACCAGGCTCACCAATCTCTTTATAAACAGCTCCTAGAACACCGTTTACAAAACGGCTACTATTCTCACCACCAAATTGTTTAGCTAATTCAATGGCTTCATTAATTGCTACCTTGGCTGGGACCTCTTTACGATCTGCAAACAAAAGCTCATAAAGTCCGAGCCGAAGAATATTTCTATCTACCGGTGAAATACGATCAATCGGCCAATCGGGTGCCGCTTTCTCAATCACCTGATCCAGTTCTGTCTGCTTTTGCAAGATACCATCTAGTAACCTTTCCATAAAGGCTGAATCAGAATTATTTGGAGCAAACTCGGAGATATTTCGTTCTAGCACATCGGCTATACTTTTCTTATCAATACCATTTAGATCCCACTCGAAAAGTGACTGTAAGACAATTGATCTTGATAGATGTCGGTTGGCCATAGATGTACTAATGAACTACTTTACTAATTAAACTGTTGTCATTGTAGCATGGCCAGCAGTTCATAAAATCCGGCCAAGGCCGGATTCTGTGAATATATACTATTTCTTCTTTTTAGTTTTCTCTACTTCTTCTTTGACCTCCGCTACTGCTGGTTCAGCGGGAGTAAAGGCTTCACTTTGAGCAGCTCGCATTTCGTGCTTAGCTTTTAGGCGGGCCTCACGACTTTCCTTAGCAGCCTTTAAGTCCATTACCTGACGACCTTTGTAGAAGCCACAATCCAAACACATATGGTGAGGACGGTGATTAGCACCACAATTTGAACACACTGCCATAGCTGGCGCTTTAAGAGCGTGGTGTGAACGACGGTTCTTGGTGTGAGACCGTGTATGTCGCATTCGAATAACCATAAGTATTTTTTATTTAGTGGCCAGAACTATACCAAATAGCACCAAAATTGCAATAGATAAACAAAATGGTGGATAGAGTTAACTAATAAATCAAAGCCAAATATATACATTATGTTCTTAACAGGTATTAGTTAAGGCTCAAGAACTGATTAGGTCTGACTATATAAAAAAGAGGTCGCACACATGGTGCGACCCCACGATGAAGGCTTGGCCAAGTCTTCATTTGTGTTCTTGTAGCCTGCTTGGTTTCTTCACACGAGGTAGGCTTTTACGGCCGCGATAAACTCTTCAATCGTCGGGTCTTCTAGCCCGAACAATTGCATCGCTATGCCTATTTCCATACCATCGAGTTGGTCTTGCAGACCCTTAGCCACGATGAGTCGAGAACTAGGATCAACTTCCGGTGCTTTCAACACTGGTATGATTTTTTGTTCCAACTTCTCAGGTGTCAACCAGGGCTTCTCAGAGAACGTCCTCTGTATACTGCCGTCTTCTGTAAGCGACATGAATCCTCCTGTCTCCTCAATGTTTCCTTTCGGTCTTTCAATTCTACAACATAATTATATTTCCGCAATAGGAGCTCCTGTGTAAATCAGTTAAACCATATTTGGCTATAGCGGCCCGATGTGCCTTAGTCCCATAGCCCTTATGGCTGGAAAAATCGTAAGGGGTGTAGGCGGCAAGCTTTGCTTGCCGCCTCATATACCTATCTCTAGTCACCTTGGCCATGATTGATGCCAACCCAATCACTTTTTCCTTACTGTCTCCCTTTACAATCGTCTCTTGGTGCATAAATTGTTTTGGTGCTTTTAGCCCCCCGTCAAGCAATACTCGACACTCATCTATACTCCAGTTAACTGGAGTATTTAAATGTCTTTTTTCTAAAGTCTGCAAAGCGTTATTCATGGCTTTTTCAATAGCTAAAATAATCCCAGTTTGGTCAATAATCTTTGCTGATATCATAGAAACAGCAAAGTCTAATTCGGTAGTGATAGCTAGTTCGGTAGCTATCTTATATATTTCTTCCCTTTTTTTTTTTGACAATTTCTTGCTATCAGTAACTCCCGGGAGCAAATCCCAATCAAAATTATCGGTCACCAAAGCTGCTCCAACCGCCACCGGTCCGGCGAGTGGGCCTCGGCCGACTTCATCAACTCCAATTAAATATCTCTGCATAACAAAATCTTACTACTATATGTGGGCCTCCTCCTTACAGGAGCTGTGCAGGTTGTCAGTATTTTTCATAAATTCAAAATACTAGGCAACCTCTTGCGAAAGTCTCCCAGACTTTCTCACCGACTTCATCAATACCAATCAAATATCTCTGCATAACTAAATTTTACTACTCTTATGTGGGCCTCCTCCCTACAGGAGCTGTTCAGGTTGTCAGTATTTTTCATAATTCAAAATACTAGGCAACTTCTTGCGAAAGCCTCCCAGGCTTTCTCACCGACTTCATCAATACCAATCTGATATTTCTCCATACATATCACTATAACAAGTATTTGTTATACTAGTGTCATTATGACTGATCAGCAGAAACTAACTTCAGATTTCGTCCATCTTCATACCCATAGTCATTACTCTCTGCTTGGTGCCATTCCAACCCCTAAAGAGTTAGCTAAAGCGGCTAAAGCAGACGGACAAAAAGCCCTGGCCTTAACTGATAACGGCGCCCTTTATGGTGCCATTGATCACTACATACAGTGTACAAAAGAAGGTATTAAGCCAATCATTGGTCTAGATGCCTACTTAGCTCCTCGTACTAGATTTGACAAAGAACCCATGGACAAACCGCGCGCTCGGTTGGTACTTCTGGCTAAAAATTTTGCTGGTTACCAAAACCTGATCAAGTTAGTGACTCGTAGTAACATTGAAGGTTTTTATTACCGTCCGCGCTTAGATCATGACTTATTAAAGGAATTTGCTAATGATCTTATCTGTATAATTCCTTCTTTCGCTGGAGAAACAGCTCTACATTTAAAAAATAATGACTTCGAAAAGGCTGCTGCTGAACTAAATTGGTATCAGGGTGTGTTTGGCGAAAATCTCTATCATGAACTAACCTACCATCCAGAAATTCTCGATCATCAAGATTTACAAACCAAGATCAAAGACTTAGCCAGAAGAGGCAACGTCCCCTTGGTAGCAGCACAAGATGTCTACTATATGACTCACGATGATGCTATTGCCCGTGAAGTGATGTTTAAAATTCAAAGTGGCGGAGTGGTGGACGCTTCAGAAGAAAGGATAGAAGATTTTTCTTTTACCACCCAAGCTGAAATGAAAGAACGTTTTGCCGACACTCCTGAAGCTCTCTCTAACACCATAAAAATTGCTGACCAATGCAATGTTGAAATAGCATTAGGACAAGAGGCCTGGAAATTCCCTGATTATATTATAGAAAGTGGCAAGGAGGCTGACGAGGAATTGAGAGACCAGGCTTATAAAGGAGTGGCTTGGCGCGGTCATAATATAGAAGACGCAAAAGTTAAAGAACGATTGGATTATGAACTTAATGTTATTAAGAATAAAGGCTACGCTAAATATTTTCTTGTAGTAGGTGACCTTCTAAACGAAGCTAGACGGCGAGGCATCCTCACCACCATTCGTGGTTCGGTAGCTGGTTCATACACTACTTATGTTTTAGGTATTACCAACGTAGACCCTCTAGAATATAAACTTCCCTTTGAACGTTTCCTTAACCCAGAACGACCATCAGCTCCTGATATTGATATGGACTACGCTGATAATAGACGCGATGAAATAATCTCCTACGCAAAAGAAAAATATGGTGAAGATAAGGTAGCCCAAATCGGTACCTTTGGAACTATGATGGCTCGAGCGGCTGTACGAGACGTCGCCCGAGCGCTAGGACATTCGTATTCAGTCGGCGACCGTATCGCCAAACTAATACCAATGGGTAGTCAAGGTTTTGCTATGACTATAGACAGAGCGTTGGGTATCGAGCCAGATTTGGCTAAATTATATAAACAAGATTCTGAAAGTCGTGAAGTAATAGACTTAGCTAAAAAAATTGAGGGGCGGGCGCGGCACGTCGGTGTTCACGCCGCTGGAGTGGTTATTGCCCCAGAGCCATTAGATAACTTTGTCCCAATTCAAATCGATTCCAAAACTGGTAAATATATTACTCAGTACGAAATGCATAGCGTTGGTGAAGACGGTGTCGGTCTTTTGAAGTTTGATTTTCTAGGTATCAAAAACCTGGCTATCTTGGCTGACGCCGTTAAGCGAGTAAAAGCCGTACAGAATATCGATATTGATATAGAAAATATTCCGCTTGATGATGAAAAAACTTTTGCGATGTTAACCAGAGGAGAAACAATGGGTCTCTTCCAACTTAACGGATCTGGAATGACTACTTTCTTAAAACAACTTCAACCGTCAACCATTCACGATATCAACGCTATGGTGGCTCTGTACCGACCAGGACCGATGGAATCTATCCCCCAATATATCGAACGAAAACATAACCCAAATCTAGCCACCTACCTTGATCCGCGTTTAGAGAAGATATTAGATCGATCACACGGAGTTATCACTTATCAAGATGACGTGATGATGATCTCAATAGAATTAGCTGGTTACTCTTGGTTAGATGCTGACAAATTGCGTAAAGCTATGGGAAAGAAAATTCCGGCGGTGATGGAGGCGGAAAAAGAAAAACTTATGCAGGGCTTTTTAGAGTATGGAAAGTTACCACAAAGTACCGCCGATAAATTGTGGCAACTCATTGAACCTTTTGCTGCTTATGGATTCAATAAGGCACACGCTGCGAGTTATGGCCGTGTAGCCTACCAAACTGCCTATATGAAAGCCAACTTCCCGGTTGAATATATGTCAGCTGTCCTAACAGCCGATTCTGGAGACACCGAAAAAATATCCGAAATTATTCACGAGTGTCAACGGATAGGGATTGATGTTCTGCCGCCTGATATCAATGAATCTTTTTCAGAATTCTCAGTCGTCCCCGGAGAACAAAAAATTCGCTTCGGTCTAACCACCATCAAAAACTTTGGTGCCGGTATAGCTACTGCAATTATAGAAGAAAGAAAGACTAATGGTCCTTTCGAGTCTCTTACTGATTTTTTACTACGTATACACGATAAGAATCTAAACAAAAAATCATTAGAAGCACTTATTAAAACTGGTGCCTTTGATTTACTAAACGAAGAACGAGGTCAATTACTGGATAACTTGGATTCTCTGCTAGCCTTTAATAAGGAACAGATGTCTGGCAAAGAAGCTGCTCAAGATTCACTCTTTGGTGGCCTAGAAACAACTCTCAATGAAATAATACTCGCTCCAGCCGAAGCCGCCGGAAAAGAACAGAAGCTACTTTGGGAAAAAGAACTTCTGGGTGTTTATGTGTCTGGACATCCACTTGATCAATTTGTCGACGAACTAAATAAACGCTCTACTATCGCCCAAATCAAAAATGACGGCCGCAATGGTATCCCTGTCGTAACCGCGGGAATGATTGAAACCGTCAAAGAATTATTAACAAAAAAAGGAGATCGGATGGCTTTCGTCCAACTAAGTAACCACACAGATTCCATAGAAATGGTCACCTTCCCAGAAACCTTTCAAGCCTATAAAGATTTATTAGTACCAGGTACCTGTGTAGCTATTAAAGGTAAACTAAATATCCGTAATGAGGAACCGTCTATTCTGGTTGATAAAGTAAAAGCCTTGGCCCCGAAACAAGCAGAAATAATTACCGGTTAGAGACTTGGTCTTTGACTTATTTCTTTTGACATTTTTGACAGACAAGGTAGGATTTACCTATCAGTGATTGCGGTGGCTACCAACCATCGGCCTCCCCTTCAAAGGAGTGCGAAGATAATTCCTAATCTGAACAAAATAAAGTGCTAGGATAAGGTCATCGCCTTACCTAGAAGCCCGGTGGAACCGCGGTCATGTCCAAAGACATTTAGATCGTCCGAGCGAACACACGATTCTTTCGTGTAGTCGCTTGGGCGATTTTTATTTTAAATAAACATTAATAACTTTATGAAAGACTTAGAAAAACTAACTGCCAAACGTCATACTCTCGCTCACCTTTTGGCTGCTGCCACACTGGTGGACTATCCAGAAGCAAAACTCACTTTAGGACCAGCTATTGATAATGGTTTTTATTACGATATAGATTTCAAAGACGGAGCTACTCCTGGCGAAGATGACCTCAAAAAAATTCAGAAGCATATGAAGAAGATGTTGGGTCAATGGACTAACTTTGTACACAAAGAAGTGACTGCGGACGAGGCACGAAAGATTTTCAAAGACAATCCGTTTAAAACTGAAATGATAAACGAACTGGAAGAGAAAGGCGAAACCATAACTATCTATACTGCTGGCGCTGGAACTAAGGCGGAGTTTACTGATTTATGTCGCGGCGGACATACCGAAAATCCGGCTGCAGAAATCACTAGTGATAGTTTTAAACTCGATAAAATGGCCGGTGCTTACTGGCGTGGTGATGAGAAAAATCCAATGCTCACTCGGATTTACGGTCTAGCGTTCGATACTAAAGAGGAGTTAGAAGCCTACGAAAATCAGCTGGAAGAAGCTAAGAAACGTGATCACCGTAAACTTGGCAAAGAATTAGACCTCTTTACATTCTCGGAATTAATCGGTCCAGGGCTTCCTCTCTGGACTCCTAAAGGCACTATTATTCGCCACGCCTTAGATGAGTATGTTTGGAAGCTACGTCTGCGACACGGCTACCAGAGAGTCACTATTCCTCATATCACTAAAAAAGATTTGTATGAAAAATCAGGTCATTGGGATAAGTTTACTGATGAATTATTTATCATCGAAACTCGAGAAGGAAAACAATACAGTGTGAAGCCGATGAACTGTCCTCATCACACTCAAATATTTGACCGTCACCCTCATAGCTATCGAGATATGCCCCAACGCTATGCTGAAACAACTATGGTTTATCGTGACGAACAATCTGGTGAGTTAGGTGGTCTTACTCGCGTCCTCTCTATTACTCAAGATGACTCACATGTCTTTTGTCGACACCAACAAGTCAAAGATGAATTCTTTAAAATCTGGGATATTGTTGATACATTCTATGGGACTTTTGGTTTTGATTTAAGGGTACGTCTTTCCTTTCATGAACCAACCGAGATGGACAAATATCTTGGTACAAAAGAAATATGGGAAAATACAGAAAACGCTCTTAGAGAAATTGCTAAAGAACGAAAGGCTGATTATTTTGAAGCTCCTGGAGAAGCAGCTATGTATGGTCCGAAGTTGGATTTTATGGCCAAAGATTCTATTGGTCGTGAACATCAAGTAGCAACTATCCAGCTTGATATGAATCTACCGGAACGTTTTGATCTTAATTGTATCAATGAATCAGGTGAGAAAGAGCGGATTGTAATGATTCACTGCGCCATCATGGGTTCTATCGAGCGCTTTAGTGCGGTCTTAATAGAACACCTGGCTGGAAACTTCCCTCTCTGGCTATCTCCAGTGCAGGTAGCAATCATTCCTGTTAGCGATAACCACCATGAATATGCTAATCAAGTATCGAAGGAACTGAAAGCAGCCGGTCTCCGAGTGGAGCTAGATGATTCTAAAGAATCTATGGGTAAAAAAATACGCAATGCTAAGAAAGATAAGTTACCTTACTTCATAGTCATTGGTGATAAAGAAGTGGGAGATCAGACCATCACCTTAGAAACGCGCAGTGGCGAATCAGAAGTCCTGGAACTAAGTATGGTTATCACCAAACTCTTAGACGAAATTGAAAATAAAAAATCTTCTTAGTGCCTTTAGTACACTTGTAACCTAATCTGGATGGTAGTTTAGATATCGTTATAAATAAATACCTCACCAGCCACTATCATATATGATAGTGGCTGGTGAGTAATGAATAGTGAATAATAGGAGGTGGAGTTAGAGAACTAAATAGAAGTTAGAAGCCCTACTATCCTCTCTTTAGCTAGCCTTCCATACTATCATATATGATAGTATGGAAGGCTAGCTGTTAATATACGAAGTTAACGTGGAGGGCTGTAAATAAACGAAAAAGACCGGAGAGCCTGTGGCTCTCCGGTCTTTTTCTTTTCACTCATACCTTAGTCTGACTAAGGTATACAAGTAACGTTAGTTTACAGCTTTAACTGCTTTCAATATGGCCATTTTTACCGCCTCTGCTTCGTCAGTGTAAACACCATCGATAGCACTAGTCAGAGCATGAATCGCTTCAGTAATCTGTTCGTTAGAGAGTGTAGCTGTTTCTTTCTTCAACATAGAAGAAATAGTTACCTCTTCCCCTTTACGTACTCGATTAAGAGCATCTAGGTCAGCTGCTGCAGCCGCTAAAGATACCATTGGTCGGTGACCAATCATTTGGTAGGCGGCTACAATGTTACCAGTAACTATCGCTTCAGCTAGTGACCCAGCATTGCTTGGTGTTGCTATGGTAGCCATAGTGTTTTCTTCCTCAGCTGTTAGATCACCCATTAGGCTTTCCATACGTGCTAAGTTGAGGACTACCCAACCATTCTCACTCGGGAATAATGATTTGGCTTGTTCTATTACAGTAGTCAAAACTTCTTCCGCTGATTGATCGCTACCGTAAGAACTTACTAAGTAACGCATGGCATCAGTAGATAATAGAACTTTATGACTATGAGCTAGGTTTTCTAAACCATTAAATTCTCCTTCCACTTCATCCTCAGTTGTGTTTGTCATGTTTCCATAACCCACTACTGGAGTCGCAGTTGGTAGATTGTCTGGCAAGGTAGTACTAACAGAAGAAGCTACGTAAGATTCGGCATCATTTGGAATCAGACTACCACCTTGATTAACGCTAACGTCTGTATAAGGGATATGTTCATGAGCTCCCGCAAATGAAACACCACCTAAACTATCACGCTTAATTACAAATATGTAAGCAACGTATAGAGCCCAGATTGCCAACAGAGCGTAGAACAATAGAGTTAGAGCTGGACCAGCCTCAAAACCAGTATAGGGGACTTGCGTCAAAGATATTCCTGAGACCCAAGGCAACTGATTACGAGTTTGTGAAATAAAGATATCATCACCCACCCTTACTTCAACTCGACATTTTACTTCGTTAGATCCGCGAGAGGCTGTTAGTGTGTACTCTGTATCTCTGGTTGGTCGTACATCAATATTAGAGTCTAAATCATTCCGGTTGGTAGTATTGATGATGACGTTACCGTCATTATCAACGATAGTAACTTTATTTACATGTGATGTGTTCCATCGCAGAGTCACCTTCTCACCCCGACTAATATTCTTATCTGAGATGTAGAAACCACAGTAAGGACTAGAAGATCCTCCTCCGCCACCGCCACTATTAGTAGTGATAGTTACCGGACAAGAAACACTGGAGTTGGCATTACTGATAGTAATTCGATAAGTTATGTCGTTATTTATAGTGACATTTCTGCTTCCACTTAGAGAAACGTTTCCGATGCCATTATCAATTGATGCATTATCAACCTTACTTGAGGCTGACCAATTAAGAGTAACTGTATCACCCTTATTTACACGAGTGTTGGATGCAGAAAAGCTTACTTCACTACAAGTTAATCCACCGTTTGGCTTATCACCAACAGTAATAGTTTGTTTACAAGTACTTGCATTGCTGCCGTCTGCATTAGAAGCAGTTAAGGTGTAGGTAATAGTATTTGAAACAGAAACAGTTTTACCTGAAGTATTATCAGCTGCCACCGTACCAATACCTTGATCAATCGTTACTTTAGCCGCGTTAGTAGTTTCCCATTTTAGGACTACATTTCCACCGCCATGAGGTAGTGTGTTAGGCGAAGCTGTTAAGTAGTTACAAACTGGTACTGTTTCAACCGTAGGAATTACTTTAACTGTACAATTATCATTACCATTCGCACCTTTTACATTCAGTACAAAAGTCTGTGTACCCGTTATACCAACAGTTTTACCAGCCGTATTATTTAGAGCCACTGCAACGCCATCTAGGAAAGCCTGATTGGCATTTTGAGTTTGCCAAGTCAAAACTACACTATTAGCACCACTAGCTAAATTAACTGTACCAGTTTGACCATTAGCTTTTAGATATTTACAGACTACTGGGTCTGGGTCTGGGTCTGGATCAGGAGTAGATGGAGGTGTTGGAGTTGTATCTCTTCCACCGCTATCACCACCCGTATCGCAACAACCACCTTGTCCATCATCTGTACCACCAGCCCAAGCTGATGTTGTAGCAATTTCCAATTGTAAATTATTTGAAAAAACTACTGGAATAGCTGCTGCAAAAACAGTAAAAACTGCTAACGTTAGCATTCCGATTAAAAATTTCTTTGTAAACATAATAATGTATTTTAAACCTCTTAATATTCTTACCTACACCTTACAGGTGCTGTATACCTTGTCGATATTTTTGTTTTAATGGCAAAAATATCAGTCAAGGTCTTGCGAAAGCCTCCCAGGCTTTCTCACCAGTACGCAAGAATATTAGAAGTGGGAAAGGCAACGTGTTGCCTTTCCCGATTTTCTCAGTAGTGCGCTCCGTACCTCGCGGAATAAAGCGCATTCACCTTCCCCACCGACAGACTTTCCCGGTCACGCACCGTCAGAAACGGTGCGTACGAGGTAAAGTGACCGGTCCTTTTCATGAGCCCAAGCTCATAATCGGTCAAGGACCAATGGAAGTCGGATGAGGTCACCCCGGTGCAAAGAGTCAAGTGCGGAATCGATGCCAGCAACCGACGTGGGATGCACGACTCGGTCACTGTCCACGCCGGGTTCAGGGCGAACGGCTCAGTGTAGACGATCCCCGTCTTGGCGATGACCGGTGCTGTCAGGTAGTTGTCTTTGCTTCCAGCAATCCACACCACCGGTGCGGGGCCATAGCTGACAACCCGGGCGCAAGCCATCGGTTCGCTGGCCGGCCGAATCGGGCCGACATACGGTGCCCGCTTGAGGGCAGACACCATGGCCTCACAAGCGGTTTGAGCAACCCCTTTGCAGTCAACATAAATGCTGCCTGCCAGAGCCGGGGCAGCCGGAACAGCGAAGAAACCCAGGATAGCCGCTATTGCGGCGATGAAAAGGTTACGCATAGTGCGACCTCCATTAAGTTTCAGAAAACTGTACTCATCTCACGATGAGCAACAGATGTGCTCTTCATGAGCAGCTTGGCACCAAGAAGCGTCAGTCTTGAAGGACTGAATTTTCCGAGCACAAAGCTGAATTTATTATTCTAAAATGGAGAGAACGGTGGTGTTAATATACAATATCACCAGATAAGGAACCACTTCTATCTTATACCTATATCTTAGCATGAATATTGACAAAAGTCAATATTGTGCCGTATTTGTTAGCTAGTTTTTCTGCGCCACTGTTAAGGGATAAGAGCCTATCAATGTGGCCTCCACTATAAAACGGTCTTCTTTAGACCCTAAAACATTACAGGTGGCTAAAGTGAGTTTAGCTTGTCCAGGAGTATTAGGTACGAAAATATCCGAAGCCTTTGCTTCATAAACCCTATCGACACGATATACATATTCTTTGTCGGCTGATTGGACACGTATTTTATCGCCCCAAGTTAATTTTTGGACATCATTAAAGGCCTGGAAATTCTTATTAAAAACATTAGGTAAATAGCTAGAGTGACCTAGAATAAGCATATTACCTGGTTCCGAAAAATCGACTGAGTCAGGATGACGCACTACACCTTTCAAAAGGGCCTGATCCAAAGTTGGAATATCACTAGATTGAGGATTGAGTACAGTTGTCTCAGTCCCTAAAGAGTCAAAAATAATTTTTGTTGGCAGTGGGTTTGTTACCACCGAAGATTCGGCTTTAACTGGCTTAATTTCTGATTCATCTGTTTTTACTTCTTCTTCAATAGTTTCTGTATTAACCTCATCTACCGGCTCTGGAATAAAATCAATAATAGATAAAAAGGCGTAAGTAACCAAAACAGCCACAAAAAAGACACCGAAAAATGGTACTTTTCGGGCCCAAATCTGCTTAAATAATTGCTCTAAAGTCATAAATTTCGTATATAATACATCATTTACACAATCTGTCAAGTTAAAGACCAGGTCTCGTACTCCCCTGGTAAAATACCGTAGTCTGACTACGTTAGTACTTTCAATTCGTCATAGTGTTACACTATGAGGTTAAGAATTTTACCTGGTTTGTAGATGATCTTCTTCACTTCCCCCGCTGCCAAACGCTCCACCAATTGCTGATTTTCTTTTACAGCTTCCATCACCTCATCTTCAGAAGCTTCTGGAGAAACCGTTATCTCCCCTCTTACTTTTCCGTTTATTTGAACACCGATAGTAACCGTCTCATCTACAGCTAAACTCTCATCGAAAGTCGGGAACTCAGTTATATGAATACTGTTTGAATTACCAGCTAATGTCCATAATTCATCTGTAAGATGAGGAGCAAACGGAGCTAATAAACGAAGAAATATTTGGTAACTTTCTTTTTCTAGACCCTCTTTTTCAGCCAAGTTCACAAATATCATCATGGCACTAATGGCGGTATTGAATTTAAAACCTTCAATATCTTCAGCCACTTTTTTAATAGTTTTATGAAGCTGGTTAGTAACTGTCGCCGGCTCAGATTCCACGATATGTTCACTTAAGCCATTTACCTTCTCCAAAAAGCGACGTGCGCCAGCTAAGCCATCCTTACTCCAAGCAATAGTATTTTCAAAGGGACCCATAAACATTTCGTAAATACGTAAAGTATCAGCTCCCACCAAATCCACTATATCGTCAGGATTAATGACATTACCCCACCGCTTACTCATCTTGCGTCCATCCTCAGCCAAGATGAATCCTAGGAATTCCAAACGCTGGAAAGGTTCGGTAGTAGATACTACACCGATGTCATAAAGAAACTTATGCCAAAACCGAGCATAGATAAGATGACGGACAGCATGGTCACCGCCAACATAAACATCAACCGGTGCCCAGTACTTTTCTTTTTCTTTAGACACCAACGCGTCTTCATTGTGCGGATCCATAAATCGTAGGTAGTACCAAGAAGATCCAGCCCATTGAGGCATAGTGTTCGTCTCACGGGTAGCTTTGATTAGTTCTTTTCCATCGGGAGCTTGCTCGGCTACTACGAAATCCTCTTCGTCAGTAACATAACCCGTGACATTTACCCACTCATCTATATTTGCTAGTGGTGAACGACCATCTCCGGTTGGCTCATAATTGTCTACCTCTGGTAATTTAACTGGCAACTGCTCAACAGCGATTGGATAAACCTTTCCCTCTTTAGTGTGAACTATCGGAAATGGCTCTCCCCAGTAACGTTGCCGACTAAAGACCCAATCTTTGATTTTGTAAGTATTGGTCATTCGCCCACCAACTTTCTCTACAATAGCTTCCTTAGCCTCAGTAGAACTCATACCATCAAATTCACCAGAATTTATAAGCTTTCCTCTGCCAACGTATATAGTTTCGTTAGATTTTATTTTCTCTGCTAGAGTTTTTACCAACTCATCTTCAGACTGGTAAGAAACATTATTTTGTTTAGCCCACGCCAAAACACAGCCTCCCATATAATCACGATAAATTACCGGCCTTATCTCTATGTCATATTTTTTAGCAAACTCGAAATCACGATCATCGTGCGCCGGTACAGCCATAATGGCTCCTGTACCGTAACCAGCCAGTACGTAATCTGCTATATAGACTGGAATTTCCTCGCCGTTGGCTGGATTTATAGCCGTTAGACCTTCTATCTTTACCCCAGTTTTTTCCTTGGTGTCATCTAAACGATCCATTTCTTTTTTGTTGGCAGATTCTTTTATGTATTTATCAACCTCCTCTAAGTTCGTGACCTTATCTCGAACTTGTTCAGTTTGTAAAAGAGTATGCTCTGGTGCCAACACCATATAAGTCACACCAAACAAAGTATCTGGTCTGGTGGTAAAGACAGTCACGATGTCACCGGTAGAAAGTTTAAAATCAATCTCCGCACCGGCACTACGGCCAATCCAGTTGCGTTGCGCTTCTTTGATATGTTCCGGCCATTTTAGAGTATCTAAATCTTCCAACATTCGGTCGGCGTATTCTCTAATCTTTAAGACCCATTGGCGCATTGGTCTTTTTTCCACCACACTGTCACAGCGTTCACAGGTTCCGTCTGGCTCTAAATCTTCGTTAGCCAACCCGGTCTGACAACCAGGACACCAATTGATTGGTTCGTGACTTTCATAAGCTAAACCTTTCTTCCACAACTGAATAAAAATCCATTGTGTCCATTTGTAAAATTCTGGATCGGTAGTATTGATTTCTCTATCCCAGTCATAATCAAATCCAAGTAGTGACAACTGTTTTTTGAAATGCGCCACATTCTTATCTACCGCTGCTCTTGGGTGAACCTTGTTTTTTATAGCAAAGTTCTCAGCCGGCAAACCAAAAGCATCCCAACCCATTGGGTGTAGGACTTCGTGACCAGTCATTCTTTTAAAACGAGAGTAAATATCAGTGGCAATGTAGCCTTTAGGATGACCAACGTGCAAACCCTCGCCTGACGGGTACGGGAACATATCTAATATAAAACTCTTCGGTTTATCACTCTCAGTAGACCGGTAGATATTTTCCTGATTCCATTTAGCCTGCCACTTTTTCTCAATAGCTTTGTGATCAAATTTTTTGTGCATACGAAACTTATTATGCCCTGATTAGGGATAAAAGAAAACCTGTTTGGGTTTAAGATAAGTGTTTAAAATTAAAGGGCCCGGAGGGGCCCTTTTAGTCTCTTGTTGTCTGCCAGCTAGTTGCAGAACTTAGCCTGCTTCAGACAGGAACTTCTCCGGGATATTATCAAGCGCTCGGAGAAATCTGTTGAGGCGACTCCTTTCAGAACAATCGAGGTTGCCAACCGGATTGCCAAGGAAGCGACGGTGAAGCTCCTCATACAAGCCCCTCAGCTCGTCTTTGTTTGTGCCGAGATCCCTCATCGTGACCTCCTTGTTCTCGAGAGCATCCACGATGTTCTCCAGATTTCCGTAATACAGATTCCCTTCCCGCGCCTGTTGCAACACCCTCATCTGACTGTTGGTCAAAGCTCTTTCCCCTTGCTTGCAATTATGAACTTCCTTCCTACCAAAAAAGATAGGCGAGCGAGCATTTAATCACATTAGAAAGTTTGGTCAAGGGTGTTCACTGTGTTGTTGGTGTCAGCTACACGCTCAAAACACCAGTTACCTGCTTCATGTTCCCAGTTATAATTCTGTTCTTTGTACATCATCATTGGACTCATTGTTGAGGATTCAGAAGAGTAAGCGAAGGTAGCACATAATTCGTAATTATTTTTGTCTATTACCTTATACTCATAACCTGCGCGATCAGTCGGAGCCTCTGGAACGTCACTAACACTATATACATCACTGATATTTACTGGCAAAGCTTTGTTCATTCGGTAATGCTCTTCAATTCTCCACTGCATATCTTGCAGAGCTTCAACCTGGCGATCATCTATTCTTCGCTCACGCACTTCGGCTGGTGTTTCGATCAAACTATAGCCGTATACTAAAGTGGCCAGAGTCAAGATAGTCACACCGATACCAAAGTAGATAGAATGACGCACATGATCTATAAAGTATCCGCGTAAATCCAACAAATAATAATAAGCAGCAATACTAACCACAAACAGTAACAGGATTACTTTCAAAATAAAACGAGTGGTTATTTCTCCGTTTAAGAAATAAATTATCAAAGTGATTAAATCACCCAGCAAAACTCCACCGGCTACTAGAAGAGACAGGTAGACTAGCCATTTAGTGAACACATAATACTCGCCACCACTATTTTTACGGCGATCTTGATTACTTAAGCGAGTTAATAGTAAGTAAGTAGGAAACATGACAAACAAAAAGCCCATACTAACCCTAATCGCTCCCCGTGCACTTTCGCTCACGTAGTAAGCTTCAGCAGCATCCGGAAAATTTATATTGATAATATTAAACAATAATACTAATAAAGAAGTGATCGATGCGTAGAGAGTTAATAAAGCTCCCAGCTGAATGGTGAATTGTTTTGGTTTATTCATTACCTATTATTATACGCTCATACAAAAAGAAAAGTAACCAGTTGGGTAGGCTAAACTGGTTACTTTTTTCTGCAATAGTCTATATATGCAAATTTATTCTCTAAAATCTGGTTCAGTTGGTCCGCAAGCTAATTCACTACCAGAAGCAAAACATATGCCCGTCACCGTTTCTTTTCCAGTCAACATCGTACAATTATCGCCAACTACTTTATCCAAACAAGCTTTTCGAGCGAAGACTGGAGCGGAGTTGGTAGGAATTCCCTCTGGAAAATCGTCATCGTCAGTTGGAGCGACGGCTGATTTACTTATTATAAAAAATAACAATAAAGCTCCCAAAAGTAATAAACTCAAAAATATTGCCAAATTTTTCATAAGTTGATTATAACATTAGGTTCTTAAGGTAAAAGTCGATAAGGAGCGAAGCTCCTTATCGACTTTTACCTGTCTCACTATAAGAATTTAACTACGAGTGCATGAACTCAATCACGTCGCCATCTTGGACAATATACTCCTTCCCTTCGGTTCTCACCTTACCTTGTTCTTTGGCTGCTGCCTTTGATCCAGCTGCTACCAAATCATCAAGCGAAACTACCTGAGCCCGAATATATTTATCTCTAAAATCATTATGGATAGCTGCTCCAGCCTCCGGTCCGGTACTGCCTTGTTTAACAGTCCAGGCTCGAGTCTCTTTTTCACCAGTGGTGAAGTAACTCATCAAACCCAACCGATGGTAACAAGCACGAATAAGTGCATCGATTCCACTATCTTGCGTACCGTATTCACGTCTAAACTCAGTTTTTTCTTCTTCATCAAAGTCTTTGAGTTCATGTTCAACGGCAGCATCAACTACCACGTACTCAGAACCAGTTTCTTCAAAGAAGGCCAGTAGTTCCTGCCATCGTTCATCATTATTTTCATCAAAATTAAAGGCGTTATTGTTCTTATTACAAACATAAAGAAAAGGTTTCATCGTCAGTAGGTGTAATTCCTTAACTGCTTTCTTTTCCTCGTCTGTCATTTCTAGACGATTAGCCAACTGACCGCTCTCCAAGTGAGGCAGTAGGCGTTGCATAAGTTCTTTCAAAAACAGAGCATCTTTGTTGCCACTGCGAACCTCACGCTCGATTGAGTCGAGTCTTTTAGCCACTGTCTCAGTATCAGCCATAATCAACTCTAGGTTAATGATCTCAATGTCATTCATAGGGTCAACCACCTCTGACACATGATGTACTTTTTCATCGTCAAAGATACGCACTACTTCAGCGATCATGTCTGTCTCACGAATGTTAGATAGGAATTTGTTCCCTAAGCCTTCTCCAGATGAAGCGCCTTTTACCAAACCAGCAATGTCGACAAATTCGATTATAGCGGGAATAATTTTTTCTGATTTAGATATCTTGGCTAAAGTTTTTAGACGATTATCCGGCACCGTCACCACCCCAACAGAAGGATCAATGGTAGCAAAGGGGTAATTTGCCATTAGAACCTCTTTTCGGGTCAAAGCATTAAAAAGCGTCGACTTACCGACATTTGGAAGACCAACTATTCCGACCGAGAGACTCATAGATAATTATTGAATTATGTCAGTGTTGTAAATTATAAAAATAAACCGCTAATACCGAGCTATGCAGTACAAGCGGTGCTGCCTGGTCGACCCCTTCTCAAGTCTGGGGATACAGTAGAGTCGGTGTCGACCAGGCGTCTCCCTGACAAGGAAACAATTACATACTATACGAAATAGCAGAAATATCAAGATAAAGTTTAACTCTGGAGTTAACTCTTGAATTAACTCCGACACCAAAAGATACTTGAATTGCCATTAAGAAATTTTAACGACCAGACTCCCCTAATTTTTTAACCTGTTGCAACCACTCAGTTTTCTTCTTTTCATCTACTTTTTGAGTTGGACCAAAAGCTGAAATGGCGGCCTTAACACCAGCAAAACCTAGAATACCGTGTTGGATTTCGTTAGTAAAATCACCGTAACGCCACCAGGTACTAAAAGGACTATGACTACCAGTGATTATTATCACACGTGCTGTCTTTCCGCTTAAACGTGGAGAGGGTTTATTGATATCCTTATCAAAACTAAAAGCAAAACCTGGCAACCAAATACGGTCAAATAGACCTTTGAGTAAAGCGGGCATAGCACACCACCAATTAGGATAGATTATCACCAAGTGATCTGCCCAATAGATTCTTTCCTGCACTTCGATAAGATCAGGTTCTAAGGCTTGAATTTCTTTATATCCTTTGTGCAAGACGGGATCAAAGTTCAAGTCATTTATGTTTACTCGAAAAACATCGTGTCCTGCCGCCTCTGCTCCAGCCTGATAGCTATCAGCTAATTTTCCGCTATAAGTATCTGTGTCTGGATTACCTAATAAAATGAATATTTTTTTAGTGGCCATATTGATTTCATTATAAAGGAAGGGTGCGCTTATAGCGCACCCTTCCCTGTTAACAATTATCTTTTGATTTTTGTTATTCGAGACCTAGTCTCTAACTTAACCCTGTATCCTTTCAGAGCCGATTATCTCCTAACTGATCCGTTGGGGTTAAACTTCCCCTGCGTACCCACCTGTTGTTTGATAAGCATCTCTTTCATTTCTGGGCTCATCACTTTCATTATCTCAGCTTGGTACTTTGGCAAAACCTTAGTAGCAGCTGCCATTTGGTTGTTACCATTATTTTTCATCTCCGCTTGTAACTCTTTAGCAATCTTCTCAAAAAGCTTAGGGTCTTTTTGCACCATCTCCATTATCATCTGCTTCTGATCCTCTGGTAAACCTTTCAGTTGTTTTTCTAATAATTTTTTAACTGCAAAATCTTTTACTTTTCCAAACATATGACCAATATTCTACCAAACCTCCACCAATAACCAAAACCTAAATCACTCCACGCAACCTAACTGCCGCCTAACTCCAATCCAACACCCCCACTATTACCTCAACCACATTTTACACAAGGTGGAGGTCGGACCTCCACCTTGTGTTTATGTGTTTATTAAATTAGATTAGATTTGATTTAATTAAGTTTGATTTAGATGCCTCCTCCGCCTCCTCCGCCTCCTCCGCTGGCTTGGTGATAAACTTTCACCTGGATAGCGTCTATTCGTAGTGTATTAGCAGATTGACTAGCAGTTACTTTTAGTGAGAAATTGGCGTTACTAAATTCATCTGCTGTCCAAGTACGACCCCAAGTATCACTTGATCCACCTAGGGTAACCACAGCATCAGTAGTTGTGAGGGTTGGAGTTGATTTTGTCTCCGTCCAACTTGATCCTTGATTCCAAGAAAGAGCGACAGCAATATTCCCAGCCGCGGTCGTACCAGATACTTCTAACTTAACTTCTATACCGACTATTGTGTCTGAGGCCGGCACACCATGAGTATAGTTTTTAAACTCATTAGAGATAGCCGAAGCTGCAGTTGCGTAAGTACCGTCAACCTGATCATAGGCATTTGCAGCATTAGTCCACGCGCCACTATGAGCAGAAGGCCAATTAAAATCTGGTTCATTACCAATAGTGTCACCATTGGTATTCGTATCAACCGAACCACTGCCAGTACCACCACCGGAACCGCCGCCGCCAACATCACCATCTCCAGCTGGGGCATTGCCCCCAACCGAACCGCCGCCGCTATAAAAACTGCGTCCTCCTATGCTGTTGCGTATATGCTGTATTGCAGACACGTTTCCTATCGCTACAATATTCCTCTTTGATATTCCTGATTTATTAAGCGCAAACGTTATATAACCACCGACGGGAATATCGGACGTATCTCCAACAACCAAGTAATTACTCACTCCGGCTATCGTCAAGTCTACCCCGAAGTTAATCTGGCCATTTTTACCTGTAAATACAGGTGTGCTAGTACTTATCAGGGTATCTATACCACTATCAAAGACGGCATTATTATTGACGTCCTTATAGAGAGCTATGTTTGAGAAATTACTGGCAGAAATTTTATTAGCTCCGGAAAGACTGATGTTGATTTCCTTAAGATCAACACTAGCAGTAGAAGAACTTAGCTGGAAAGAGAAAAGCTCGACATCGCTATCAGAGGCAGAGGTAAAGGCATTCGATACCTGACCGCCGGCACTATCGTCGATGTTGATTTCAAATTTTTTACTATAGATAATTATCAACAAACCATCTCCGCCGTCAGCCGCGGGAGTACCACCAGTACCAACTCCTGACACATAACTACCATCAACATTATTACCTGCTAAAGTACCGCTTCCCGAAGAAGTAGATGTAGCGGTAGCAGTAGAAGTGGCGAAACTTGAGCCTCCTCCTCCTCCACCATTTCGAGCGCTTGTAGCTCCAGCTCCACTACCGCCACCATAATAACCTCCTCCACCTGCGCCACTACCATAACTAGTTCCACTATAGAAGATTCCATTTGCTCCGCTTAGATAAGCTCCGACATTACCATTTCCATAGTTACCAATACCAGCTATACCACCGGCTGACTGCGAACCACCTCCAGCAGCACCAGTGGCAGCACCTAATCCGCCTGACCCTCCAACAATACCACCACCGACTCCACCAGATCCACCAACGGAACCATAGCCAACTCCACCACCTCCACCACCGGCAGCCACAAAAAGAGGACTAGATTCACGGAAAATGCCTGAATATCCTCCACCACCTCCGGCACAATAACTCGTACATCCAGGACCGCCAGCTCCTCCACCATTTAATCCACCAACACCACTTCCACCACTAACAAGCCCGGCTTTCCCGGCGCCACCGACTTTCAGAGTTAATGTCTCTCCAGGAGTAACAGCAATCGTTCCTTCCACAAATCCAGCGCCACCTCCAGCACCACCGGAACTGCTATTGGTTGACCCGCCGCCTCCACCTGCCCCCCAGGCCTTAACACTAATCTCAGTTACTCCAGCAGGAACTACCCAGGTGGCTGTTGATGTCGCAGCACTATAGGATTCTGCTCCTTCACCATTAACCGAATAGAAATCTCTGGTATTACTTTGGTTAGTATACTCAGCTTTCACCCAAGCAGGTGAACGTGAGACTGAAGCTAGACGCACTTCGTCATGACTAGTATCACCTGAATAGCCACCATTATTTGCAGCGGCTATAGTGAATATTGAATCGGTTTGATTATAAGATCCGGTAGTAGTAATTGACCCTTCTTTAGTTCCATTATCATAGTAAGTAAGGTTTGTACCATCTAATATTAACGCTGAATGGTTCCACTGGTTACCAACGACTGAAGGTGTTGGAGAAGTAACATCGTAGGTAGTTCCTGCACTATTGGTAAAACGAGCCTCGATATTATTTGTTCCATTTAATTGCAGAATATAAAAATCATCTGCACTATTCCCGTCTCGAAGACCAAAATATGTAGCATGAGAAGAAGAAAGATTAGGACTGTAAGTCCATCCTGTTAATGTTATCTTTGTTCCAATAAGTTTATCTGAAAGCACTCCAGTTTTCATATAATCAGTATCAGCGGTTGTAAAATCAATTCCTTGACCAACCGGACTGGAAACTGCAACCGTAACATTGTTGTCGTCCATAAGGATAGCGTCGTATCCGTTTAGTGTTGAATCCTTGTAGATTTTACTGCTTAGTCCATCTTTTTTTTGTAAGTGCCAAACACCAACGTAGCCGTTAGTCCATACATTATTAGCTCCGTAGGTTGAGTTATCTTTATAATCTATCGTGGTCGTACCATTATAGTAAACACGAAAGGTAGTATCAGTAGTTGAACTAATACTATTAGCTTTGAAGTGGAGTTCGCCGGTCTTGGCGGTAGATGAAGCGGCTACCAATTCTCGTGGCAGCTCTATCGGAGTACCATCGTCGGTAGTGACGCGAATATCGACTCCAGGGTATTTGGCGTCAGTTATACTCCAGAAATCTGCAGACAGATTCGCCAAATCAACATAAACAGGAAAATCTGTTAGATTTGCATCAACTTTACTGGCACTAATAGTAATAGTGTCATAGGTAGTCCAAGCGTTAACATTCCAAGTTTGCGCTACATCTCGGTTCACTCGGTAGAAGCCAGCGGTTTCTTTTTGGTTGGTATATTCAGCTTTAACCCAAGCAGCGGAGCGGGTGGTGGAAGCTATACGTACTTCGTCAAGTCGTCCGTTTAAATCCCACGCAGCGTCTGCGTTGCCATGCTTGCCTAGAAAAGTATCTGTACCTCTATCATAAGCTACAGATTCAGTGAAAGAACTCGTAGCTACGGTCAAATCTGAAATACCTGATTTTCCCACATAAGTAGCCTGTTCATTAGCAACATCATTAAACGTATATACATTATAAGACCATGGACTACCAACTATATTATCTGTACCGACAGTCTCTCTCCAGCCGGATGAATGTCTGAAGGTGCCCGTTACTGCACTGTTAGAAGTTTGATCTACCAACAAAAAGCTATCACCCATACTTGCAAAAGTGACACCTTTTGTATCACGAGTATCTACTTCCGCCCAAGCGCTTAAGGTAATATTTGCAGGTTGACCAAGTAAACCATTAACTTTTATATAATCATTCACTCCGTCGAAATCTTGGGCAGTACCTAATTTACCAGAAACATCAGATGAGCTAGTCATCGACGTTCCTGTTCCATCATTACCGTTACCGGTAGAATCTTTGTACCCACCAGCAGTCGAATTACCATCTTCTCCTAAGTGCCAGACTCCGAGATAACCATTGGTCCAAACATTATTAGCTCCGTAGGTTGAACTGTCTGTGTATTCTGTAGTAGTTGTACCATTATAGTAAATACGGAAGGTGGTATCAGTAGTCGAACTAATGTTATTAGCTTTGAAGTGCAGTTCTCCAGTTTTTGTGGTAGTTGAAATAGACACTAACTCTCGCGGCAACTCTATTGGAGAACCATCGTCGGTAGTGACACGAATATCAACTCCAGGGTAATTACCGTCAGTAGTGTTCCAGAAAGAATCAGAGAGGTCAGAGAGGTCAACATAAATCGGGAAGTCAGAGAGAGTGGAGTCTACCTGGCTAGCGTCGATAGTAATTTTGTCATAGGTGGTCCAAGCACTAGCATTCCAAACTTCTGCTGGATCTTGCGGCGTCGTAATCGGGCTCCCTATCGGAACCATCCCAGTAGAATAGTTACCGTAATCATCTTTTACAAATGCTTTTAAATAGTATACAGCACCTGCATTCAGCCCTGTTACCGTACATGAATCTGCTGTAGAAGTGGCAACAGTCGTATCGATACACCCTACCGTAGCGGAGCCAATAGTATCACCAACGGTATAGGTGGTACCACCTACTGGTACATCCGTAATAGCATTGGTCGAACGGAGGATAAGGATTGAGTTTAAATCGCTCTGTGATGGAGTAATGTATGAGACAACCGGCTGTTTCGATCCAGAAGTGGTAGTTAACGATGGAGTACTGTTATTAAGAAAAACAGAGACGGAGTTAGAGTTGACATTATAGTTGGCCGCAGCTATGTCAACGTACCCGTCGTTGTTGAAGTCGGCGGTGGTGA
>Ga0265293_10001394_pt1 | contig 52774 bp, 51 predicted proteins | sample Munlanlewell138R_FD_192505 | JGI IMG/M metagenome (GOLD analysis project Ga0265293, IMG submission 192505) | Leachate microbial communities from a municipal landfill in Southern Ontario, Canada - Leachate well 138R | ecosystem: Engineered > Solid waste > Landfill > Unclassified | place: Canada... | reverse complement strand
TGATCCTATAGTACTGTTTGAAATCATCAGCTCCTTTCCTGTTCAAGAAATGAAAGCCGTTAAATGGAATATGCCAATTCAAGAAACTGATTTTATCGCAGATCTGAAAACCATAGCACAAGACATTCTCAACGGTGCTGCAAACTCACTATTCCAATAGCTACCGTTTAAGCAAATGATTGGATTTAGATCGAAGTAGAAACCCCCACCCTATGGGTGGGGTAATAAAGGATTGGCTAAGCCGGTCCCGTATGGGTATGGCCTCTAAGGCCGCCCACTGCTATCCTCATGCCGAGTTGTCACCGCAACATCCTGGCGATGAGGAGGAAGCAGTGAGCAGATTTCACAAGGTATCCCATACGATAGTCGATCCTGAAAAACTCGAGAACTTTGAACAATTTCTGCTTTCCCTCCAAAGGTCCGGTCCGAAAGCGTTGTTACTTCTATGACTGACCCCTATTGCAGCCCGAATGACCCATTGGAGGTCCCCGTTTCTCTGTTTTTCCCTCTGTGGACGCACTACTCCCCAAGATCCGTCATTTCGAGGAGCGTCTTAAGGTCCGTCATTTCGAGGAGCGAAGCGACGAGAAATCTTTCCTTGATATCGAAATGGCACAATCGATAGTTTTTAAAGGTCTCACCACATTCCGATGAAAAATTATGTAACCTGGCATCCGGGTACGATTACCCGAAAAGATCGCGAACAAATCAAGAACCACCGTGGCGCCTGTCTCTGGTTCACCGGTCTTTCGGGTAGCGGCAAGTCCACGCTCGCCGACGCGCTTGAAGCGGTGCTTAACGCCCGGATCATCCACACCTACATTCTTGACGGCGACAACATACGCCATGGTCTCAACGCCGACCTTGGCTTCACCGACGAAGCCCGGAGGGAAAACATCCGACGGATCGGCGAAGTGGCAAAGCTGTTCGTGGACGCCGGGATAATCGTTCTGACGGCGTTCATTTCACCCTTTATCAAGGATCGGGATTTCGTGCGGAATCTTATGCCGCAGGGCGACTTTATCGAAATCTTCGTCGATGCCGATCTCGCCACCTGCGAACGGCGTGATCCCAAGGGCCTTTACCAAAAGGCGCGGAACGGAGAAATTCCGGACTTCACCGGCATCGATTCCCCGTACGAACCACCAGTAAACCCCGAACTGACCCTCGTCAACGACAATGCCGTCACGATCAGCAAAAACGTCAGCATCATAGTAGGCTATCTGGAAAAAGAGGGTATTTTGAGCACGAGTTACCATAGAACATAAAACGCTAAAAGGAGTGTCTGCTACAGTATGCCACAGCAATATTACATCACACACCTGCGGGAACTGGAATCGGAAGCAGTTTTTATTTTACGGGAGGTGGCGGCACAGTTTGAAAACCCTGTCCTGCTCTTTTCCGGCGGCAAGGATTCGATCGTTCTCGGCCGGCTGTCGAGAAAAGCCTTCTTCCCCGCGCGCATTCCCTATCCGTTCATGCACGTGGACACGGGCCACAATTTTCCCGAAACCATCAAATACCGTGATACCTTTATCGCGATGCTCGACGCGCAGTTGATTGTAGCCTCGGTCCAGGAGTCTATCGACAGGGGGCGTGTTGTGGAAGAAACAGGGAAATACACGTCCCGCAACGTTCTCCAGACCACCACGTTGCTTGACGCCATCGAAGAACACAAATTCGACACGGCAATCGGCGGTGCCCGCCGTGATGAAGAAAAGGCCCGAGCCAAGGAACGTTTCTTCTCCCATCGCGACGATTTCGGCCAGTGGGACCCCAAGAATCAGCGCCCCGAGCTCTGGAACATTTTTAACGGCCGAAAGCATATGGGCGAACATTTCCGCGTTTTCCCCTTGAGCAACTGGACCGAAATGGATGTCTGGCAGTACATTGCCTTGGAGAATATTCCTATCCCGGACATCTATTTTTCCCACACCCGAAAAGTTGTTCACCGTGACGGCGTCATGCTCGCCCTGTCCCCCTATGTCCAGGTCGACGACGCCGACCGGGTCGAAGAATTGGTCGTCCGGTGCCGCACCGTGGGCGACATGACCTGTACCGGCGTTGTCACCTCCCAGGCGTCCACCGTGGAAGACATCATACAGGAAGTGGCCGCTTCGAGAATCACCGAGCGGGGCGGCCGTTTCGACGACAAACGCTCTGATACCGCCATGGAGGACAGAAAGATCAACGGTTATTTTTAAAACCTCCTTCACGTCATTCCCACGAAAACGAGATGCAGTATTCGAAGAATAAATCCAGTTGAGACCGTTATTGAAAAACTATCGATTGTGTGTCATTTCGATATCAAGGAAAGATTTCTCGTCGCTTCGCTCCTCGAAATGACATTTTTAAAGGTCACTTCGAACGCATGTGAGAAGTCTAGAAGACCCCTCGCTGTGCTCGGGACATGGATTTCTCGTCGCCATGCTTCTCGAAATGATAAAATGAAAGGTCTCCAGTTTTTGACAGAAAGCAGGATATGAAGAAAAAATCGTACCTTGACATGGAACTGCTTCGCTTCTCTACCGCAGGCAGTGTTGACGACGGAAAGAGCACCCTCATCGGACGGCTGCTCTACGACAGCAAGGGTATTTTTGAGGACCAGCTCGAAGCGGTCACACGAACGAGCCGCAAAAAAGGTCTCAAAAACGTCGATCTGGCTCTTCTCACCGACGGACTCAAGGCGGAACGGGAACAGGGCATTACAATCGACGTGGCCTATCGCTATTTCGCCACGCCGAAGCGCAAGTTCATCATTGCCGATACGCCCGGTCACACCCAGTACACCCGGAACATGGTCACGGGGGCGTCAACGGTCAACCTGGCCCTGATCCTGGTGGACGCGCGCAACGGCGTCATCGAGCAGACCAAACGGCATTCCTACATCGCCTCACTTCTCGGCATCCCCCACCTGGTCATCTGCGTCAACAAGATGGACCTGGTGGATTACTCCGAGGGGCGTTATGAAGAAATCGTTGACAGCTATAAACGGTTTGCCTCGAAAATGGATATCAACGACATTCAGTTTGTTCCCATCAGCGCCCTGAAAGGTGACAACATCGTCAACCGATCGGAACAGATGACCTGGTACAACGGTCCCACGCTCATGTACCTCTTCGAAAACATCCACATCGCCAGCGACTACAATGTCATCGATGCCCGCTTCCCTATACAGTATGTGATTCGCCCCCAGGACGTAGAAGGGTATCGTGACTACCGCGGCTACAGCGGCAGGGTGGTAAGCGGCGTTTTCAGAACGGGCGAGCGGATCGTGGTCCTGCCCTCGGGCTTTGAAAGCATCGTAAAGTCAATTCATGAGTACGATCAGCCCGTCGAGGAGGCCCATCCTCCCATGTCTGTGTCACTGGAACTGGAAAACAACATTGACATCAGCCGCGGCGACATGATCGCCAAGCCCAACAACCAGCCCGCAACAAGCCAGGACATCGATGCCATGATCTGCTGGTTCAGCGAAAAACCACTTCAAGTGGGGGGCAAGTACGCCCTGAAACACACCTCAGCGGAAGTGCGGGCCATGATAAAGGACGTGATCTACAAAATGGACATCAACGAACTGAGCCGCATGGAAAACGAAAAACATATCGTCATGAACGACATCTGCCGCGTTCAGCTCAGAACCACCAGACCCCTGCTCTTCGATCCTTACAAGCAGAACAGGACAACGGGCAGTTTCATCCTCATCGACGAGGCCACCAACAATACCGTCGCCGCCGGCATGATACGGGGATAACACAAACACCCCCAAAGGAGATGTTATGACAATACTTGTTACGGGAGGAGCCGGGTTTATCGGAAGCAACTTCGTTCTCGAACGGCTCGCACATTCCACTGAACCTGTAGTCAACCTTGACATACTGACCTACGCCGGAAATCCGGAAAACCTTGCCGGCATTCGCGACAACCCCGCCCATATCTTTGTCAAGGGCGATATCGGTGATACAGCGCTGGTATCTCGTCTCCTCTCCGAGCATCAGCCCGCCGCCGTCATCAATTTTGCCGCTGAATCCCATGTCGACCGAAGTATTCACGGTCCTGACGATTTCATCCGGACCAACATCGTGGGAACCTTCCGGCTCCTTGAATCTGTCCGGGACTACCGGAACGGTCTTGAAGGCAAACAGAAAGAAGCCTTCCGCTTTTTGCATGTTTCCACCGACGAAGTGTATGGAACGCTGGATAGCGAAGCCCCCGCCTTCAGTGAAAACAACCGCTACGCTCCGAACAGCCCCTACTCCGCCAGCAAGGCCGCCGCCGACCATCTCGTCCGTGCCTACCACCACACCTATGGACTTCCGGTGCTTACCACAAACTGCTCCAACAACTATGGCCCCTACCAGTTCCCGGAAAAACTGATCCCCCTGATCCTCCACAACGCCCTTGCCGGCAAGCCCCTTCCCATTTACGGTGACGGCCGGCAGGTTCGCGATTGGCTCTATGTCATTGATCACTGCCGCGCCATCAACCGGGTCATCGAATCCGGAATTGTCGGCGAAACCTACAACATCGGCGGCTGGAACGAAAAGGCCAACCTTGACGTGGTCCATACCCTTTGTGACATGCTCGACGAGAAGCGTCCCCGCGAAGACGGTAAAAGTTACCGGGAACAGATCACCTTTGTGAAAGATCGACCCGGCCATGATCGTCGCTATGCCATCGACGCGACGAAAATAGAGCGAGAACTGGGCTGGAGACCCGAAGAAACCTTCGAGACGGGTATCCGCAAGACCGTGCAGTGGTACCTTGACAACGGAGAGTGGGTACGTAACGTTACCACCGGCAGTTACCGAGACTGGATCGAAAAACACTACACGTGAGAATACTTCTTCCCGGAAGGAAACCAAGAGATCGAGACCTTTCATTGTGTCATTTCGAGGAGCATCGCGACGAGAAATCCATGTCCCGAGCAAAGCGAGGGATCTTTCAGACTTCTCACATGCGTTCGAAATGACGGGGGAGAGGTCGAAATGACACAATCGATAGTTTTAAAGGTCCCAGATTTTTGAAGGGTAAAGTAACATCTCGCATCACCAGGCCCAGCCCCCTTTGTGGGTGACATGGAACCCTCCGGCGCCGTAACAATCCTGCTTTGCACCTGTAACGGAGAACGCTACCTCCCGGCTCAGCTCGATTCCATCGAGGCCCAAGATTATAAGCACTGGCGGGTTCTTGCGTCGGACGACGGTTCCCGGGACAACACACGAAACATTCTTGAAAAATACCGCCGGCGATGGGGCGATGACCGCCTTGAGATATTTGCAGGACCGGCACTGGGATATGTGGCCAATTTCCTTTTCGTGACGCAGCAGGCGGGCACCACCGGCAATTATGCCTGGGCGGACCAGGACGATCTATGGGAAACCCACAAGCTTAAAACAGCAGTTGAGCGACTCGGCGAAACGTCACCGGACACCCCGGCACTCTACTGTTCCCGCACCCGCATCGTTGACGCCGATGGCAGAGCGATCGGCTTTTCGCCATTATTTACCAAACAGCCGTCCTTTGCCAACGCGCTGGTGCAGAACATCGCCGGCGGCAACACCATGGTTTTCAACAACGCCGCCCGGGAACTTCTCCTTGAAACGACATCCCGCGCGGACATCGTCATACACGACTGGTGGCTGTACCTTGTCGTCAGCGGCTGCGGCGGCCGTATTCACTACGACCCGCACCCGACGGTCCGCTACCGCCAGCATGACAGAAACGAGATCGGTATAAGCAACGGCTGGGCAGACCGTGCATCACGTCTTCGCATGATGTTGCGGGGTCGCTACAAGAACTGGAACGACCGGAATATTAAAGCATTGCAGAATCTGATTTTCCGTCTCACGCCGGAGAACCGGAAGATTCTGGAAAAATTCGCCGCCGCTCGAAAGCGCTGGTTGCTGCCCCGCCTGATCGGCATGAAACGATCCGGCGTGTATCGGCAGATGATGGCAGAAAATCTTGGGCTCGTAGCAGCAGTAGCATTGAAAAAAATATAACTGACTACAGGAACCATCAATCACTTATCCGAGAAACACAACGTCCGATACCGTGGAGCCTCTTCGCATGAGCATCAAAGACACGATTCGCACAGGCTATAAGGAGCGGCGACATTTCATTGATCTGGTAATGCAGAAAGCAAAAGCCGGATTGCGCGTGGAAGCTTCACGGGGTTATCTGGGGGTGCTGTGGTGGATTTTAGAACCAGTTATGTACATGACTATTTTTTACTTTGTTTTCTTACACCTATTTAAGCGGGGTGATGAGAATTTTGTTATTTTTCTGCTGACCGGCCTGATTGTATGGAAATGGTTCCAGTCAACCGTTTCTGCCGGTGCGAGCAGTCTCATGGCAAATGTTGGACTGATGAACCAGGTGTACGTCCCGAAAATTCTTTTTCCCCTGACCACCGTTGCAGTCAATACCTTTAAATTTTTTGTGGTCCTCGCACTCTATCTTGTTTTTCTGCAATTCACGGAAACGAAGATAACGTGGTCCTGGACGTTTCTGCCGATTTTGATAGTGACGCAACTCTTTTTAATTGTAGCAGTGTCCGGTTTTTTCGCGGCAATTATGCCCTTTTTCCCGGATCTTCGCTTCATATTGGATAATTTCCTGCTGATGCTCTTTTTCCTTTCCGGGATTTTTTTTGACATTTCAAGATTGCCTGAATCTATTCAGGGTTATCTCTGGTTGAATCCGATGGCAGTTATGATCAATATGTACCGCCAAGTGCTTCACAACAGCGTTCTTCCTGATTTGCTACATCTTGTATTGATTATATTATTCTCTGCGGTAACGATGGCTTTTGCAATGTTATTGTATTACAGATTTGACCGGATTTATCCCAAAATCATTCATTAAATATTTATTGAGAGTCGTATAATGTCCCTTGAGGCACACAAAAGTAAGCCACTGTACCCCAATCAAAAAGGCAATAGAATCATTACTCTTGAAAATGTTGGCTTGTGCTACAGCCGTCGTCTTCGCTTTTTACGACATTCTCACTTCTGGGCGCTCCAAGATGTATCGTTTGACTTGTATGCAGGTGAAACTCTGGGTGTGATAGGAAGAAACGGGTGTGGTAAAAGTACGCTTCTTCGAGTATTGGGCGGTATCATTGCACCCAATAAAGGAAAGATAATCGTACACCAGCCAAACTTAAAAATAACAATGATCTCAATTGGAGCCGGCTTCGTGCCGCATCTGAGCGGTCGAGAAAATGCCATCTTGAGCGGCATGTTGTTGGGTGCTAAGAAACAAGAAATAGCATCTCGTTTAGATGATATCGTTGCCTTCTCTGAGCTCAACGGCTTTTTCGAAGAACCAGTTAACACCTATTCCACCGGTATGCGTGCCCGACTGGGCTTCTCCGTTGCCTATCATCTAGACCCGGATGTTATTTTGTTGGATGAAGTTCTTGGGGTTGGTGATGAGGCTTTCAAAGAAAAATCTACGGCGGCAATGAAGAGACGGATAAAGTCTGACAAAACGGTAGTTCTGGTTTCACATGTGATCCCTCTAATACAGGAAATTTGTGACAGGTTGATCTGGATAGAAAATGGCAAAACCCAGGCACAGGGCAAGGTTCCCAAAGTATTGGAAGCTTATCGTAAAAGTATAGTTCAGACAAGAAAATAGCGGGAGAGGATTTGTGTTTAACAGAACAAAACAATATGCGGCAATACGAACATACTGAAAACATGCATGCACAGCTTTCTGATATTTTTCGATACTGGCAGGAAAAATATTTCAAACTAGGTTTTACGGAAATATTTGCTGTGAACAACCATCTGGAGTTTTATTGGAAGCCATTTGCAGAACGAATCATAAAAACGGGCAATCGGAATTTGATCAGTTTTGGATGTGGAGATGCGCAGGTTGAAGTTGGTGTGGCAAAAGGGTTGAAAAAAGAGGGCATTGATGATTTTGTTTTCCATCGCGTTGAACTTTCGCCTGCTCAAATCAACCGGGCACGTGACTTTGTCCAGAAGGCAAATCTGACGTCCTCGTAACAAGTCCCCCATCGAGCGTCAAATTTCAGAGAGGTGAATATGAGTTCAGTGAAAGTTAATCGACAGTCTCAATGCGAGCCGGTATTTATTGTCGGTTCTGGTCGTTCGGGAACAAGTCTTCTCACTTGGTGTCTTGGGCAGCACCCCAATATTTTGCCACTTCCGGAAACACACTGGATAGCCCGTTTGACGATTAACATGCGGAAACTTTACGAAGTCGGCGCCGTACACGGTCGCTTTTCACATTTGGGCGCGCTTGACTGGGATGAGGCGGATTTTTATGCCTCATTTGGACGTTCAGTCGACCAATTCGTAATTGATACAATCGATGCTCGTTTGAGATTTATTCGTAAATTATCAGCCAAAAAAAAAGGATTAAGTGAATCTGATATCGAGAACCTTGAAAAGGAAGGAAAGCTGAGTCCGGATCCTGACCTTGTCACACCCAAGAATTACCAAGTTGTTCGTAGTGTATCTGATCCAAAGCGTCGCTGGGTGGATGGGACACCAGAGAATGTGTTTTACATGTATAGCTTGTCTCTGCTGTTTCCCGGAGCGCGGTTTATCCATTTACTTCGGGATCCGAACGAGGTTGCACGTTCTTTAATGAAATTTTCTCAGGCGGGAAGCGCCGGCGAGAACCATGATGAAGCAAAAGCTTATGAGCATTGGCTTAAGCATGTTGAGTATGCAATTAAAGGTGAGAAAGCGCTGGGGTGGGATAAGGTGTTACGAATTGATTACATAGATTTTATTAATTCATCTGAATCTACGTTGCGCAGTTGTTTTGGTTTTTTGGGAGAGGAATTTAATCCGGATTGTCTTTTGCCGTTAAAGGAGAAAATCAACAGTTCAAAGATAGATGAGCCTCTTGCTTCATTTAAACCGAAAAGTAGAGAGAGCAAACGGGCAAATGATTATTATCAGTCCATTCTTAATCAATCACCGGGAGACCCTGATCAAGTTGAATTGCAGGGACTGCAACAACATTTCGAAAATTATGCCGCCGATATCAACAAAGCATAATCCAACGAGAAAACTTCTTCTGAAGAAATGGTATCTTTACTCGTGAAGCGAATAGTAGAAAGGAGCAAGTTGTTTCAGAGAGGTGAATATGAGTTCAGTGAAAGTTAATCGACAGTCTCAATGCGAGCCGGTATTTATAGTCGGTTCAGGACGTTCCGGGACAAGTGTTCTTACCTGGTGTCTTGGGCAGCACCCCAATATTTTGCCGCTTCCAGAAACACACTGGATAGCCCGTTTGACGATTGACATGCGGAAACTTTACGAAGTCGGCACCGTACACGGTCGCTTTTCACATTTGGGCGCGCTTGACTGGGATGAGGCGGATTTTTATGGCGCTTTTGGCCGGGCGCTTGACCAGTTTATTGTAGATACGCGAGAGCCGCGTCTACGGTTTATACAAAAGAGTTCCCTGCAAAAGTTGGGGTTAACAGAGAAAGAGATTAATGAAAGAATGAATGCCGGAGAAGTATTTACATCTCCGATTAGTAATAAGAATATTCAAGTTGTTCGTAGTGTATCTGATCCAAAGCGACGCTGGGTGGATGGGACACCGGAGAATGTTTATTACATGTATAGTTTGTCCCTGCTGTTTCCCGGAGCGCGATTTATCCATTTGCTTCGAGACCCGAACGAGGTTGCGCGTTCTTTAATGAAATTTTCTCAGGCGGGAAGCGCCGGTGCGAACCATGATGAAGCAAAAGCTTATGATCATTGGATTAAGCATGTTGAGTATGCAATTAAAGGTGAGAAAGCGCTCGGTAAGAACAAGGTATTGCGTATTGGTTATACTGAATTTATTAATTCGCCTGAATCAACATTGAGCAGTTGTTTTGACTTTTTGGGAGAGGAATTTAATCCGGATTGTCTTTTGCCGTTAAAGGAGAAAATTAACAGTTCAAAGATAGATGAGACATCTTCTTCGTTTAAACCGAAGAGCAGAGAGAGCAAGCGGGCAAATGATTATTATCAGTCCATTCTCAATCAACTTCCGGGAGACCCGGATAAAAATGAATTACAGGAACTGCAGCAACATTTTGAATGCCTTCGATATAAATCAGTAGGGAAACAAATAGTTGGTATGATGAAAACTTTTAGTCGCAAGATAAAGTGTAAAAATTAAGGACTCACCCTACAGTTGGTGATGGAAAAAGTGGCAATGAATACTAACTTTCTGCCGATATCGAATTTGTTAAATGAACTGTCCGCGCTCAGCGAGTCTGAAATTGAATTTGATATATTTCTTAAAAAAGTCGACAACTTCAATAGAGAATCGTTGAGTTATCTAAAGCAAGTCTATGGCTCGGAAAGATTTGCCAAAGTTTTATTGCTCAAGATATCCAACGTTGCAGTGGGTAAATACCAATACCTGCGACGACATAGCCGACTGATTTCACGTCCGTTTGGTCTTATTGTCGATCCATGTAATTCCTGCCAATTGGCGTGCCCTGGATGCATTCATCGAAAAACAGCTCAAGATAAAAGCAAAATTGACTGGGTTCCTGGTAACCTGAATAAGGACACTCTTGACCGACTCCTCTATGAATTCGGGCCTTATGCAATCAACACCCAATATTTTAACTGGGGGGAGCCTTTGTTAAACAAAAAAACACCACAATTCATTCAGGAATCGCGCCGTTTTTTGATGCGTACATCTATTTCTACAAATCTTTCGCTTTCTTTTGATGCAGAGGCGCTGGTTGCCTCAGGGCTTGACTATTTGATTTTATCTATCGATGGGGCTACTGCCGAAACTTATGGTAAGTACCGTGTCAATGGCAACTTCGATCTTGTCCTCGACAACATTACCCGTCTTGTTAAAGCCCGCAAAGATTTGAAATCAAAAACGCCTTTTATTGTATGGCAGTACCTTCTTTTTGATCATACGATATCTGAAATAAATCAAGCGAAAAAGTTGGCCCAAGAGAGAGGTGTGGACCGGATCGATTTTGCCGAACCATATGATGTTTCAATGTACGATCCAACAATTACTAAACCATTAAACCTACTACCTCGTTATAATGTATTCAATTTACAAATTGGCGCTGGCCGCCAGTCTCTTGAAAACGCTGTAATAGACCTTCATCCGATCATTGAGGATCATTGGGAGAAATCATGGGTCTCACGTGTGGACGACGACTATCTTGAAGGATCAAGGCCAAATATGAAAACTTGTCAGTGGTTGTATAAAGACATGGCCATGGACGCCACTGGCCGCATATTTCCTTGTTGTTTTGAACCCTTGAAAGATCCGTCCGCGTTATTCGGGAATATTTTATCAGACATTAACGTCTTTAACAGCATGCATTACGTAATCTCTCGAAAATATTTTGATTCGTCAGACGTTAATTTTTTGAATACGGCTTGTTCAGTATGTCCTCATCAAAATTCAATTCCGAACATTAACAATAACCATCTTATATCATATTTTAGTTTTGCAGAATACCGCGATTGTCTCCAAAAGGATGTGGTAAAGAATATTTGCAATTGGAACGATTGAGCTACAACAGCGAACGTATTGAGACGTTTGAATAATCGCCTATTCCCTGCTTTCCCCTTTCGGGGCCATTTTTTCAGGATTCCGGAGGTTACTTCCGGTCGGAGTTCCGGACCGAAAGCGTTTTTACCGCTATGACACGACCCTTTGACATCCCGAATGACTCATTGGGAGTCTCCGTTTCTCTGTTTTTCCCTCTGCGGACGCACTACTCCCTTGTTTCATGTTGCCAGGACCCTGGTTCCCCTTTGAAGGTTGAAGGCGAATTGCCTGAAGAGGGCGTCGGTGGCATTTTTGGCGATGGTGGTAAACCGTGCCCTGGAAGCGTTGTTATGGAGATGGGTGAGCCCGAAGTACTGTTCGACGATATATCTGATCTTCGCGATGGCCTTATGCCTCGCTACTTCGAAGGCCGTGAGGCTAGTTCTTCCTGTGGCCCTTCTCATGATGCCGTCGGCGATGGCGTTGATCTCTTCCATGCGTTTGATGGCCCGGTTCTTCTCCATTGAGGTTGACAGTGCCATGTCGGCGAAGGTGAAATTGACTTTCATGTTTTTGAAGCCCATGAAATCCTCCCGAGGGTGATTTTTATGGACGAACTATGGCAGAAAAACGTTTGAATGTCAAGTAATATTAATATGATAGCTTTGAATAACACAGTTTTTCAGGGCCTATGTGAACGTGAGGGAAAGGGATAATGGGGGAGTTGTGCAAAGGTCTCTAAGCACCAGTTAAAAAAGGCGAAAGTTTTGCGTAGCTCTCAGTCAAACATAAAAGCAGACTCTTTGTTTTTACCGCACATCGAAGGTTTACGAGCCTTCGCTGTTATGGCAGTTTTGGCATTTCACTTTAAGTTATTGCCGTGCTTTGCCGGAGGCTTTGTCGGCGTGGATGTTTTTTTTGTTATCAGCGGCTACCTGATAACGCGTAATGTCTTTCCAGAGATACAGAAGGAGGTTTTTTCGTTTCAGACGTTTTATGGCAGGAGGATCAGCCGCATTGTCCCGGCTCTTTTCTTCACCATTGCGCTCACTTTAACAGCTGGCATTATTTTTTCTTCCCCCGCTGACCTGAAACATACAAGCGAAAGTGCAATTGCATCGATTTTTTCAGTGTCCAACTTTTATTTTTGGAGCCAGTCCGGATATTTTGAAGCATCAGCGATTCAAAAACCTTTATTGCATACATGGGCACTTGCAGTAGAATTTCAGTATTATCTCATCTGGCCGGTCCTGATCGCTCTTCTCGTCCGATTGTTAAGAAACACCAGAAATAGTGTTGTTGTACTGACGGCAGTTGGGGTTCTGTCTTTTATTGTGGCAGAAATTGCGATCGTTAAAGATCCATCAGGTGCTTTCTATTTAATGCCATTCCGTATCGGGGAATTTACGGTGGGTGCCGTATGTGCATTGGTCCCATTCCGACTAACAGCTGCTGGATGGATTCGCAATACTCTTGCTTTGTCCGGTTTCATACTGTTTTTTTATGCTGTTTTCACCTATTCAGACGCAACACGATTCCCTGGGCTAATGGCGTTGGTTCCCTGTCTAGGGGCTGTTCTGCTGATTCGGTTTGGTAGTGAAAGTAAAATTGCACAACCCTTGCTGTCTAACCGCTTGTTTGTTGGTTTGGGACGTATCTCATATTCTTTATATCTTGTCCACTGGCCCCTCTTTGTATTCTTTCGACAGTGGCACGGATGCGATCCGGGAGTGGTTGGAAGAATATCCATTATTGTGGTTTCTGTAATAACAGCAGTTGCCATGTATAGGTTTGTCGAAAATCCCTTTAGGATAAGCAGTCAATCAGAAAAAAAGAATACCAGATCGTTCGCTGATTTTATGAAATTATCAGCAGGCGGTATGGTATGTTTGTTTACTGTGTCGATGATGATAAGTGCCGGAAACGGCTGGGCATGGAGGTTCCCTGATGAATTGACAAGGTTTTCGAAAGAAGCGGAAGCAGAAAAAAAGGCCCGCTTTAAGCTCGTTCATGAAATGAGCTCCGTAAACCAAAGTATTGTAGTTGGTACACCGAAGAAAGGTTTTACTGTGATTATAATCGGTGATAGTCACGCGCCTGATGCCTTGAATGCGTTAGCCGCACACTATCCAGAGTACCATTACGAAGTACATGGATTAGCGGGATGTCCTCCCCTAGTCCGGGAAGATTACAAACTGCTCACTGCGAAGCATCCAGATCGTGAGGGCTGTATCAAACGAAATGAAAGATTATTGTATCAAGGTCAGCTATCCCATGCGGATCTCATAATTATTAATACCGTTTTCAGTTGGTATAGACCGGAAAACTTGAAGCGCACCATTATGTGCATAAGAAATCAGACAAATATCCCGATTATTGTGCTTGGCAATTATATGTTTTTTAAAGAGGATGTTCCTGAAATGGTTATTCGGGATGGAAATATGGAAATGAATGCCCATTATGAAACAAATATGGATTGGCATAGTTTTGCTTTTGATGATGAGCTCAAAACACTTGCTTCAACACTTCAAGTTATCTTCATAAGCAAGAGGGAGCTACTCTGTCGTGGAGATTCTGTCAGTGACTGTCCATTGATGTTTGGGGGAAAACTGTTCACCTATGACCGCCACCACTTCAGCGTTCCGGCTGCACAGTACATGGGCCTTATGTTAAAGGAAAAACATAATGAATACTTTCTGAAAACGGGATCATGTGCTATGGAGGAAAATAGTGGTAGTTGTCATTAACCAACAAATTTTCCATCAAACTCAGGATCATTCTGTCAGGACATATCAAACCAACACATGTGCTATGTAGATGGTATGTCGCCCGAACAATGCATTCGTAAAATCCAAAGAGCAACGAATACTTCAGAGGAATCGAACAAGTAAGCCAATTGAGGAATACTGTGAAAATCATAATTGATACCGATGAACTCATCATTCAAACCAGAAATGGTGGCAACGAAGTAGATATCCCGCTTTACTCGCAAGAAGGATTCAGATTGCTTTCCAGTATCTGGATTAAACAGGAATGGAACCAGTTGCACTGGCAAACCTTTTCCTGGTTTGGCTTTCCTGTCTGGCAATTTCCGGATGATCTGCTGCGACTTCAGGAGATAATTGTTGCCCTTAGGCCGGATGTAATCGTCGAAACCGGAGTTAGTCAAGGAGGAAGTTCAATTTTTTTTGCAACCCTATGTCGTCTGCTTGGTAAAGGACGTGTCGTTTCGGTTGATATTGTCGTACCGGCGGATTTGCGGGCGAGAATAGAGCAAAGTCCTTTTGGAGATCTGATCACTTTGATACAAGGAGATTCCACGTCGACTGCGGTGGTGGAAAAGGTACGGGAACATACCAAATCAGACAGCAAGGTTTTTGTTTTCCTTGACAGCGATCATTCAAAATCTCATGTGATGGAGGAGCTTAATGCATATGCAGACATGGTTACACCGGGATCATATATAGTTGCCGCTGATGGTGTAATGCAACACCTTGCAGACACGCCATGGGGGAAGGCTGAATGGATCGATGATAATCCGGCTACGGCTGCTCGTGAGTTTGTAGCCGCTCACCCTGAATTTGTTATCAAACGTCCGCCCGCACTGTGCGGGAATGAGCACGTCATAGAAGAATTGACTTATTGGCCTGATGCCTGGATCTATCGCTTGCCAGACTGACAATCAAACTGAATATGCACGCCAGTTCATTTAAGAAGATGGAAGATTTTTGCCGGAGGTATCTTTCGGGAAAAGAAGATGTCTCTCTGCGCATTTACGATCTGGGAAGCCAGGATGTAAATGGTTCATATCGTTCTTTGTTTCATAAGCCGAAGTGGATGTATATCGGTATTGACATGGCACAAGGCGATAATGTGGATGTAGTATTACACACACCATATGTTTGGCGAGAAATTACAGACAACTCAGCAGACGTGGTCATTTCCGGCCAGGCGTTCGAGCATATCGAGTATTTCTGGATAACAATGCTGGAAATTGCACGGGTGCTAAAACCGGCCGGCATATGTTGCATCCTGGCGCCATCCAGTGGTCCGGAACACAGATATCCTTTGGATTGCTGGCGATTTTACCCTGACGGTATGCGCTCACTGGCGAAATTCGCGCACCTTGAAGTGATTGAAGTTTCCACACAGTGGTCGGATGAGGGCTACGAGGACGGGAGCGACTGGTGGCATGATTCCATGTTGGTTTGCCGAAAACCGGACAAAGGGTTCTGGCAGAACATTAAAATGAGGGCGGTACGAAGCTTGAGGCACCGTGCAATGACAGTGGGTATGAGATGAAATCAAACCGCTTTCTGGAATTATCTATATTTAAGCCTGATGACTGGTCGCCTCGCACAACCGGTGAGATTATTTCATGGCATGGGCATATACCCTTTGCATTTATGCTGGTCCGGCAATTAATGCCTCGAAATCTGGTCGAATTGGGAGTACACAAAGGGGATTCGTACTTCGTTTTCTGCGAAGCTGTTTCCCGTTTCAAATTGCCGACACGGTGTTTTGCCGTTGATACGTGGGCAGGCGATGAACATTCCGGCTACTATGGAGAAGAAGTTTTTGAGGAATTGCGTGAGAAACATGATCAGCAGTATGGGCATTTCTCACTCCTGATTCAATCTACGTTTGACGATGCGGTTCCCCGGTTTCCCGATGGTTCCATTGATCTGCTTCATATAGACGGGTTGCATACCTATGAGGCCGTCCGGCATGACTTTGACAACTGGAAACTCAAGATGAGTGATCGCGGAGTCATTCTGCTGCACGATATTGCTGTACATGAGGGCGATTTTGGCGTCTGGAAATTATGGGATGAGTTGAAGATCGAATATCCCTCTTTTGCGTTTCAGCATTCCAACGGGTTGGGCGTGCTCGCTTACGGGAAACATGCTGCTGAAATTCTTCCCGAGTTATTCGGTAGCGATGAAGAAACAACCGATAAAATCCTCACTCTCTACAGAATTCTGGGGAATTCGGTCGCGGCTGAAGGGCTCCTAAGAGTTCTGTATTATGAACGTAAGAGCACATCTGAAGAAATCCATAGGCTGAATGATTTTCTGGAAAGCGAACGTCAAACGGCAAGGCAAGAGATTGATCGGCTCAATGCGACCATTAACGACATATACCGTTCCCGTTCATGGAAAATGACCGCCCCGATACGCCGCATCGCAGGCATGTGGCGTTACATTGTGAATCAGTCCAAAGAAATTATTGTCGTTTTGTTCCGAGCAATTTATAGCCACCTTCCGGTTTCCACGTTAACGAAGAATCGACTAAAAAGTTTTTTGTACAGATTTTTCCCCGGCATTTTTTCGCATACCCTTTCATATAGTTTATGGAAAACTCAACTACCCGGTGCAACCCAATCACAATACAAATATGGTGAACCTACCTCTCCAGGTGAACCTTTCGACCTCTTGTGCCCCGATAAACCAACAGTTTCTATCGTAATCCCGGTTTTCGGAAAGGTCGAGTACACTTATCAATGTCTACGGTCACTCAGATCGCATCGATCTCATTACAGCTTTGAAGTAATTGTCGTTGATGATCGATCACCCGACAACACACTGGATATGTTAAAGAACATAAAGGGGTTACACATTGTTCGCAACAGAAGGAATCTCGGTTTTATCAAATCCTGTAATCGCGGCGTAAAGAGGGCACGCGGCAAACTTGTTGTCATATTAAACAACGATACAGTCGTCAGGAGCGGCTGGCTGGATGAATTAGTAAATACTTTTAACTGCGTTCCCCAGGCCGGGCTGGTCGGCTCGAAGCTGGTCTATCCCGACGGCCGCCTGCAGGAAGCTGGAGGCATTATCTGGCAGGATGGGTCGGGCTGGAATTATGGGCGGTTGCAGGACCCAAGCAGACCTGAGTTCAACTACCTTCGCGACGTGGATTACTGCTCCGGCGCGTCTTTGATGATTCTTAAAGAGCTTTTCGACCGTCTGGGCGGTTTTGACGAGCATTATTTGCCTGCCTATGGAGAGGACTCCGATCTTGCTTTCCGTGTCCGTCAAGCCGGCTATCGGGTGCTGTATCAACCCCTGTCCGAGGTGATCCACTTCGAAGGAATCACATCCGGCACTGAGGTTTCTTCGGGCGTTAAGGCGTACCAGGTGGAGAATGCAAATAAGCTTTTTGCTCGTTGGAAAGAAATGATTGTGGGACATGGTGTTCCGGGAGTGAACCCTGAACAGGAAAAAGACCGCAGAGTAAGTGGCCGCGCCTTGGTGCTGGATCATTGCACACCAACCCCTGACCAGGATGCCGGTTCAATCACGGCACTGAATCTCATGCGCATCTTGCAGGGATTGGACTTCAAGGTAACCTTTGTCCCGGAAGACAATTTTCTTTTCATGGAACCTTATACAGAAGATCTCCAACGGATCGGGATAGAGTGTCTGTATGCACCGCATGTCACGTCGATCGATCGGTATTTGTCTCAAAACGGGGAACAATATGATGTTGTTGTCGTTTTTCGACTATTGTCGGCGGAACGTAATTTGGCGGCAATTCGTAAATACTGCCCCAATGCGAAATTAGTATTTCATACATCTGATCTGCACCATCTGAGAGAACTACGCGAGGCAGAACTGGTTGATTCTGATGATTTGCGTCGAGCGGCGGAAAAGACACGAAAACGAGAAATGCGCATTATTCAGGCTGCGGATGCTACCATCGTCCATAGTTCAACTGAGAAGGAACTGCTGGACGCTGAACTGACAGGGAAAATGCGAAAAAGCAATATTTATCTTTTTTCATGGGCCATAGCTGCGCCCGGAACAAAGACACCCGGCGAAGAACGTCGCGATATAGTGTTTGTTGGGGGTTTTCAACATCGGCCGAACATTGATGGTGTGTGTTGGTTTGTAAACGAGATATTTCCATTGATTCGACAGCAATTGCCGGAAATCGCTTTTTACATTGTAGGCAGTCGCCCACCCGCCGAAGTGCTGGCTCTGGCAGATGACAACATAAAAGTGGTTGGTTACGTCGAGGATCTGAGAGAGATATTTGATTATTGCCGTATGAGTGTGGCACCCATGCGCTACGGCTCCGGGATTAAGGGGAAAATCGGCACCAGCCTGAGCTACGGATTGCCCTGCGTTGCAACTACGATCGGCGCTGAGGGAATGGACTTGATGAAAGGCGATGGCGTAATAGTAGCGGATGAACCTTCGGATTTCGCCGATACAGTTGTGCGCCTGTATCAAGATGCGGAACTGTGGAATTCCTGCTCACGGGGCGGCCTGGATTTTGTGCGACGCAATTACTCGCTGGAAGCCGGTATCAATACGGTTGAAGCGTTGCTGAAAGATATCGGAGTCGATAGCAGCAAGATAGTACGCAAGCCCCTTAATGAGGTGTCACCGAATAGATCCGATGGGGTAATATGCATGGATCAGACCGGAGATTTACTGGAAGTTATTTTAACTGCCTCAACCAAAACTGAATATGATGACTGGTCGATTTCTCAGGAATTTCAGGATTGCTGCGCGACGGAGCGGCGCATCGCCATGGAGAATAGTGGCGTAGCAGCCTACCATCTGCTGGGTTACTGCAGAGTTTGTGATCGTGAAGTAGAGTATTTGGTGGATCAGCAATGCGGTGCTGTTGAAGATCGAGGTGTGTGGATACCCAATTGGCGCGAGCGTCTGGTTTGTTCGAGTTGTGGCTTGAATAACCGACAAAGAATGATTGTGTTTCAAGCGTGTCGAACTATTCAATCTTTTCGCGACAGGATGCCGGCAGTGTATCTTATGGAACAGGTTACGCCTGTTTATAAATGTCTGAACGATTGCTTGCCGCGGGCACTCTATACCGGCAGTGAGTATTTGGGTGCGGAACTGACGCCGGGGAAAATTGTAAAGGGAATAAGACACGAAGATGCGGAAAAACTAAGCTTTGAAAGTGGAAGATTTGATATTATTATCAGCAACGATGTTCTTGAACATGTTACAAGCCCGATTAAAGCCTTGCGGGAGATGTGCCGGGTACTGAAACCGGGGGGCGAACTGTTGATGACTGTTCCCTTTCATCTGGACAGGGAAGATAGCGTGTGTCGTGCCAAAATTATTGATGGCAATGTGAATTATATTCTCCCGCCTGTTTTTCATGGCAACCCGGTATCCGATGATGGATCGCTTGTATTTACTGATTTTGGTTGGCAATTCGTCGATGATATAAAAAGAGCGGGCTTCAGCGAAGCCGCATTGCATTTTTACTGGTCAGAGGTATATGGACACCTCGGACCCGGGCAGCACTACATTCGTGCCGTAAAGGGCTAAAAAGATGATTTTTAAAAAGATATTTGCCCGGCAGTCTGTCCCGCACGTATCTTATCTTCCTGAGTTGCAGGGATTAGTTGATGGCATAAGAAACGGACGAAATGTGTATGAAGGTTATCAGCGTGGCTGGGGCCTTCAGTTCGGCGGATTAAAGGAAAAAATTCTGGCGGATCCCTTGTATCAAGAAGCGCTCGATGTCGCCAGGGACAGAACGATTATGAGCGAAGAGAACAGAATGAATATTTATCTTATTCTGCGGTTTTTTTTAGAGAAGATCCCATCCGGGCATATCGTGGAATATGGAGCATATCGCGGCGGCAGCGCGATTTTTATGGCCTATGTCGTTAAAAAACTGTATCCGGGGACGAAGGTTTTTGCCCTGGATAGTTTTGTCGGCATGCCGCCGACTGATAAAACTGTGGATGCGCACAATGCAGGGGATTTCTCAGATGCCGATTTCAATCAATTACAATCACGGATTGATGAGCTGAAACTGGATAATTTGATACTGGTAAAAGGTTTCTTTGAAGATACCAATGAAGCTGTGATGAATCAGGCGCAAAGAGTCAGTCTGGCCCATATCGATTGCGATATTGCCCCAGCAGTTAAATTTTCATACGAGGGCGTGAAACCTTTTATGGTTGACGGAGGGTATGTCGTGTTTGACGACGCCACTGTATCGAGTTGTATTGGTGCTACCGAAGTAGTCGAAAACTTGTTGATTCGCCGCGATGGCTTAAATTCTGAACAGATATGGCCGCACTTTGTGTTCAGAGCCTTTAAGGGCAGGTGAAAAACAATGAAAGAATGTAGTAAAGCAATTCAGCGTCGGCTCGCAGATTCAAATTTTGTACGCAGATATTTTGTCGGTTCCGGTCTGGATATCGGCGGTAAGCCAGACCCGTTGTCTTTGTACGGCGAATTGTTTCCCCTGATAAAAGCTGTCAGGACATGGGACTTGGAAGACGGTGACGCTCAATTCCTTGGGGGGATTGACGACGAATCGCTGGATTTTGTCCATAGTAGTCATTGCCTGGAACACCTTAATGACCCCGAAGAGGGTTTGCGTAACTGGTTCCGGGTTCTCTGCGAAGGCGGATACCTGGTTATCACCGTGCCGGACGAAGACCTGTATGAGCAGGGTGTATTTCCTAGTACATTCAATCGCGATCACAAGTGGACCTTTACTGTTTTCAAGGAAAAATCATGGAGCCCTCGCTCAATTAATCTGGTGGATCTGGTTCGCAAGCTTGGGCAGGCGGCGGATGTTATTAAAATCGAACAACTTTCTTCAACCTACCGGTTTGACTTGCCTCGTTACGATCAGACCATGACACCGGTGGCAGAGTGCGGCATTGAATTGATCATTCGTAAACGTTTGCGGGCTGAGGCGTCAGCAGGAGGACACAGGACGAAAACAAATATGCAGCCGGGTCGGGAAATGCGTCTGCACTTGAACCAGTATGCAGATGACATGAAGTCCCTGAAAAAATCCAATGAGACGAGGCCGCCATTTACAAATGATTCACAACTCTGAAGGGGGGCGTATGATCATTCGATCCCGTGCACCGTTAAGGCTCGGTCTGGCCGGTGGTGGCACAGATGTTTCACCTTACTGCGATTTACATGGAGGGTACGTTCTGAATGCGACTATCGACCGGTATGCCTATGCAATAATCGAAACGATTGATGACCCTTATGTGAAATTTTCGGCTACCGATCAGCAAGCGACGAAAGTGAAAGCTATCGGTGAACCGCTTGCGCTGAACGGCAAGTTTAATCTCCACAAAGCCGTTTACAACGAAATGATTCAGCATTACAACGGTGGTGTTCCGATACCTCTTGAATTGAGTACCTTTTGCGATGCGCCGGTCGGATCGGGACTTGGAGCTTCTTCCACGCTTGTGGTAGCAATGATCCGTGCTTTTGTCGAACTGCTGAACCTCCCCCTTGATGATTATACAATAGCCCAACTAGCCTTTAAGATAGAACGTGTTGACTGTGGACTCCAGGGGGGACGGCAGGACCAATATTCTGCGGCTTTTGGCGGTTTTAATTTCATGGAGTTCTATCATGATGAGAGAGCCATAATTAATCCCTTGAGAATCAAGGATTGGATTATATGTGAATTAGAAGCATCGCTGATATTGTTCTATACAGGCGTGTCACGCGAATCGGCGAAAATCATTGCAGATCAGAGCGACAACATTAAAACAGGATCTGCAATCGCAATGGAAGCAATGCACGGCATGAAGCGTGAAGCGCTGGCCATGAAAGAATGTCTGCTGAAGGCAGATTTTGAAGGCATTGTGGAATCAATGCGCCAAGGATGGGAGAGCAAAAAGAAGTCTGCCGGAACAGTATCAAACCAACACATAGAAGAAATATACAATGCGGCCATTGATGCCGGTGCCTTGGCGGGGAAAGTGTCCGGGGCCGGTGGGGGAGGATACATGATGTTCTTTGTTCCTCCTGAGCGGCGCATGGACGTAGTTAGAACACTGGAGCATTTCAAAGGACAAGTGAGTAATTGTTACTTCACCAAACGCGGTGCAACGGCATGGGGTGATATCATAATGCGTCGAAAATAAGGTTGGTTCTTTCGAGAACATCCTGACCGTCAAAACAACAACCTGATAAATAAGAGCATTTATGTACGAAGGAATTGTTCTCGCTGGTGGTTTTGGGACGCGCTTGAAAAAGGCAGTGCCCGATCTGCCGAAACCGATGGCGCCGATTGCAGGTCGGCCATTTCTTGAAATAGTATTGCTCTACTTGGCTCGGCATGGCTTCGGTCGTGTTGTTCTCTCAGTAGGATACATGGCTGATACAATTATCTCGCATTTCGGCGATCATTTTTCCGGTCTTGAGCTTGCCTATGTGGTTGAAAAGTCTCCACTGGGAACGGGGGGTGCTGTACGTCTGGCAATGGAAGAATGCAGCAACGATCATGTGTATATTTTCAATGGTGATACTTTCCTTGCACTGGAAACTGAAAAAGTTGAAAGGCACTGGCAGGATCATCGACGGCCGATTATCGTGGGCCGGTATGTGGCTGATACGAATCGATACGGACGATTAGTAACCGATCAGAACAAGATCATTGGTTTCGAAGAAAAAGGTTTAGATGGGCCCGGATTAATTAATGCCGGCTGTTATGTCTTGAATAAGGGGCAACTTGATCATTGCCCGTTGTACAGACCTTTTTCTCTAGAAATCGATTATTTTGCTAAGAAAATGGCCATTTCCCCTTTTGATTTGTTCGTGACGACCGAGCAGTTTATTGATATCGGCGTACCCGAAGAATACGAGCGGGCACAGACGGAATTAATGCCCTTCTTGGTAGCATCTGACTGACCAAAAGGATGTCAAATAAACCGGCCTTGTCATCGGCGTCAACTTCCTCCCGCCAAATCGTGAGGACGTTGCTCGAACAGTGACCCATAACTCGAGGTGACCATGAAAGGTATTATTCTCGCCGGCGGCAGCGGCACACGGCTTTATCCCATGACGCGGGTGACAAGTAAGCAGTTGCTGCCTGTTTATGACAAACCGATGATCTATTATCCGCTTACTACCTTGATGCTGGCGGGGCTGCGGGAGATTCTTGTGATCAGTACGCCCCGTGACCTGCCGCGCTACCGCGACCTTCTGGGCGACGGTTCGCAGTGGGGGATTTCGCTGTCCTATGCCGAGCAGCCCCATCCGGGCGGACTGGCCCAGGCCTTCCTTATCGGGGCTGATTTTCTTGGCGGCGGTGCCGCCTGTCTTATTCTGGGCGACAATATCTTTTACGCCCAGGGGCTGGCGAAGCTGTTGCAGGAGGTGGTGCAGGGAAATGCAGGTGCCACCGTCTTCGGCTACTGGGTGCGCGATCCCGAGCGGTATGGCGTGGTTGCCTTCGATGAATCGGGCACGGTCACCTCGATTGAGGAGAAACCGAAGATGCCCAAGTCCAAGTATGCCGTGGTGGGACTCTATTTTTACGATGATCGGGTGGTTGACATGGCACGGTCACTGAAACCGTCCGCAAGGGGAGAACTGGAGATAACCGATCTCAACAACCTTTACCTCCGGGAGGGATCGCTGAATGTGAAACTGCTGGGCCGGGGTACGGCCTGGCTTGATACGGGAACGCCCGAGTCGCTCCTGGAAGCGGCCTCTTTCGTACATACAATTGAGGCCCGCCAGGGCCTGAAAATAGCGGTGCCGGAAGAAATCGCCTGGCGAATGGGATACATTGACCACACGCAGGTAATCCGTTTGGCACAGGAACTGGGCGGCAGTGATTTCGGCACATATCTGATGGAAGTGGTAAACGGGGAGCGTGCCTGATGAGGGTCGAACGGTTTGATATTCCCGGGTTGATCCTGGTGACGCCCGACATTTTTCGGGATGGGCGAGGGTTTTTCCTCGAAACCTTTCAGCGGGATCGATACGAGGAGGCGGGCATTCCGGGTTCCCTGGTGCAGGATAATCTTTCCTTCTCACGCAGGGGCGTTCTGCGGGGGCTCCATTACCAGTGGCCCCGGCCACAGGGGAAGCTGGTACAGTGTCTGCGGGGTGAAGTTCTGGACGTGGTGGCGGATATCCGGCGGGGGTCACCCGCATTTGGTACGTGGTCGTCTTTCGTGCTCACCGGTGAAACGGCCGGCCAACTCTACATTCCCGCAGGCTGCGCCCACGGTTTTCTCGTACTCAGTGACGATGCCCATTTCGTTTACAAGTGTACCGATTTTTACACGCCCGAGACGGAGCGTGGTATTGCCTGGAACGATCCGGATCTTGCCATTGACTGGTCTCTGAAAGGAACGCTGCCTCTCTTGTCCGATAAAGATCTCCTTCTTCCCACTCTGCAATCGATTTCCTTGGAACATCTTCCGGTGTATCAAGAATTATCGAAGCCATGAAGATACTTGTTACCGGGGGCCGGGGCATGCTGGGCAGAACGCTCTGCCGCGTGCTTGGTGATCACGAGGTGATCAGTTTTACCCGTTCCATGGGAGATATAACCGATGGAGATGCCCTGAAGGATTTCTTTGAGGCGCAACGTCCTGACTGTGTTGTTCACGCGGCGGCCATGACAGCCGTTGACGACTGCGAAACGAAAACAGGCGAGGCGATGCGCATCAACGGCGGGGGTTCGGCAAATGTTGCGCAGGCCGCGGCGCTGATCAGCGCCCGTTTGATCGCAATCTCCACTGACTATGTGTTCGACGGGACACTGGACCGGCCCTATCGTGAAGACGACGAGCCTGCGCCGCGCACGGCCTACGGCCGAAGCAAGCTGGCGGGAGAACAAGCTATCCTGCGGTTCTGTCCCGATGCGGCCATTTTGAGTACGGCCTGGCTGTATGGGAAGGGAGGCCCGAGTTTTGTTCACACCATGATGCGCCTGGGGCGTGAAGAGGGGCCGCCGGTACGGGTTGTGAACGACCAGGTCGGCAACCCTACCTCGACAGACGCTTTGGCGGGCCTGATCGAACAGTTTCTGGAACGTCACGAATCCGGCATTTTTCACGCTTCCTGCGAAGGCGAAGCGACCTGGTATGATGTTGCCTCGGAGATTTTTACCCTGAAACATTGTACCCGGTCCGTGGTACCCTGTTCCTCCAGTGAGTATCCACGTCCAGCGCAACGGCCGTCTAACTCTCGGCTGGAGAAGCGGGCCTTGCGCCTTAAGGGCTATAGGCCTCTGCCTCACTGGCGGGAGGCGCTGGTGGAGTTTCTTGAACGGTATCCGGATGGGTGAGGATTCCATAGTCCCGCGGTGACCTTCTCGTATTGGAGTGTGCCGTTAAACCCCGTCCGGCATAGAGGAGAGACCTTTACATTGTGTCATTTCGACCGCAGGGAGCAATCTTGCAACATGTCGATATTAAAGAAAGATTTCTCGTCGCTTCGCTCCTCGAAATGACGGTACCCTGGGTACTCCCTGAAATGGCGGTATCCCGGGCGCTCCCTGAAATGACGGTACCCCGGGCGCTCCTCGAAATGACACAATGTAAAGGTCTCATGACACAATCGATAGTTTTTCAATAAGGGTCTCGAGGAATCAGCTCAAAGTTCCGGCATTTCTTTGGCGAATCAAGTAACCACATCGACAGGCAAAACAATTGTCGGCGTCATCGGAGCGACCAGTTTGGTGGGAAACTACCTGATACCCCTCCTGGTCGATGCCGGCTGGCGTGTCGTTGCCTTTACGCGCAACGGGATGGAGGCGCGGCGACGTTTTTCGGAAACAGTTGATTGGCGGACCCTTCCGGTGGATGCATCCGGCGGCACAGAATCGATACCGCTTTGGATTTGTCTTGCGCCGATATGGGTCCTGCCACATTATTTCCCCATGCTCGAACAGGCGGGAACGCGGCGTATCGTTGCCCTTTCATCGACAAGCCGGTTCACTAAAAGAGATTCTGCCGATGAAGGAGAGCGCCTGACGGCGGAACTGCTGGAAAAAGGTGAAGAGTGCTTGTGGCGGTGGGCCGGCACGAAGGAAACCGATTGGGTAATCCTGCGTCCCACCATGGTGTACGATCTGAAAAATGATGGAAATATCACTGCCCTGGCGCGCATTATTCAGCGTTTCGGCTTTTTCCCCCTGGTGGGTCGGGCTCAGGGATTGCGTCAGCCGGTTCATGCTGAAGACGTGGCGTGTGCCTGTCGTTCGGCCCTTGAAAAGCCGGGTATAATCAACCGAGTTTATACTCTTTCCGGTGGGGAAACCTTGTCTTATCGAGACATGATTTGCAGGATCTCCACGATGCTTGACCGTCCTGTGCGAGTGATCCAGGTACCGGTGGGACTCTTTCGGCTTCTGGTTGCGGTGATCAGGTGTTTCCCCCGATACCGGAACTGGAACGTGAGCATGGCGGAACGAATGAATATCGATATGAATTTTGACAACACGGAAGCGATCCGGGATCTGAACTTCTCGCCCCGTGGATTTCTCTGAGATTATGCCGAACGTGTCTGCCATCATTGTCAATTATAACGCGGGTAACATGCTCAAGGACAATGTCAGGGCCCTGTTGCGTTCGAAGATCGTTGCCGAAGTTTTGGTGATCGACAATGCGTCTGATGATGACAGTGTCGATTCGTTGAAACGGCTGAATGCTTCGTCGAAACGATTGAAAGTAATTCGTAATACAGAGAACGAGGGCTTTGCCGGAGCCTGTAATATCGGACTCGGTGCCGCGTCGGGGGAGTATTTGTTGTTTGTGAACCCGGACTGTCGTGTTGAACCGGCATCTCTGATGGTACTTCGTTCCTGCCTGGAGCGCACTCCGCGGGCGGGAATGGCAGGACCGCTGTTGCTCAATCCGGATGGTACGGAACAGGCGGGGGGAAGGCGAGCGGTGCCGACGCCCTGGCGTTCGTTCGTTCGTGCGTTTGGCCTTTCCCGATTGCGGAATCGCTATCCGAAGCTGTTTTCAGATTTTATCCTGAACCAGGAGCCGCTTCCAGAGAAACCCGTTGAGGTAGAGGCTATTTCCGGTTCCTGCATGTTGGTCAAACGAACCGCCCTTGCCGATGTCGGTCCCTGGGACGAAGGCTATTTCCTCCATTGCGAGGATCTTGACTGGTGCATGCGATTCCGCCGCAACGGCTGGCAGGTTGTCTTTGTGCCCGATGCCCCGGTGGTTCACTGCCAGGGAACATGCAGCACGGGACGGCCCATATTCGTGGAATGGCACAAACACAGAGGGATGATGCGCTTTTACGGGAAATTCTTCCGCCACCAGTACCCGGGAATTCTGTTCTGGATAGTGGGAATCGGCGTGTGGACCAGGTTTGCTGCAGTGAGCCTCCGTCACGGGGTCAAATCTTTATTCTTGACAGGCCGGCGTTGACTCAGTTCCGTGTTTATTGCTCTCTGCATAGCGTGGTCGAAGTGAGTGCTGTCCGCCAATCGGTCGAGAAAAATTTTTGAAAACAATCTGAGATCTTTAAAAAACTGTCGATTGTGTCATTTCGACCTCTCCCCCGTCACTTCGAGAAAGCTTTGAATACCAGCCATTTTTGTCATTTCGGCCGTAGGGAGAAATCTTTCACTAACGGCCGTCATCAGGATTTCTCGTCGCGATGCTCCTCGAAATGACACAATGCAATAAAGGTCTCAATCTCTCCACTATGACTCTTGACCTGTCTGTCATTTTGACCGAGTCCATACGATGGGTTGCCCGGCACCAGATCACTCTGCTGTACCTGGCATGCGCATTTCTCGGATTCGCCGGCGGATGGCTTATCTCAGAACTGCCGTTTCGAGAGCGATTGCTGGACTATCCACGAGACCGGAGTTCCCATGATGTTCCAACGCCTCAAGGTGGGGGAGTCGGTATCCTGGCGGCTTTCCTTGTGGCAGGAATGACACTCCGCATTCCAACAACGTTTCTCTTTACCGCTATTGTTGTGTCCGCTGTCAGCTTGTATGGGGACTATGCCCGGCTGTCAGCCTCGTTTCGGCTTGTTGTTCAGTGTGTTGCTGCGGTGATTGTTTTGTTTCCCCTTCTACCGCACCTGTTGCTGAAGTTTGAACTGGCGACGGTCGGTGGAGCTTTCCCGGTACTATTTTTTCTGATCGTCATCATGATTGTATTGTTTGTGGTCGGCACGGCGAATTTTTATAATTTTATGGATGGCATCGATGGCATTGCGGGGGTAAGCGGCGTTATCTCTTTTGGTCTCCTGGGTTGTTATACTCTTTATTTTGTGCCGCTTGGTGCGGATAAAGAGGCCTTTTCCCTTCTTGCGATCTGCTTTGCCCTTGCCTGCTTGGGTTTTCTGCCTTTTAACATGCCTCGAGCAAAAGTATTCATGGGGGATGTGGGTAGCATTCTCCTTGGATTTGTCTTTGCCGTCCTGGTGCTCATGCTGTCCCGGAGTTACCGGGACATGATCTGCTTTGCCGCGCTCCTGTTCCCTTTTTATGCGGATGTAGTAACGACGATGTGTGTCCGTCTTCGAGCGGGGGAAAATCTGCTGAAGCCGCATCGCCGCCACCTATACCAGTTGCTGGCGAACGAATGTGCGATGGACCACTGGAAAGTGACGGTAATATACGGCTTTGTGCAACTGATGATCGGCCTGGGCGTCCTGGCGGCCTCTGCTGTTGGCATGCATATTGTCGTTACTCTGCTCATCATGAGTTGTATCGTGTTTACACTCACGTCTTACCGTGTCCGTTCAACAATCAATCGCCGGCGATGAGACATTCAAAGACCCTTGCATTGTGTCATTTCGAGGAACATCGCGATTATGTCATTTCGAGGAGCGCCTTAAGGTCCGTCATTTCGAGGAGCGAAGCGACGAGAAATCCTGATGACGGCCGTTAGTAAAAGATTTCTCCCTACGGTCGAAATGACAAAAATGGCTGGTATTCAAAGCTGTCCTTGTCATTTCGAGGAGCGCCTTCAGGTCCGTCATTTCGAGGAGCGAGAGCGACGAGAAATCCATGTCCCGAGCACAGCGAGGGATCTTTAAGACTTCTCACATGCGTTCGAAGTGACCTTTAAAAATGTCATTTCGAAGAGCATCGTGATTATGTCATTTCGAGGAGCGAAGCGACGAGAAATCTTTCCTTGATATCGAAATGACACAATCGATAGTTTTTCAAACCAGGTCTCATTCAATGAACGCCGGCATGAGGGCGGCAGCGGTAGTAACTGTTCAAAATATACACGGCAGGCGTTGGCCCCATAAAATCTTTACAGGGAGTTGAGAATGAAAAAAGCACTCATTACCGGCATTACCGGCCAGGATGGTTCCTATCTGGCTGAGTTGTTGCTCGGCAAAGGATACGAGGTGCATGGACTGATCCGCCGGTCCAGCAGCTTTAATACGGGACGGATCGATCATCTGTACCGCGATCCCCATGAGCCGGACACGCGGTTGTTTCTGCATTTTGGAGATTTGGCCGTTTCGGCCCATCTGGCGGCCCTTCTCTACGACATCAGGCCCGATGAAATCTATCACCTGGGAGCCCAGAGTCACGTGCGGGTCAGTTTCGATCTCCCCGAGTACACGGGAGATATTACCGGCCTTGGTACTACACGACTCCTCGAAGCTATTCGAAAGTCCGGTATTGGAGTACGGTTCTATCAGGCATCATCCAGCGAAATGTTCGGAGAGGCGCCGCCGCCCCAGAGTGAATCGACGCCTTTCCAGCCTCAAAGCCCCTATGCGGTAGCCAAGGTCTATGCCTACCACGTGGCAAAAAACTATCGTGATGCTTACGGACTGTATGCCTGCAACGGCATCCTCTTCAACCATGAATCGCCCCGGCGCGGAGAAACCTTTGTTACACGAAAAATCACACGGGCGGCGACCCGGATCAAAATGGGGCTTCAGGATACGCTGTACCTGGGTAACCTCGATGCCAAGCGGGACTGGGGCTATGCGGGCGATTACGTGGAAGCCATGTGGCTGATGCTGCAGCAGGACAAACCTGACGATTACGTTATTGCTACGGGAGAAACCCATTCAGTACGGGAATTTGCGGAGGAGGTTTTCAGCAGACTGGATCTGCGATTTGACGACTACGTCAGGATAGACAAGCGTTATTTCCGGCCCACCGAGGTGGATGTTCTTCTGGGTGATGCTTCAAAGGCTCTGAAACAGCTGCAATGGGAACCGAAGACGTCCTTCAGGGAGCTTATCGACATGATGGTTGCCGCGGATCTCGAAGAGGCGAAAAGAGAACGCACCCTTGTGGATGCCGGCTATGAGTGTGGTGCAAGAAATGCTACCTGAGGCAGGGCAAGTAAAAAAAGCATGAAAAACAAACGAATTACCGTTACCGGAGGCAGGGGGTTTCTCGGAAACCATCTTGTGAGGAAGCTTCGGGATCAATCCTATCGCTTCCTTTCCGTTGCAGATCGGGCTGATTTTGATCTGACCAGGGGAGAGGATGTCCGGCGCATGTACGACGACCTGAAGCCCGACATCGTACTGCACCTGGCTGCGAACGTGGGCGGCATCGGCTTCAACAGGGAGAATCCGGCCACCCTCTATTTTGACAATATCATGATGGGAACCCAACTCATTCATGAAGGATGGCTGCGGGGCATCGACAAATTTGTAGCCTTGGGGACCATCTGTGCTTATCCGAAGTGCACGCCTGTTCCCTTCCGTGAATCGGATCTCTGGAACGGCTATCCGGAGGAAACAAACGCTCCCTACGGCCTGGCGAAAAAAATGATGCTGGTTCAGTCACAGGCCTATCGGCGACAATATGGATTCAACTCCATCTTCCTTCTCCCGGTGAACCTTTACGGTCCGGGAGACAATTTCGATCCCCGCTCGTCTCACGTGATACCGGCTCTCATTAAGAAATGCGTCGATGCCCGCCGTCAAGGATTGGATGAAGTTGTGGTTTGGGGTACTGGAGCGGCGACACGGGAGTTTTTTTATGTCGAGGACGCGGCTGAAGCCATCATGCTTGCCATGGAACGCTACAACGAGAGCGACCCCGTCAACGTGGGCACGGGATTTGAGATTTCCATTCGTGACCTGGTGGCTCTTATAGTGGAAATGACGGGTTTTCAGGGACGCATCACTTGGGACGAGTCACAACCGGACGGTCAGCCGCGGCGCATGCTGGACACGACAAGGGCGAAGGAAAAGCTGGGTTTTTCTGCAACGACCGATTTCAGGACAGGCCTCATGAAAACCATTGAGTGGTATGAAAACCACGGGTCGTTATGAATGAGAACAAGAGCCTGGCTCAACAAGAGCCCCTTCTGTAGCCAGCAGTTTTGCTTGAGCAAAATAGTTTCTGAATTTTTGCCATCGGTCAGTTAAAAGGAGACCTTTCATTTTGTCATTTCGAGGAGCAAGGCGAGGGATATTTTAGACTTCTCACATGCGTTCGAAGTGACAGGGGAGAGGTCGAAATGACAAAATTTTAAAGGTCTCACCCGGCTTGGCGGTCAGGTGGGGCTGGATGTCAAGACAGCGTCTCGTTATGTCGGCATTTTCGAGACGTCAGGAGGTTGCCCATGTCTGATCCTATAAAAGTTATCATTCTTTGTGGAGGCGCGGGAACGCGACTTCGTGAGGAAACGGAGTTTAGACCGAAGCCGATGGTCAATATCGGGGAACGTCCGATTCTCTGGCACATTATGAAATATTACGCCCAGTTCGGCGTTCGTGAGTTTGTTCTTGCCCTGGGATACCGGGGCGATATGATAAAAAACTACTTTTGTCACTACGAACTGATGAACAATGACGTGACCATCGAACTTGGCCAGCCGGAGAAAATAAGCATTCATCATTCACACGATGAATCTGGATGGAAAATAATCTTGGCCGACACGGGAGAGAAAACCCTCAAGGGTGGACGACTGAAGCGGGTGGAACGGTACATTCCCGATGATATCTTTATGTTAACTTACGGAGACGGTGTCGCTGATGTCGATATCAATGCGCTGCTTGCGTTTCATCGGTCTCATGGAAAAATGGCGACCGTCACGGCGGTGAACATTGCATCACGCTTTGGGGAAATGATAGCCGAAGATGATCGTGTGGTTTCATTCAGCGAGAAGCCCCGGGAAGGGGGAGCGCTCATTAACGGAGGGTTTTTTGTATTCAACAAAGCACTGTTCAATTACTTGACGCCATCTGAGTCCTGTGACCTGGAAATCGGGCCCCTTGAGGAAATCGCCCGACAAGGCGAACTCATGGCTTACAAGCACCCCGGGTTCTGGGCCTGTATGGATACAATGAGAGACATGGAATATCTCAACAGAATCTGGGATTCAGGTCGGGCCCCTTGGAAGGTCTGGTGAAAGCGTATGTTCGATAATTTCTTTCGAGACAAACGGGTGTTTCTGACAGGTCACACGGGGTTCAAGGGTGCATGGTTCTGTCTCTGGTTGTATCGCCTCGGTGCTCGGGTTACCGGGTACTCTCTTGCACCGCCGACTGAACCGAGCCTGTGGCACCTTGCAGGAGTAGACGAACTGGTTCACTCTGTTACAGGAGACGTGCGGAATCATGAATTACTGGAAGTAACCCTTCGGGACGCCGCTCCCGACATTGTCATACATATGGCTGCCCAGGCAATAGTGCTCGATTCTTATGCCGATCCGATTACCACCTATTCAACCAACATCATGGGCACGGTCAATCTGCTGGAGGCGGTTCGTCGGACGACCGGCATCAAAGCGGTAATAGTTGTGACCACGGACAAGTGCTATGAAAACCGCGAATGGGTGTGGGGGTACAGGGAAGATGAGCCACTCGGGGGTCATGACCCCTATTCCTCCAGCAAGGCTTCCGCGGAACTTGTTTCTGCCGCGTACCGCCGTTCGTTTTTCGCGGAAAAGCCCGGAGGTCCTTCTCTTGCTACGGTTCGCGCGGGTAATGTCATAGGAGGTGGTGACTGGGCGAAAGACCGCCTGATCCCCGATTGTGTGCGATCCCTCACAGCCGGAGAAAAACTTCTTGTTCGTAATCCTTCGGCCGTTCGTCCCTGGCAACATGTCCTGGACGCGCTGGCAGGGTATCTGTTGCTGGCAAAGCGATTGACGGAAGAAGGCACTGCCTTTGCGGAAGCATGGAACTTCGGTCCCTCCGATGAAGATGCCCGTCCGGTACGGTGGATTGTCGAAGGTTTCGCAAATCAAATCGCTGAATTCGAATGGGAACAGGACAAGGCGTTTCAACCTCACGAGGCGCATTTTCTGAGGCTTGACAGTGCGAAGGCCCGATCGCGCCTGGGATGGACGTCTCGCTGGCCGCTGGAACGGGCGCTTGAGGAAACCCTCTCCTGGTATGGCGCCTGGCGGAATGGTCAGGACATGAGAGAGGTGTCTTTAGGTCAGATCGCGGCATACGAGAAAGGTGTGCAGGAACGATGATCGGCCCGGTGAAGGAAGCGCGGTTCAGCGTTCGCTTCACGCCTCTCGATGGTCTGCTGGTGGTTCAAAGGAAGCCCCTCGAGGATTCGCGCGGTTTTTTCTCACGTTTTTTTTGCGCCGAAGAACTTCAGTTGCAGGGATTCAACAAACCCATTTCCCAGATTAATCATACCAGGACAAGGAATCGTGGTGTCGTTCGGGGACTGCATTTTCAGCATTCGCCGCACGGCGAAATCAAAATCGTCAGTTGCCTGGCGGGAGAAGTGTTTGACGTGGCCGTGGATATTCGAAAAGGTTCTCCAACCTTTCTGCAATGGCACGGAGAAATCCTGAGTGCGGAAAACCATCGGAGCCTTCTCATTCCGGAAGGATTTGCCCACGGATTCCAGGCCCTGACGGAACAGTGCGAGATGCTCTACCTGCATTCAACACCCTATCAGCCGAACGCCGAAGGAGCCCTGAATATCGCCGACCCGGCAATCGGGATTGCCTGGCCGCTCGAGGTTAGCCATATCTCCGAACGAGACCGTGCCCATCCCTTCATCGGCGCTGAATTCGAGGGAATTGTCCCATGAATTGCCGTCATTGCGGGTCACCGCTTGAAGAGGTTTTTCTGGATCTGGGTTTTGCTCCACCGTCGAACGCCTACCGCAGCGAAGACGATCTGCGCCGTCCGGAGATTACCTACCCGCTTAAACTCTATGTCTGCAAACAATGCTGGCTGGTGCAGACACAAGACTATGCCCGTGCCGATGAACTTTTCACACAAGATTATGCCTATTTTTCTTCCGTATCGGCAAGCTGGCTCCGTCATGCCGAAGCGTATTACAGAATGATACAAAGAAGACTGAATCTCGGGCCGGAGAACTATGTGATCGAGATTGCTTCGAACGACGGTTACCTTTTGAAAAACTTTGTATCAGGGAAAATCCCCTGCCTCGGTATCGAACCGACGGACAGCACCGCCGATGCCTCCGCAACACTCGGTGTCCCCGTCCTTCGTGAGTTTTTCGGCCGTGGCCTTGCCGAGCGCCTTTCCGAAGAAGGAAAACAGGCCGACCTTGTCATCGGTAACAACGTTTACGCCCATGTGCCCGACATCAATGATTTCACCGCCGGACTTAAGGAAGTACTCAAACCCGGCGGCACGATAACCCTGGAATTTCCCCACCTGCTGCGACTGATCGAACAGAACCAGTTCGACACGGTTTACCACGAGCATTACTCGTACCTTTCGCTCTTTACGGTGGATCGCATTTTTACAACGGAAGGTTTGAGGGTGTTTGATGTCGAAGAACTGCCCACTCACGGCGGCAGTCTTCGCGTGTACGGCTGTCACTCGGGAGACCCCAGACCGACCACGGAGGCGGTTTCGGCAATTATCGTCGAAGAAGAGCGGCAGGATCTCCGGAAACCCGAGACGTGGCGGGTTCTTCAACAGAGGGCTGAGCATATAAAGGATGACTTGCTTCTGTTTCTTATCGAACTGAAACGCCTGGGCAAAAAGGTGGCGGCATACGGCGCGGCGGCAAAGGGAAACACGCTTCTGAATTATGCCGGTATAAAGCCCGATCTCATACCCTATGTTTGTGATGCGGCTCTCTCGAAGCAAGGCAAATTTCTTCCCGGAAGCCACATTCCAATTGTTTCACCTGATGTCCTGAGGGAACAAAAACCCGACACCGTTTTGATTTTACCTTGGAATATTGCTTCCGAAATCGTTGAACAACATACATATGTGAAAGAATGGGGGGGAGTCTTTGCGGTGGCTGTACCTGGAGTGGAGATTGTGCAATGAATATTATTGTCACCGGAGCTGCCGGATTTGTGGGACGACATCTTGTTTCGGCACTTCTTTCACGGGGACATAGGGTAACAGCGGTCGATCGCGATGAAAACAGGATCAAAGCTATGCCCTGGTTCGATAAATGCCGATTCGTATCCTGTGATATTCACCAGATTGAGCCATCGCCCCGGAAAATTCTCGGTGAAGCCGATGCCGTAGCCCATCTCGCATGGCCCGGGTTACCCAATTACAAGGCCCTTTTTCACTATGAGGTCAATCTCCCAGCGGACTATCGATTTCTCAAATCGATCGTCGGTGATGGATACGCACAGATACTGGTTACGGGAACCTGTCTCGAATACGGGATGCGGTGGGGCAGCTTGAACGAAACAATGGTGACCCGACCTGAAATACCCTATGCCCTGGCAAAGGACACGCTGCGAAAATGTTTGCAGATGCTGCAAGCAACGATGCCGTTCAGGCTGCAGTGGGCACGGTTGTTTTACCTTCACGGTGAGGGACAGAATCCAAGCAGTCTGCTTCCTCAACTGGATCGGGCGATTGAACAGGGTGATTCCGTATTTGATATGTCAGGCGGCGAACAGCTTCGCGATTATCTGCCCGTGCGTACGGCAGCCGATTTCCTCGTTTGTATAATCGAGCGTCGTGAATTCAACGGAGTCGTCAATGTGTGCAGCGGCCATCCCCGCTCCGTAAGGAGTCTTGTTGAGGATCATCTTTCACGGCGAGGGAAAAATATGCGGTTGAACCTCGGCCACTACCCTTACACGGACTATGAACCCATGGCCTTCTGGGGAGACACGACACTTTTGCGGCATCTGACCGACAGATAATGAATCGTACTATACTCTATGCAATGGATGGTTTCCCCGTTTTGCAGAACCGCGTATACGAAAGAGCGGAGGATGCTTTACACTGTTCCCGTGGTGATATCAGGCTTGTGCAGGATCCTGTGACAGGAATCGTGTGCAATATCTCTTTCGATTCCGATCGTATCCGCTATGACGAGTACTATCAGAATGAGCAGGGACACTCGCAGGCATTCCGGGACCATCTTCAAGCAACGGCTGGGATCATTGAACGTCATTTCAGCGGAATGTCCATACTTGAAATCGGGTGTGGCAAGGGAATGTTTCTTGAGATTCTGAGATCTCGAGGTTTTTCAATAACCGGGGTAGACCCGGCCTATGAGGGAGATTCCCGTTACGTCGTAAAAGATGTCTTTTCTCCTCACCTGGGTATATCCGGCGACGCCATTATTCTCCGGCATGTTCTTGAACACATTCCCGATCCCCTGGCGTTTCTTCGGGCTGTTCGGAATGCCAACGGAGGAAAGGGACTTGCCTATATCGAAGTTCCCTGCCTCGACTGGATTCTCCATCACAAAGCATGGTTCGATATTTATTATGAGCATGTTAACTATTTCCGGCTCTCGGATTTTCCACGCTTTTTCGACAGCATACTGGAATCGGGAAGAACATTCGGCGGTCAATACCTTTATGTAATTGCTGATCTTTCTACATTGCGTGAATCCCCCGGCAAGTGTTTTCAGGAGGTAGTGTTTTCTGACGATTTTTCTGAAGGAATAGACCGCGCCGCTGAACTGATGAAAACCGGTGGCAAGAGAAGCTTCATCATCTGGGGCGCCGCCTCTAAAGGTGTAATTTTTTCCTTCCTGCTTTTCCGGAAGTGGAACCTTACACCGAATGTGGTTATCGATATTAATCCGGCAAAACAGGGAAAATATCTTCCAGCAACCGCTCTGCCGGTCCTGTCACCTGCCGATGGTCTCGCCGGGATGAAATCAGGTGATGCCGTTTTTATAATGAATTCACGCTATTTTGATGAAATCAAATCTCTCGCGGGAGAAACACTGACGTACTACAGGGTGGATGAAAATGAATTTTGAGCAGGAAGTTCGCGCAAGAGTCGAAGCAAATCAGCATAACGATCCCTTGTTGGATGCGGCAAAGTCCTTTACAAGTCATTCAATAAGGGCTCTTTATTCATACAACTTTTCCTGGCTTGGCCGTCCTGTTATTCAATATCCACAAGACATGATAGCGCTGCAGGAACTTGTATGGCAGGCAAAACCCGATCTTATTATCGAAACCGGCATTGCGCACGGCGGATCGCTTATCTTGAGCGCCTCCCTGCTCACCTTGCTTGATTACTGCGAAGCGGCCGCAACGGGAGTGCCGGTGAATCCCCAAAACGTTCGACGCCGAGTTCTGGGTCTCGATATCGATATTCGCCCTCACAACCGTGCCGCGATCGAGACCCATCCCATGGCTCACAGGATCGACATGATCGAAGGAAACAGCGTCGCGCCGGAGACAATCGAACAAGTTCACCGTTACGCGAGTGATTACAAACGGGTATTTATTTGTATGGATTCAAATCATACCCATGAACATGTTTTGGCTGAGTTGGAAGCGTACGCACCTCTGACAAGCGGGGGAAGCTACTGTGTCGTTTTTGACACAATCATCGAGGACCTGCCGGAAAGTATGTATCCGGATCGTCCCTGGGATCGGGGAAACAACCCGAAAACAGCCGTGCGGGAATATCTCCGGCGCCTGAAGGTTGAAGGACGAACGGCCGCTGACGGCGCTCCCCTTCATTTCGAAATCGAAAGTGCGATTGAAAACAAGCTTCTTATTACCGCCGTCCCCGGAGGTTATTTGAAGCGACTATAATGACACAGCTTTGCTTCCTCGCCTAATTCGCATGACAATTCTTAAAAAAAACATAGCCGCCAATTTTGCGGGCAGCTTCTGGCAGGCCCTGATGGCGATCATTTTTATTCCCCTGTATATCAAGTTTCTGGGAATGGAAGCCTATGGACTTATCGGAATTTTTATCACGCTTCAGGCGCTGTTTCTCCTGCTTGACGCGGGACTGGGGGCAACGGTTAACAGGGAGATGGCACGTCTTTCCGCTATTCCCGGTAAAGCGCAGGAGATGCGCGATCTTGTCCGCAGTATGGAGATCATTTACTGGTTTATTGCCGTGGCAATCGGCCTGGCCATCATGCTTCTGTCGCCTTATATAGCCCATTACTGGGTCAAGCCTGAACAACTATCGTCGGAAGTTGTGCAACGGGTTATGTTGATTATGGGTCTTGCGATTGCCGTTCAATGGCCGGTAAGCTTTTACTCAGGCGGGTTGACGGGACTTCAGCGACAGGTTCTCCTGAGTGGCGTAAACAGCATCATCGCAACTCTTCGTTGGTGTGGAGCGGTTCTTGTCCTATGGCTTGTCAGCCCAACGATTTTCACCTTTTTTGTCTGGCAGATCATAGTCAGTATACTTCATGTCTTAATGATGCGGAGCTTCCTTTGGCGAAGCCTGCCGACATCTTTTAAGAAATCTTCCTTTCGGGGAAAACTGTTACTTGGCGTATGGCGCTTTGCCGTCGGCATGAGTGGAATTTCCATTTTGGGAACATTGCTTACCCAGACAGATAAAATTATCCTGAGCAAAATGTTGCCGCTTGAAACATTTGGCTATTACACGCTTGCATGGATGGTTGCTTCAACACTGTACCGGTTGATCGGCCCTTTATTCATCGCTGTCTATCCACGTCTTACTCAATTGGTATCGATGAGAGATGAGGAAAACACGAAACGCATTTATCACAAGGCCTGCCAATTCATGTCGGTGCTTATTCTTCCAGTCACTGCAATCATAGCCTTTTTTTCCTACGAAATTCTGCTTTTATGGACACAGAATCCCACTACGGCTGAAAACGCTCATGTTCTTGTAAGCATCCTGATCATCGGCACGGCTTTGAACGGCCTGATGAACATACCTTACGCATTGCAACTGGCACACGGGTGGACGCGTCTCGCTTTCTATGTCAACCTCGTTGCTGTCACCGCGATTGTTCCCTTGACGATCCTGATGGCATGGCACTACGGTGCGGTAGGTGCAGCCATTGTCTGGGTTGTCCTTAACAGCGGTTATGTTCTTGTCGCAATTCAATTCATGCATCGTCGCCTTCTGATCAGCGAAAAACGAACCTGGTATATAAAAGACGTCGGATTTCCCTTAGTTGTGGCATTCGCCACTGCCGGAGCAGGCAGACTTTTTGTTAATGATTCGATGCCTCAGATATTGATGATCGCCCTGCTCATGCTGATTTCCGGTACGACACTACTTCTGACGATGGCGATCACTCCGACGACGAGAGATTTCATCTTTGGTAGATTGGCTCAATTCCGAACAACCTGAAAAAAGAGAATCCTAGCCATGAATTTCCGGCGAGACAGTATACCCAAAAGGAGATCTTTGCACATTCGGATGACAGGGATAGAATCGCCCGCACCGACATTTTGTAGACAAGATAGGAACATACGTATGAGATACATTTCGACCTCCCGCCGAAGAGGCCGAGGAACTGCCAAAAAAGTGAAAGACCCGATTGTTTCCATCTTGGGATGACCATGACGGATATTTTTGAGGAGCGCTGATGTCCGACGGAATAGTAACGCAGGACAAAAATCATATCGTTTCCCCCGACCTTCGCACGTTGGTCATTGGCGGCGCCGGATTTATCGGCGCGCACTTGGTTCATGCACTTCTCAAGACCGGTCGCTCAGTGACCATACTGGACAAGAACGATGGTTCTCTCTCGTCGCTTCCGTATGAAGTGTCGCGTGTCACGGGAGATTTCGGAGAGCCGGGTCTCATCAGGGAACTGCTCCGGTCTCATGAGGAGGTGATCCACCTGGCTTATGCCACCGTCCCGAATGTATCATTTGAAAATCCTTTGGCTGATTTGCTGGAAAATCTGCCCCCCACGTTGCAATTATTTGCCGAGGCTGCCGCAATGAAGAGGAAGGTTTTGTTTGTATCATCCGGGGGCACGGTATACGGCGAGGCGCGCCGTCTCCCTATTCGGGAAGATCATCCCACGAAACCCATCTCGCCCTATGGAGTCACGAAGCTGACTCTGGAGAATTATGCCCATCTTTTCGGCGCAACACAGGGGCTCCAATACACCTGCGTCCGTCCTGCAAATGCATTTGGCCCAGGTCAGAAACCTTTTACGGGGCAGGGTTTCATTGCGACCGCTCTCGCCTCGGTCCTGTGCGGCGACCGGATCAGGATCTTCGGAGGCCGAGGAACGGTTCGGGACTACATCTATGTGAGTGACCTCGCTCAAGGGATTGTCAGCGTCCTCGTAAGAGGACACATCGGCCGGATTTACAATATAGGATCGGGCGTTGGACGTTCCAATATGGATGTGATCGAAGCTGCAGCCCATTTTATAGATGAATTGAACGGTTCGATTAATGTTGATCACCTGCCTGACCGACCCTTCGATGTGAAGGTTAATGTTCTCGATGCCACCACATTGCGTAACCATACCGGTTGGAGGCCGCAAGTCGATTTCAACGAAGGGCTGGCTCGAACCTGGTCGTGGTTAAGAGAACAGTATGGTTGACGCGAACATTCCTTTCGTTTTCTATAGCAATAACGATGTTATTCGTTCCTTTTATAAGGTCAGTGTTCATGGTGCAAATGTCACAATGCAGACAGCCTGTACGATAACTATTTTATGGTGCCTTATATCGTGACCAGTCACCAGCGAGTTAACAAAACTTTTTCCTTGGTTAGCGTAGGCATCCCAACATACAGTAGGCGGGACGGCCTTCGGAGAACACTTGAATGTATAACATCTCAAACCTATGAAAACCTTCAGATTATAATTTCAGACAACAATACACCAGGCGATGAGATCGAAAGGGTGGTCGATGAATTCTCCCGCATTGATAAGCGGATAGAATTTTACAGACAAACGGAGAATAAAGGTGCGATTTTTAATTTTAACTATGTACTTGAAATGGCTCGAGGCGAGTATTTCATGTGGGCTGCGGATGATGATGAATGGTCGAATACCTTTGTTGAATGTGCATTAGATCTATTACAGAAGCATGATACATCCGTCATGTCTTTCTGTAATATAGCTGTTCTGGATCGGGATGGTGGCAAAACATTTAACTATTCAAATGAGTTATCTTCACCATTTTTGTTTCGGCGATTGAAAGCGTTTCTCGTTATGAAAGAAGAACGTATCGGAAAGGCAAATCTGATTTACTCATTACATCGAAGAAAAAGTTTGATGGAAGCCTGTACGTTTGATTATTTCATCAAAGGTGAATACGCATCTGATTGTGTTGTTATTTTGAGATTATTGTTGACTGGAAGTATCAACATAACGAGCCAGGTGCTTTTTCGTCCGAGCATACACAATACCAAATTATATGATACGGATGCCTATCGAGACAATCACATATCTATATCAAACTTTTTTTCTGCCGTTCTCCATGGAATTATTAAGGAACGAAAGAAAAGGAAGCGGTATTTTACTGAGTGCAGGAAGCTTATAAAAAAAGGCAACTTGAGCTGTTATCAATATATGGTACTGAGACTTCAACTTGCTTTAAGGGAGAAAAAATTGATCCTCTACCACATATTGAGATACCCGTTACTGTTGGCGATTCAGAGACTTAATATATTTCCAAATCGTCAGGTACTTCTGCGATGATCTTCACCTGGCCGGCCACGATGGCTTTTAATAATCTTCAAGAAATGGAAGAGAGACCCTTGAATTTTGTCATTTCGAGGAGCATCGCGACGAGAAATCCATGTCCCGAGCAAAGCGAGGGATCTTTCAGACTTCTCACATGCGTTCGAAGGGACAGAGGAGAAGTCGAAATGACACAATCGATAGTTTTTAAAGATCTTGAAGAGAAGAGTAACATGAATGGATTATGGCGTTGCCCTGATACTATACCCCCTTTGGTTTTGCTTTGTATTCTTCAGCTATGCATGATCCTTCTCTGAATGAAATGTCTTTAAAGACCCTTCATATTACTAGCAGTATCGGGGAACAATCATTCGGCCTCGGTCATGTTGCTGTCAGTTTGGCCCAGTCGCAGAATGAACTTGGTCTCGACGCCTGGCTATGGTGTCTTGATCCAGCCGATCAGATTAAGTGGGCTGTTGCTCATCTCGGATTAAATGACAATAAAGTCAAAAACTTCCCCTGTAAGGTTTTTTCAAGGTTGGGGTATAGTCACAAGATGTTTTTATCTGTGAAGAACGAAGCAGGATGCTTTGATGTGGTACATCAACATGGCATATGGACGGCGTGCTCGTATATGACAAAAAAAATTAGGGAGAAACATAGAATACCTACAGTAGTAGCGCCCCATGGCTCACTGCAGAAGTGGGCTTTGAAACATTCCTCTTGGAAAAAGCAGATGGCCTATTTGGCATACGAGGGGAAGAATTTGCACTATGCTTCGTGTTTGCATGCAACGTCTGACGAGGAAATTTCTGACTTCAGAAATTATGGACTCTCAAATCCCATAGCCTTAATTTCAAATGGTGTGTCCCCAGCGTGGCTTGAAAGTAAGGGAAACGGCGAGCAGTTTCGTAATCTTTATGCCATACGTCAAGACAAAAGGATTCTTTTGTTCATGTCCAGGATTACTCCCAAAAAAGGTTTGTTAATACTACTTGAAGCAATGGCAAGAATTCAAGACCGCATGAGTGACTGGTTGTTGATTGTTGCCGGATCTGATGAATTCGGGCACTTGAAGGAGGTAGCTGCCTTAGTCCACAAGTTAAACTTGGAAAATCTTGTAATATTTTCCGGTCCTCTTTATGGGCAGGAAAAGCGTAACGCCTTTGCCGCGGCTGACGTGTTTATATTGCCCTCTTATAGCGAAGGATCACCGATGGTTGTTTTAGATGCTTTAGCAGCAGGGGTCCCTGTCATAACGACACAAGCGACGCCTTGGGAGCAACTGGTAAATTTACAATGTGGGTGGTGGACCGATGCTACAATTGAAGGACTGGTTAATGCACTTAACTGTGCAATAGATTCAAATCCAATTCAGCTTCGGGCTATGGGGGATCGCGGAAAAAATCTTGTTCACACTCACTACCTATGGTCCCTGCAGGCAGAAAAAACGAAAACTCTTTATGCTTGGCTGATGGGGAATATACCAAAGCCTGATTTCATTATTGTTGATTGATTCATGCAAGATTTCATTACTTTCAATATAATTTCTAAACTGGGAGAGCCTTATGTTTGCAAACAAGACGCTGCTGATCACCGGTGGAACCGGCTCCTTCGGTAATGCGGTTTTAAGAAGGTTCCTGAACAGCGAAGTAAAAGAAATCCGTATCTTCAGCCGGGATGAGAAAAAGCAGGAAGACATGCGGATTGAGCTGAACAGTTCAAAGGTGAAATTTTATATCGGTGATGTGCGTCATTACGATAGCGTAAAATTTGCCATGACTGATGTTGATTATGTTTTTCACGCCGCAGCGCTCAAACAGGTTCCCTCCTGTGAATTCTATCCGATGGAGGCAGTGAGAACTAATATCCTTGGAGCTGAAAACGTGTTGAATGCGGCATTGGCCGGGAATGTTAAAAAAGTTATTGTCCTCAGTACGGACAAGGCTGTTTATCCCATCAATGCCATGGGTTTGTCGAAGGCGATGATGGAAAAGCTTATGGTTGCAAAGGCCCGAACTATCAATGGCAACGGGGGAGGAACGGTTCTCTGCGGTACCCGGTACGGGAACGTCATGGCAACAAGAGGTTCGGTGATCCCGCTCTTCGTGAGCCAGATAAAGTCAAAAAAACCTCTAACTGTAACAGATCCCAACATGACCCGCTTCCTTATGTCACTGGATGAAGCCATCGACCTGGTTCTGCATGCCTTTCAGCATGCCGCGCATGGTGATATCTTTGTTCAGAAATCACCGGCTTCGACGATTTATGACCTGGCAGTGGCACTCAAGGAGATATTCAAAAGCGACAGCGACATCAGAATCATCGGGACTCGACACGGTGAAAAACTGTATGAAACATTGCTCACCCGCGAGGAACTCGCCAAAGCGGAGGATCATGGCTCGTACTACCGGATTATTCCTGATGCCCGAGATCTGAACTATAACAAATACTTTACCGAGGGGATGGAACAGGTTTCAGTAACAGAAGACTACAATTCACACAACACGACGCGGCTGTCCAAAGAAGAAGTGGTGGAGAAACTGATGCGGCTCGATTACATCCAGCACGAGCGTGCAACGTGGGGTCCTTCATGAAAACGGTTCTTGTCACCGGTTCAGGAGGGTTCATCGGTAGAAATCTGCTGGAAGCCCTGGGGCGGCGATCCGATTGTCGAATCCTTGAATTCGAAGTTGAAGACGCACCGTCGTTGCTCAGGAAACACCTGGCGGAATCGGATATCGTGTATCATATTGCCGGGGTGAATCGTCCCACCGATGAAAAGGAGTTCATCAGGGGCAACGTCGGCCTGACCGAGTTTATTCTGGACGCTCTGGAAGAATTGCGACGAACGCCTGTGATAATCATGTCCTCGTCAACACAGGCAGTGTTGGGCAATCCTTACGGCGCTAGTAAAAAGAAAGCCGAGGAGGCGCTCTTTAATTTTGCCGGCAGAACGGGTGCTCCGGTGTACGTGTACCGATTGACCAACGTGTTCGGCAAATGGTGCCGTCCAAACTACAATTCGGTAGTGGCCACCTTCTGTCACAACATTGCCCGGGATATGCCTGTAACTATTTCAGACAGAACACGGGAACTGGAGTTGGTGTACATTGATGATGTGGTGACCGGTTTTCTGAACATTCTCGATTTTAGTCCCGTAACTCCGGTCGGGACATACCTTACGATCACTCCAACCTACCGTGTAACGCTGGGAGAACTGGCTGACATGATAGGCATGTTTCGGGACATTCGGCATACACTTACAGTCCCCGACATGAGCGATGCCTTCACGAGGCGTCTCTATGCGACCTATCTCTCATACCTCGAAAAAGACGATTTTGCCTATGGCGTTGCGGCAAGGACCGACGAGCGGGGTACTCTCGCAGAGTTGCTCAAATCAGAACAATTTGGACAGATATTTGTTTCACGGACTCGAGGAGGATTCATTCGGGGCAACCACTACCATACCACCAAGGTGGAAAAATTCTGCGTTATCCAGGGTGAGGCCGTCATACGTTTCCGTCACATTCTTTCCGACGAAGTCCTGTCATACAATGTTTCCGGTGACCATATCAGGATCGTTGACATTCCTCCGGGGTATACCCATTCGATAGAGAATCTCTCCGGCGGAGAGATGATCGTCCTCTTCTGGGCAAACGAAATCTTTGATCCGGAAAATCCGGATACACACCACTGCGAGGTGCAAGGGTGAAAAAACTCAAAGTTGCCACCATTATCGGGACGCGACCGGAGATTATCAGGCTGTCGCGGGTTATGGCGGTTCTTGATCGGGATATGGACCAAGTGATTGTTCATACCGGTCAGAATTATGATTACGAGCTGAATCAAATATTCTTCGATGATCTCGACCTGCGCAAACCGGATTTCTTTCTTGACGCGGCGGGAGAGCGCGCTGCGGCCACCATCGGCAATGTAATCAGCCGATCCGACACGATCTTGGCCAAAACAAAACCTGACGCCGTCCTGATTTTGGGTGATACCAACAGCTGCCTTGCTGCCATTGCGGCAAAGCGGCTCAAAATACCCGTCTTTCATATGGAAGCGGGCAACCGCTGTTTCGATCAGCGCGTTCCGGAGGAAATCAACCGAAAGATCGTCGATCACATCAGCGACGTGAATATGCCCTACAGCGCGATCTCACGTGAGTATCTTCTGAGGGAAGGCCTGCCCCCAGACAGGATTATTACAACGGGCAGCCCGATGTACGAAGTTCTGCATTACTATATGCCGAAGATTGAAGCTTCCGACGTGTTGAGGCACCTCGGGTTGAATAAGAGGGATTATTTTGTGGTGAGTTCGCACCGGGAAGAGAACATCGATTTTCCCGAGCAATTCGAGAAGTTGGTGACGGTCCTGAACAATCTTGCCGATCAATTCAGCAGAAGGGTCATCGTGTCCACTCATCCGCGGACACAAAAAATGTTTGACCGGAAGGGAGTGAAGCTGCCAGCGTCGGTGGAATTGCTGAAACCGCTTGGTTTTACTGATTACGTGCATGTCCAGATGAATGCCATAGCTGTTCTTTCCGACAGCGGAACCATTACAGAGGAATCATCGATCCTGAATTTCCCCGCCCTGAATATTCGAAACGCCCACGAACGTCCGGAAGGCATGGAAGAAGGCTCCGTAATGATGACGGGACTGGAGTGGGAAACGGTGCTTCGGGGACTCCACATCCTGTCCTCCCAGAAAAAGGGCGGCGAGAGAACACTACAGATTGTCAAGGACTACGATGTTCCCTGTGTTTCAGAAAAGGTAGCTCGGATTATCCTGAGCTACACCGGGTATGTGAACCGGGTGGTATGGCGGAAGGATTGAGTCGTTTCATGGCCCGAGTGTTGATCCTTTCACTTGTCTTCCGTCCCGATAATGTCTCAACTGCCCAGATTATGGGTGATTTGGCTCTTGATCTCCAGTCCATGGGTCATGAAGTGTCTGTTATCACGACGGTTCCTCACTACAATGAAGATGCCGAAGCTCTTGCTGTACAGCCACTGAAACCCCTGTGGGGGAAATTGCTCCAGCATAGCTCGTATCGGGGGATCAAAGTCGTCCACGTCTGGATGCCTCGTAAGGGACGAAACCTGATGCTTCGAATAAGCGCTTGGGCGGGATTCCACGCCGTAAGCATCCTCGCAGGATTATTTACCTCAGCGAAGCAGGATATCATAATCGCACCATCACCGCCGTTGAGCATCGGTACGGTCGCCTGGATGCTGGGGAGGTTGCACCGTTGCCCCTTCATATACAACGTTCAGGAAATCTATCCCGATGTTGCGGTCAACCTCGGTGTCTTAAAAAACTCCAAGCTTATAGGTCTTCTCAAAAAACTGGAAAGGTTTGTTTACACAAAAGCGGATGCCTTAACAGTCATTTCCCAGGGAATGGCCGAACGTATTCGATCCAAGGGAGTTCCGGAGCATAAAATCCGACTGATTCCAAACTTTGTGGATACGGAGGACTTTTACCCCCTTTCCAAGGATAATGATTTTAGCAGACGGTATGGACTGGACGCTCCATTTGTAGTGAGCTATGCCGGGAACATGGGAAAACCGCAAGGGTTGGATACACTGATCGAAGCGGCACACCTCCTGAAATATGAAAAAGATATTCATTTTCTGATGATGGGTGACGGTAGTGAACGAGACATGTTGATCGCGCATGCAAACCGGCTTGGGCTTCGCAACATGACATTTCTAACCTATCAGCCCTATTCGGTTATGTCGAAAGCCTATGCCTCGACAGACGCATCATTTGTGTCACAGGCCCGGGGAACCAGTAATGACGGGATCCCATCGAAAGTCTACAGGATCATGGCCTGTGCACGTCCCGTCATAGCCTCCACCGATGAAGGGTCTGATCTTGCACGCCTTGTTACGGATACGGGAGGAGGGTTTGTGATTCGGCCCGGTGATGCCGCGGCTCTGGCCAATGCGATTCGAGACGCCTTTAACAACAGGGAGGCCTGGTTACAAAAGGGCATGTCGGCAAGGAATGCTATGATCCAGGAATACTCTCGACCATCGGTCAGCGAGCGCTACCACGAATTGATACTTGAATTAACCGGTACTGATGTCTAAACCGCGTATCGAAAAATGGGAGGAACCTCATCTGGTTCTCATAACAGGCGCTACCGGTGCCATTGGTCCCCTTGTCGTAAATGAATTTTTTAATGCAGGGTTCTCCGTTCGAACTCTGTCTCTGCATCAACCCGAATCGGATATATGGCCTCTTGACGTCGATGCCCGCATCGGGGATATCACCGATGCTTCCTCAGTCGCCGATGCGATGGAAGGTGCAGATGCGGTCATTCATATGGCTGCTCTGCTGCATATCGTAAACCTGCCGCCGGGACTTGAGAGACTCTATGAGCAGGTGAACGTTGGTGGGACATCTGTGGTGGTGGGCGCGGCTCTTAGGGCGGGCGTCAGAAGAATTGTTTTCTTCAGTACCATTGCCGTTTATGGCCGATCCGACGGGAAAATTGTAACGGAACATGATCCGGTACGCCCGGATACATTCTATGCCCGAACGAAGCTTGAAGCGGAGAACATAGTACTTCGTGCCACGAATCCTGAGGGCGGACACATCGGGTCTGTCCTGCGCCTTGGAGCAGTCTATGGTTCAAGGATTAAAGGAAATTACCAGCGGCTTGTGCATTCCCTGGCAAGGGGGAGATTCGTTCCTATCGGGACCGGAAATAACCGGCGTTCCTTGGTGTATGACAAGGATGTGGCCCGTGCTGCCGTGCTTGTCGCGGGTCATGATGATGCGGCGGGAAAGATTTTCAATGTTACAGACGGGTCTTTTCACACTGTGAACGAAATCATCGGTGCCATATGTCATGCGCTTGGGAGAAAGCCGCCGAGCGTCTCGTTGCCTCTTTCAGCAGTCCGATTAGCAACGGGCTTTATTGAAGATGGAGTGAAACTGTTAGGATGGCAACCCCCCGTATCCAGGGAAACCATAGATAAATATACCGAAGACATTGCTGTGGACAGCCGGCGTATTCAGAGAGAATTGGGCTTTAAGCCTCAATATGATCTTAATGCAGGCTGGAAGGAGACAGTTGAGGCAATGGGTTATGCAGGTGTCTTGTGACGGCGCATAGTATATTCGATGGCATCTTTTATCTATCTTTTGACCATACGAAAGATACCCCATGAGCCATGAAGTAATGTTACGTCTCGGCGAATTGTTTGGTCAGACCGAACAGTACCGGACACCGCTTCTTTTTTTAATGTCCCTGGCCATTGGCTTCTGCGGCGCTTGGCTCATTGCCGGAATACCCTTCAGAAAACATCTTCTTGACCATCCCAATGATCGTAGTTCTCACGAGGTTCCGACACCACGGGGCGGCGGTGTGGGGATACTAGGGGCCTTTGCCGTGGCGGGTATCACGCTTGGCATTCCAACACACTTTCTTTTCGCTGTCATTCTTGTTTCCTGCATCAGTTTATATGGCGATTTCTTCCCTCTATCGGTGAGATTCCGTCTTGGCATTCAATTTTTTTCTGCTCTGATCGTTCTTGTGCCCCTTGTCCCCCAACTATATCATTATTTTGATTTCCATATGTTTTCCATGTCTTCTGTTGTGTTTATCATTGTCCTTTTTCTAATACTTCTGTATGTGGTCGGTACAGCGAACTTCTTCAACTTCATGGACGGTATCAATGGCATCGCCGGCGTGGCGGGGGTTATAGCCTTCGGCCTTCTCGGTGTGTACACACTCTACCAGCTATCACAGGATGCCTATCATACGGCTTTGTCTCTGCTCGCCATCTGTATCGCCTTGGCGTGCCTTGGATTCCTGCCCTTCAACATACCTCACGCCAAGGTGTTTGCGGGAGATGTGGGCAGCATTCTCCTGGGATTTGTCTTTGCCGTGCTGGTGGTTGCTCTTGCGAGGAATTTCAGTGACATAGTCTGTTTTTCGGGTCTTCTTTTACCCTTCTATGCCGATGCGTTGACGACACTCTATGTCCGCTTTCGGGCGGAAGAAAACCTTTTTGAGCCCCACCGGCGCCACCTGTATCAGCTGCTGGCCAATGAGTTCAGGATAGCGCACTGGAAGGTCGCGGTCGGTTATGGTGCTGCTCAGTTGGTTATTGGTGCCGGTGTTCTTGCTACCTGCACTGTTGGAATCCACATGGCACTTCTTGTTGTGGTCATCAGTTTTTTCCTGTTCACAGTTGTGACATACAACGTCCGAAAGAGAGTTGAGCTTCTGCAGGAAAGCGCCCCGGCGAACAGGGCTATCCGATACAAAAAGTGATAAAAAAATGATTTCAGGTGATATTGTTTATTTGTGGGATATTCACACAAGAAGGGGGGGACATGCAAAGAAAAGGAGGAGGTATTTTTTGTAAAGTGTTGACCAGGAAAGGAAGTAGAGCGGTAAAGCGAAGCGTTGATCCCGAGAATCTTTGCAATGCCTCCATGGAAAGGAATGGATTTTCACGACCCTTCTTGTGGCCTCTTACATTCAAGGCTTTCCACTCCGGGAGCGGATGACGCCGGATGCGGTTCTGCAGCAGGGCTTCATCGCCGGTCAGCAGCTCGGGCGCTATCTCGCCCCTGTCCAGGATCCGGTCGAGAAATTGAGACCTTTATTAAATTGTGTCATTTCGAGGAGCAGAGCGATTTCGTCATTTCGAGGAGCGTAGCGACGAGAAATCCATGTCCCGAACAAAGCGAGGGATCTTTGAGACTTCTCACATGCGTTCGAAGTGACAGGAGAGCGTTCGAAGTGACGGGGGAGAGTCCAGAAATGATGGGAGAGAAGCCGAAGTGACAGGGGAGCGTTCGAAGTGACGGAGGAGAGGTCGAAGTGACACAATCGATAGTTTTGAAAGGTCTCGTATGCAAAACTGCTAATGATCCGGGCGTGGTCCTGGGGGCTTTACGCTCCAATGATTTCATTCAGCCCTTCCACGATCTGTTCCAGGACGTCCGGCGGGAGGCGTCCGATCTTTTTACCGATCCTTTCCACCGACAGTGTCCTGATCTGGCTGATCTTTACCCAGGATGGTTTCGGAAGAAGAGCGGGATCGAGTTGGTACGTCAGCGGGAAAGATGCCGATTGTTCCCGGCTCGTGATGGCCAGGGCGATCACGGTCCCGGAATGTTCATTGAACACATCCTGGCTGAGAATCAGCACCGGCCGGTGTCCCGCCTGTTCTTTCCCGCGCACGGGATTCAGATCGGCCCACCGGATCTCGCCTCTCAATACTCGGCCCATTCCGACGGCTCCATGTGAATGCCTTCTTCAGCCATGGTCTGCTCGAGCTTGGGGTCAAGCTTTGCACATTCCCGCGCCAGGCGGTTCTTGTCCATCCGTGCGAGCTTCTCCTCGACGGCCTCCTGGATAGCCCTGCTGCGGCTTGGGAATACCCTCTTCCCCACCAGTCTGTCGATTTTCCTGACGGTATCGGCATTCATGGTGATAGCGATCTTGGCCGTGGCCATTTCAAACCTCCGGTATGATATTTCATCATACTTTATTCGTGCCGGGCATAGATGTCAACTTCTTTTTGACGTGAGGAGACCTTTAAAAAATGTCATTTCGAGGAGCGCAAGCGATGAGAAATCCATGTCCCGAGCAAAGCGAGGGATCTTTCAGACTTCTCACATGCGTTCGAAGTGACAGGGGAGCGTTCGAAGTGACGGAGGAGAAGGTCAAAGTGACAGGGGAGAGGCCGAAGTGATGGGAGAGAAGCCGAAGTGACAGGGGAGAGGTCGAAATGACACAATCGATAGGTTTTAAAGGTCTCGTTATCATGAAAATCCCCAGTCATTCAACAAGGGAGATGTTCCTCAGGTACGATACGGTTGATGACGCGGATGCCCGGAAAGCTGTTAATCAAATGGAAGGCTTTCTGGAAAGTGTTGGCCAAGCCTCTGAAAAAGAAAAGGGGGCCAACCCCGCTTCCGAGCCGACCTCCTGTTTTTCTTATGGTGCCGAAGCCGGGATTTGAACCCGGACAGGCGTACACCCACTAGATCCTGAACGCACGATCAGGGACAACGAGGGATAAGACGGGATAACGAAAGAAAGTTAAATTTCGAGTAGTTATCCCGTTTTTCTTGCCTAAGGCACACAAAGGAAATGCAAGGAAAAGGGGGGATATTTTTTGTAAAGTAATGACCAAGTAATGACCAAAAAATCGGGTAGTGAAGGCTGGGCATCACTCCTGAGAACCTTTTTAATGCCTCCTTGGAAAGGAATGGATTTTCAGCGACCCTTCTTGTGGCCTCTCACATTCAAGGCTTTCCATTCCAGGAGCGGATGGCGCCGGATGCGGTCCTGCAGGGCCTCATCGCCGGTCAGCAGCTCGGGCGCTATCTCGCCCCTGTCCAGGATCCGATTGAGGAATTCCTGCTCCGGCGCGGTGAAGGGCAGCAGGCCGGCAAGAAGATTGCGGCAGTCCTCGACCAAGCCCTTGCCGAAGCGATCCTTCCGGATCTCATCGCTCCCTGCGGTCCGAAGCATAGGGATGAGCTTTTGTTCCAGATCGGCGGTATCGACATCCACATCCGCCAGTGCAACGGTTCGCCAGTCCTTGCGGCTCATGGCGCCGTAGACCACAAAGGCCAGGCGCAACCGGTCCCGATCGAGACCGCCCAGACGGAAGAGGTTGCTGCAATCGAACAAATCTCTCGCCAGCCGCCGCGAGAGGAGCGCCGAGAGTTTGCCAGCCGCGAGTTC